>Ga0307984_1000693_pt1 | contig 14419 bp, 16 predicted proteins | sample EllFjometageno78_FD_203169 | JGI IMG/M metagenome (GOLD analysis project Ga0307984, IMG submission 203169) | Marine microbial communities from Ellis Fjord, Antarctic Ocean - #78 | ecosystem: Environmental > Aquatic > Marine > Unclassified | place: Southern Ocean | collected 2014-10-09
AAGCTGTCATGTAGTCGTCATCGTGAAACCAAAGGCCGATTTCAACAACGTTATCTTTGATCATTGTGCCTGGAGCAGTTGCGCCAACACCACCTGGAAACATGTGAATATCCCATAGCACTTGAGAGTCCGCAGGAAGTGTACGACAAACACCGTCAGATGGTACTTCGCCCCACTTGCCCATTGCGTATTCAGTAAGTTGACCATAACGTTCCAACTCACCAAACTCATTCTCTACGAATACAGAAGAGTTTGCGTGATGCACAACTGCTGCTGCATCGCCACGGGGCTTAACTTGTATAGCCTTGATGCAGCGATCTTCTGTTAGACCACTAGGAGTATATTCCTTGCTCCACATATCGTTGCCATTGGCAGGAATGTCGAGTGGAGTCGAAGCGATGATTAAGTTTGGCTCACCGAACTGGGGAGCAAAGTTCCATGCAGCTGCGTCACGAACTACCGGTGCAGGAGGTATGATGTCGGCATCACCCATGGGCGCACCTGCATTTACCCACGCTACCACAGTGTCAATTTCGTCCTGTTCCAGTCGCCAGTCTGCTTGCAGCTCCTGAATACCAACACCATGGTCGTAGGCGTATGGAGGCATTTCTCTGTTCGCTACTCGCATCTGAATCAGAGGTGCCCATGGGCGAACCTGATCGTAAGTCTCGAAGCTCATCGGACCAATTCCACCTGGTTGGTGACAGACTACACAATTGTCGTTGATAATCGCAGCAACTTCTTGGTTATACGTTTGTGCAAACAAACTTGTCGAAGTTAGTGCGAGTATTCCTAGTAATAGTTTTTTCATAATTCACCTCTGGTTAATGTTATGTGTTCAACTATTTATAAGAGTTTCAAGCTGCACTTCACTGGATTTTAGGCAAAAAAAGGACTCCGAAGAGTCCTTTCAAAATCGATTGCTTAAAGCAATTCTTTTTATTTTTGATGCTACATCAAATTGCTTACTTTGACCGCCCTATAATATTGATTGCGATCAGCAGTGAATGTATCACCGTCAGTAGTACCATCAGATTGTGTAACGAATGGGTTAGCAATCATGCCGTAACGAGTCTTGAAGCCGATCTTAGGCTGAAAGGTGTTAGGGTCAATCGCACGAACCATTTGTAAAGGAACGTATGGGCAGTAGAAAAGACCTGCGTCATAAGGGCTAGTACCTTTGTAGCCAGCAACGTAGAACTGTGATGCTGCACCGGTGTTGGCACTGTATGGATCGATGTACACTTTGTAACGACCGTTGAGAATACCAGCGAAAGTGTTGCCAGTATCGTCTACGTTGAGGTTAGTGTTGAGTGCAGGATTGTAATCAAGAACGCCTGCCATAGCGAGGGCGCTTGCAACGTCTGATGAACAGATGATGAAGTTACCTTTGCCACGTCTTGTGTCTTGTGCAATTACGTTAGCGTCACGCTCGATGTTGAACAACAAGCCTTTGAAACGCTCAACTGACCAACGACCGTTAGAGTCAACGTCTAGGTCAAAAGTACCAGCTGTTGCAGTAGATGCAGAACCAGGCTTAGCGACTTTGTAGATAGTACGAATAACTTCACGGTTAATTTCAGCAAGAATTTCTTGTGAAAGAATGTTAGAAAGCTCTGACTCAGCGTCAAGACCATGAATTGCTTTAAGGTCTTGTGCGAGTTCAACAGTGTACTCAGCTTTCAATGCACGAGACTTAGCTGTAACAGTGGTCTTCTCAATAGAGAAAGCCATCTCGTTCAAAGTAGTTGAGTCGCCGAAGCCTTCAGCAGTAGCAGTCGTGACACCGGTACCATGAGTGTACGCACCGTCAACTGGGTTTGAACCAGCGTGAGTGCCGCCACCAGCGAAATCACTGTCTGCTTCGTTGAATAGTGCTTCGTCACCGGCCTGACTAGTGTAGTGTGACTTCATAGCGAAGATCAAACCAGTAGGACCAGTCATTGGTTGGACGCCAGCAACATCATATGCCATCAAGTTAGGCAAGGCTCGTCTAACTAGGCTGATGAGGATTGGGTCGTAGTTATCAACACTGCCACCAGTTTGGTTGGCGTGAGTTGCTTCCATAATACCCTGCTCTTCACGCAGGGCTCGTTCTTGGTTTTCGAGAACTACAGCAGTTACAGCCTTCTTGTATGGATCTGAGATAGGTGTCAGATCGGCATGCTCGAGGACTGGTGCCCACTTACTCTCAATTTGCTCTGAAAGATACATTTAAGTCTCCTTGTTGTTTCAGTTTTTTTTGTTTTTTATAATAACAGTATTATTTATAAAAAATTAATATTAGAACTTAGTTGATTGTGAAATTGCTTGAGCATACTTAGACATAACTACATTAGTTACTTCATCTGCTGCTTCAAATGTGTCTTCAAGTTTAGCTTCAGAAACTACTTCCGCAGATGGGAAATAATTTTCTTTAACGACTTGAAGTTTTTGCTCATATGAATCCATACCTGTGTAAGTAATGTCTTCGACTAATGTTGCAAACTTTTCTGACTCAGTAGACGCTAGGCCCTCTGAAATCTTAGCAAACACCGCTTGCTTCTTCAAACTAACAGACTCTTCTTTGATAGACATGCTACTCTCTACTTCTTCATCTAGTCTAGCTGTTAGGCTGTCAATCGTTGCCTGCATTTCAGTCATTACATCGTACTTCTCTTCTGGTACGTCAATGTAATGCTCTGAGAATACCTGCTGTAGTCCTTTGATAAATGACTCAGTTACTTCAGTGCGAATACCACTCTCGATAGCGATTTCATTTTCTGCCATCCAGTTTTCAGTAACATAGCTGAGGTACTTATCGACATTCTCAGTAAGTTGACCCAACTGTGACTCAAACTCTACGTTTGTTGCCTCAGTAAGTTCTTCTTCAATTTGTGCAATTTCAGCACTAACTCGTGAAGTAACAACAGCTTCGAATACTTCCGCCGCTTTTACTTTGAATTCTTCTGTTAAGTGATCTTCGTCAGCAAAGAGAGCCTTAAGATCAGCTTCAAAAAGAGCAGCTTCTGTAGAAGCTTCTTCTTCAACAATCTCTTCAGCGTCTTCTGCAACTACTTCGTCTTCGGCAATTACTTCTTCTGCATCAGCATCAACTTCTTCTTTAGCAACATTGCCAACAGACGCTTTTTTCATTACATCAGTTTCGCTTGGCTTGTCATTAGTGAAGTTTGAAGGCGCTTCTTTAGCACCAGCGCCTTTAGGCAGTGTAGTGTCTTTAGATTTTTTGCTTGCTGCTTCTTTGCCTACAGGTGAAGTCAAGCCGCCTTCTGCATTGCCAGTACCACTTAGGTCTTGGACTTCAGGATTGGCGTTTGAACTTCCTTGAGTTGGACTAGAAGCATCTCCTTGTTGCTTATCTTTAGGACGATTTGCAGCGCCCTCCATAAGCTCTCGGATTTTGGATTCTACACCCATGTTTATTCTCCTATTTCGGTTGTATTACTATGTTCTGATATATATTTATAAAAATTAAATTTTCGATAACTTAGTTAAGAAGCTTTCAAAGACTTCTAGCTTAACAGCTTCAAGCTCTTTTGAACTTGCCGCTCTAATCTTAGACTTTGACTCTTCTAATTCTTGCTCTTGCCAGATACCGTTCACAAATGTCCACTCTTTATTCTCCATGATGCCTTGAACATAAGCATCAGGAGCTGAAGGATCAGCAACAATGTCAGCAGCAGTAGCTAACATGAAGTCTTCTTGCACTTCATTGACACCGTTTCTTTCTTTGAGTGAGCCCAATCCACGAGAGCTAACGCCTAAACTTGCGCCCTCGCCAATAAGTTCTTTAACAATACGCCCCATAGGTGTATCAAGTATTTTTGCTCTGCCGATGTAGTTGTTGCCGTCTTCTTTGAGACCAACAATCATATGAGATACACGGTCAAGATTTACTGTAGGACCGTCTGGATGACCTAACTCGCCGTATGCTCTTTTCTTATCGATAGATTCTGCTGTGTAACGAGCAACCTCTTTCTGCATCACTTCTTTAGGATACATTCTACCATTACGGTTCTTGAGGTTTGACTGCAAGAAAACACCTTCAATGAAGTGTGACTTCTTACCAGTCTCTTCGTTAAGCTCAGATATATATTTAATCTCTTCTGTAACTTCTTTAATTAGTCTCATTATCCTAAGTCTCCGTCAGCACCTTGATGCTGCTGTGAACCATAACCAGATAGCTTGTTGACTTCAAGAACCACTGTTCCTGCAAAGCTTCCTGTAAAGGTGACAACGATATCAGAAGCATTCTCTCTAATATCTGAAAATGTAGTGAAATCAATCTTGCCTGCTCTATCTTGCAATGTCCAAAGAACAACACTGTTTCTAGTAATTGTCGCTTTGCCGCCTTCTGCTAATGACCATGTAATCGCTTGAAGATTTACAACGGGACTAGATTGAGTTTCCGTAGATTTCTTTAGCGTAGTTGCCAAAACAATTGTTTGAGAGCCAGGTGTAGTACCTGTTTCCGTAACGGCAACTACACCCTTAGTCTGTGTTAATTTAAGCGTTGTTTGTGTCGCCGCCATTTTGTTCTCCGATTAGTTCTTTGTGTTTACTAACTTATCTGTAGCTTTTTCAGTATAAGAACCTAAATTCTTCTTAGAAACCTCTTCGACTTCTTCTTTCATATTCTTGTGATCGCAATCACATCCCTCTTTGGGTTTCTTAGGATCGCAGCCGCATTCTCTACAGGCATCTTCACTGTAAGCTTCTTCTTCGTCTTCTTCAACGCCTTCTCTGAAATCTTTAAAAGTCTTCATTTTATTTCTCCGAACTATTAGCTGCTATATTTTTTGCTTTTTGATTAGCCGCAACCACAGCAGACTGTTTAATATGATCATCCTGTTTAGCTTTCTTGCGGACTTCAAAATCTTTGAACGACAAACTAATCTTTTCCGTTTCTTCTATAAAGTCTCTAAAGGATTTGACTTTATTCATCATCGTCCCCAGATTCTATTGTAATGGGCCCCTCTGCAGGATCAACTTCTATTACATGCTCTTCACCATCTGCTAAACCCATTGCTTGCATTTCTGGATTCTTAAATACACTTTGTGATAGTTCTTGCTTATAATCGTTGACAGCATCGCTTGCACGATCCATCATAAGAGCATTGAACTTAGTCTGTACGTCAGCACCATTACCACTGGCCATGCTGTTTACCATATCTCTAATAGCTTCTTGGCGATCCATAATTATTCTCCTGTGTCAACTGGTTGCGCTGCCTGCGGTTCTTGTTCTTGCTGTGTAACAGTCATTTGGTGTTGTTGCTCTTGAGTTACAAAGGGCTGCTCTAGTTCTATCTCTTTCTCTATAGTATCGATTTCTTCGTCAGTAAGCATCAACACATTACGTTGCACATATCCTTTACTGAACAAAGTACCTAAGTAACTAGACATGCCGTTCAACACTTCAACTCTGCTTCTCAATATTTCTTGATTCTTTGATTCAGTATAGTAAGCATCTTGTGCAAAACTATACATCAAATCGTCTTTGATATTTCTCCAATCTTCTTCTGTGATAATTTTCTTCAAAAGAAGCTGAGTTTTCAGCAAATCATCAAACATCACACCGAACTTTTTTCTAAGTCTAGAAACAAACTTTGTAAACTTCAACTCGTCTCTGTTTATTTCAGCAGACCGTCCAAAACTTAGACCCGCTTGCTGCTCCAACCTAGAAACAGGAATATTCAATGACTGATATAATTTCTTTTGAAAGTAAATTACGTCTTCAATTTGCCCTAAGTTTTGACCTGCGGGCAACGTGTCTATTTCAGTGCCTTTGGTGCCTTCTCTGCGAGGTAGCCAAAAGTCTTCTAGCATAGACATGAATTTTTTATCGTCACGAATCTCACCAGTGCCTGCGTCATATACTACTTTGTTGCGATACCTATCCATGATGTCTTTAAGGTATTGCTCTGCCTTATTAGTAGGCAAGTTACCGACATCTACGTAGAATATACGTCTTTCAGGTGCCCGTGTAATACGATATATTACAACAGCATTTTCCATCATTCTGAGTTGATTTGCTGGGCGTATTGCCTTGTGCAAATAAGAAAGTGCAGTGTTCTTATCTTGATCTACTAGACCAGAAGGAACGTATGTGATAGCATCTTTCGTAATTTTAAGTGCATTGTCATTCGCAGGAGCTTTATATTGTGCTGCTCTATCTGACATGCCCTTTTCATTAAAGATATAAAACTCTTCAACATCTTTAATGAACTGTATTCCTTGGTCGTTCTTTTCCTTGTGTATCTGTTTGACCTTTGTAATCTTACGAGGGTCAATGTAACGGATATCTCTAATGCCTTTTTTCGGATTAGCAGTATCAATTACTTTATGAAAATATAGACGACCGTCAACATACCATCGTCTAAAATAATCGTGAGACCTATTCTTAAAATCTAATAGCTCAATTATGTTTTCGAACTCATCTCTGATCTGATCCTTGACGGCTTGAGAAACCTGTAACTTATCAGTATCTAAAGTTACCGGATCCTCGCCATCCAGGTTGGCTATAGCATCATCAATGATATCTTGTATTGCAGTATCAACATCAGCCATCAAAGATATATCTCTATATCGCTTGATTAACTCTGCTTCGTTATTTGCAACGCCTTCAATATCAAGATACGTGCCGTAATAACCACCAGCACGTATACTCTCTACACCGCCTTCATCAGAAGGAGCCACGAAAGACTTTTCAGTCTTGGGCGGCTCTTCTCTTGAGATGTTAAACCCAAATATATTCATACTAAATTAAATCCTTATTCAATACTACGACTAAAAGTTGTCGTAATTCTGATACTGGAATGTCACTGTGAATTCTTCAATTATATCGTTTTGTGCATACTGTAATGCAATCTCAGACATCTGAATTGGGAATGCATTACGTAGAACGTATGTGCCTCCACGCAATACATCATCATTTCTATCAAGGTGCTGAACGGTGAGGTCTGCTTGGTAGTCTACTGGGTTCAAGAAACCGGTGTTCTCGGCAGTAGAATTCATTCCTTCCATCCATTGCTCGAATGGACGACGGAGAGATTGTCCGCTGTCGTTGACAACAGTAATTGTCCAAGGATCAAAAATCCTTTCGCCTGCTAACTTTACTTCACGACCCCTGTACTGAATGATCGCTGGATTTACAGTTGAAGCAGGAACTGCTGCACCTGAAACAAGCAAACTGTAAGAAGGGTCAGCTCCTGTGACATAGCTTGGGAAGCCAAGCAAGACCCTAAACTGATTAGGTCTTGCTCCTCCTGCGCCGAGTCGAGCCTTAAACTCTGTAATATTCATTTATATCTCCTGTTTACCTTTTTATTTATAAGCCCTAGGCTCCAACTTCTTCGAATGAAATACCACTTCTAGTGGCAACAAAGTTGAGCTGAATAAAGTTGATTGACTTAGCAGGTTGAATGAATATATCAGCTACAAACCGATTACCATCAACTACCGCTGTTCCGTTATTTGTTCCATCACAAATTACACGGAAATCGTAAACACCTCTGCGGCCTTGAACATCACGCAAGAATGGTTCAACCAAGTTCTTGAATTGGGCTCTAGTAAACGCATCGTTGAATTCAAACAACTGGAACTTAGCTGCTGTAGCTATTGCTTTTTCGAGTGTAATAAACAGTCTACGAACATTGATTCGATCAAATGCACTTGGCTTTTCAAGCAAAGTTTTATCGCCGAACAATACAATACCTGAACCAGGGAAGCCAACAATAGGATTCACGCCTGACTTGTAAAGCGTATCACGGTCAGTCTTGTTTGGAGAGTAAGCCAATTTAACTGCATTCTTGATTGCACCACGATTATATCCTGCAGGTGAGAACCAAGGATCAGCAGAAGCATCAGTTGCTGCACATACTCCAGCAACGTCACCATTACATGGAACCCAAATAAACTGGTCATAGTAACGGTTATACATGTATTTCCAACCAGAATCGAATACTGCAAAAGAGCTTCTTGTATAAGATGAAACTTCGGCAACAATTGAAGATGCTTCGGAACCCACGTTATCCAGAACAGATGCTGCTGCAGGAGAGACAAAGACCATACAGTCTTTACGCACTTCTGCTACGTTGTCAATAACATAATCACCAACAGTAGCAGACGCTGAACCGACAAATATTAGATTGACATCGACAAGCTCATCATTTGCAAACAATGTATAAGCTGTTTGTAGATCAGCATCGTCGGTAACGCCGTTAGCACCCAAAGTCAATGTTACGCTTGCTTCAGCAACAGTTGCGTCACTAGTATATGCACCCCCGCTAGACAATGTGCCCCAGTCGTTACCTACATCTGCAGGATGGTTTGTCCACCAAACATATTCTGATCTTTGATTGATCACAGTCTTGTAGTAGTTTGAACGACCAACTGAATCAGTAGCATCAGATGCTTTAGACACGCCAGCAAATTTCTCAAGAACAGTACCAGCAGTTCCTGTGAAGTAACCACTTACGTCAACTACAATAATATGCAGTTCATCGTTGGAGCCGCCGGCAGCTGCAACAAAAGTGGAATCGCTTGGGGCGTAATCAAACTGATCTTTGTATGCCCAAGTAGCAAAATCCGCAGCATCAGCAAAAGATACTCTCAGTGAGTTGCCAATTGCACCTGGGTATTTTGCTGCCCACATACCATTAACAAAAGACGCTGTGCTAATATACTTATCTTCGTTTTCAATTAATACACCAGCAGTTGCGCCTGCATTTAGTGCTGCACTTGTGTCAATAGCACGAACTATTTTAAGTGCGCCAGTGTAAGATAGAAATGATGCAGCAGCAAACCATTCTCTGTAAGTAGTACCTACAACTGGCGGAAGGCCAAATCTAGATACTAATTCATTTTCTGAGCTAATAGTTACTATCTCATTTGCAGGACCCCATATAAAGTCACCAGCAGTGCCACCGATAGATGTGCCAACTGCGGGAACTACTGAAGTGAGGTCTTTTTCTGTTACCTGGACTCCAGGTGATAGCTGAAAAGCCATATTTATTCTCCTCGTTAAAAATCAGACAACATTTTTTTATTATTTGTTATGTCTGATTATTTATAATAATTAATATTTGAACTCAGATTCTTTGACTCGCTTATTATACTCATCATCCATGAGCCAATAATCCCCACCTGCAACCCATGCTTCGGGGCCGTCATTACTTTTTTTCATAACAAACGGAGTAAGATTTTGAGAAATGCTTTGTATTTCTTGTTTGTATAGTCCTTCTCTAGTATTAACATCTATCAGCTCTTTAAAGAAAGGCATAGTAGATAACCAACCAAATAAAACCATACACATCACACAATCGTCATTGTAACCTTCGTCTGCTTGATAAGTATTTCCTTTTTCAATAAAAGTTGACAGCTCACTTATAATGTCTGCATCAAATACTAAAAGTTTGTGTTCTTCCATAAGAGACTTGAAGTTAAAACAGCCTTGTCTCTTGACTTGTTTAGAAGTATTCACACCGAGCCTTGAAGATTTACCAAAACCAGGTGATATATATTGTCTTGCTTTTTCTGTCACAGTACTGAAGATATTGTCATATTCTATTTCTTCGTGTAATATCTCTACCACTTGTCCGCCAATGTCGTTTGTTTCAACGAGAACAAAGGCGTTATTATAATCTTCACCTACTTTAGCTATAACATTAGGATATAACATAGGTGCAATTTTATTGTTTCTATACTTTGCCACAACTCTGTATGGCATTTCTGTAATATCAAAAACAACAAATGCTGAATAGTCGCCGCCAATACCTCTAGCAGTGTCTACTGTAATACAATAATAATGATTTTCGATAGGATCTTCATATATATCAACTCTATTACCTTCAGGGTTTTCATATAGAACATCTTTAGAACTTAATGTTGCAATGGTTCTAGCATTGATAAGGGTGTTTGATGATCCTAAGAAATCACACAACACCTCTTGAGTAAACTTTAGCTCACCTAGCAGCTTAAGTTGTTGTTCTGCCCATGCAGCATCTCTTCCCGGAATATCAGTGTAGGGAATAAAGTGACTAACAAATCCGTTAGTACCTTTCTCTGCTTCATTCCAAAACTTCCAGAAATGATTATAGCCTAGAGGAGTCGAAGTAAGTAGAATCTTTGTAGTTTCACCCGCAGAAATTGTAGGATATACCGAAGCAAAGAATTCGTCTGCAACATTGTTTGGAATGATTGCAGCTTCGTCAATGTATAGCCAGTTGACAGACTTGCCACGAATACCAGATGTTGTTGTTGCCGCTGTGAATACTCTACAGTTATTCTCTAACTCAACATCACCTTTGTTCCAAGTCTTTACACCTTGCTGCATCCATATAGGAAGGTTCTCGTACATCGTTTGATAGCGTAGAAGCACTTCTCTTGCAGACGCAGTTTTGTTTGCCATGATAGCAACTGTTTTATCTGCGTTGAATATTGTGTAGTGAAGGATGCATGCTGCGGCAGTAACAGTCTTGCCTTGCTGTCTGCCCTCCATCAGAATTACTTTCCTTTCATTCATTATGATGTCAACTTTTATTTTTTGACAGTCGTAAAGTACAAAAGGCTGTAAGCCGTTATCAAGTGTTATAATTTTACAAAAGTTTTCTATAAAGTAAATCGGATCATCTTTACATCTAAGATAATCTTTAATTTGTTCTTTGGTGAAGTCATGTTTATATCCAATCGATTTTAGATTGGGATTACCATGATAGGAAGTTTCTTCGGCCATATTTATTCTTGCTCAATAACCTTCTCAGAATTCAAAGCTCGTAATAAGTCTTTGGTGCTGCCAACAAACATATTGTTATTAGTAACACTTGCTTGTTTGGGTCCAGCATCTTCTCCTTTCACTTTTTTTGCTTGTGCTTGTACCTCAAGTATATCTTTTGCATTATCTTGAAGGGCCTTGATAAGCTGTCCTGCAACTTCATACGCTCTGGGTTGGTCACTGTTTCTAGCAATGTGAAGAATACCTTTGACTGCTTCTTCACTATATTCAGCAGTTCTTTTTAGAATATCTCTAGCTTCTTGGAAGTCGTCTTCTAAATCTTTAGCCGTATCAGCAAGCGGCACAGGCAGATTGTTATCTGCTCGTGTTTGCTTTAGATTACTTTCGAGCGCCTTTGTTTTACTTTTTGTGTCAAATGTTTCATCTAAACTGTCAAATGGATTATTCAATTGATTCACCAAAACTTTCAAGTATTGTAGTTATATATTCATATTCATCTGCTGGTGTTAACGTAGTATCTACTACACCACCATTACCAACGGTAGAAGTGCTTTTGACTCTTACATTTAAGAAATCCTCTTTCTCATATAGTTTAGCAATAGACTCTTTAATAATATTTGAGTTTGTAACAGGACCATAAAAGTTTAAACGCATTGTAAAGTTCAGCGTCCATATAATACTTTGCCTGTCTGCGAAATCGCCTTCGTATGTGTCATCGTAATCAATGCTATCCATTGTTATCTTTATGTCTCTTTTAATAGCAAGCCCCGGCAATTCATTTACCGTGATATTAAAGTCTGGATTAAAGAAAGGTAGTATTTGCTCTACTATACGCAGCCCATCTTCTTGATTCTTAGCAAAAATATACAGAGCTAAGGACATATTATATGGAGTAGCTACATAAGATGATCTAACTGTATTTGCATTATCTCCTTCGCCGACTGCCTTGTTTCTTTGTATAGGAGAAACTTTACGTGAAGGATCATATGTTAGTTGTTGTATTTCAAATCCCATACGAGGCAAAATAATTGCCACCTCACCACGAGACTCCGCATCAGGTATCAATGCAATGCGAGAAAGAAACTTTTGCTTTGTTGAATACGCAAGAGGTACTCGCATAACTTGAGCAATTTCATCTGTTAATGTTTTTCTCTCAATGCGAATGTTGTTAAATATCATACCAAAAGATACTATAGCTCTTCTAATATGTTCGTTATAAAATTGCGTGTTCTTAAACATTACCCGATCTCCCCGAACGGATTAACTTCTGAGAAATCTAGGATATCGTCTGCTTCGTTTTCAGTAATAAAGTTAGTGTTGTCTGTTGACCCAGTTGCCTTAGTAACTGCGTACTCTTCTAATATCAATGACTCGCTGTCCTCTTGAAGAAATAATGTTCCGTCTTCCAATAAGAACTGATACAAGAACATATCAATATTATTGTCTGCATAGATAGCATCAATAGCGGCAATCCCTGTTTGAATAACTTCTGAAGAATATTCAAACAACTCACACTGCATATTAAACACATTTATCTTGCTTAGTTGATAGAAAGGATTTTGAAATTCAACTAACTTGATTTCAAACAAAGAACCAGTCAAAGGAAAAAACAATAAGTCACCCTCTGCCGGTCTTGCTTCTAATGGGAACACTCCTCCGCTAGTATCAATCATCTGTTCCCATCTTCTTTTAGATAGAACAAATGTAGCTTGATCTCTAATCTCAATGCCAAACTTAGTAAACAAGTCTCCTTGTCCTTCAAATCCATCTATGTTGTCAAAATACATTTCTAAAGGATATGCTTGAGTAAACTGAGACAAAGTAGCTTCGTCAAAAATAACATCTTCGTTGACAAGGGTTCTTGGGAGATAGTAAATGTCGTGACCGTATATCTTCAGACTCTCAATGATAAGGTCTTCTATGAGACGCTGTTCATTGGTAGTTCCTGCTGTCAGTCCACTTTGGAAATAAAAGTTGGTAGCCACGAGATTACCCTACATAGAACGAAGGAGGAAGTTCATAGCGAGATTGCATCTCGTCTTCTATAGCATTGATCTCTGTTATGGCTTCTTCGAATATTTTGTCGCCGTTAAGTGTGACGCCGCCAGGCATTTGAATGCCGCCGAACTTCTTCATGTTCTCACCCCACTGCCTTTTGATAAGTGCAGTAGTATATTTCTTCAAGAACATGTCATCATAAACTTCGGTGTATTCTTCGGGGTCAAGAATTGCATATGCTTCAGCCGCAACCCAGTCACCTGGATTGAATGTCTTGTCCCAATCTGTATCAATGTATAACCTGTCTGTCTTTCTGTTCCAGCGAATTTGTCTGTCACTGATTAAAAGTTCTTCTAGTGTTTGTAGATGAGACTGAACCATGCTGTAGTAAATCATGTCAGCGCCCATCAAATTGTATAGGTCATTCTGTCTGAACTGATACTGTAAATCGAAAAGATTTCCGTCTTTGGTATTTGCCGTTGATGCACCACCAAAGTTAAAAAGCTTAACAATTCCAGTAATGCCGTTGCTGATAGGAATATATTTGTTATCCATATCACCTGCAACATAAGGAATAGCATCTAGAACGGCATTCGTCTGAGAGGATGATCCGATTATAGTTTCACCCTCTACATAAGTGCCTTTAGTATCTTCAATAGTTAGAGTAGTGCCTGACCCTCCCTTGACTTGGGCAGTTGCACCAGAAGTTTGTCCAGTTACTACATCATTGTGTACAAAGTTTCCAGCGAGTGAAGCAGTGAGGTTGAGGGTTGATCCTGTGATCTGATGCTGAACATAAATTCTTTCGGTGCCATCAAAGTGATACTCTTGCCAAAGTTGAATAGCATCATCAACACGATCATTGATTTGGTCTTCATCAACATTTATTTCGATAACAGGAAAGCCAAGCCTACGCAAACAGTAGTCTATTAGCTCTTGTCTAGTTGATAATGCCATTAGGCTAGTGTTCCCAAATCTTCTGTTGTAATTATTCCGTTAGGAGTATCTAAAGAATCATACTCTCGTGTCAGCGATTGTCCAAATGCATCTGTAGACGCACCAGTCAAACTTCCTAAGTCTCCAGAAGGAAACTGAACAGAAGGATCACTAGCAGAAAAATTTGCGATTTGAACAATAGTACCGTCTGACTTTTTTGAGTACATTGATCTATCATCTAAGTTCATTGCGATCTCACCTACCTCTAAGTCTCCCGAGGTAGGTGCTCCGCTCACTTCACTTCTTTTTGGTTTAATTACTATAGCCATAATTGAATACCTTAGTTTAACAGAGTGCCAGAAGCGTCATAGATGTCAATTCTATTTGCAGCAATGCTACTAGTATTGTTGCTGATATTACCAGTATTAGTAGCAGCAGTAGTTTCAACAAGACTAATACGATCTTGTAGTACAGCGTCTGTCTTGGCAACTCTTAAATCAGTTGCAGACATTGCCGTTCCAGCAAAGACTTTAATATCAGAGTAAGCGGAATCGACAGTTGTAGCTAGTGTACCATCTCCCTGTACAAAATATTTAGACCCGACAGTGAGTCCTGTCTGTGCATCATCAATTGACCCAGCAGTTTGAACTACAGCACTCACTCCATCTGCAAAATCATCGTTAGCAATACCAAGATAGTTAGTATTAGTAAGATTTGATTGTACTACAGCATAAGTTTGCGATACATATATTT
>Ga0307984_1000694_pt1 | contig 14411 bp, 11 predicted proteins | sample EllFjometageno78_FD_203169 | JGI IMG/M metagenome (GOLD analysis project Ga0307984, IMG submission 203169) | Marine microbial communities from Ellis Fjord, Antarctic Ocean - #78 | ecosystem: Environmental > Aquatic > Marine > Unclassified | place: Southern Ocean | collected 2014-10-09
GGAGCTATATCCGATCCTACTATGTTTCAAATATGGGAAGTACAGAAGGGCAATCATTGGGTTGCCATTGCGTCAAGTAGAGTAATAGTATACAATAATTTTACTTCACTTCATATAATGACGTTAGGAGGAAGTGGAATACAAAACGACATACCAGAAGTAGCTAGTGTATTTGAAGATATAATTAGCAAACATGAAGGTATTGATTTATTAGAATATACAGGTCGTAAAGGATTTGTAAAACAATTATCTACGGTAGGTTGGAAAGAACGATATACCACTATGCGTAAAAGTTTAAAGGAGAGTTTAGATGTCTAAAGTTAAAATTTATAATGGTGTTACAATTGATATGAGCACCAGTCAAGTAATAAGGCAAGGTGAAGTTAGCTATGTAGATTCTTCTAATGTTGCTTATTGCGGTGGTGGCGGTGGTAAGCCGGGTACTACGAGTACTACTTCTGGTTATGCTGACCCTTACAATAGCCAAATTGGTGCTGCAATTAATGCTGGTACTGGTTTATACAACTCAGGTGACTTAGGTCAAGTAGCAGGCTTTAATCAAACACAAACAAACGCTCAGAATGCAGGCATAGCTTCTGCTGGAGCACAAACAGGTTTAGAGCAAGCTATGGCTGCTCAAGCTAATCAAGGTGTTAACTTGTCTGGCATGCGTACTGGTGCTCAACAAGAAGCTTTACAAGCACTTAATTTAAGTTCAGCTAATTCAGGTAGAACAGGTGGATTAGGTGGATCGAGACAAGCACTTAATGAGCAATCTATTGCTAATGATTTAGCAGGTAAATTTGGTCAGATAGACCAGCAAGCTCAACAACAGAACTTTGCTATGAAAGGGCAAGCCCTAGCAGCGCAGGGAGCAGGAGCGGAAACGTTAGCAGCTATAGGTGGAAGCCAACAGCAACAAAATCAAAATCAACTAGATTCTAAGTATGCGGGACTCTCACAGCTTAGTAATATTTACGGTGGATTTATGCCTAAGCAAACAAATGTAACAAGCAAACAAGGTGGGGGTAAATAATGGGTACTTTCTTAGAAGACATGAATAGAAGATTAAAGGCAAAAGAAGAAGAATTAAATAAAAAACCTATGGGTTTTGCCCAAGCTGCTGCTGGTATTGACTATAGAGATATACATGCAGATTCACGTTTTAATAGAGACGATCCTCGCTATATAGAAAATATATGGGATTTTGGTGCGCCACAAATAGCTTCTACCGGAATGGCAAAAAATTCAGAAGGAAACTATTATGATGTAAATCCAGAGTATGTAGCTGGAGGATTACCACATGGAAGACCACAAGAGACTATAAGAAAAACATGGGATGATCTTTATGGCAGCCCAGAAGCTATTCATGATGAAGCAAGAGCAGGTGGAAAGGAATTCTTACCATTGAGAGACCATCATTGGAGGAATATAATGTATCCAGTAGGTAGTGTTCACTCTTGGCAAAATGATTTAGGTGTTGATGGAGAAAACGCTAAATGGGCAGGGTTGTGGGATATGGATGATTTTTACGCTCAAAAAAGAGCTAACGCACCTACTTGGTGGAAAGGGAGAATGTACTAATGGAATATATGGGTAATAATCCTGCTGATACAGGACAAAGAAATGTATGGGGTATAGCTAATCCACATCTAGTAGATTTTTTTAATCCTAACTTTAATATAGAAGGTGGCAATCCTTTCATGGGTGGCGGTGGTGGTGGCGGTAGCATAGGCTTTACTTCTCAAGGTGTTTCAAGAGGAGAATATGAAGCTGCTATGGCAGACAGATATGCGGATACTGTAATTAATGCTGCTGGTGATAAGGGTTATACAGGACAAGGGGCAGCAGGCGCAAGAGCAGGTATTAATGCTATAACAAATAATCAATTTGGCGTTCCAAATGCTACTCCTAGACTTAATCCTTATGTAAATGGTTCTAGAATTAATGGACCATTAGGTAGCTCTAGTAATCCTACAAGAAATTATAGTCCTAGCGGTAAAAGAATATTAGGAGCAAGATAATATGGCAACTCAACAATATGGTTATGGACCTAACGTATGGGCTCCAGCTACTCCGACAGGACCAGTAGACATGCCTACACTAAGTCAACCCGGAGGCGCAGCCCCACAATTTAAACCTAAGAGTCCTTTTGCAGCAGCAGCAGCTAAAATGGTAGGTGAAATGGCTTATGGTGCTATGCAAGAAAAAGCTGCTCCTAAGTATATGGGAATAGACCCTATAACTCAAAAACCTATTTATGAGATTCAACCTAATTCATCTCAATTTGAGCCTGAAACTGGTTGGACGTTCCCTAAGAATGAAGATGGTATAGAGACTCATATTCTTAAAAGAAATTTAGCTGTTGCTCATAAGGAGTTTGAAATTGCTCAAGCAAAAAATGAAAATTTATTTGAGAATCGAAGGTTAATGTCTAATGATGCTTTAGAAGCAGAAGCTAAATTAGCAGCAACGAATGCAGCTCCTAGTTCTGCTCTTTCTAAATATGAAGGTATAGGATTAGCTGACAGAGGAATAGACATGGGTGGCTTTGAGGTTCCTGATGTACCAGTTGTACCTGATGTACCAGTTGTAACAGACCCTGAAGTTGTTCCAAATCTAAATGAACAAATGGTAATTGATTATGAAACTTCACAGGCTACTGTAAATTCTCTATTAACAAAAATTAATAGTGGTGATGATAGCGAAGAAACTAAGCGAGAATTAAATAAAGCTATGGCTATATTAAACGCTAGTAAACCAACTGATTGGAAGCGACTTAAAAATTGGAGATTAGATAGTCAAGTACAATGGATAAACGATTCTAAGTTAGTGCTGGCTAGAGAAGGACCTAAAAGAGTTCATAAAGATTCTGTAGAAGTTCCACCGGGTTCTGGTATGTGGATAATGCCTAATCCAGGTTGGAATTGGTGGTCTAAATCAGGCGAGGAGAAATAATATGGCATCAAATAGTAAAGATTATTATAGAATGAGGCACGGTCAAGCAGGAATGGATCCTACTGATAATGGAGAACCTCAAAGTATTTTTGACGCTGGGGCTATGGACTACGGTGCTCCAAAGAGTAGTGTAGTTACTACAAAGAGAGATGAAAAAGGAGTTACTGAAAGTGAGGTAATTATTGGTCAAGATGATAGTAAATCAACGAGTTCTTTCTTTAGACCTTCTAAAATCTTTGGTAACTGGTTTGATCCAGAAAATTATGGCTTTAAACCTGAAGATAATAATGGAAAACTTCCTGGGTTTTTTGCAAGTGGTTTTCCTACAACTTATAGTGGAGACACTCAAAATAGCGAGGTTTTTATTCCAGCTGCTTTTGACGGTACTGAAAAAAGTGCGATGGAAGCATGGTATGGTGAACAAAAAGCTAATGCTGGTAGAGATGTTTTTAAAGCTCTTCTTCGCTCTGGTAATACAGTTAACACAGGAGTAGATGGTAATCTACAAAATAGAAATACTGATGCTGCGCTTGCAGCTTATGAAGCTGATATGGCTAACGCAATAAGTAAAGAACAAAATATAGCTTCAAGACACCCTGAAGGTCAGCCTAAAGATGAAAGTTTTTTTGGTGGCATTAATAATTTCTTTGAAGGCATAGACGAGTCACTTAAACCTTCTTATACAGGGTTTCAAGGATTTGATACGCCTGAAGTTATGCAAGGTCGAGGTTACTCTAGTGAAGACGACACAATGACAAGACCTTTTTTACCGGGTCTCGCAGACAGAGAAAGAACTGAAGGTTATGTTTATCCTGCTACAGGCTCTGGTGAGCTTGCAAATAGGGGTGAAGGAGAAGCAGAAGAATTGTTTGCTTTAGAAAATCCACAAACGTGGACACCTGAAGTAGTAGAAAAATTATTATCAAAATCTAAACCGACTTTGTCTGGAGCTGCAGATAGAAATAGAGACGGAGATTTATCTGCTATTAGTCAATTTACTAAAGACCAACAAATTCTTGCTAATAATGTTACTGCTCAAGAGTCTTTAGACTTATTAAGACAAGAATTAAAAGCTCTAAAATCAAAAGACAATTACAAAGTAAATAGTCAAGAATCTTATTTAGATTTCTTAAGAGAAAACGGTGTCTTAAAAGATTTTAGACCAGAGCTATATAAAGCTTTAGCTGGTGCTGCATTTGGAATGTTAATGGGGCAAGATATAGATGATGCTTTCTATAATTCATTTGGTGCTATGCAAGCAGAAAAAGATTTTAAAGCTGATGAAGATTTAAAATTTGAAAGAGAAAAAGAAATAGAAAATTTAAAACTAACAGGTAAAGGTGGTTCGTTTGGTAAGACACCCCTATATTATAATGTAGGTAGTTATTTGAACCCTATAAAAGTAAACGCAACAGTACTACCAAATGGTTTAATTAGAATAATACACCCTTCAAAAGGTCAAATGGATATAGCAGCAGGACAAACTGATGCTAATGGTGAAGAGATATTAAAGCCATGGTATACTACACAAGAAATTGGAGAGCAAGTTCGCTCAAATATTGATCGCATAACTACCTTGTTAAAAGGAGACATGAATAAGTTTATAGAAGGTAAGGATATTGGAGGTAAAGATTCTGAAAGTATTGTTAGTAGTCTATTAGTTGCTAGTGAGGTAGAAGGTGCTGTGTATGATGCTATAGATAAGGGAATAAACCTTGGTCCTGGAGCTGGCTCTAATACTGCTATATTAACTAACGCTGCCAATGCTGCAATAGAACATAGGATAGCATTTCCTGAGAGTAACAAAGGTTTTAGAGACCACTTAGAAGATATGTTAATTAAAGCAGACATAAAAGGAGTTAATGATATTATACCACAGTCTGCATATTTACTTAATCGAACTTATACGAATGGAGACAAGGTATTAAAGTCTAAACCTATAAAAGATGAGGCTTATGCTGAAGTTCAAAATAGTGTAAACGATTACATTATAAGAATGAAAAGGTCTAAAATAGAGGGTATAGAAGGTATAGTAACTAACTCTCAGAAGTATGAATTTGCTTATAATAGGTTTGAAGATTGGAGCAAAGAATTCCCAACAAAAGCAAAGGCTAATTATATTGTAGCCCATGAAACAGGGTATACTCCATTTATGTATTGGGCAAAGAAAGAATCAAAAAATTATTAGGAGATTATAATGGCTGACGATTTTATTTTTGTTGACTACGATACTATATTCCACAATGGGGAAAGAAAACGTATACAGGGTATTGATGCTCCTGAAGTATGGAACTGGTCTCAAAATGGTGTTTCTTTAGCGGAACCGGGTGGAACGGAAGCTGCTTCTAAAGCCGCTAACTTGGCTCAGGCTGGTGGCTTCCTTAATATATTAGATTTAGATGAAAAAGACGCAAGAAATAGACCATTAATTAGGCTAATCAATAGTAAAGGTGACGATTTTTCTGATAAAACTTATTTAGAAGGTGTTATTTCTACCGGAGATTATTCAGATTCAAGAGCTAAACAGATGTATCTTGAAGGGGAGACACAAAGGCTTATAAATAAAGCTAGAGGTGTTCAAGAAAACGAGGAAGACCCTTGGGTACAAGCAAGAAATTCCAGATATGAATCTGACAGAGCTAATTTTGAAATGATTGAAAACAATGGTGTTCAATTAATGAAGCCAAGAGCTCTTAATGAAGCCCAGTGGAAAGAAAATGAAGATGCACTAGGTTCTGGTTTTAATATTTATAGAAAAGGAGATGTTAAGTACCATACTCCGGGCGCTAGATATGATAACAGTGCCATTAGTCCTATGTCCACTGGTTGGGATAGTGCTGTATTGAGTATGAAAGAAGGTATTGAAGGTTTTAAGGCTTCTATGTCTGATGTTCTTAACGATGAAGGTGCTTGGACACTTGCTGAAGAAAGAGTATTAGCATTACAATCAGAGCAACAAGAATTACCTACCTTTATAAATAACTATGGAGACGTAGATAGTTTAAAAGACGCAGGTGAATATACCGCAGGATTAATGGGGCAAATGGCTCCCTATCTCTTAGGAATAATGGGTTCTTCTGCTGCTGCTGCTTTGTTAGTTCCTGCTTCTGCAGGTGCTGCAGTTACTTTTGCAGCGGGTGCTTTACCAATGTCCTTAATATATGCAGGACAAACATATGCTGAAATGGAAGGGGATATAACTGAGAAGAGTGCTGGGTTAGCACTAGCTGGTGGTGTTATAATGTCCTCACTTGACCGTTTAGGTTTAAAAGGTTTAATGAGCGCTACAGATGTCTTTAAAAAAGACTCTATGAAGCGTATAACTTTAGCTTATATGGAAGAACAGAAGAAAGTAGGCAATAAATTAAAATATGAGGATGCCTTAGAGTTTGTTAAACAAGACTTTAGAAAAGGTGGTGTAGAACAAATAAAAGCTTTACAAGGTTTACTTACATTACCGGTCACTGCAAAGCTGTTAGCAAAACAGGCTGCTGGAGACCTTATAAGAGGTTCTACTAGAGAAGGCTTTACAGAAGTTGGACAGGAAATGACACAATACGGCTTATCAGTTTTAGGTTCTGAAAAAAATTGGTATGATTGGGAAGCACAAGATAGGGCTGCTAACGCTCTAATAGGTGGTGCAGTGATGGGGGGAGCAATAGCCCCAGTATTTTCAACACCAACTGCTGTAAGAGCAAGAAGGATTTTAAATTCCAAGTTTGTAATTGACCCCGACCAACCTGATTTAAGTCAAGAAGAAATTATAGCTTCTGATTTTGTAGATGAGTTTATGGAAAGCTCAATTGGTGATGAAAAAATAGACTCTCTAAAAAATAGAAACGAAATTGGGGGTATGAGAAAAAACATAGCAGCTTATAAAGAAGGAAACAAAATAAAAAACAAAGGTGTTATAGCATGGGCAAAAGACATTCCTAAAAGTTTCTTACAAAGAGGGTTAGAAGCATACTGGAAAAGTAATCAAGCTAAAACAAGAAATGATATGATGGAATCTTTAATAGCTTTTTTATCCCCCACTAACAAGGATACAAAGTTTGGTCAGGCTATTTATGACAAGGAAAATGCTCTGAATGATTCATCTGACAGATCGTTTACAGATTTTCTTAATGAGGCGAGAGGAGTATATAAACAATCTAACTCAAGAGCAGGTAGGAGATTTATAGACCAAAAAATAAAAGAGATATTTGAAAAAAGTAAGGCATCTATAGATGGTCGAAAATACCTTTTGAATGATTCAGAAACAAGATTACTTAATTCTCTAAAAAGTAAAGTAAAAAAAATACAAGATGATATTCAAGACTTAGGTATAGATTTTTTTATAACAGCAGAAGAGTTCTGGAACTTAGCAAGACCCTCAAAACAAAAGATAAAAGCAGACCCTAACAAGGCTAAAAGAATTTTAAAAGAAGATTCAACTAGGTCATACCTAGATGGTGAGGCGGATAAAATAATAGATAATATTATTAATAGTAGTGCTAATAAATCTCAAGAGCAATCACAAATAGTATTAGGTTTATCAGATGTAAAAACTAGGAACTGGAATAAAAGTAAATACAGCGCATTCAATGCTCCCGGTATGGAAGAATTTTCTATGACGGATAGAATTACTGCAATGAAAGATAATGCTAGGGAATTATATAGGGCTGCCTTAGTTGACAAGTATGTAGGAAACAAAGGCGACAAGCTAATGGCTATGTTAAACTATGCAATGGAAGATTCTATGGCTAGTAATATTGAAGCAGCCTTAGCTCAAGATCCAAATGTTAATAAGAATGATATTGAATTTGATTGGGATTACAAGTATGCATCTGATATTGTTAGTGCAGTAGAAATATGGATGGGTAATTATAATCCAATACAAAGTCAAAGACTAAAAGAAATACAAGCCAATATAACTAGCTTTAATTTAACAACGCTGTTGGGAACAGGTGGTGCTGCTCAGACTCCTGAACTTGTTGCTGCCTTTATGACTAGAATTTCCGAAGTAGAAGGTGGAAAACCTTTATTAGAAGATTTAAGAAGTGCAGCAGGTGATTTAGCAAAGCATTATGCTACGTCTAGTTCACAAATATTTTCTCTTGTTTGGAAAGGAACAGGACTTAGTCCTACTAGTAGTTGGACACCACAAAGAAAAAGATTTACTGCAGCAGGTAGGTCAGGTGTAAGGTTTGGAGCACTTGGTCAACAGGGTTTTGACGAACAAGAAATTAAAGCAGGTCGGTTAAGAGCAGCAATAGGACAGACATTTGTTATTGTTTCTTTAATAAAACCTGCAACAGATATGGCTCGTTTATTAAGTGACTCTGTTAATTACGATGCAATGATGCACCATCTAGATGTGTTAGATACATTGTATGATCCCAATAGACCTATGACCATACATGTGAAGCATTCTTACGATATGCTTAAGCAAGCAAAGGTTCCTGTAATGAGGACACTTAAGTTATGGCAAAATCTTAAAGATGACTTAGTTTATAATGATGAGTTTCAAAACGCTGATTGGGGCGATATAAGAAGCTACAAAAAGTTACAAACCCTTTTAACGGATGACTCTAAGTATGGTGAGTTAACTAAGATGGTAAACATAGGTGTAAAACAAATGGTGGATAATAGCCTAGCTAATCCAAACCCAAGTACTAAACCAAGAGTTACTAGTGACCCACACTATACTCTATTGTTTCAATTTAGAGGTTATATAATAACCTTCTTTACTTCTGTTATGCCTTTCCTAGTTAAGAGAGCTCTTAGTAAAAATCCAAATGCAGATATCAATGCTATAAATATTATGGTGGGGTTAGTTGCTGCAGGTTTTTTAGCTCAAGCTTTAAAGGATGAATTTAAAACAGGAGGCAGACCTTATTGGTTGGATGATGCAGAGTTTATTCAAAGAGGTGTACAGTCTTCTGGAATGTTAGGACCTTTTGATTTCTTATTAGACGCTGTTAATCCTATATATGGTGAGGCTAGTGCTTGGAATTCATTAGAAGGTTTAATGGGTCCAACATGGGGTTCCTTTAAAACAGGTAAGAAAATAGCAGGAAAAGCTATTGACAGAGACTGGGAAGGTGCTGCTGAGGCTGCAAGGAAGCTTGTTCCTATAGCAGGACACAGTGAATTTTTTAGAAAGAAGCCTATGGAATCTATAGGGTCAATATTTAATTAGGAGACGATTCAATGGCAAAGCGCACGGGAAGTGGTCAGTCACAAGACCAAGGACAAAATTTAAAAGATAATTATATAGAACAAGAGGCTAGAAAAGAGCTCCTTAAGGGCTTAAGATCGAGTGGAGATATGGAAGCCCTACTACAAGGGTTAAACCCTGTAACAAAGGCAAGGGTAGGTACTAGTCCTGTAGAGAATTTACAAGACGACATTACAACTGTAAGCGACTTAGATGTTTTAGATAGAACAACAGGTAACGTTATCAGAGAAGAAATCCGCCCTGACTTATTTCTTAAGGGAGGAAAGAAACCTAGAGTAATGAGCCCCGCAAGAGCAGCAGCAATAGCCAGAAAAGTTTCTACTTCAAATCCTCTCCCAAATATATCTGCTCAAGATAGAGTTAACATTCAACAAGCAGGAATAGACGCTGAAGCTAATGATAGTAGTATTCCTAGAGAATATAACCAAGAATTAGGAGAGCCAGCAAAAAGTTTTAGAGACAACACCGAACAACAAAACATGTATGGTGGTGGTTTGAATACGGTAATCCAAGACGACCAAGTAACAGACCCTTGGGTTGAAAACAACCAGCAACCTATAGCTAATATGCTTGAGGCTGTTAAGAAAGATAGAGCTGAACAATGGACAGATACAAACATAGGTAACATACAAACTAGAGTAGCACAAGATAGACTAGGGTATAGTTCAAATGCTGCAGAAGAGTTAGCTGATATAGTATGGAAAATGAAACCACAAATGGAAAAGAAATTTAATCCACAAATGGTTTTACAACCTTTAGAACAAGCTGCTATGGAAAATTCTCTTAGAAAACTAGGTTACAAAGATGATTCTTCTTTAACACACCTTATGTACCATGTTGTTAATCCAGCTGTTGAAAATATGAGGGGAAATTTTCCCGGTGGTCTTATAGGTGCTATGTACTTATCAACAATACAAAAGGTTTGGGAATCAGAAGTTGCAAGAGATAAAAAGATATTAGATATAGATTATTATCCTGATGGTAAAACACAAGAAGAAAGAGCTAAACAATTTGCAGCCTTAAATGACCCTCAAAGAGCTGCTATAAGGGGTTTAGAAAGAGAAGCTTGGAATGAACAGTTTAATTCTGAAAAGAATATTGGTTATCTTATTGGACAAGCCGGTGGAATAAAATTAACTGGAGAACAAACTGCTTTAATGGGTATGGTAGCACTAGAATCTGTAAGAGATTTTGCTCCAAACACAGTAACGTCTAGAAAAGAAAGAGCTGACAATAGTTGGGTTGCTTCTACCCCCCTAGACACTAGAGAACAACAAGTACAAGACCAGCTAATGGTCAATGACACCTTATCTCTAACAGCAGGTATAAAAGACTGGGTAGAGTCTAATCAAGCATTAATAAAAACTCTTTTAAAAATTCCTCAAGACCAGTTACGAGTAGGAGAGGCTGGTAGACTACCTCTTAAAAAGTTTATCCCTGATATAAGAACAAACTTTATAGAATTATCTGTAGATAGCTATTATAAAGGAAAAAACTTTACTGATAAAGACCAAGAGATTGCTTATGCAGTTGCGGAGTTTGTTTTTTCAGACACGCCAAGTACTATAATGGGTACTCAACTTCAACTAGTTACTCTATTGTTTGGAATGGATAATGTTTCAGAAGAATTTAAGCCTAATACAATAACACCTCTATTCGACCAAGATATGAAAGGGTTTTTAAACATAGAGAAAACTGAATTATCAAATGGCGAGCAATCTACAGTAGGTAATAGAGAAAAAACAATGTTTAAGATTCATCCAGACGGAACAGAAGAAGAAATCTTTTGGGGTGCTGATACAGAAAAAGATAATAAATTTATTAATAACATAATATGGGCTCATAGAATGTTAGGCAAACAATATAGAAGTGATTATTTTTCTGGATCCAATGGTAGGTTTTATCAGAAAGCTTTTGCCCTACACACTGATGACCAGTTTGCTAGGTCTATGTATGGTTCAGGTATTAATTTTAATTATTATTTAAGCGGTAAGACAAGAGAGTCTAGACAAGATTTAATGGACATCAAGGGAAGCATTATAAAGAACTCAGGATTATTGTTACCTAACTCACAAGTCAAATATGAATCGGGAGACATGTCATATGCTGAAGAAGCTTTTGACGAAATCATTCTTGATTGGCAAAGAAAATACTCAACGCTTGTTCAAATAGCTGATGCGTTTATGCCATTAGGTGATAGGGTGAGCAAAAAGAAAGGCAAACAAGCTCTTACTTTTGAACAAAAAACACTCATAAGAGAGTCTCTTAATAACCCAGAGTCTGAATTAGCTCTAGCTGCAACTAGCTTAATTAATTATGCTAAAGGTCTTAATGGTATCTTCACAATTAATTCTGTTGTTGAAGCAATAAAATTAAAAAACGCTTTAGATGAAGGTAAGGGAGTTTATAGTACTAATTTTATTCATTGGGTAGACGGTGTCAATAATGGTCCTGCTACTAATGCTGTAAAAGTTGGATATGAAAGACTAATGGAAGGCACTGGAGTAACCCCTTATGTAGTTAATGCTAGTATAAAGGGTCAAGAGCCTTTTCAAAATGAACATAACCTTTTAGCAGGTAAGGGACCAGCATATCATCAAACCGCAGAGGCAACATTTGCTATTATGTCTAGGTCTCATAACCCAGTACATAAAAAACTTGCAAAAATTTTATATGAATATGGTGCTATCTCTGTAGCTAAAATGAAAAAGAGTGTTATGCCTGCAGCATATGGTGTAGGAAAACCTAAGGTCAAAAAACTAGCTAAGGAAATAGTTGATGACATGATAGTCCAAGACCCTTATGTTTTAAAATTACTTTCAAACTTACAGATAACGCCTGAAGACGCAGCACTAAGACTAGGTAATAAAACCTGGACAGGTATAACTGAAGTCATTGGTCCATTGCAGGCATACACTGCTTTACATAGAGACTTTATGTTAAATATATTAGAGCAATATGCTAACGCAAAGATTAATGGTAACCCTCTTAAAACTCCTTTTTATATTTCTAGCACTGGCAGATTGATTCCCTTTGGATTAGCCCAATCAACAGCCCATGGAGACACTTTCTCATATGATAATATAGGAACGTTTACACAAGTAACTAATGTTTTAAATCCATTAGGGAAGGAATTCGATAAAGACATTGGAGGAAGGAAGGAGCATTACAAGGCTCTTTCTGCAATGAATCCTGTTATGACACACTTAGAAGATACAGACGGTATGGTTCATATGGCAATAGATATGCTAAATGAAAATCCAGCAGAAGCATATGGTCTGAAAGGTGGATTTGCTATACAAAAATACGATGGACTTGGTATACCACCTAAGATGAACGAGTGGACTGATAAAAGAGCTAATGAAAACTTTATTATTATTGCCTTTAAGAAGTCAAACTTTCAAAAGCTTGTTGAGACACACTCGTTAATGGGTTATGATATGAACTACAAGGGTTCTTCTAAAGTTAAGAATATGCAAGACATAATAGGCTCAGCACAAACTGAAGAAGCAAAAGGCAGGGCGTTTTTAAATGATAAGACTCTTCAGATTAATCAGTTTCCTATTAACGGTGGTGTAGTTCTAAAGAGAACAGGTGCAGAGCGTAAGCTATCAACAACAATGAAAAGAGAAGATTACATTTCTAAATTAGCAGTGGTATTATCTGGACAAAACAAAATAAAATCAGCGATGACTATGCTTGATGATGTAGGAAAGAAAACCAGCTTCCCTAAGTTTGAAATAAGCCAGTACAAAGTTAGAGAAAAGGCTCTTCCAAAGATACCTAAGGTTAATGCTAAGGTTTGGAATACTGGAAACTTTGAATCTAAAGAAGAGGAGGTTAAGGCTTCTGAAGCAAAGAGAAATATAAATAAGAAAGAAGCTAGGCATGAGATTAAAGATATTAAGTACTCCGCCTATGAGGTTGTTCATCATGCTGACCACGGCATAGGAAAAATAGCATGGATACTAGATACAACTCCTGAGGCAATTAAAGCTGGTGCACACCCTGTAAGCTATGCTGTTGTCTTCGATGGTAGTTGGAAATCAGATGCTAATTTTTATGACCCCGGTAAGGGAACTTTCCCAGTAGAAAACGCTCAACCCGGAGATAATCAAGTTCATCTATATTCTCAAGATGATTTGTTTTCTTCTCCTGAGTTAGCTAGAAAAAATTCTGGCTCAACTGGTTTGTTTGATTAAAAAAAAATAACCCCCGTAGATTTATTCTATGGGGGATTTTTATTTTAAACAATAGTGTTACCAGTCTTTCTTTGCTTATAAAGCTTTTCTATAGAAGCTTCGTATATCTTATGTAAGTTTTCAGCATACTCTAATGCTGATAGTTCTGCTTCTTTTCCAGTGAATCCGTTTGCTTTGTGTTCTTCTAATTGTGCTAAGAAGTTTTCATCTTTTATATAAAGTCCTATTCTTCTATTTAATTCTGGGTCTCCTTCTAGGGAAGGGTCGACATTTATTTTCCTATCATCTATAGGAATTAAGTCTGCAAAATGTTCAACGACATCTGCATCAGTTAAATGCTGACTCTCCCAAAGAGGATTAACGTGTTGCTTTTTTGATGCCATCTGTTATCTCCTGTGATCGTCCTGTTCTATTATTACCCATATAAAATTTAGTTTGTCCAAAGATATCAGTAGCTCTGTATACAGATTCATCTGCAAATATAACATCTTCCATTGGTAACCAATCATCATAGGGTATTTTTAAAGTTGTTCTTATTGATTCTAAATCTACTCCATCACTATATAATACTTCTATATTATGGTAATGTGTTTCTAAGTTATGTAACAATTTTGGGCTTAGATTTCCCCACTCTGCTATCTGCGTCATCTTTATTCTCCTTATTTAAGTAGTCCATAAGACTTTGAATCCAGTTACCGTCTTCCTGTATAGGGAATTCCCATTGGAAAGTTTCTTGGTGTAATCCTTTGTCGTTAGGGTGTGCTATGTTTAAAGTTAAGTGTGCTTGTGCCATTAGTGCTCCTTGTTATCCGTGACTTTATCGTATCCTAAAATTGCCATGCTCTTTAATAAAGAGCGTATGCAGTCTTCCGCTGCGTCATGTGTGTTTGTGCTTAAGTCTTCTGAATGAGTAACAACTATTGCTGACTCTAACATTAAACTTAAATCTTCTGCTAATCTTTTCTCGTCCATTATAACTCCTATTTCTTAGGTTTCTTTCTTAATTGTTTAATAAGGTCGGCAGTCCTATC
>Ga0307984_1000695_pt1 | contig 14410 bp, 10 predicted proteins | sample EllFjometageno78_FD_203169 | JGI IMG/M metagenome (GOLD analysis project Ga0307984, IMG submission 203169) | Marine microbial communities from Ellis Fjord, Antarctic Ocean - #78 | ecosystem: Environmental > Aquatic > Marine > Unclassified | place: Southern Ocean | collected 2014-10-09
CTGTATTCTGGCGATTGAGCATGGGATTATTCCTCCCACAATTAATTTTGAACATGAAGACGAAGGTTTAGACCCAAAGCTTGATTTCACGTTTAATAAGGCACGACATCGTGTTGTTAACGCTGCGCTATCTAACACCTTCGGTTTCGGAGGACACAATGCTTCGGTATTGTTTAAGAAATACGCCAGCTAAGAAACCAGACCCCAAGGACTTAATGCAACTGATTCGTCGACTTTTTGAAAATGATACCTCGGTCAGTCGTATCAGAAGATTGGTACGGAATCATTTTGGACTTAGAGTCAAAAACATTTCTTATTACAAAGAAGCTTTTCGGCACTCCTCTATTTTAGATGGAGATTATTCGGGAATGAAGAGCAACGAACGTCTTGAGTTTCTGGGCGATGCGGTGCTCGACCTTAGTGTTGCGGCATATCTGTATGACAAGGATCCTGAAGCTCAAGAGGGCCTTCTTACTCAGCGTAAATCAAAGATTGTAAGCAGAAAAAACCTCAATTTATTGGGTGAGTTTATAGCGTTAGAGATCTTGTTAGAAGTTAAGATGAGACGAGAGGATATCAGGCCTACAATGGTCGGCAATGCGATGGAGTCTTTAATAGGCGCATTGTACTTGGACTTTGGTTATGTCCGTACAAACAAAGCCTTGATCAACCTCTTAAAAAGGTTTGGTTTAGATGAGAAAATCCATGAAACAACCGATTTTAAAAGTCAACTTCATCATTGGGCTCAAAAACAAAGAGTCACGCTCACATACAATGTTGTCAAAGAGTTTATTGTTGCAGGTGAAAACGGTTATGAAGTCGAGGTTTTTGCGGATGATTCTTGTATTGGGTCTGGGACAGGCCGGTCTAAGAAAATTGCGGAGCGAGAAGCATCTAGAATGGGATGGAGGCATGTTTTTGAGGAAGAAGAATCAAAATTCCTAGGTGATAATTCGTAGCGACCGATTACCTTCGCACCAATGGCAAAGCTTCATCTCGATATGGAAATTGAGTGTGATTTCGATCTTTTAGGGATGGGGTCACATGTGGGAAGTCATCGCATGGCGTGGGAATTAAATAGAATCTTTGGATGGAAATTAGCGTTCGATAGAGAAATTGATTCAAAAATCAAGAGTGTTGAAACAAGACATATCGTTTTGCGATATTGTAATGAAGAAGAAGGGTTAGACATTGCGTTAATCCTAAATCGTGTTCCTGAGGGGGTTTTAGCACCGGGAGCCTCTTCATTAGACTATTTGCTTAGATTAGGCCACGGTGTCTTGGCGTCGGAAAATGTCATTAACAGAATTAGAAATTCGAACCTTGTTACATTGGTAACTTTTTTGAATCCTGAGAAATCGGGTGCTTTAGAGGCGATGTTTGAACTAGATATATATAAAGAATGAATAAGCAATCATTATTTCCAAATAAACAGACAAAAATAATAGCGACAATCGGTCCCGCGACATCTTCTCCGGAGATGCTAGAGCAACTATTGCTGGCGGGGATGAATGTTGTGAGAATAAACTCATCTCATGGAGATCATGAGGCTCACAAAGAAGTCATTAGGAACATCCGGAAACTGGATATAGACCTGAACACAAGTACGGCTATTTTAATTGATCTTCAAGGCCCCAAGCTTAGGGTGGGTGAAATTGCAGGTGGCCAAACAGAACTCATAGAAAACGCACAGGTTGTTATAAAAGTAGGGAGTGGAGAAGGATCTGAATCAGTTCTTTATACCGATTATGACCAATTTGCAGTAGATGTAAAAGCGGGTGAGCCGATCTTACTTGACGACGGAAAGCTTCGCCTTGAAGTCATTTCTTCTGACAGCAAATCAGAAGTTATTTGTAAAGTAATTCATGGAGGAAACCTAAGTTCACGCAAAGGATTAAACCTCCCTCAGACAAAGATCTCACTTCCCTGTATCACAAAGAAGGACGAAAAAGATCTCGCTTTTGCACTTGAAGAAAACGTCGATTGGATTGGGTTGTCGTTTGTTCGGAATTCAAGTGACATCGAGGAGCTCAAAAGCATCATCAAAAAGAACAAAAAGCATGCGAGGGTCGTGGCAAAAATTGAAAAGCCAGAAGCCATTGTAGATTTAGATGCCATTTTAGAAGCTGCAGATGCGGTGATGATTGCCAGAGGGGACCTCGGCGTAGAAGTTCCCATGCAAGATGTTCCGCTTATTCAGAAAGACATCATATCTAAATGTTTGACATTAGGTAGGCCGGTCATTGTGGCAACGCAAATGATGGAGAGCATGATAGAAAGCGCCACGCCAACGAGAGCTGAGGTGAATGATGTTGCAAATGCGGTTCTTGACGGGACGGATGCCGTGATGCTGTCTGCAGAAACAAGTGTTGGAAAATATCCAATACATGCAGTACGGGCAATGACGCAAATCATCCACTCTATGGAAGCGAACAATCAAAAACCTTTTAACGAACGCCCTCCATACAATCCTGACGATGACCGATTTATTTCTGACTCAATTTGTTACAACGCATGCCGCCTCGCCAGAAGGACAAAGGCTAGCGCAATTGTCACGATGACTTATTCGGGCTATACAGCTCAAAAAGTAAGTAGCCAGAGACCCAAAGCCACCATTTTCATGTTTACTTCCAACAGAGAAGTATTGAATCAAATGAATTTGGTTTGGGGGGTAAAAACAGTCTTTTACGAGAAGATGGTAAGCACAGATCATACGATTGCAGATATTAAGTATTTGTTATTTAAAGATGGCAATGTGAAAGAGGGTGATTTTGTGATACATCTGGCCTCTATGCCTATTGCTGATACGGGGATGACGAATATGCTTAAACTCGTTCGGGTCTAAGCGCATTTCCTTAATTCAGGGGTGTTATCTTCGCAAAACCCAACAGTTATTTTGATGTCTAAAGGATTTCCAGAACGTGGTTCATTAAACCTCCCAAGCATTGCTCAAGAAGTGCTGGAGATTTGGGAGCGCGAAAACACATTTCAGGCGAGCATAGATTCCCGCCCAGCCGACAACCCATACGTTTTCTATGAGGGTCCGCCTTCCGCAAATGGGATGCCCGGTATTCATCACGTGATGGGGCGTTCTATCAAAGATATTTTCTGTAGGTATGCCACACTCAAGGGAAAGCGAGTGGATAGAAAGGCCGGATGGGACACACATGGGTTGCCAGTTGAGCTTGGTGTAGAGAAGGAGCTAGGGATTACGAAGGAAGACATTGGGAAAAAGATTTCGGTCGAAGAATACAACAATGCATGTCGCAAGGCGGTCATGAAATACACTGGGGTTTGGAATGATCTCACCAAGAAAATGGGCTACTGGGTAGATATGGAATCTCCATATGTTACGTATGAGAATAAATACATTGAGTCTGTTTGGTGGCTTTTATCAGAACTGTATAAGAAAAAACTTATTTATAAGGGGTATACGATTCAGCCTTACAGCCCTATGGCCGGAACAGGTTTGAGTTCTCATGAGCTTAATCAACCAGGCACATATCGGGATGTGATGGACACGACGGTCGTTGCTCAGTTTCGGGCAGACGAGAACAGCAAGAAAAAGGTGCTCGATCTCTGTGGGCAATCAGACTTGGTCGAATTGCCCGTAGATTTTTTGGCATGGACCACAACACCATGGACCTTGCCCTCGAATACAGCACTTACAGTCGGATCAAAGATTGACTATGTCGTTGTTCGTACGAAAAACAGATATACCGATTCTGACGGCTTCGTCATTCTTGCGGAAAATCTTTTAGAGAAACAATTTGCAAAAGGTCCTGAACACGAGGTTGTGGGACGTTGTAAAGGGTCTGATTTGGTGGGGATGAGATACATTCAACTCATGAACTGGGCCACACCCATGGAGCGCCCTGAAGACGCATTTCGAATTATTGCGGGAGATTTCGTGACGACTGAAGATGGAACAGGAATCGTTCATACCGCTCCGACGTTTGGCGCTGATGACGCGATGGTTGCCAAATCTGCCGGTGTGCCTCCTATGCTTGTCGATGATGGAACAGGTCATGGCGTGCCACTGGTTGACATGCAAGGGCGTATTAGAGAAGGTTATGGTCCATTTTCAGGAAGATTTGTAAAGAACGAATATTACAATGAGGGGGAGGCGCCAGAGAAATCTGTCGATGTAGAAATTGCGATTGATCTGAAAACGAGTGGACAAGCATTTAAAGTTGAGAAATATTCTCACAGTTACCCCCATTGTTGGAGAACGGATAAGCCTATTTTATACTTCCCTCTTGATTCTTGGTTTGTAAAAGCGACGGATGCAAAAGAGCGGATGACCGAGTTGAATAAGACAATCAATTGGAAACCGGAGAGTACAGGAACGGGTAGATTTGGAAAGTGGCTTGAAAATTTAAACGATTGGAATTTAAGTCGTTCTCGATTTTGGGGCATCCCCATACCGATCTGGCGGACAGAGGATGGTTCTGAAGAAGTGTGTATTGGCTCAGTAGAAGAGTTGGCAATAAGATGTGAGGAAGCTATGGAAGCGGGGCTTATGGTTTCCAATCCCCTGGACAAGTTCAATCCGGGCGACATGTCAAAGGAGAATTACGAGTTGTTTGATTTGCACAAACATGTCGTGGATGAAATTGTTTTAAAAGCTTCAGATGGATCTCCGATGAAGCGTGAGGCAGATTTGATTGATGTTTGGTTTGATTCTGGATCCATGCCTTATGCCCAGTGGCATTACCCTTTTGAAAACAAGGATAAAGTTGATCATGAGGGAGCGTATCCAGCAGATTTTATTGCTGAAGGCGTAGACCAAACCCGAGGCTGGTTCTACACGCTACACGCCATTTCTACTATGGTGTTTGATAAAGTAGCGTATAAAAATGTCATCTCAAACGGTCTTGTGCTCGATAAGAATGGCATAAAAATGTCGAAACGCTTAGGCAATGCGGTTGATCCGTTCTCGACATTGGAAACGTATGGCCCCGATGCAACCCGTTGGTACATGATCAGCAACGCCCAACCTTGGGACAACCTGAAATTTGATCTTGAGGGCATAGGCGAGGTGACAAGGAAGTTTTTTGGGACGCTTCACAATACATTTAATTTCTTTGCCCTGTATGCGAACATCGATGGTCTTACAGGTCAGGAACCACAAATACCTCTCAGCAAACAGCCTGAAATTGACAGATGGATTCTTTCCAGGATGCATACCGTTTCAAAATTGGTGGATCAGGCCTATCAAGATTTAGAGCCGACTCGGGCGACCCGCATCCTGCAGAGTTTTGTCATTGACGACCTAAGTAACTGGTATGTACGTCTCAATCGTCAACGATTCTGGAAGGGGTCTATGAACGAAGATAAGATGAGCGCATATCAAACGTTGGTTGCTTGTCTACGTACCACATCTATATTGGGGTCTCCAGTCGCTCCATTCTTTATGGACAGACTATATCGCGACTTGAATGAAGGCCTAGGCGCGACGAAAGAGGGGGCGAAAAATTCGGTTCACTTGGCCGACTTTCCACTCTCAGACGATGCAATCATTGATGGCGAGCTCGAAGTAAGAATGGAACTTGCACGAAAACTATCGTCACAGGTTTTGAGTTTGCGCAAACGCGAACGTATTCGAGTGCGACAACCCCTCAGACGAATTATGATTCCTGTTCTTGATGAGATTTCTGCTTCACGTATCGCAGCGATAGAAGATTTGATCAGGAATGAGGTCAATGTAAAAGAGGTTGAGGTTATCCGTGATGGAGGAGGTATTGTCAAGAGCATGAAGCCTGATTTTAAGGCCTTGGGACCCAAGCATGGAAAACGCATGAAAGCGATCGCCTCGGCAGTCAATGAATTGCCGATTGAGGCTGTTGATCAACTTGAGAAAGATGGTCAAATCACTATCACACCATCAGATTCACAAGGCGATGTAGATATCATGTTGAGCGATGTTCAAATTACGACGGAGGACATCCCTGGATGGCTCGTGTCTAGCGAAGGAGGATTGACTGTTGCGTTAGACATTACAATAGACGATAAACTTAGAGCTGAAGGCCTTTCTAGAGAATTGGTGAATAGAGTCCAAAACGTACGAAAAGACATAGGGCTAGAGGTGACTGACAGGATAAGTTTGTCCATAAGTGCTGTGAAAAATATAAGCGTTCAGTTACAAGAAAATTTGGAGTATATTCGAACTCAAACTTTGGCGGAAAATGTCGAATGGCAAGACTATGCTGATGCTGTGGAAATTGAACTTGATGAGGGCGTTAGCGTTAGAGTTCACGTTGTTAAAAATTAAAAAGCTGGTATTATGGCAGAAACGAAATACTCGGAATCAGATCTTAAGGAATTCAATGAGTTAATCATCAATAAATTGGAACTTGCCCAAGAGGATTTAGACCAATTACGTGCTTCGATGTCGCATAAAGACGACAACACAACAGAGGATACTGCTCCGACGTTTAAAATGATGGAAGACGGATCGGAAACAATGAGTCGTGAGGAAACCGCTGCTTTGGCCTCAAGACAGGAAAAGTTCATCCAAAACCTCCAGAATGCGCTCCTTAGAATTAAGAATAAGACGTATGGTATTTGTCGCGTAACAGGAAAATTAATTCCGAAAGAACGCCTTCGACTGGTGCCACATGCGACCCTTTCTATGGAGGCTAAGCAAAGACAATAACCGAAGATATTCTACGCTGAGATGCGAAAACAAATTTCCGGATGGGCCTTGCCTCTAATGATCGTAGTGCCTCTTCTGATCATAGATCAACTCCTAAAAATATATATCAAGCTCAACTTCACATGGCAAGATCGAGTCGATATTATTCCTGGTCTTATTGAATTTCAATTTATTGAAAATGATGGAATGGCCTTTGGATGGGCAATACCTGGAGTTGCCGGAAAGCTCCTTTTAACAAGCTTTCGTCTCATTGCTTCTGTCGGGATCGGGGTTTATCTATATAAACTCATAGAAAGAAAATCTCACCCCGGTCTTTTGGTAGGTATATCCATGATTTGGGCAGGAGCCATTGGAAATATTATAGACAGTGCAGTGTATGGGCGCTTATTCTCTCAATCGGGATTTGGGACTGTGTCACATTTCGGATTTGATGATGGATATGCACCATGGCTTATGGCAAACGTTGTAGATATGCTCCACTTCACTTTAACATGGCCATCTTGGATGCCTAGCATGATAGCTGGAGCAGAAGTTTTCCCGTTCATTTGGAACGTGGCTGATGCGTCTATTTCAATCGCTGTAATTTGGATTATTCTGAATCAGAAGAAGTTTTTTGGAAGTCCCCCTCAATCAAGCGAAGATGCCTAAATCAAGCTCAGAGTTTAGTTATACGCCCTCTCCATTTGCCTATCTGAGGAGAAACTCGAGAGAAGTACGCGTGGGTGATTTGCCGTTAGGTGGAGATGCGCCGATACGGATTCAATCGATGACCACGACAAACACACTAGATATAAAAGGCAGTGTGGCGCAATGTATTAGCATGATTGCTGCGGGGAGCGAACTCGTTCGGTTGACGGCTCCGAGCATCAAGGATTCAGACGCTTTGGAACAAATCTCCGAGGACTTGAGAAGCCAGGGGTATGATACGCCTATTGTTGCGGATATCCACTTCACCCCAAACGCCGCATTACGTGCTGCAGATTTTGTCGAAAAGGTGAGGGTTAACCCTGGGAATTATGCGGATAAAAAGAAGTTTGACCACCACGAATACACAGATATATCTTATGCGCAAGAACTGGAGAGGATCAAAGAAAAGTTTACTCCGCTGGTTCTGAAATGTAAAGAGCTGCATCGAGTGATTCGCATAGGGACGAATCATGGATCACTTTCTGACAGAATTACAAGTCGATATGGCGATACTCCTTTAGGGATGGTTGAGAGTGCGCTTGAGTTTTTAAGGATCGCAGAAGAATGTGAATTTTATGACATGGTCATTTCAATGAAATCTTCGAATACGATTGTGATGGTTCAGGCGTATCGACTTCTCGTGAAGCGCATGAGTGAGGAGGGAATGAATTACCCGCTTCACCTTGGTGTTACAGAGGCAGGAGATGGTGAGGATGGTCGAATTAAATCCGCGGTAGGAATCGGGACGTTGCTTGAAGATGGAATCGGGGATACAATCCGAGTTTCGTTAACAGAGGCACCTGAGAACGAGCTTCCCGTTGCCCGCGTTTTGGTGGATAAATATAAAAGTCGCCAGACATCAGAAGGGAGTCCCGAGATAGAACCTGTCGCGATTTCGATCGATCCATTTAATTACTCTCGAAGGGAAACGAACGGGGTGGGGACGATTGGAGGAAAAAGTGTTCCCATTGTCATACAGACCATGACAAACAAATCTGCGCTTTCTCCTATAAATCTGATGGGGGCGGGATATAGATATTCTGTTGTTGACGACAAGTGGAATATTTTGGACAATGCCTGTGATGCAATATATACAGACTCGCAAGTTGTCCAGTTTAAGCTGCCGGGGACGCTGATGGTTTTAATGAATGGAGAGGATTGGGAAAAGAAGGCCCGTGGAGTAGATGGAGTGGAAAGACATTGTCCAGTTTGGTCTATCGATCAGTGGCATGAAGGTGGAGCGTGGCGGGACGGTTTGTTGCAGGAGAAGGGTGTCATTCACTTTATACGCGTCCAAAGAAAGGATTTGACCAAGAATTTGATTGACAGTTTCAATAAAGGAAATGTGGTTCTGATTCTTGATACGAGTCAAATCAATGCCATGATTGATCTGAGGACTTCTGTCATGAAGCTCGATGAATTGGAGAGCAGAGTCCCTGTGATTCTTCGCAGAAAGATTGATGGGCTAGATAAAGAACAATTCACGTTATATCAGTCGACAGATTTGGGGGGGGTGTTGATTGATGGATTAGGTGATGGCGTCTGGGTGGATGGTGAAGGGGTGAGTTTGGTCGATAGAAATAACCTTGCATTTGGGATTTTGCAGGCCACGAGAACGAGAATTTCGAAAACAGAGTACATCTCTTGTCCGAGCTGTGGAAGAACGCTGTTTGATTTGGAAGAGACCACGGCCAAAATTCGAAATGCCACTGCCCATCTTAAAGGTCTTAAAATCGGAATTATGGGATGCATCGTGAATGGCCCGGGTGAGATGGCAGATGCCGATTATGGCTATGTAGGCACAGGCCCAGGGAAAATCACACTCTACAGAGAGAGAGTAGTTGTAAAAAAGAATGTATCTGAAGCAGAGGGCGTGAAGGAATTAATTTTACTAATAAAGAGTGAGGGCGATTGGGTAGAACCTACCGATATTTCTAATTAACTTGGATTCTTCAACCATCAAAGCGATCGTGATTGGGAGCATTCCATACAATGATACGAGTAGGGTGGTGAGGGTGTTGTCTGAAGATCAAGGGATGATTCCTTTGTGGGTCAGGACGGGAAAGAAATCCCCAAAAGCGATTTGGCACCCCCTCTCTGCTGTGGAGCTTGCAAATTTCAGAAGGAAAAAGCAAGATGGTTTGGGTACTTTTACCGAAGCATCAAGAGCATTGCCAGCCATTCATATCCTGAGTGACGCCAGAAGGTCAGCGGTCGCATTTTTCATCGCCGAGGTGTTAGATAAATCAATTTCCGAGGGCGCACCTATGCCAGAGGTATTTAAACTGGTTTGGAAAACTGTGGAATTGTTAGAAACAGAAGATTCTGTGGCACACCTTCACATCTATTTTTTGGCGAATTTGGTACAAATTTTGGGATTGATGCCAGAAGAATTTAATGATGTCACAACGAAAAAATCAGGGAGCTTGAATCTAGATACGGGCGAATGGTCAGATGTCGAGATGAGCCTCTCGACAGAGTCCCATTATTTAAAATCCAATCTTGTAAAAACAATGATGGGTATTCCGGGCATGAAGTTTGATGAGATGCGGGAGTTAAGACTAGAAAAATCTGACAGAAAAGAACTTTTGTTAGGGATGGTCATGTTTATCCAACTACACCATGCAGGCCTTAGAAAAATAAAATGTTACGATGTACTTGAGACGATATTTTCAAACTAGGCTGATGTCAAACTTAAGATTATTCTTGGGTTTTGTGGTTCTGTCTATTTGTATGTCTACATCTGTGTATTCTCAAAAGGTTCGCGTTGTGAATGGCTCCATTCCCATTCCTTTTGTCGCGGTTGTCAACATTTCAACTTCTGAGCAGGTGATCTCTGATGCGGATGGACTTGTTTTCCTTCCTACAAGAAACCCATCGGACACGTTAGTATTTAGGAGTATGGGATATGAAATAAGAATGATTTTGCCAGGAGAAATCATCGGGAAACTCTTGCGTATGGATGAGAGCCCAGTCAGTTTAGAAGAGGTTCAGATCTTGTCAAATATAGTCCCTGATGTAGCCGATGATTTGGGATTAAACAGGGTCACTTCAATAGGTGCCTCGGCCATAGAAAATGGGGTTCCACCAGGCAATACCGCTGAGTTGTTACAGAGTTCAGGTCAAATTCACGTGCAACAAAGTCAACAAGGGGGTGGGTCTCCTGTTTTGAGAGGATTTGAGGCAAACAGAGTGCTCTTGGTTGTGGACGGTGTGCGAATGAACAATGCAATTTACCGATCGGGACACCTTCAGAACATTATTACCATAGATCCCAATACGCTTGAGCAAATTCAAGTTATTATGGGACCAAACAGTGTGCGGTTTGGCAGTGATGCATTAGGTGGAGTCGTCCATTTTAAGACAAGACGACCACGCTTCAGAAGCAATCCATCAGAACCAAGTTATTCCGGTCTGATCTCAGCACAATATAAATCCGTAAATAACTCCTTCAATGTGAATGCGAAAGCAGAGGCAGGAGGACCCAGGTGGGGGACAGTCATCTCGTTTAGTAAATCTGAATTTGGGGATTTATCTATGGGTTCATGGCGTGCGCATGGTGACAGTACATGGGGGTTGGTGCCGTTCATTGCGACAAGAATCAATGGTGTAGATTCTTTGATTTCTAACCCTAACCCTGAAAAACAAAGTCCTACAGGTTACGCTCAAAATGATTTCTTGCATAAATTAAGATTGGGCATACCGGGAGGTGCGATTGAAACCAACATTCAATACAGCAAGAGTTCAAACATCCCTAGGTTTGATAAGATCAATGACCTCTCAGGCGAGGGTTTAAGATGGTCAGAGTGGAATTATGGACCACAAGAAAGACTGATGACTGCTGTCACTTGGGAGCAGTATTTGGGACTTCCGGGGTCTCTCCACACCACCTTTGCTTTTCAGAAGATTTCGGAGTCTCGTATAAAACGATTATTTGGATCTGCTTTTAGAACGATACAAGAAGAGCAAGTTGAGGTACTGTCCATGTCTTCTATCTGGAAATCATCCCCTTTCAGGGGTGACGGATGGAAGTTTGAAGCGGGATTTGATGGACAATTAAACGAGGTTGAATCCACAGTCAAAGCCCAAGACCCCGATGGTCAAGATTTGGTTGACCCAGGCTTCGGAGGTGGGCTTGTGACAAGATATCCAAATGGAGGCAGTAACATGCGCACTTTCGGTGCGTTTACTTCTGCAAAGAGATCGTTGGGGGAGAAAGAGTTTCACTTCGGGTTGAGATATAGCTCCACTTCGTTTGACGCTACATTCCTTTCCACAGAGGCTTTCCAGCTGCCTTTTTCAGAATTACAATCAGAAAATGGCGCTTTAACAGGGAGTATCGCCGCCGACATGCCTTTGGGGGCAAATGTTTCGTCTATTTCATCGCTGTCATCAGGATTTAGACACCCAAACATTGATGATGCAGCAAAGGTTAGAGAGAAAGGAGGATATGTGCTTGTGCCAAATGATTCGCTCAATGCAGAGTATTTATACAGCCTAGATGAAAGCATCACTTGGAGACATCCCTCTTCTGGTCTATCTATTTCTATCGCTGGGTTTGTGAGCCTTTGGACTGAAATTATCACCCCCGTTCATTCGACACTAGATGGACTAGATTCACTAGAAATAGATGGAGAATTTTCTATAATTCAGCGCAACGAAAATTCCGGAAATGCAATCATTAGAGGAGCAACTTTTGAAGTGAACTATCCCATTCTGGAGAACATGAATTTTAAAAGTTCACTGAACTTTACAAAGGGATATCTTTTGGATTCGAACAGTCCACCTCTTGCGCACATCCCCCCAACTTTTGGCAAAACATCGCTGGAGTATTCAAACAAGAAATGGTCCCTAGAAGCTTACGCTTTATACTGTGGGGCAAAAAACATCGATGATTACGGTCCTGGTAGCACAGACAACATTCAAGAGGCGTTAGAAACAGGCACTCCATCTTGGTGGACGCTTAATCTAGAGTCGCATATCTTAATTAATGAGCATCTACATGCCCAGTTGGGTGTGTCAAATATTTTCGATCTGCACTACAAATCTTTTGCTTCTGGCATTTCTGCGCCTGGTCGTGGTGCATATATCACGCTTCATGCCATCTTCTAATCGTCTGCCACGACTTACCTTGCCGCCATGCAGTTTTCAGAGGTTTTAGGCCAAACCCAAATATCTTCTTTGCTACGCGAAGGTGCGAGATCAAAAAGAATCGCTCATGCCCAACTCTTTGATGGGAATGAGGGCTCAGGATCGCTTGCTCTGGCAAGAGCATATGCGCAATATTTACACTGCGCAAATCCATCTGAAAGTGACTCTTGTGGAATATGTGATTCTTGTAACGCACATCGTAAACTTCAACACCCTGACCTACATTGGACCTTTCCTTTTTTTAAAAAGGACGGAAGTGGACGTTCAACATCGGACCCATTTCAAATACTTTGGAGGGAGTGTATGCTTGAATCGGACTATATCGGATTAGAGGATTGGCTTTCAAAAATCGGTGCAGATAAAAAACAGCTGTTTATTTCTGTAGATGAAGCTCTAGAGATTAATCGAAAACTAGGTCTTAAGTCATTTTATGGGGGATTTAAAATTCTGATCTTCTGGTTGCCAGAAACGATGCGCGTTGACACCGCAAATAAATTGCTAAAACTAATCGAAGAGCCCACAGCTAAAACTGTAATTATATTTGTTTCTCAGAATTCTGACAGACTTCTTCCCACGATTTTATCACGCCTTCAACGCCTTCATATTCCAAGACTTACAGATTCTGAAGCTGCGGAAGGTATTGCCAAGATTACGGGTATTTCGTCCGACAGTGCGCTGGGGTGGGCCCATGTCACAGAGGGAAATATTTCTGCTGCTGTTCGACTCTCTAAATCTGGAAACGAAACACCTGATTTGGAACTGTTTTCTGCCTGGATGCGTGCTTGTTGGGCCCGAGATGGAGTGGCACTACTGAAAGCGGCAAACGAGTTTGCTTCTCCTGGACGGGAATCACAAAAGAGGTTTTTAACCTATGCTTTACATATGGTACGTCAATGTATTTTAGGCAACTACGGTGCAGATTCTTTGGTTCGACTAACAGAAGGAGAAACAGTATTTATATCGAAATTTCAGAGATTTATTCATGAGAAGAATGTTGTTTCATTGCGTGCTTTAATAGAGGATGCGCACAAGGATATTTCCGGAAATGTCAACGCAAAAGTTGTTTTCTTTGATCTGAGTATCCAGGTTCATATACGATTACGTAAAGAGATCTAATAAAGATAAAGCAAAGGCAAAATGCTGGACGTGAAAAACGTATCTTCGTTGCACGATGGGATGTAGCAGTTGTAGTTCAGGGGCCGATGGTCTGCCGAAAGGTTGTAAAAACAACGGAAGTTGTGGAACGTGTGGTACGGGTGGGAAAACTACATTTGATTGGCTTGAAGGCATTGCGCTCCCTGCTGGGACTTCAATATTTGATATCGTTGAAGTTCGATTTAAAAACAACCGAAAAGGTTTTTTTAGACGCAAATCGAAAGACACTTATTACGTAGGAGATGTTGTTTCCCTTGACTTAAATCCGGGCATTGACGTTGGGGTCGTTTCTCTCACTGGAGAATTGGTTCGGACTCAGATGTCGATTAAAAAAGTGAGAGACGATCACGAAGTAAAGAAAATACTTCAGAAGTCTACGAAAGAAGAAATAGAGATTTGGCAAAGTGCGAGGCAGAGAGAAGATGAGACAAGGCTTAAGTCAAGAGAGATCATAAAACGCCTCAAAATTCCTATGAAATTGACCGATGTCGAATTTCAAGGTGATGAAAAAAAGGCGACGTTTTATTACATCGCTGAAGAACGCGTTGATTTCCGTGAGCTTGTAAGAGAGCTCGCTGCGACATTTAATATAAGGGTTGATATGCGCCAAATAGGTGCACGTCAAGAGGCTGCAAGAGTGGGCGGTATCGGATCTTGTGGAAGGGAACTTTGTTGTTCAACTTGGCTTACGGATTTCAGGTCGGTATCCACCAGTTCAGCGAGATATCAGCAGATGGCTCTTAACCCAGTTAAATTGGC
>Ga0307984_1000697_pt1 | contig 14373 bp, 16 predicted proteins | sample EllFjometageno78_FD_203169 | JGI IMG/M metagenome (GOLD analysis project Ga0307984, IMG submission 203169) | Marine microbial communities from Ellis Fjord, Antarctic Ocean - #78 | ecosystem: Environmental > Aquatic > Marine > Unclassified | place: Southern Ocean | collected 2014-10-09
AAAAGGTACACCAGCTATTAATTTAACACAGAAGCCATTTTCTATATTAGATGCTGCTAACGTGCCACCCTCATTACAGACAAGTTGTAACTCAACAGTTTGATCTGACTCTATCCACATAAAATCAAAGTCTCCTAAGAATGTGTCATTCCATACCTCAACAAGAGAGCCAGTAGTAATAGAATACCTTTTATCAAAGTAGTGAGTTATCGTTATTGCGTCTGTAGCCGTAGTGCTTCCCCCAGTGATAGTGTGTGTATCATCATCAGGAATGTCTACGGTAAAGTGCGTAGTTAAGTTGAGGGTAGCCATTAGTTATTTGCTCCATTCTTTTTTCAGATAATTCTGAATTAAATTAGCTTTAGTAAACATGTTCTTTTGAGCCGAAACCATGTAGCTGCTTACCTCATATAAGTTGTGTAATATGTACGATTGTTCGTAGGAGATGTTAGTAGAAATCCAACCTACGATATTCTTTCGTACTCCTTTAGTAATTTTAGCTACACCGTGAGGATATATAATGGGAAAAATAGCCATTTGACCAGCTTTTAATTTCTTGGTTATTTGACCTACAGGAGTTTGTAAAATAAACTCTCCACCTTCATAGTCATCTTCTAGATTTATACTAAAACCATAATCAAAGAAAACGTTATTAGATTTAGGTTGAGCTTTAAACTCGTCTATGTGTAGATCGTAGTAATCGTCTTTCTTGTATTGATTGTAGAAGTTAACAGACACTCTGGTAGGGCAATAAACACTATCCATGTAGTAGGTGTCATATAGTCTGTTAGTGACTATCTTTCTAACGTCATCAGGAATGTTAGTAGCTTCTGTATTACTTTTCATTCCTTCTTCTGATTGTGTTTGTTTGCCATCTTTAAAGTTATGTTGTTTAATGCTTTTAGAACATAACTTAATATCATCTTCACTTAGTATCTTAAAAAAACGCATGATTGTATTTCCTTTTTTTTTCATTTCAATATCAAATCATATTAAAAAAAGTGTAGGGTTTTTATACAGAACCCTACAAAACTGTTATAGTGTTACGTACCCGTAGATACAGTTGCTGATTCAACAGGATTAGTAGAAATATCTACTAACACAACATGTATACGAAAACGTAGAGCCGTTTCTCCTGTTGATCCACCGTCAAGAACGAGAGCATCAATAGTATCTGCAGCAGTAAGAATACGAGCATTAGCGCCCGATACACCTATAGCAGCTTCTAAAAACGGAGAAAAACCAGCGGCTAATGGAGAACCGTCAAGAAAACAGTCCACATCTCCACCAGTAAAGCCAATATCCATTGTGACTTGACCATTACCACGAACTTCTAGAACTTCTAGACAGCCCGAAACAATCATGGTATCTGCAGGAACGTCAATCAATTGAATGATGTCACCTCCAACACCACCACCATCAACAGTATCCCACACAGGAGAAGTCATAACATATGGAACAGCAGCATTGGAAGGGTGTCCAATAGTGCCACCACCTGTTGTAGTACGATTATAAGTAGTCATTATTCAGTTCCTCCTTTAACTATCTAGGTCCATAAGACCGTTAAATACACCTTTGTATCCATCACCCGAACCACGAATAACTTTACGTCCAAATACGTGTAGACCACGTACAATATCAGCAAAACTATTAGGATCACGAATAACTTCTGTCTTAGCAATATGTGATGCTGTAACAGCAGCAGACATATGACCGTAGATTATAAGCGTTTGTCCAGAAGTACCAGAACTACCAAAAACACTTGTTGCAGCAGAACCAGTAGTTCCTACACCAATAGCATTGGATTGATACATGTTAAAACCATGTAGCTTCTGTTCAGTTACTTTACCGTTTAGAAGTGGAGATTGTGATCCACCTGTAATGGACATGTCCATAATTTTAGAGCCAGCACTACGCAAAACTTGATAGAATTGTGGAGCAGCAACTAAATAACGGTTTTCTTCTGGTACATCATTCTTATCTAATTCAGCGGCAGCTTGAGCTACTAGATCAGCAACTTCATCACCAGTATTGGCAGAAGTTCCCTGAGTACCTAGTGTACCTGTTGAATCAGCAGAGCCATCAAAGATAGCTTTTAGAACGTTGTAGTCATAGGCTTTCTTTAATTGGTATGCACCTGAAGAGGTAGCAAGAGCCTCAAAGTTTAAGTGGCTATGACGTTCTTCGATATCATCGACCTTAAAGGCAAAGTAGTTGCCTTGATCTACTACCAACTGAATTTGGTCATCTGCCAATGCTTCAGTATTAACGGTACTGCCACGCTGATAAGCGTTGACCGAAATGGTAGGTTCTTTGATGATGTTAACGGTATCCCCAAAGTTTTCAATTTCTCCAGCGTAGTCGGTATTAGTGATAGCTTCCGCTACCGATGCACGACGAAAGAATTTGAGAACTTTCTGGGAGTAAATAACGGGTACAAAATTACCTGTTGGTAAATTGCCGTACCCTGCGGCTGTAGTAAATGCCATGATAAAACTCCTTTTATATCATAAACTATTTCTTTGTTAGTCTACAGAATCCATAACTCGACCCTCTTTTAAAGCTCTGTCGATTTCTTTCTCGACTTTTTCATACTCATGAGATTTAAGTTTGGATATTTCCTGTACTGACCAAATCTTTTTGTCATTCTGAAAGTCATCTAAAGAACGTTTTGCGTTTGTTCTTGTAACAGCTTGCGCTGCAGAATTTGAAGGACTAGATTGTGATCGTTTTGGTGACTTCGATTTATTGTAGGATTTAGGCGTTTTGATATTATTATCAGCCTTAAACAAATCAATAACTCTAGCGGCCCATTTAACATCTGTATTATTTTTATAGATGCCATCAGCCATATTAGACGGTTGTTCATCAAGCCAAGAAAGAAATACGTCACTTTCTTTTAGAACGTCAAAGTCAGGATGAATATTAAGGAGTTGCTTCTCGGCAGTTTGTACTACTGCTTCTTGTTCTTTAAGTCGCAAGTCCGAAAGTTTTTCTTCTATTTCTTTAACACGTTCATTAGCTTGAAGAGTAGAGATTGTTTCCACAACATCGTAAACATCAGGATACTTTTCTTTGAACTCATGCAACTCTTCTTCAGTCTTGGGCAACTCTCTAATAGATTGTTTTTTTGCCTCTACGGATGTCCTAGCATTAATAAGTTCTTTTTCTTGTTTCCATTCGTTTAACTTAGTGTCATAGTGACGTTTTAAGTCATCATAACGCTTTTTAAAGTCGTGACTTTGTTCTCCATTCTTTTTACTAGAAGCTAAACCTTCATGTTGAGCTAACTTTTGACGAGTAGCCTCTACGGGGTCATCAAATTCTTGCTCTTCTTCTTCGTTAAAAGTTGGTGCTTCTAAATTACGCCTGTATGTATTCTGATACGGGGTAGGCTCTAGTTCTTCTTGAGTTTGTTGGTCCTCATCTAAATTGTTATCAACCATAGTTTACCTCTCCTTCTAATGGGGCTGTACGTTACTGTGTACAGGTTGCCTCGGTAGGTTTATTAATGACGGGGCCATGTAAAAATTACATAGGTAGCCGTCTACGCTAGAAACAACGTTTGGAATTCCTTATTACGTTGCTCTAATTCTTTTTTCACACCGTTACCTGATGTGTAATATCTTTTATATTCTTGTGACATAACTTCTATGTTTTCATCTATGACTGCGTTAACAAACTTAGGAAACTTACGTAATCCGTTACCACCTAAATTGTACGCAAAGTCTATTAGCATTTCTTGACTGTTTACACAGAGATCGTTAAAGTCTGCATTGAAGTGTTGAGAAAGTACATCAGAAGCTGAATCCATAGCAGTGTGCATATCTTCTACTAGTAGGTCATCAATCTCTATATCAGTTAAACCTTTAGAAGCTTGATCAAGCTCAGAGTTTAATAGCTTATGTCCGTAACCTATTGTGTCATTACCGCCTTCAGGAGAAGCATGAGAGTACCAAAGTTTATCATCATTGCTCCAGCCTGTCTTACTACCATTCTCAACTTTCTTGAGATACTCTATAAATATATTAGAGATCATACTAGTTTCTCATCTGTACGTTGTTTGGTTAGAAAAGACTTCTCGTAACCTGTCAACACATTAAGAGCATCTTGAGCATTCTGTCGCATCTGTGAAACGTTTTGTGGAGTTATGTCCTTTGCATCAAAACCTAATCCTTCATGTATCTCTCCACCGTTTGCGTATCCTGAAGGAGCAGAGAAGCCCTGTTTAACTTGTTGACCGTCAGGTGTTACCATAGCAGGTTGTTGTGCCATAGTACGCTTCTGTTCTGCGCTGTCAGATTTATCTTGTTCTAGTATCTCTGCGTCTTTGTCCTTAGAAATTACAAAGCCACCTTTTTCCATCATAGGCATTGCAGGAGCGCCTTGTGGCGGCATAGCTTCTTGCATCATAGCCTCTTGTGGCATAGCTTCTTGTGGCATAGCAGGTGCTTCTTGTGCAAAACCACCTTGCATTGGATCAGCAATAGGAGCTTCTTCTTTTTGTTGATCAGTAACAGGTTTCTGACCTTCTTCTTCTAAGCGTGTACGTAATTCTAGACCTTCTTTTTGTAACTTATCTAGATACTTTTTACCGCCACCAAAGAAAGGTACTAATCCTTTAGGTATACGATACTCATAGTTGCTAATTCTAATAGGCACATCATCTGTAGGGTCTAGTTGTGTACCTGTAAGATCAACGTCATTCTCCATAGCTAATTCAATAGCTTCTTTAGCGTATCGGTTTAACTGATTAAGGCCATGCAATAGAACAGACTCGTAAGGTAATATAAAATCACCTTCATCTGCATTTTGAGGTATATCATCTGCTACAGACATCTCTCCACCTTCTTGTGGCGGCATAGCTTCTGCTTCATTGATCATGCCAATACCTGCGTCTGCACCCTCCATTGCTGGAGGAGCTACGAAACCCTCTTGTGTTTGTTGTGGTTCTATTGCCATTATATATAATCCTTTGTGTAAAACTTAATCATCACCGTAACCACTATCATCTTGACCGTCAGCAGCACCTGAATCATCTTGTCCAGAACCACCACCATCTCCACCGCTATCTGAACCACTACTCATACCAGAGTCATCTTCAGTATCTGGGTAAGAACCTTCAGAGGGAGCAGAAACTCCACTGCCTATATCTCCTGTACCACCTACGTCTGCTGAGTCTTCATATGACCCGCTATAATCGTTATCAGACGAAGTGTCTACAGGGTACAGTCTAATCAGTTCTTCGGTCGCCTTCGTCGCTTTGAGGGCCGGGGTTGGGGTTGGGGTGATGACAGATGCTTCATTTTCTATTTCTGAGATAGTTTTACCAAAGTTACTAAACCAACCACCTATACTTGAAAAAGAATACGTACCGTCTATCATTCCGGGAGTACCTTGAGAGTTAACAGCAACTCCGTTAGCATTATAACCAGCTATTGTATTAGGTTCATTTGAACTGCTATTATCAAAGTGTCGGCCTATTTGACCTTTTTCCCAATCTACCTCACTAGCTAAAGATATAACAGCCATACCTATTGGACCTCCAAATGCTCCACCTATTACTTTACCTATTACGTTACTAGCTATTGTTTTAGTAAATTGAGTAGCAAAGTATCCTGTAGCTTCTGCAATTTTATCTGGATTACCTAAATTAGTTAGATTAGTTTTAAGCTCGTTAAAAGAATCTACTACATAGTTTATTGCATCTGGAGCAATATCAGAAAGCTGATACTCTTCTAACTCTTTTAAAACAGCATTTGTTTCTTTCGTGAAATCTTCGTAAGTAGTAGTTGCAGCAGTACCTAGTCTACTACCTACATTTTTAAGAGTATTTTCAAAACTTGTAAAATCAATTCCTGTATCTCTAAGAAATGAAACACCAAACTCCTCAAAATTCTTAGAGAGGTCATCTATAATAGAAAGATTAGGATCAAACTCAAAACTATAGCCTAAATCTATAGGAGCATTAGTAGAGGACATAATATCATTCATCTGTGTATCAAAAGATGCACTACTTCCTTCATCTCCTGTATCACTACCTTGATCTTCTTGAGAAACAAAAGTAGAAGTAGTAGTACCATCTGCTACAAGAGGAGTTGTTGCTTCAAAGTTGTAAGCATTCTCGTTGCTTTGTTGAGCAGCAGCTTCAGGTGTATATGTAGCTTGTTTAAAAGGAGCTTGACTGTAGACAGAGGCTCCACCGGGAAACTGTCCATAGAAACCTTTAGCAGACATACCTTGAGGAACATCAGGTAAAGCTTCATTAGAGGCTAAAGGAGTTCCTGTAGATATTTTAGTATTTATATCAGTAGCAGACAACTTTGTAGGAGTAGCAGATGTAGTACTCTGTACAACAGGTGCAGGTACTGCTTGTTCTGGTGGAGTTGCGAAACCTTGCTGCTCTTGTTGCTCTGCCATTATCTACTTTTCTCTATTGTGTGCTTGTGCTGTATCATTAACCGACTTCTTGAGAACCACCAAGGTTTCCAGTAAAGCCAGCTTCCCCTGCAGTCGGCGCATTTCCGACTCCGATTCCTCCACCACCAGCCGTGTCCTGTGGAGCGCCACTAGCTCCTTGAGGTACTCCTCCAACCCCTCCCATACTAGGTGGTTGTTGACCAGCGGCAGAAGCAGCTTCGCCTGTTGATTGTTCATTCATGCCTCTCAGTATATCTGCAAAAACTGCTGCTTCACTAATATCATTAACTAATGAATCAGGGTCAATATCTTGACTGATAGCAAGTTCTCGCACTAAATTAGGTATTTTAATAAATGGTGCTAACATAGGATTAGCTATAGTTTGTAGTAGCGCAGTTAGACGTTGTGTGCGTACTTCTTTCTGTACGACTGCGCTAGTACCTTTAGGTTTAATTTCTAGATCACCAATCTTTTCTGGTGTATCATCATTAAATTGCATGTTCCATTGAAAGAAAGCTTCACCTAAAGGTTTAAGTAAATAATCATCCACGTTCTTAATAACTGTCTTGACACTTAGTCCTGCACTAGACATTAACATGCTAAGTCCTGCTGCAGTACGTCCTGTACCACTAACACCTGTCTGTCCATGCGAGATACTTTGTATACCTGTTTGCTCGTCAGCTAACTGCCTAGCTTTGTCGTACATTTGTATATTTTCACCAGCAGTACTTGGAAACTTAATGGCGTTTACTGCAGTACCTGTAACTCCTGACTGCCTACGAAAGACTTTGCCGGGAAAGATGTCGTATGATTGACCGGGAACTAGTTGTGTTTCATCTATGTCAAACACTAGATGCCCTGCTAGAGCTAGATTGTCGATAGCCATACGCATGTGACCATTCATAAGAAGTTGACTGTCTTCCATGTTCTCGGCTACACCTACACCAAACAACTGATAGGGATTAAGCTCATATGGAAAAGAGTGGTAAGGTATACGTGCAGGAATGAAAGGATTAATAACAAAGCGTAGTATTTCTTGTCCACACATCCAAACGTTTACTTGAACAGAGTCAAGATCGCTCTCAATGTTGTCAATATCAATTCCAAAGTCTTCTGCCAAAGAGCTATCAAGACTTCCCCAATACTCATAAACCTCGTAACGATTAGTCGAGTAAGTAGGATCATCTTCGTTAGCGTGTAGTGAAGATTCAAAGTAACGCTCTTGATAGTTAGGTCCACTAGCAAGAACATTTCCGATAGCTTCTTCATCAAAGTGTGGACGATTAATGAGATCACGTATTTGCTCTCTATTCATTCTATGACGTTGTATGACGTACTCTGCATCAGTAATACTAGTTGCACTAGGATCAGGATAGAAATCCCAACAACTTACCGACTCTATCTTAGGGACTGTCTTCTCTATAGGTTCATAAGTCTTTGCACCATTCTCATCTTTAACCCAGTTATGTACTGTTTTAGTGTAGTTGAATGGTCCTTTAATTACACCTGTTCCTAGTAGCGCACACTCAAAGATAGAGTGCCGCAATACAGTAACTGCACTAGTATCTAATAGTTGATCCTGTATACACTTCTCCATTATACGCGCAGCTTCTGCTGCAGGAGAGATTTGAGGCTCTCCCATACGTGCAGGACCAGAAGCTAGATTAGCTCCCTCGTATCTGCTTCTTAACCCACCTAAGTCTGCGGGTTGTGGTCCTTCTTCTTTAGGTGTAGCCTCCATTGCACCGGGAAGTAGCTCATTGCCATCTCCCGCAAAGCCATAGAGGTCTGGTTCTTTCTCTGATAAAGGCACTTTACTTAAATGAGCAAACTCATCTATACCTGTTGGCATTGGAGAAGATTCTACAGAAACAGGAAAGTTACTATTAGCAAATAATATATCTACTATCTGACCGTAAGCTGCTAACACTTTAGTCTTTGTTATTTTAATAAAGACTTGACTGCGCTCGTTGCTACGGTACTGTGTGCTAGAGTCGTAGACACCACGATAGTTTTTGTAGGCTTTTAACCATCGCTCTTCTTCTAGTTGTCTACCTGACTCAGCACTACGAAAACGTTCCATGATAGTGCCAACGATGCCTGTAGCTCCTTTAGCTTCAGGAACGTCAAGCATCTCATCGCCTTCGTAGTCGTTTGTATTATCTGCCATATGTATGTTTCTTTTTCTGTACTTAGATACTCTGTTTAGATGAAGCCATAATCATGGCAGCTTGACCCATATGATTGTTACCTGACGTTGAAGGAAAATCTTCCGTTAAAGTGCTTTCTTTAACACCTACACCAAACTCTAGTTTTTCACGATAGAGTGCTGATTCATCAACGTCTGAAAACTCACCTTGTTTACTCATTTGACCCATGATGTAGCCTTTTCCGTACATTTGCTTGTTACCTGTTGGCATGTTACTCTCTCCTTTGTTGTTGTTGTTTAATTATGGCCTCGTAGCGAAACCACTGTATTCTTTTAGTAAGGGACTATTATTATACTTAGCTAGCCCCTCTTCAATTTTACGCGTAGAAGTATCTAAACTTTCTTTATCACGTTTATCTATAACTTCAGCTAAAGGCTTTTTACCAAATACCTTATCCATGTCTTCTTTTAGTGCAGTAGTTTCTGGATTAGTTCTTCGTGCCTCAAAAGCTTTATTTTCATCTAGATTTTCTTCTAGTCTACGAGAAGCAAAGTTAGCTACTGGTTCTCTAGTATCCGTTGTCTTTTCTGACTTTAGAAGTTCTAATAATTCAGCTTGTGTAGAGTCTTCTAAATTAGGTGTGTCACCTGTAGGACTAGAATCTAACGCTACGTCTAAGGCTGCATCAGCTACTGTTGGAAGAATAGTGGCTCCTCCAGTAAGTGCGGCAATAGCTAATTTCTTAGCTACTGATTTAGCTGTCTTACTAGTGACAGCTTTTTTAAGCTCATTACCTCTATCTAACCAATACTCTGTTCCAAGACCTTCTTTAGAGTTCATTTTTTTAATCCACTCTTCATCAGAAAGAGAAGAGTAACTAGGAGCTTTAGGTTTTTCTGTTGGTGCTTTTGGTTTATTCGTTAAAAGTTCATCTGTTTGTTCTTGAGTATTCTTTAAACGTTCAAGAGTTTTTTCTGCTTTCTCAGCAGTTTTTTCTATATTACTAAGGGTTTCTTCTGCAGTTTGAGATAATTGTGAAGCAGTAACTTTAGCTTGTGTTTGATGTTGTTCTATTTTGTTTTCTAAATTACCAAAAGGTGTATCAGGAAAAGTACTTGGTGTGTTTTCTGCAGCTTGATTAAAACCTAAAGATTCCATCCAATTTTTAGGATCAGAAACACCTACATCATTAAGGTATAATCTATAAAAAGAATCCATAGCAGAAGAAACGCCTGTTTTTCTGTTACCTCTTAACACTTTATAATGAGATAAACCCATATCTTTAGAGAGATTATGCCCTAAAACTTGATTAGCCATATCACTACCTACTGTTTCATCAAGAACATCAAAGACATTCTTACGTAAGTGTGATACAGTAAAAGGAATTAGTGCATTTTTATTGTAATCAAATATTTCTAAATTGTCTTTTAAAAGCTCTGTATTCATAGCTTTGTTTATTATTTTACCATACTTACTTTCTAAAGCACTAGATTGTTTTCCTAAGAGTACTTTTTCTGGGTCTGTAGAAATAGGCCATAAAGATAAACGGCCTTCTTTTTCTGCTCTTGTTGCTTGTTCACGCAAAATTTCGTAGACAGCTTCTCCTAAATGGTAGTTTGTAGGGTTACCTTTATTATAGATAAGCACAGTCTTCATATTTCTAGAAAGATACTTTACGTCATCTACTCTTTTGTTTCTATCAAAAGGTTCAAGCTCTATTTGAGTTATATCTGGATTTCTTAAACCAGTTAGTAATTTTACTACAAACCAAGATTTAACATCAGGATTATCTATTTTATTTAAAGATACATCTATAGCACGATGTAATTTATCTTGGTCTGGAAGAGATAGATTTGAGCTTGTACGTGCTGCTGCACGATCAAAACCTAAATCACGTTTACCAGAGTCTCTTAAATTTTTCTCTTTATTAGAAAAGTAGTTAGCTTCAGTTTGAGGTTTTGAATGATTTATAAGAGCTATTATATCTCCTGCTATAGCCCCTGTATTTGAAGGTGTTCTTTTTTTCCCTGAAGAAGTAAGAGACTGTGTTGGATGATTTTTAACAACATCTAAAAGAGTAGCGTAGCCTTTTTCACTGTTTACTAAAGACATATCATCAGTTAAGTTAAGATCAGAAACTTCAATATATTTAAGTAGTCTTTGATAATTACTTTTTGTTTTTGTTGTAGAAGCAATTTTAGCATCTATTGCTTCTTGAATTGTGACACCAAATTTAGCCATAGTTAGTATCCAAATACGTTGTTAACAGGTGCATAGGTCTTTTCTTTGACTCTATTGAGCATTCCTGCGTGTGGTAAACCTGTCTGTCTAGTCATACACATATACCTTAGAGCATCATAGGCGTGATCTTCAGCGCGTGTGTCTACATCTTCAGAGTTAGTTTTAGATAGTGGAAGTGTGGGTAACGTGCGTATGAGATTCGTACACGTACTTACTATACGTAGTCGAGCCTCTCCTGTACGATCATTGAAACCTAATCTTCTATGCAACTCTATCTTTCCTGACATACGATTTTTATCTGCTGGTATGAAACGTACACCATTACGTGTTAATGTTTCTGCTATGCTTGGACCAGTACCATGATTAGACCAACACGCTCCGTCTAGTACTGATATACTCATGGGTGGATCATCTTGTTCTAGAGCTAGTATCATCTCAGCTAGTGTCTCACCCGTGTAGCCTTTGTTGTATAGCTCACGATATATCCAGAAATTGTTGTCCCAATCTACTGCACCCCAGAGGACGCAGCTAGGGCTACTATAACCATAATCAGCAGCCCGTATTCTGGGCCAGTTATACGGTATCTCAAATGGTGCAACAACGTGGACTGATCTATCAAATTCGTAAAAAGCCGCTCCATCAGCAACATCCCAATCTCCTTCTAGTAGTCTTCTACGCTCTACCTCTGGAAGAGATAGTAGCATTGCTTCGTACTCTCCTGATTCTGCTAGATGAGGGTTATCTGTTAATCTAGCAGGTATAAATCTACGCTGAAATAAAGGTTGATTTGCTCTTTTAGGATGAGTAGGAGAGTATGTTAAAGTCTTTCCTGTATCAAAGTCTGTTGCCCAAAAGGGTGAATTAGGTACAGAAGGGTCTATGAACATCTTCTTTATCCACCAACCGCCACCACCACCGGGATTAGCAGAAGCTCTCATGTAAGTCTCTATTGTAGTATCTGTACTACGTAGGCGACTTCGTAGATAGTTCCAAACGTAAGGAGTAGGATAGTGTCCTAACTCGTCTATACCAATCCAAGTAAAAGCTTGTCCTTGATAACGTGCTACGTCTGCGTCTTTATCTACGTAACTAAATAGTGCGGTAGCACCACTCGGAAAAGACCATGTACTTTTAGACTCTCTAAATATTGCACCGGGAAAAGCTTGTGGATATATCTTTCTAGATTGATCTATAAGCTCTGTAAGTTCTGATAGAGTTCTACGTAGTAATAGCGCACGATGATTACCGTTGTGTGCGTATCTTAGTAGGTCCATTAGCATGGCGAAAGATTTACCGCCACCTGCTGCACCTCCGTATAGTACTTCTTTCTCTGGGGCTGCTAAAAAGTCAGTCTGTGGACCAGTGTTCGGATTAAATAAGATTTGTGTATTATCGTGTAACGCTGCCTTTAGACTTTTTGGTAACTTCTTAACATTCTCCTCGACTGCTAGCCCACCTTTGCCTATAAGTTTTTCTGCATGTTTGATGTTGGCTTGCTTGTCGTTGAGTTCGTTTAGCTTCTTCTTAGCTTTTCTTTCTTGTTCTTGTGCGGATGAAACCTTTTTACGTACTATTCTTTTCTTTTTCTCTATGCGAGATACGTTGTAGTTTCCTTTTTGTCCCTTTGCTAACTTAGGTCTACCTGCTTTTTTCTTAGTAGGAGGTTCATCACTATTCAAAGTCTTGCACTAGCTCTTCTGTAGGAGTTGATGGTTCACACTCACAAGTCTCTGGATCACACTTGCAACCTTCTTTACCACATTTAGGACACACATCTTCTAAGGTCATGCTACGCTCTCCGTGTAGGTTTCTTAACAGTTTTAGCAGCACGTACAAAGTTCTTTTTAGTAGGAGCGCCTTTAGCACCTACCTTACGCATAGTCTCTTTAGAGCCATCAGCAATACGTTTACGTTTAGCGTGTATGTTGGCGTATAGGCCGGGTTTTTTAGGTATAGCCATTATGCTTTTGCCTTTTTCATCTTCTTTGCTGCAATGTGTGCTGCAGTAAAAGTTTTACCGTTTCTCATATCTTTACGCATAGCAGTCATATGTGCAGATGTATGATGTTTACTATGTTCTTTTAATTTATCTTGCTGACGTTTAGTTATAGGAGTTGTTTTCATTAGCACTTCCATCTTTTTCTGGCTTGTCTGATACGACTGTCAGGATCGTTACGTGTCTTAGCTGACGCTTTCTTGAGTTGACCTAGTGATCTAGCGCAGTAACTTTTACGTCTGTTAGCCGCTTTACTTCCAGCTTTTACTTTACCAGTTACGGCTGTCTTTAACTTGCTACCGGGATTAGCTCTGTTGTGTGCTGCTACTCCCGCCTTTGTCATTCCCGCACCCTTCTTTGTGGAGCGATAGTTCTTCTTTGTGCGGGGTATCGGTTTTTGAGCCATTGTCTTTTGTTACTTCTTTGGTTGTGGAAGCATTACGCCTTGCTCTGGCAATGGTTCTCTTGTTAGTAATACTAAGATTTTTCTTTAGAGTAGTTAGCTACCCGACCACCGTAGGAGTAGTTCTTAACAGAGCCGCCAGAAGCTTTACGTGATTTAGCTATATCATTCTCAAGATCGTCAAAAGCACTCTTTGCTCGTTGTGTAGGTGTTTGAGATTTACGCAGTGCTTTTGCTTTAGCTTTTTTATCGTTACGGGCTGCTCGTTGTTCAGGATTTTCTTTTACGGTTGTAATTGAATCTGTTTCTTTTCTAAGCTCAATCCTCTTGTTAATAGTTTCTAGAAGTTGTTTTTGAGTTGCTGCAGTTTGACCGTTCCAAACATACGCATCAAGACCACCAGAGTTCATTCTTTGTAGGCGGGTTAAATCTTTCCACGCCATTAGGATTTCTCGGCAGACATTGCAGCTACACGACCACCATAGGCGTAGTTCTTAACAGAGCCGCCAGAGGCGAAGCCACCTTTCCTCTTTGTAGTGCCGGGATGCTGACCTGAAGTACCTACATCCATATCTTTTTGAGTAGCTGTTTCTTTTGACTGCCTTGCTATTTTTCTACTACTAGGAGTGCCTCTGTCAGCCCTACCCATATAGAACTGTGCATCCATAAGGTTTCTATGAGCATCCATTGCTTTCTTTTTTAATACTTTATATGCGTTACCTTCAGAACCATATAATTCTAAAGCTTTATCAGCTTTTTCTTGAGCTTTAGCTGCTTTTAATTTAACCGTTGCTTCATTTCTTTTTTGTTCTTTACTGTGCCGCATCATTCTGCGGTCTTGACTATCCATATCTTTTTCAGCCATCTATTGTTACCTCTACTTCTTTGGGTTTATCTTTTGCAGGAAGCATTACAATACCGTGTATCACTTCACCTTGTATCTCTGTAACGTGCTTCTTGCTTAGACCCACACGATCTAAAATGGCTTCTGCACTCTTAAAGCGCATATCCATTTGATTAACAGGTAACGTGCCATCCGCATCCAGACCTTCTGTGATACGATGAGCAGCTTTAACGGAGTAGGAGGCTAACATAGAACGTGTACGCTCTAGTATCTCATCCTTTAGTGTACGCATGAGCCATGATCGACTAGTAGGCTTGTA
>Ga0307984_1000698_pt1 | contig 14357 bp, 13 predicted proteins | sample EllFjometageno78_FD_203169 | JGI IMG/M metagenome (GOLD analysis project Ga0307984, IMG submission 203169) | Marine microbial communities from Ellis Fjord, Antarctic Ocean - #78 | ecosystem: Environmental > Aquatic > Marine > Unclassified | place: Southern Ocean | collected 2014-10-09
TTTGGAACCCATGTGTACTTCTCTCCTAGAAGCAGACATAACAGCAGCTGTTGAACCTTAAAACATTTGCTATGAGGTACTATCTTCTTCTTATATCTTTAATACCTTTTTGTTTACATGCGCAAACATTTACAAACAACGCACCTTTGTGGGATATCATACAGTATGATTGGGATGGCGTTTATGGATCAGGGGTTTCAACTGTAGATTGGAATATGGATGGATGGGATGATTTGACATTCGGCAATTCATCTGGAGGATTAAGAACTTTCATAAACAATCAAGGAAATGGATTTACGTCTAAGCATTTACCTATTATTCAGCAAACAGAATCAAAGTCAATCTTGTGGCTAGACATTGATAATGATGGGGACATGGACTTGTACTACTCCGATGCTGAAGGTCGGGCAGAAATCGCTAAAAACATTGGCGATACGATATTTATCAATGTTACTGACATCACGAACATCGAACAACTTGAGATGCCTTCGGAAGGATGTTCCTGGGGTGATTATGACAACGATGGAGATCTTGACCTTTACATATGCAGGTATTATGAAAGTCCGGAAAATTTGAGTTCAGAATACAGAAATGTATTAATGAGAAACGAGGGTGATTTTCAATTTACAGATGTAACCGCGGAATCCTTCACAGGGATTTATGCGCGTGCCTCCTTTCAATCTGTTTGGTATGACTGGGACAGAGATGGTTTTCAAGATTTATTTGTCATTAACGACAAGGATGGCGCAAACACATTGTTTCACAACCTACAAAACGGACAATTTGAGGATATCGCATCACAAGTAGGATTGGATGTTTCGATGGACGCTATGTCCGCGACTTTGGGAGATTATAATTCAGATGGAATAACGGACATCTATATATCTGATTCAGGCATAGGGGAGAATCCTGAAGGAAGCAAGCTGTTTCGCGGCACACCATCAGGCGTTTACATTGAAGAGTCTGAACTACTTGGGGTGAATCTTATTGAATTTTGTTGGGCTGCGCTTTGGATGGATATTGACAACGACACAGACTTAGATCTTTTTATCTCTGAACACGATCCATTAAACCCCTATCAGGAAAATTTTCTTTTTGAAAATCCTGGAATATCGTCAAGTACACCATATGAATTCAATCTTGTCAGCACAGAAGTGTATAACACCGATCTGCTGAATTCCCATACCGTAGCCAGTGGCGATTTCGACAGAAATGGATGGGTCGATTTTGTGGTTCACAACATCGGCAACCACAAGGCACGAATTTGGATGAACGCTGGGTTTAATGATGAACCCGCAAATTATACCCAAATCGGGCTCAAAGGTCAGCTCTCCAACACGGTGGGTGTCGGATCTTGGATTGAAGTATCTGCAGGTGGAATTACACAGACAAAAAGCACATATTGCGGAGAGAATTACCTGGGACAAGAGGGATTATACGAGCATTTTGGTCTTGGCGAAACCTCATTCGTAGACTCCTTAAAAATTGAATGGCCAAGCGGAGTTATAGACAAATATTACGGTTTAGACAATGGAATGGACACCGAACCGAGAGCGCTCTATACAGAAGGATATTCCGCATGTCCTCATGTCTCCGACACAACTCTTTGTGGCCCTGAAACAGTTACCGTCTCGGCAACACCCTTTTGGGAAGGTGCAGAATTTGTTTGGTCTTTTCAAGAAACCGCCCCTCAAGATATGGGCGTAGACTCATCACAACCCTTGGAGATACTTCTTTCAGAATCAATAGGAATGACCCTCACAAATACAGGGTTTTACAAATACACAGTTTCTCATCAGGGGGAGTTTCTTTGCGCCAGTTCATTCCAGATTTTAAATGAATTTACTGGCGACCTAACTGGAGATGGTATTATAGGCAGTTCGGATATATTAGCGTTGATTTCCGATTATGGCTGCCCCTCGAATTGCGCCATCGATTTCAATGCCAATGGATCTACAGATATCAACGATTTGTTATTCCTGTTGGCACTATTCGGAGAAAGCTGTTGAGCGCTCGCCAGAAATTAAGCGTTCTTGATTGCTGTCGTTGCAGCACCGGGGCTTTCAGCCTTGAAAATAGCTGAGCCCGCAACGAGGACATCGGCACCCGCTTGTACAAGTGCTGAGGCATTTGAGGTCGTCACTCCACCATCAATTTCGATGTGAAACTTTGCGCCGACATCGTCACCCATTTTTCGCAGTTTACGTACTTTCTCATAGGTGCGCTCAATGAAGGATTGACCTCCAAAGCCAGGGTTAACACTCATCAGACACACAAGGTCGAAATCGTGTAACAGCTCACTTAAAGACTCTACAGGCGTATGCGGGTTGAGCGCAACGCCAGCTTTCATCCCGAGCGCCCGAATAGCCGCTAGCGTTCTGTGGAGGTGGTCACATGCTTCGATATGTACTGTCAAAATATCTGCGCCTAGATTCGCAAAACCCTCCAGATACCGATCTGGGTCTACAATCATCAGATGAACATCCAGGGGTTTCTCGGCATGCTCCGCAATGGCCTTAATGACAGGCATTCCGAAACTAATATTCGGAACGAAAACGCCATCCATGACATCAATATGAAACCAATCCGCGTCGCTTGAATTGACAAATTCTATGTCGCGCTGAAGATTGGCGAAATCGGCAGCGAGAAGAGATGGGGATACGATATGGGCCATATGTAATAATTCAATTTATATGGTGCAAAGGTCGTAAGGTTTTCTTTCCTTTACATTATGAGTGCCAAGGATTATAAAAAAGATATCTTCATCGTAGGTCTTACGGGCGGCATAGGCTCCGGAAAAACCACTGTGGCAAGGGTCTTCCAAGCATTGGGAGTGCCTAGATTCGATGCTGACAAAGCGGCTCATCAGATTTATTTGAACAACGGTTCCGTCAGGAATGCGATAATCGACCGATTTGGCGAAGTCGTCGCTGTTAGAAATCAGGGAGGAGATGCGTGTGATATTAACAGAAAAGAACTGGGAAAATTGGCGTTCAACGAAGAGGGTGGATTAGAATTCCTCAACAAACTTGTACACCCTGCTGTGAGGGAAGCATTTCAAGTTTGGCGGATGGAATTGCCGAATACGACCCCTTATGCATTGAGAGAATCAGCGATACTGTTTGAGAGTGGCAGTGAAAAAGGATGTGACGTTGTACTTACAATATCGACTGATGAAGAAGAAAGAATCAACAGAGTACTTAAGCGTGATGGAGGGGCAAATCAATCCGCAAGAAAAACGATGATGGACAAGTTCAAGGCTCAACTATCAGAGAAAAAGCGGTTGGAACTTTCTGACTACGTCATCTATAACAACGAAGAAGATCGAATTTTACCACAAGTTGAAAAACTACACGCGCTTTGGTCTAAAACCACCTAACTTCAGCATATGATATATGACCCCTGGCACCTTTGGACAATTGCCGCCCTTATTCTGTTGATTGGAGAGATCTTTGTACCTGGAATGATCCTTGGATGTCTAGCTGTAGGGGCTCTTGGAGGCATGGCGGGTGATTTATTTGGGCTGGATTTGGATGGCCAAATAATCACTGCATCTGTCACGACAATCTTGGCCTTTATTTTCCTTCGCCCCTTTGCAATGAAACATTTGTTTCATGGTGAATCTTTAAAAACTGGCGTAGATGCTTTGATTGGTAAGACCGCAGTCGTTACGAGTGATTTTAATACAAAAAGCGGATACGGAAGATGTTCTATAGATGGAGACGATTGGAAAGCAAAACATGAAACAAAAGAAACAAGTCTGACAAAAGGCGACATCGTCAAGATCGTGGCTGTCAACAGCACTATCCTAATAGTAAACAAACTATAATAACAACACCATGGAAATCACAAGTATTATTTCAACTTTTATTCTCGTTTTTGCTGCGCTTATTGTCATTAAAGGCGTCCGAATCGTTAAGCAAAGCGAGTCAATGATCATTGAAAGACTCGGCAAATACAGCAGTACGCTTGAAGCGGGAATAAATGTAATTATCCCCATCATTGACAAACCCCGAACAGTTCAATGGCGATATGCTGTTGAAGATGGACAAGGGAGAAGATATGTCACCTACAAAACGAGAGAGCGCATAGATTTGAGAGAAACTGTCTTTGATTTCCCCAAGCAAAGTGTCATTACAAAGGACAACGTCGTGACAGAAATTAACGCCCTGATTTACTTCCAAATCGTAGATCCAGTGAAATCTGTGTATGAAATAAACAATCTACCAAATGCGATTGAAAAGCTCACACAGACCACATTAAGAAATGTGATCGGAGAACTTGAACTTGATGATTGTCTTGCTTCCCGTGACACAATTAACAACAAACTGAGAATCATCCTAGATGACGCAACAAACAAGTGGGGCGTAAAAGTGAACCGCGTAGAGCTTCAGGACATTAACCCACCTCAAGACATTAAAGAGGCTATGGAGAAGCAGATGAGAGCTGAGAGAAATCGAAGAGCGCAAATCATCGAAGCAGAGGGAACAAAAAAAGCGACTATTCTTAATGCTGAGGGACAAAAAGAGGCCGCAATTAACGAAGCTGAGGGTCACAAACAAGCAAAAATACTTTATGCCGAAGGTGAGGCTACAGCACGAATTAAAGTCGCAGAAGCAGAAGCGCAAGCCATTCAAAAAATTGCTTCAGCCGTGGTGGAGACGAAGGCAGATCCTGCGCAATACCTCATCGCAATCAAATATATTGATACTTTAGAACAGATACTTCGTGAGGGGGGTGCTGGACAGAAAACTGTATTTATGCCGTATGAAGCATCTGGACTGATGAGCTCAGTTGGTGGCTTAAAGGAATTGCTGGAAAATAAATAAAAATCAATGATCCCTGGGAATCTGAAAGAAAGAAAAACGCGGTTAAAAGCATTGTGGTCTGCCGTGGAGAAACACGAGCAAGAAATTCTCGATGCACTCTATGCTGACCTCGCAAAACCAGAGGCAGAAGCCTTGCTACATGAAATTTATCCGCTTAAAAAAGAGATACAATACGCTTTAAAAAACCTTAGCTCGTGGATGGGCAAAAGGTTTGTCCCTACTCCCCTGTCTATGATTGGCACACGCCATTTTGTCTTGGCTGAACCCAAAGGGAAAGTGCTCATTATCTCTCCCTGGAACTTTCCCATCATGCTTACTTTACGTCCTCTTGTAGGTGCCATCGCTGCTGGAAACAGCGTCGTTGTCAAGCCCTCTGAGCATACACCGCAGTCTTCAGATGTACTCAAGAAGTTACTCAACTCTGCTTTCACTGAAGACATTGTAAAAGTGGTGCTTGGGGGTCCTGAAGTGGCCGCAAGCCTTACAGCGTCACCATGCAACCACATGTGTTTTACAGGAGGAACTGACATAGGCAGGAAGGTCATGGAGGCAGCGACGAAACAACTTTGCTCCGTCACATTAGAATTGGGAGGAAAAAGCCCTGTAATTGTAGACAAAACAGCAAACATGAAGAATGCTGCCATGAAGATTGCATGGGGGAAATTTATAAATTCGGGGCAAGTTTGTATCGCTCCAGATCATATGCTCGTTGAAAAAAGCATAGAAAAAGAATTGGTAAAGAAGATCCTAGAGAGGGTGACCGACATGTTCGGTGAACATCCTATTGAAAGTGAAGACCTTGGGAAGATTGTCAATCAACACCACTACGAGAGAATATTAAACCTAATCAATGACGCTGTTAAAATGGGTGCGAAACTTCATGTACCAGGGGGTGTTCTGGAACGTGGCGCGGAGAAGCGTCAAATTTCACCATGTATTTTAACGGACTGCACAAACGACATGGCCATCATGCAAGAAGAGATTTTCGGGCCTGTGCTCCCAGTAATGTCTTGGACACAAAAGGAAGAGGTTATAGAGATTGTTGCAAAAAACCCACATCCTCTCGCGCTTTATATATTCAGTACAAACAAGAAAAACACAAATTGGTTTATCTCAAACACGAAGGCTGGAAGCACAGCTGTAAACGAAGTTGTGATCCAAGTCGGAAATTGCGAATTGCCCTTTGGAGGAATTCAAACCAGTGGCATAGGACGTTCATCGGGCAAGTACAGCTTCGATGCATTCTCAAATCTCAGGAGTTTTGTAGTCCAAACATCGCGTTTCAGTGCACTACCTCTTACCTTCCCACCCTTTAAAGGTCGAGGTTTGACTTTCTCAAGATTCGTAAGAAAATGGTTGTAACCCACATCAGGCAATAACAATAGATGCTCGTTCAAACACATTTCCCTAGACAACTCTCAAGAGTACGATACGATCAGTATCTAGCTTCTGGATGGTTTAGAGGAGCTGTGATGCTCTATAAAATGGATTTGTTGTGTCTTGACAATGAACTTTATTCTGTCGTTAATATCCGTTTAAACTTAGAGAAGTTTGGTTTCAGAAAAGGACAACGAAAATTGCTCCGTAAAGCAGAAAGTAAATTTAAAATATGCTACGGAATAGCCAGTACTAACAAAGCAAAGGAAGCGCTCTACGCCTCTCACAAACACCGATTTAAAGGCTTTATTCACGGGACTCTTGAAGAGTATTTAAATGCTGGCTTTCAAAGCACAGTCTTTGACACACGTGAAGTCTGCATCTACGACGGTGACAAGTTAATTGCCGTCAGTTATTTTGATTTGGGGGACATCAGCATGGCGAGTTTGCTGGGTCTTTATGATGAACAATACGCCGAATGGAGTCTTGGGAAGTTGACGATGTTAAAAGAAATCGAGTTTGGTTTGGCCTCCGAAAGAAAGTGGTTCTATCCTGGTTATATCCTAGATAAAGATTCTTCATTCGACTACAAACTAAAGCTAGGCAACATGGAGTATTATACTCCAGCAAAACGTTGGGCGAAAATTGAAAAATTCAACCCTGAAAAGACGATTGGGCATGATGTGCGCTCGTCTACGCAAAAGCTAATTCACGCTTTGGAAAAAGAAGAAATTCCGCATAAGCCATGGTTATACCCATACTTCAGCATGGGATATATGGGGCCTTGGAATGCGTATTTCATGCGATCTCCAGCGCCCATCGAGTTGGGTCATGATTTGGGAGGAATGATGGTTACAGCTTACTCTACTGAAGAAAAAGCGTATTCTCTTTTTAGGATTCACCCATGTCCTGACGGCCCTCAATTTCTCAATCTTGAAGCCTCTAAGGAGTTTTCAAATTCAGAAGAATACCTAAACCACCTATATCAAATAGGAGATGTTATCCTAGAGCACGGAACAATTGAAGTGCTTTTAGACCAAATCAGAACCTGGCGTAAAAAGCCAAACTATTTGCCCCCTGCATGAGATTAATAAGTTGGAATGTAAATGGCATTAGAGCCATTGTAAAGAAAGATTTTGACAGCATCATGTCAAACTTAAATGTAGACGTTATCGGCTTACAAGAAACGAAAGCTCAGGATGATCAAGTTCGGGAAGCACTCTTCGGGCTTCCATCGCTTGAAGGATATGAAGTATTTAGTTCATCTGCCATCAAGAAAGGGTATTCTGGAACTGCAATCATCACACGTGTCACACCCTTGAACGTCCAAGCTGGAATAGGTGTTCCTGAGCTCGATACTGAAGGGCGAGTGCTTCATGCTGAATTTGAAGACTTCCACTTTGTGACAGTATACACACCCAATTCATCTTCTGGTTTAAAGAGACTCCCCTTTAGAGAGACATGGGATCTTGCCTTTAGAGATTTCATTCAAAAATTAGACGCTGACAAACCCGTCATATGTTGTGGAGACCTCAACGTAGCTCATCAACCCATTGACCTCGCCAGACCTACTCCCAACTACAACAAAACCCCGGGCTACACGCAAAAAGAAATCGATGGAATGACCTGTCACATTCAGGCGGGATTTACGGATACGTGGCGCAACAACAACCCAGAAAGAACCAAATACAGTTGGTGGAGCTATCGTGGTGGAGCGAGAGAAAAGAATGTAGGATGGCGTCTAGATTACATGCTCGCTAGCAACAGAATTGTCTCTGACATCTCCGAGACGTTTATATTAAATGATGTTATGGGATCCGATCACTGTCCGGTAGGAATTGATTTTATTCCGAATACAAAATCTAAGTAAACAGCCACAAAGCCTTCTGAAAAACTGCGCGTAATCCTGTGCTTCTTTGCCTAAAAAACAAATGAAGCATCCAATTTTACTGTCTTTCGGGATCGTCCTTTTATTCCAATTTTCAAACACCCACAGTACATATTCTCAATGTCCAAATGACATCAATGGAAATGGCATCATTGATGGGGACGATCTGTTAGAATTGCTGTCCACGTATGGAATGTCATGTGACGGCTTGCCTGCATACGAACCATCTATCTCTGAAATACACTACAATCCATCGACGCAACAAGGGACAGATAGTGAATGGGAATTTGTCGAGTTGTACAATCCGCATCCTTTTGGAATAAACTTGAGTGAATGGCGTTTGGCGGAAGCTGTGAACGCCCTGGTCCCCACAAACACATGGCTCAATGCTGGTGAATACATTGTCTTTGTGAATGACACCGCTTCGTTTTCTCAAGCAGTCCCCCCATTTACATTAATCATTCCTTTTTCAGGCAGTTCAGGTTTACACAACAGCGGAGAAACAATCAGACTGTTGAGGTCTGATGGTTCAGAATCCGATCAAGTCAGCTATAGCGACTATGGAGAATGGCCTACGGAACCTGATGGTGGAGGGCCCTCATTGGAATGGCGTGGCATAAACTACGACAACTTCTTGCCAAGCTCATGGATGCCTTCAAATGCTTTGGGCGGGAGTCCGGGATCGGCAAACAGCACGTGGGCTGATTAAAACAAATAGAAGTAGGCGACCTTAAGAGTCAAATGACTGTGAGGCCAATCTCTTTGTCATTGAGCACAACGATGAGATCACTCCCCGATTCTAACAGGACATTTGAATCTTTTTTATTGACCGTGACACGTAAAAGACGTCCACGAAATAAAATTCGAAATGCATACGATTTCCATTCTTTTGGAAGCACCGTTGAGAAGTGAGGAACACCATTTAAAACGGAAAATCCTCCAAACCCTTCGACTACAGACATCCACGTTCCAGCCATCGATGTGATATGAAGTCCTTCATGAATCTCCTTGTTATAATCATCGAGGTCTAATCGGGAAGTGCGCAGATACATTTCGTATGCTTTGTCAATTTTACCAAGTTTAGCCGCGAGAACAGAATGAACACAAGGGGAAAGACTCGATTCATGAACAGTCCTAGGCTCGTAGAAATCAAAATTATCTTCCAGTTGTTTTCTCGAAAAATGATCTCCGAAAAAATACAATCCCTGAAGTACATCTGCTTGCTTAATAAACACAGACCGAAGAATTCTATCCCAGGACCAGTTTTGGTTAATGGGACGATCAGAAGATGGCAGGTCGAATGCAAACAACTGTTCTTTATCCATAAAGCCATCCTGCTGTAGGAACACATTGCTGCCTTCCAGGGACGGCAAATGCATGCCGTCAATACGTTTTTTCCACTCCTTAAATTCAACCTTCGAATCCAAATCCCATGCGACACACTTGGTGTCAAAGACATTGGAATGATTCTCAGAGAGCCACTCTGCCACTTCAATAGCGTAGTTCATACACCAGCACGCAATGTAATTTGTGTACCAGTTGTTGTTGACGTTATTTTCATACTCATTTGGGCCCGTTACCCCTAGAATCATCCATTTCTTGCGCGATTCAGAGAAGGTCGCTCTTTGGGACCAAAACCGAGCAATCCCTAACAGAACATCAAAACCCATATCTACCAAATACCTGTCGTCACCTGTATGTCTCACATAATTAAATATGGCATATGCAATGGCACCATTTCGATGAATTTCCTCAAATGTGATTTCCCACTCGTTGTGACACTCTTCACCATTCATGGTAACCATGGGATAAAGCGCCGCCCCATGATTAAAACCTAACTTTTTCGCATTGGAAATGGCTTGTTCCAGATGATTAAATCTGTAAACTAAAAGTTGTCTCGCAACTGAATCATCATGCGTGTTTAAATAAAACGGCAAGCAGTAAGCTTCTGTATCCCAATACGTTGCTCCTCCATACTTCTCGCCCGTAAAACCTTTCGGTCCTATGTTTAGTTGGGGGTCATCACCACGGTATGTCGCGTTGAGATGAAAAATGTTAAAGCGTATTGCTTGCTGTGCACTTTCGTCTCCTTCGATCTCAATGTCACCATTTCTCCAAATATTTGCCCATTCCGCGCAATGTGCATTGTACTCAGACTCAAATCCATTCTCTCTGCCGAGGTGTGCTTCATTTTGTGCAAGCAACTCAACATCCTCCTCCAGGTGATTTAGAGAACTCACAAGACCGACATGTTTCAATAAAACGACTTTCTGACCTGTTTCGGGCGTGACGTCATACATAATGCCAGCCAATTTTTCTCTTTTAAATGCGCCGTTAGAGGGGACTTCAAGACCATCTATTTCCAAACGAGACGCAAAAGCTGTAGCAACTTTAAACGCTGTCTTTTCTGTCGTATTTACAACACACGCAGAATCATCTTCAGTGACAGAAGCACGGTTGAATTGCCAGAACTTTTCATCCCAATTTGTGTCCTCATTATTCACATCTGCATCTACAGCTGGGGAGATTTGAATCCGTTTAACACCTGAAACAGACTCGATACTGTATCTGATAAGTGCTCTGTTGGGGGAAGCCATGTTGCAGAACCGCTCACTTAAAATCTTCACCTCTACTCCGGGCTCTACTTCAACTCTGAATGAACGGGTAAGCAAAGCGTTTTGCATATTTAGATTACGCTCAAACTCAAAAATAGTTGTGGCATTGTGAAGGTCCAGTGAAATCCCATTAATTTTCACATCAATTATGGACCAGTTTGTTGCATTTAAGACTTTTGCGAAAGTCTCTGGATACCCATTCTTCCACCAACCCACTTTCGTCCTGTCCGGATAGTAAACACCACCTACGTAGTGCCCTTGAAGGGTGTCTCCTGAATATTCTTCTTCGAAATTGGCTCTGTGACCAAACCGTCCATTTCCCAAAGAAAATATTGATCCTGACGCTCTATTTTTTTCAGCATTCCAGCCAGATTCAACAATATTCCATGGAAATATTTTATATAGCCCTTCAGTTTGATTCATGGGAATCAACTAAAGCCTGAAGGTTCTCAAAAGTCATGTGGGCCAAATCTTGCACGTTTGCATGTGCTCTCTTCAGTGACCCTTTTTTGCCTATTCCTAAGGCAAAAAACCCTCCGCTAAGCGCAGCCTCAATGCCTGACTCCGCATCTTCGAATACAATACACGACGATGGAGTAAGACCAAGTATTTTAGAACCTTTAATGAACACCTCAGGATCGGGCTTTGACAAAGTCAGATTGTTCCCATCTACAATCCCATCAAACAAGTCGAAGATACCTATACTTTTCAATATTGATGAAGCATTTTTACTTGACGAACCCAAACAGATTCCTACCCCTTCGTTTCGCAATTCCAACATCAATTCTTTCACACCTGGGAGTATGTCATCTGGTCCCATTGAACCGATAATTTGAAGATACAATTGATTTTTCTTTTCCATAAGTTCAATCTTTGTGTTTGAACTTACTTCCAAATTCCCTGACCTTAAGATACACTCTAAACTATCTAAGCGTGAAAGTCCTTTTAAGGATTCGTTTTCTACTTCAGTAAAGGGTATCGACAACTCGTCAGCAAGAGATTTCCAAGCGACATAATGATGTTTGGCCGTATCTACAATAACGCCATCCATATCGAATAGACAACCTGAAATGTTCATTTTAGAATACAATCAAGATGATATTTAGCGAGTCCCTCGATGGGTTTTTTAATAAGATTGCCCACTTTAACCCCTCTCTCTTCACATGCAATCACCAACTGATCTTGGAAATGATATGCCACACTGCCTATAAAATGTACAGGGACATCCTTATAATTCTTATAACAGGCAACATGGGCGTCCAAAAATGCGCCAAAACCTTCCAACAACCATCCTTTCACTACATCTGAGTCTTTGTGCTTTGCAATAAATTTCATGAAGCTTGCGAGGAAGACATTTGGGTTCGGTTCAGTGTACGTCTTTCTCGTCACATCTGTCACGGAGAGATTAAATACGGAAACGAAATCATCATGCATTTCTTTTGGAAGTTGTTTGTAAAAGAACGCTTGTAACAAACGTTTCCCGAACCAACTCCCACTTCCCTCATCACCCAATATATAGGCCAAAGACGGCACCTCTTCGTAGACTTTATTGCCATCGAAGTAACAAGAATTTGAGCCCGTACCTAAGATACAAGTAATCGCAGAAGTTCCAGACCAAGTTGAAAAAGCCGCTCCTTCCAAATCGTGCCCGACGCTTATCTCTGCGAGTGGCATAACATTTTTCAAGCCCTTTTCAATAACAGAGCACATTTCCGGGGAACTGGACCCAGCGCCATAGAAAAAAATACGAGATACGTTTGGTGCCAAACTTCGCATATCCGCATTTTTATTGAGCTCTGACTCAACGATCTCAGATGTATGGAAATAAGGGTTAAAACCCATCGTGCTAAACTGCTTTAGCTCATTCCCATCTTCATCTATGGCGAGCCAATCACTTTTTGTAGAACCGCTATCTGCAATTAAAATAATCATAGGTGAATCATTAAAGTCGATCTGCTAGATCGACAACTCTACTTGCATAACCAAATTCATTGTCATACCATCCAAATATTTTCACGATGTTTTTGGACACTTTTGTAAGACCAGAATCAAAGATACAACTATGTGCATCTCCAATGATGTCAGCACTCACTATAGGGTCTACACAATATTGCATCACCCCTTTTAAAGGGCCTTCAGCAGCTTTTCTCATTGCTGCATTGACTTCATCCACAGTAACATTCTGACTCAATTCAGCGGTGAGGTCTGTAATTGACCCTGTAAGGGTCGGAACGCGAATTGCAAGTCCGTCTAACTTCCCTTGCAGTTCGGGCAAAACAAGACCGACTGCAGCGGCTGCACCTGTGGATGTAGGTATCATACTCACGCCAGCCGCACGTGACCTTCTGAGATCAGAGTGTGGTGCATCTTGGAGCATTTGATCAGATGTGTACGCATGTATGGTAGTAATGAAACCACTTTCTAAACCAAACTCATCATTTAACACTTTCACCATAGGGGCAAGACAGTTTGTCGTGCAAGAAGCGTTGCTGACAATTTGTTCTGAACCATCTAAAACATCATCGTTGACACCCATGACAATCGTCTTTAAATCACCTGATCCTGGCGCAGAGATAATCACCTTTTTTGCGCCTGCCTCGATGTGAGTATATGCAGAATCATAGCTTCTAAAAACACCTGTGGATTCAACCACAACATCAATATTCATTGACCCCCAAGGCAAACTCGCTGGGTCACGTTCACTCAGAACCTTGATGACAGAACCGTTGACAACAATGTTCCCGCCCTCGACAGTTACCTCTCCATTAAATCTACCTTGAGCACTGTCGTACTTTAACAGGTGAGCCAACGTTTCAACATCTGTTAAATCATTAATACTTACCACTTCCATATCGTCACGCTCTTGTATTATTCTAAATACAAGACGACCTATCCGACCGAAACCATTAATTGCTATTTGTTTTTTTGACATTATTACTGTTTCATTTGAGTTTAAAAGAGACTGACAAAGACAAGATTAAATCGAGAGAATACGAGCGATCCTGACTTCGTCCTTTAATGTGTGAATTTTATTTGCGATTGCTTTTTCAAAAGGAGTATGTACCAAACGGTCATTAACGACACCCACCATACCGTTTACAGCTCCGTTCAGAAGTGACTCTACAGCCTCAACACCTAAACGAGAAGCGAGCACTCTGTCCGAGCAAGATGGACTCCCACCGCGTTGCAAGTGACCGAGTACTGTAATTCTAATGTCGTATTGATTCGTTCGCTGCTTAACTTCTTGCGCTAATTTATAAGCACCTCCAGATGGGTTTCCTTCTGCAACGATAACGATAGAACTTGTTTTGTTTCTTTTTTGGCCTTCAGCCAAAACTTGAACCAACCCATCCACAGTGATTTCTGTTTCAGGAGTCATCACAGCTATTGCACCTGTCGCAATCCCAGTACTTAGAGCAATAAAACCGTTATGCCGACCCATTACTTCGACGAAGAAAAGACGGTTGTGACTGTCCGCAGTATCCCTTATTTTATCTACTGCTTCAACGACATTGTTTGTCGCTGTGTCAAAACCGATCGTATTGTCCGTCCCGTCTAAATCATTGTCGATCGTACCAGGCAATCCTATAATCGGAAATTTAAACTCATTATAGAATTGTAATGCACCTGTAAAAGTACCATTACCTC
>Ga0307984_1000699_pt1 | contig 14355 bp, 6 predicted proteins | sample EllFjometageno78_FD_203169 | JGI IMG/M metagenome (GOLD analysis project Ga0307984, IMG submission 203169) | Marine microbial communities from Ellis Fjord, Antarctic Ocean - #78 | ecosystem: Environmental > Aquatic > Marine > Unclassified | place: Southern Ocean | collected 2014-10-09
ATTTAATTCTATTAATATTTGGCCTTTTATTTACTGCATTTAAAACAGTATTTATAACAGTTTTTACAACAATAATAGCATCGCCAGTTCCAGTTATTCTTTGAGTAGTAGAGTCTGGAAGTGTATATAGTACCTTAGAATTAGTCTTAGCTAGTGTATCGTCAAAATCAAATATTCTAGCTTTTTTAACAGGAGCTTTTGAATTAGAAGCTTTTGTTTTAGCTTTTCTTAATATGTTTAGTTTATCTATGATCTCATCAGTTGTTAAACCTTCAATATCAATATTAAATTCTTTAAGTAACTCATTATTACCTAAACGAACTTGTTCTTGTAATTGAGCCACTCCTGTTTCAGACAAAATCTGTAACTTAACTTGAGCAGGGTTTTTATCATTTCTAACCTCATATGTAGATTTCCCTACAAAATCAGCCCACTCTATTTCTGACATATACTTTTTTACAGAGTTATATCCTGCATTTATAGCATCAGCTATAGATTTACCACCTTGGTAAGCTAATTTAGTTGCTCTCAAACCACCTATCAAAACGTTTATTGGTACAGCTGCAAAGTTCATCTGAAGAGTTCCATCAGTACCTGTTAATTCAGTTAATTTAGCTATAGCTCTATCAATCAAGTTTTCTACTTGATCTGTATTGTTAGCTGTGAATGCATCGTTAGAGGCTTTTTTACCATCTATAGTATCTGGACCTTCAACGTTATGTATTTCGCTTAAATTTTTACCCGTTTGTATATCTATTAATGAACTTATAGATATACCAGATTGTATTAATCTTTCAATACCTACGTTATCGTCCAGTATAGTCATGCCTTCAGGTAGAAAAGAACTTAAACCATTATTATCTAATAATACATCATCTTTTTTAGATAATTGAGTTTGAAAAAAGTTTTTTCTAATAGCAGGAAAAATCATATCAACTGAACCAGTTGATATAGCAAACAATATACTTGCAGCTATTCTAGATGCCGGGGGACTATGCTCTTCTCTATATTTTGCTTTAGTTTTTTCTAATCCAGCTTGATCTCTACTTGCCCCGTCTTTTAATAAACCATATTCAAATACTTTTGATCTTATTTTAAAAGGAGCAGATATTTTTATTAAACCATCTGTTGCTTGAAAACTTCCAGCTATAAACCTAGCTATAGTAGTAAAATCAACACCTTTTTCATTAAATGCTCTATCTAATATTTTAGTCATTTCCTCTAAAGCATCCATGTTATAAGCAGCTTGTTCTTTTCTACTCATTCCATTACGAGTTGTTTTTGCATTCAAAAACTCTTCGTCTATAACAACATCCACTTGACCTTTACCAGGTATTGCAACTCTTTTATATTTAGAGTAATCATTTTTAGGATCATTATTTAATGTAGCAGCCGTAGCAGCTATAATATAAGCAGGATCTTTTTTACCATAATACAATTGATTTCCGTTAGGTAGCAAACCTTCCATTCCTAAAGCAAAGTTAGCATCATTGTTTAATATACTTCCACCATTTATCATTGAATATGTTTTCAATGCTTTCCATTTGCCTCTAGAGTTTTTAAAATAAACTAAACCGCTTGCTGTGCTTGCAAGAATTAAACCTTTTTCTTTAAGATTTTGACTTGTTTCAAATTCAATTCCATCAACTTTTTTAGTAAAGTCAGATGTTTTTACTCCAGTGTTTTTAGCTCCACCAACTCCAAGTTTTGCAGCTTCAAAAACCCAAAAAGGTATATTTCCTTTTTTTATTCCATCTAAAAGTTGAGCTTGTATTTTAACCCTAGTTTTTTCATTTATAGTTGTATATTCACCACCTAAAGCCTTAATTACATCACCTATGTTTTTAGTTTTTGTAGATAACGTTTGAAGAAGCTTGTACTTAACTTCACCAACTTTATCGATAAATGCTTGTTTAGCTTTATTTTTAATAAAATCTAAACCTTTAGCAGCCATACCAGCCTCTCTCCCTTGAGCAGCTAATAATGAAGCTCTAGCTTCTGGATCATTTTGTAAAAGATCTATTGATTTAGCGGCTCCTACTGAAGAAGCTACAGCTTCTATAAGATTCATACGGCGATCAGACATTTTTTGAGGATTACCTTTTTCAGTATAAAAATCAATAAAATCTTCTGTATTTATATTTTCAAAAGCTACTTTATCACCATTTTCATTCAACCAGCCTAATTCAACGAAAGGATTAATACCAGTTTTATTATTACGAGCCATTCGCATACTTTCAACAGTCAAAACGTCGTAAAATGCTTTAGGGTTTTTGCTTAAAGTTTCTGTAAATTTTTTATCTAATTTAGTATCTTTTCCAAATAAAGCTTTTAAATCACCATAAAAAGCATCTTTAAAACCTTTAGCTAATTCACCTTTAAACTTTCTTGAATCAATTTTATTTTTCAATGTGCCTAAGATAGTTTTAGCAACCTTTTCAAAAGCCTTATCCATTGATGCTGGTAGTCCTAGTAACTTATAAGTGTCTATTATACCTCTAGCCTCTTCTTCTTCTTGTATTTCTTCAAGAGCAGATTGAGCTTCTGTTGAAGTTTCTAAACTAACATTACGTGTTTCTGCTTCATTATTTTTACCAGTAGCTTCGTCTATAATTCTATTAGCTCTATTGTTTACCACATTACTTATGTAAGAATCTAATGTTCCTAATTTAGGATTATATTCTTTCATAAAAACCTCTATTCCTTTAGACTGAACATCGGTTAGAAAATCTTGCTTACTGTAGTTTTTTAATAAATCTTTAGAAGTTCTATCATATAATCTTTGTGCTATTTTACCATATATAGGTCCTGCTATTTTGTTAAATTTATTAGTAAATCTTTCAAACTCTGGCATACCTTTTTTTAGAGTAAATTTACCGTCTTTATTTAATGAATTATCATAAAGATCTTGTAAACCAGTGTATGTTTTTTTACTATCTACAATATTTAATGAAAACTCAGCTCTTTTTTTATCAAAAGCATTTTTAGCTCTTTTCCATTGAGTTTCATATTGTTGTTTATTTATTTCTTTATTTTTCAACAATGCAAGCAATTCTGTAGATTGAGCAACGAATGCTTTTCCTAGGTCAGCTTTATTTCTAGATTTACCTATGGTTGTGATAACTCCAAAAAGTCCAGCACTTTTAGGTATAACATTAGAAAGCATTTGCTCTCTATTATCTATTTTTAAGTTTAAAAACTTAAGTTTAGCAGGATCTTGTTCATTTTTACGCTTTTCCTTCAAACGAACTAATTCATCAGAAATAAGCGCAGCTCTTTCTTCTGCATAAGCTCCAATTGATTTTCCTGTTCTTCTGCTATCTTCGAAAGATTGAAGTTCAAAACCAACCGCGTCAAAGTTTGATTCTTCAACAGTTTGTAATATCATCTCTTTGCTTTCTGAAAGAGAATTATATTCACTTTTTATATTTTCAATTAAAATATTCTTAGCATCTTCATCTAATTCTTTATTATCTCTAATCTCTTGATTTCTTACTCTTAATTCAAAAGTATCATTTTCTATTTTAATTAACTTAGTTTTTTGTTCGCTAGTTAGTTTATCAATATTGTTTATTGTATTACCTAATAATCTATTTTGTTCTATTTTAATAGAAGTTATTAAACCTGAAACTTCCTTAAAAGCAGAGCTTTCGCTATCAAGACTTTCTAACTCTTTATTTAGTTTACCTATTATTTTATTACCTTCGTATATCTCAGAATCTATAGCATCTCTTTGAAAACCTTTGAGAAGTTTTCTACCTACATAAGGAGATTTATATACAACACCACTCATAAAAGCTCCACTTGCAAAAGCATTACTCAAACCTCTTGTCCAAGAAATATCTTTTCCTCTAAGCCAAATATCTGCTGCGTTTTCAGTAAGTTGAGCTCCTACTTCTGATCCACCTTCTTTAAATGTATCAAGTCCATATCTTTTCCATCCTTTAAATAAAAAATCTTTAGCTGCATCAACAGCAACTTTATTATTTTTTATCATACCCATTACGCCTTTTAATTGACCAGCTGTAATAGATTCACTTAAAAATTCTCCAACACCAACCATTGCTGGTGCTACTAATAATTCTAAACCACTATAGTTTCTACCTATTCCACCTGTAATTCTTTCTTCTTCATTAGGATTGAATTTTCCCAAATCCATTTCTTCTTCCATTTCAAGAAATTTACTTCCAGCAGCTGAAGCAGAAAGCATGTATAACCCAGATGTTGGTGCAGCTATTAATGTTGCCATTATAGGCAATTGACCACCTATCATACCCATTCCCCATTGAGAAAGCTTTGAAAAACTATCTATTTCACTTACGTCTATAGGTGCGGCTATGTTGAAAGTATCACCTACTTCTTTAGATATATTATTTAATCCATCTGTAATAACCTTATTGTTATCACCAAAAATTTCTTTCAAACCAGGACCAGCCATACCAGCTAACCAAACAGGAACATTGCTTAAAACTGAATCTTCTTTACCTACAACATCATCAATCATAGCTTCAGCTGTAGTTGCTAACCAACGTGGTACAGCTATCGCTCCAGCTAATAATCTAGGAGTTGCTTCTGCTAAAGTTCCAGCTAATACAGTAAAATCATTATAGTTTTTCTTAACTATATCAATCATTTCATTTTCTGTATTGATGTCTTTTGAAGTAGATTCTAGTTTTTCATATAAATTAGAATCTAATTCTGATAATATTTTTAAATCATTAGAAAGTGTTTTTCCTTCTTCTTGAGCTTGTTCTAAAGCCCATTTTGTAGTATATTCAGTAGAAGATATTTTCTGTAGTTTTTCTGCTTTCTTATTTATTAAGTCTCTTGTTCTACTTAATTCATATTCAGTTTGAGAAAATAATTTTCTAGATTTAACATTTTTAGATTCAGATATTTTTTCTTGTTTTTCTTTCTCAGCAATATATTCAGGATTATCTACAATACCAAAACTACCATTAGCTTGTTGTCCAAAAGCTAGTGTATTTGCATCATTTAATTCATCAAGAACTATTGTATTATTTAATTTTCTTACCTCATCTGATTCAAATAATTCTCCAGCTCTTGTTAGAATATTTTCTTCAGTAACAACATTGCCAGATTGATAATTACCACCCGAAGCATTGTTTTCTCTATCTAATTCTTTTTTAGCTAAATCAATGTATTTTTCTCTTTCTCTTGATTCAACAGTATCGGCAGGTACTACTCCACTACGTTGACCTCTGTTGTTTATGTAACCAGGTGACAAGTTATCTTGCACATAGGTAGAAGAAAACATAGTCTCGATTTTTTCAGGTAAATAATTATTTACATATTCATCTCTTTTAATCTGTTGAGCCTCTGTTAATCTTTCTTCCTCTTCTTCAACGACAAGCTTTTCAGCTTTAATTTGATCTAAACGTAATTGAGCATCTTCTTGTGTTAGATCCTCATCTTCTTGTGGTCCGTATTCTTGATTAATATTTGGATTGTAGTCCAAGGAACCAGGTACCGATTGCAATTCCATATTTACGTTTTCCGCCATTGCAGGTGCAATCTCGTCCCCTACAACGGCTTCTATCTTTACTTCTTCTGATGCAGCAAGCATTTCTGCTTTTCTAGCGTCAACAGCTACTTGTATATCAGATTCAGTAGCATCTTGTGCTTCTAAGCTTGCTACCAATGCATCTAACTCTTGTATTTGTTCTTGTGTTAGCATTTATATACTTATTAAATTGTTTAGTTACTGTAACCGTATTTTGTTCCACTACTTATACCTTGTCCAGGTGCTGCTATTAAAGAATTATAAATTGCTTTATTGTAATTCATTAAATCACCAGTTCCTCTACGGCTTTGAGTGGCTAATTGTTTAGCTTGAGTTTGAGAAAATCCTTTTGCTTGAAATATTTTCTGTAATACCAGTTGAGCATTTTCACCAGGTCTTATTGTTACACCATCAGTATTTTTTCCACCAATTGGTTTAATCATTATTTCTTCATTATTAGCTGGGGTAATTTCTTGATTTGTGTTCTTATCATAAGTAGCTTCTGTTCCTATTTCAGCTATTTCAAATCCTATTTTACTTAATCCTCTTTGTACTTTTTCACTTACAGTTGTACCATCTTCATCAAACAGATCAAAGTTACCAGTAAATACACCCGCATCATTTTGACCAAATCCAAAATCTGCTAATGATTCTATAGTTGACTCATATGCTGTAGCTCTTTCTTGTCTACCTATTAAATCATCAACTTTTTGAGGATCTGCAGACATTTGTGCATTTTTCAATTGCTGTTGTCTTGTGGCATATAAAGCTTTAGAGTTTCTTAATTTTTGTTGCTGCATTTCATTTTCCATGAAAGTTGCTTCACCCATTTCAATGTACTTCTTTTCCATTAAATAATCAAGTTCACTACTATATGTGTTCTCACTTCCTTCTGGTTTATATCCTCCCTCAATATTGTTAGTATCTCCATTTGAAAACAATTCAACTTCTTCTCTTGAAAAACCCAACCAATCCATAGCTAGTCCTTTAGAACCTTTGTCACCTAATTGATCTGTCATGTTTGCATAAGAATCTTTCCATGCATCTATTAAATCAGGATTATTAACACTAGTTCCTTGCTCTCTAGCATATGCAGCTTTATTAATTGCATTTAATGAACCTCTTGGATCAGCAGCTTTTCTAGTTAATTGTGGGGATTGACTGTATCTAGATAGAGCTATATTTATATCATCTCCATTACCAGCTGTTTTTCCTCTAAGGTACATATTAGTACCATCACTTTCAATTTTTAAACCGTTATTTGGTACGAGTAAAGTAGTGGCATAATCAACTTCTTCAACCGTGTTATATGAAGAGACTTCACCATTTTGAAGCATTTGCATTGTACTGTCTCTCTGTGCTGTAACACCAGCTTTCATAGCTTTTAGATCTCCAACTTGTTTAGTTAGATTAGCTTGACCCATAGCCACTTGCTCTGCTGAAAATTCCCCAGTACCATTTGGTCCTTTAGAAACTATTTCTGCCCACGCATCTGGAATTTGCCTAGCTGCTTGTTGATACCTAGCATCAATATCCTCATACTCTCCATCTGCTGGAATCTGTAATCCTTGATATTCTTTACGCTTTAATTGAGCCATCGCGAAGTCTTCCATCTCCATTTTTCTAGCACGATCCTCATTGGCTCGCATCCTGTCGACTTTTACTCTATTTTGCCCAATCGCTTCCTCAACAGCAGTTCCAATTCGTCTTGATTGGTCTGCATAATTACCTGTTCCGTAGAACTTTTGCCATTCGCTTATACTTGCCATAATCTATTTTTTAATTCTAGGTAATTTTACCTAATAAACCTTTTCCACCACCAAAACCTCCAGTAGCTGCTGTCATTGCTAAATCACCTATACCAGCAATCCCGCCAATTAAATCACCTTTAGCTTGTGCTCTTGCGTCTTTAGCTGCACCATATTCACCAGCTCGTCTATTTAACGTGTCTTGATTACGACCGTATTCCATATCTTGAACTCTCATTGATCCCTGCGCTCCTAGCTCAGCGGCTCTCATTGCTGTATCTTGAGCATATCTATCTTGTTGTATCTGGTTACCTATATTAAATTGACTACCTTGATTTTGAGCATTAACATTAGCCATTTCAAATTGATTAGCAGCATTAAACCTAGTTTGTTGAAACTGATTTTGTGTACTTGCATTAAATTGGTCTCTAGCATTATCAGCTCCAAACTGACTTAAAGCAAATTGATTGCTAGCTTGAGCTCCAAATTGAGCAGCTTGATTTTGTGCACTTGCTGTAAATTGAGATGCTTGATTTTGTGCCGAAGCTCCAAATTGTGAAGCTTGATTTATAGAGGACATGTTCTGTTGTGATTGTCCTAAGTCAAACTGTGATGCTATATTACCTTGAGCTAGTTGTGCTTGCTGCAGTTGTTGTTCCGCTGAAGCTCTTCTTATGTTGTTTTGAGATTCTTGTTGACCTATACTAGCTGCAATACCTTGTTTTGACTTTGCCGCTGCAGCCGCTAAAGCGGTAGCTCCACCTGCTCCAGTTCCAGCTTGTGCTGCTAAATCTTGAGATGCTGCTAAAGCTTGATCTGCTTCTTGAGCAGCCATATCTGCTTCAGCTGTGTTAACCTGAAGATTATTCATTGTATTAGTAAGTCCTGTATTCGCACCTCGTTGCAATCCACCAACATTAGTAGTTTGAGCAGAATAACCTTGACTGTCGTAACCTTGAGAATCATAACCCTGTGAAGAACCCAACACATTTCTTTCCATAGTATTAGCCTCGCCTAATGTTGCAGCAGTAGCTTGTTGAGCTTGATAATTTCCCGCCTCATATGATCCTCCTTGTAAGTTACCAAAAGCATTCGAGAAATCTTGGTTTTGTACAACACCTTCTGCTGTTTGAAACGCTCCTTGTGTGGTTTTTTCAGCTGCTCTTCTTTTCTTGCCTCCAAAAGCGGAGGCTATTCCTTTAACTATTGCTCCCATTTAGTATTTTATTATTAATTCGTAAGATGGAGTTTCATCTACATAATACTCCGCCTTTTTATATTTTTCTAATAACATTCCTTCTTTTGCCCATGCATATGCATACTTATATCCTAAGTCTTCAGCAAAATCAGTTGTAAAATTTACTAAGAGTTGCAATGCATCACTTCTGTCGGTATCGCGATAATGTTTATCACTAATTACTACAGCTGGAATCGCAGTCTTACTATTTGTCATCCATAACCACATAGCTGCTATAGGGTCGTTACCCTTGCAGACCATGAAGCCACCTAATCCTTTTCTTTTTTCTTCTTGTTCATCACCAACCTTAAAAGACCCTGGTAAAAAGTCACGTGGGAAAGCATCTGTTTTGTATGCATCCCACCAACTTGGTAAAAAATCCCAATCGGATTCTTGTAATTTTCTTACTTGTAATTCCATATAATATAATATAATATAATTTAACTCGATGAATTTACCGCTTCCGCGTTCAGAGCGAATAGTTCCCTCTGAGTGGAAGCATTCGTAACTGGTAGTTTTAATTTAATATTAGCATAAGCGCCTTTAATACCACTTACTATTTGATTACCGTTTGCCTGAATAACACCATTGACAACTATATAATTAGGTTGCTCAGATGCTATTGGTGCAAAGTATTTGCCTTCGTTGTCTTGGAAGGCAAATGTTACTAAATTTCCCATATTATGCTAGTTGTGTTACGGTTATTACTTGAGCAGCAACTGATGCTAAAACTCTAGTATTTGTTGTTTCTAGTGTAATAGTTGCAGTTCTATCAAGTCCAGTAGTATTTACATCTGCACTAATAGCAAAAGAAACACCTGGAGTTAAAGTTGTAGTTAAATTTGCTCCATCTATTTTCAACCAAGTATAGCCAGCGCCTGGTTGTGGCGCTATAGATCCATCAATGTTCCAAGTACTAGGTATAACGATACTAGGTGCTCCAGTGTTATCTAAAGATTGAGTTAGACTAGTGTTTCCTAGTGTAGCTGTTGCTGGAACTTGAGTTGTTACAACTGGTATTACTGTTGTATCTGTTGAAAGTATTGGTACAGCTGCTGTTATTATTAATGTACCAGCATCAGAACTTAATACTGGACTTGCGATAGCCGGACTCATTACTGCAACATAACTACTAGTTGTTAAGATTTCAGTATTAGAACATGTATATGTTATAACAGCTGTTCTAGTACTAGCAGCATCACGTGGCGAATTATAAAAAGCAGTACCTATAATAGTTGTATCTCCATTTTCTTGAACTGGAGTTACGTAACCAACTGTTCCACCCGCTTGTAGTGCACTGGTGACATCACCTTGATCGAATTGTAACGTATATTTTAACGTAGCATCACCATTGATAGTTATAGTTCCAGCTGTTGCTGTTGTCGGTACTGTTATATCTATCACATATGTTGCATTATCTAGTTCAGGACCGCTATAGGTAAAAGTTGGAGTTTGTGGGTTTGTTGAAGCAGGCATTCCTAGCGTACTTATTGTTATGTTAGCATTATCAATATAATAATTATTACTAACAGCTGTACTAAATGTAACATTACTACCTCCAGCATTGCTATATGTTTTAGACGCTGGTATTATTATAGAATTAGATAATGTATCAATAACATTAACAGTTAATAAAGCAACAGTAAAAGCTAAATCTGGACCAGCTCCTGTTACATCTAAAGTCTGAATGCTATTTTGTGTTCCTACTGTGTGTTGAATTAAAAAAACTAATTGTCCATTTGTAGATGTAAACGGAGCAACTCCAGTTGGATTAGTTATAGTTAAAGAACTACCTGTAGCTTGAGTAAGAATAATCTCGTTTATATTAGTGAACTCGTATTGAGAGTTTAATGGATTTACGAATATTGCCCATTGGATACCTTCGTTCTGCTTAGCTACAACTGTATTTGTTCCATTAAACGTTGAGTTAGGTGCGGTACCTGATAATTGTAAAGTTGTCGTATATGATGTAGCTTCAACAGGTATTGTACCTGCAGAACCTATGTCAGTTTCTATATATTCTAATTCCCAACCAGCATCACCTTCGTAACTTAATGAGTTAAATTGTTTAACATTAGAAGGAGCATCGTTAAATACCGGTATTACATATGATTCAGTAGTACCTGCTCCGTAGAAATTATTACTCGTAATATTAGAGCTATGGTGTTGCCATAAGTTTCCACTACTAAAAGTATAATAAGTATTGTTTAGAGATATTCCACTTTCTTGTTTAAAAGATCTAAAACTAGTCCATCCATTTGATCTATCATCAAAAGCAACTGTTAAGTACCCCGATGAAGCTGTTGCTACATTTGTGTCTGGGTTGCTATCATATCCTTGACCTATAATTGTTAATTCATATATACGACTATATTCATCGAATGATCCTATAATCTTTGTTGAATTTTTTAAAGCATCTCTAAAGAAATCACCCATTCCTGCTTGTGAAATCTCTTGAATACCGTTTTGAGATAATCTCAATACAGCACCTCTATTTTTATCAGTAAAGTATCTTGAAAATCCAAATGAAGCAAATGATTCTGCATCATTAGCAATTCCAAATTGACCTGCATAAGCAGCTATCGTTCCTAGAAATTGCGTATTACTAGTTACTGGAATAGCTCCACCTTCGGCTGAATAAATAAAATCTTTATCTATTGGTGATCTTGAAACTTTATCTTCTTGAAATACTATTACTTGAGTATCGTCTGCAAATAGTTTCTGTATAGAACCATTTAAAGGATCTAAAGACATGGTTAAACCACCCTCAGATTCATTAAATTGATTAATATAGTTAATACCAGTTCTTGAGTTTAAAAGTCCACTAGAGTGTATTAATGTACTATTTCTTCTTTCCTCTGTAAAGTTTTCTTGCACAACAAAAGCTCGTACACCAACATCAAAAAATGGTTCGTTAAAACCTGCTTTTATTCTATTTATTTCAAGATGGTCATTACCAACTCCTCCTGGATCGAAATTTAATAGAATACAGTTAAAGAAATCTATATCTATAGCTACGTTATTAGCTTGTAAAACACTAACTAATCCTCCTGTTGATGTTTCATAAAAAATATCTAATTCAGAACTAACTGGTTCTGTTTCATATACACATAATCCACTAACTACAGCACCACCACTATTATCTAAAGTTGTAACTAAGGCATCTCCCGATGGATTAGCTATAGATTGTACTTTAGTTAAATTAGCTTGAGGAGATGTATAAACATTACCTCCAGCTACATATTTAGGATATACATTTACATTACACGGTGATATAGTATTAGAAGTACTTGGTGGTATTACCGCTGTAGGATCTCTTGGTATTTTATTAATACTATCACCTAATCTTTGTATCGTATTAGCTGAATCAATAATTGAGATCCAGTTATAATATTCTTGTTCTCTTTGTTTTACTACAATTTTGTATGAAAATGCCCATGAAGGGATTTGTGTAGTATCTGCAAAAGTTATTCTTAAAGCATTAAATGCGTGAATAGAAGTAGCATCTCCATAACCTGGGTTAATAAATACTGTATCAAGACCTGAGCTTGATAACACAACTGGAGATTGTCTTCCAAATTTATCAGCAAGAACTATACCAACTTGGTATGTTCTTCTTGATTTTACAGATTGATTTTCTAGTATATTATTTCTAGCTGAATTTTCACCTGTTCTTTCTACATTAAAAGATATTTGTGGTATATTGTAGTTTTGTAAAAAATTACCATAAACTAATCTACCACCACCAACTTCTTGTGATTTTGCTTTTCTAGGTACAGCATCATATACTCTAGTTAACTGATCTCCAGGTAAGGTTCTAAATGGATCAGTGGAAGAGTAGGTGAAGTTAACAAAAGGCTCTGTTGTAACCTCTTGATCATCAACAACGTATAGTGTTCCTGTTCCAGATTCTTTATATACTAATTCTACATTAGAAATACCATAACCTCCCGGTGTTGGAATCTTTAATAGTACTTGATTAATTGCATTTACAAATGTTTCTATTTCACCAAAAGTTCCAGCAGCTGCACTAATGGAATCTGTTTCTGTTAATCTTGAAAAACAAATAGGTGTAAAAGGTGCTAATGTACTGTATTCATTATCTTCAAACTTCCATCTATAAGAGAATCTAACTAATTTATTTTGTAAAAAAGTAGAAGTTATAGTTGGTTCTTTTGTAGCCGCAACTATTTCAGGAGACTCATATGGAGCAAATTTACATACTGATATTAAATTGTCAATGTCAGAAGATGCTGTATAGTAAGAAGTGTTGTTACGAGCTGTTACTACGTTTATCTTTCTTGGTGCATTTCTGTTATCTGTGAAAAATAACAAATCATCAACTATATTTATACCTGTTACGGGATAACTAGTGTGAAAATCTAACTGTTGAGATATTAATAATCCTGTTGTTTGTTTTGATTTTTGGTCATATTCATATATACCATGACTACCTGTGTTGGTTTCGTTGTATATTGAGTTAGTTGTTACAAAAAAATATATTTTTTCTGATCCATTGTCTCTTAAAGAACCAATACAAACTGGGTTACCTGATAATCCACATTGAGCTACTAGTTCATTTCCTAAAAGATTTTCAATTGCCCCAACGTCTGATCCTTCTGATTGACCGATGTTAATATTAAATCCCTCTCTATATTCTCCTGGAGGTACCATTCTATCATCCAGGTCTCGGTTCATTTTACCGACATTGAATGTTCTTTTAATTTCTGGCATAGAATCTTATTAATGTTTAATCCACTTGGCTTTATTACGAAATATTTGAGTCATTTCTTCAACTTTCATATTCGCTATTCTTATCTTAGCATTTCTTGTTTTTGCTGCAGCTTCTTTCTTATAAAGCATAGCTCCTTGAGCCGCCGAAGGTCGCAACCTACATAAACTGTAAAGAATTGTAGACATAACTGCATCTTCTGCTAACTTAGGAACAAGAACGTTATCAAAATCTCCATTCTCACCAAGACCATCAGATATATAATTTAAAGTTATATATGTATCTTGAGGTATTGATGTTGGAAAGTAAATTTGTCCTGCGTTAAGATCTAGCACAAAATTACCATTAGTGTTAGCAAACTCAGGATCTAATCCATATCTTCTTCCGTAGTAACCAAAATAGTTAGGTGAATCGAAATAACCATAATAATATGAACTTGCTGTTTCAGAAGCTAATTCAGCTGATTGCTGTGCTTTAGACTGGTATCTGTCTATAGTTTCTGATGTCTCTGCATATATAATATTACCATCATTATCATACAAATAATGGTAGTTGTTATCTTGAGCAACTCCTTTGTTAGCCCTAGTTGCAGTGCTAGGAAGCATTGTTCTCATAACACCAGTAGAATCAGTCCACTGTACGCTTATGTAATTTACATAATCAGAAGGTAATGACATTTGACGCATCGAGTTTAGCTGTATCTCTATTGAATTTTCAGAATGAAAAGTATCATAACTAAATTCCTGTACAGCTCTTTGAGCCCAAAAAGCAACCTCATACCTAGGAACTTTAGTTAAAATCTTGCCATCTCCAATGTATGCTACAATAAAATTATTTATTATATCGTTCAAATTTGTTCTCCTGTAGTAACCAGGGACAGCCAATCCATTGCCTCCGTCTAATGCGGAATAATTGTCTACGTCTAAAGGTCTTCTTGATATTGCCATTTATTGTTCAGTTGCTGCGTTTTGTTGTTCTTTACCTTGTGCAAATCCTGCTACATCTCCTTGTTTTATAACAACTCCAGCATAATTTAATATACTTACTACTAGGTTGTTTTCTTCAGATGGATGTAACTCAAAATTATAAGATTTTGCAGCGGTATCGTAACTAT
>Ga0307984_1000700_pt1 | contig 14338 bp, 14 predicted proteins | sample EllFjometageno78_FD_203169 | JGI IMG/M metagenome (GOLD analysis project Ga0307984, IMG submission 203169) | Marine microbial communities from Ellis Fjord, Antarctic Ocean - #78 | ecosystem: Environmental > Aquatic > Marine > Unclassified | place: Southern Ocean | collected 2014-10-09
ATTCGCGTCACAGCCTCTTGCGCACGCCGGAGCTTTGAAGCTGAAACCAACTTCATAGCTTGCGTTATCTGGCGCGTGCTGCCGACCGATGCGATCCGACTTCGTACTTCTTTGAGACCTCCCGACATGGCTTATTAAGCTGTAGCGAATTGGGCGCTGACCTCCTTGGCCGCCGCTGCCAATACTGCCTGATCCTCTTTGGTGTACTTACCAGCAGCGAGTGCTTGAAGTGTATCGGAATGTCCTGCGCGCAGGTAATCCAAGTACGCGCTCTCAAAGGCGCCTACCTTATCGATTGGCACATTCATCAACAAACCATTGGTTCCAGCATAAATGATGGCAACCTGTTCCTGTACCGGCATTGGAGAGTTGAGGCCCTGCTTAAGGATCTCCACGTTTCGTGTGCCTTTGCCAAGCACCGCCTTTGTCGCATCATCCAAGTCTGATCCAAACTTCGAAAAGGCTTCCAGTTCGCGGTACTGCGCTTGATCAAGCTTCAGTGTACCGGACACCTTCTTCATAGACTTGATTTGGGCTGATCCACCAACTCGGCTTACAGAGATACCCACGTTGATCGCGGGGCGTACGCCTGAAAGGAAGAGGCTTGACTCCAAGAAAATCTGGCCGTCTGTAATCGAAATTACGTTGGTCGGAATGTAGGCCGACACGTCTCCTCCTTGGGTCTCAATGATCGGAAGTGCCGTCAACGAACCTCCTCCCTTCACGATGGGCTTGAGGCTGTCTGGCAAGTCGTTCATCTCTGATGCCAATTGATCAACGTTGATCACCTTGCACGCACGTTCTAGTAGACGGCTGTGCAGGTAGAACACGTCACCTGGGTAAGCCTCGCGGCCTGGAGGACGACGCAGAAGAAGTGAAACCTCTCGGTAGGCAACGGCCTGCTTCGAGAGGTCGTCATAAATAACCAAAGCTGGTCTTCCAGTGTCGCGGAAGAACTCACCGATGGCCGCTCCTGTAAAGGGTGCATAAAACTGAAGTGGCGCAGGATCGGCTGCCGTCGCGGCAACAATCACCGTATAAGCCATGGCGCCAGCTGCTTCCAGCATCTGAACCACGCCCGCAACCGTCGAGCCTTTCTGGCCAATTGCAACGTAGATGCAGAACACAGGCTCGCCGCGGTCATAGAATTCTTTCTGGTTGATGATCGTATCAATCGCAACAGAGCTTTTGCCCGTCTGGCGATCGCCAATGATCAACTCACGTTGGCCACGTCCGATGGGGATCATCGAATCAATAGCCTTGATGCCTGTTTGAAGCGGCTCGCTCACAGGTTGACGGTAAATCACACCCGGCGCCTTGCGCTCGATTGGCATCTCGAAAAGATCCCCCTTGATGTGTCCCTTTCCGTCAATTGGCTCACCCAATGTGTTGACTACGCGGCCAAGCATGCCTTCGCCAACTTTGACAGAAGCGATACGGCCCAAGCGTTTGACACTAGAACCCTCCTTGAGGTCTCCAGAAGGGGCGAGCAATACAGCGCCTACGTTGTCTTGTTCGAGATTCAACGCGATGCCACGCACCCCGTTATCGAATTCAATCAACTCACCGGCCTGCACGTTTGACAGTCCGTAAATGCGTGCAATTCCGTCGCCCACTTGGAGCACGGAACCCACCTCTTGGAGGTCGGCTGCGGTCTTGGTTCCTGCAAGTTGTTCGCGAAGAACAGCTGAGACCTCTGCGGGTTTAATCTTTGACATGGCGTATAAACGTCGTGAATCAGAGCCGATTAGCGGCCTGGTTCATAAGGGTGATTCGTAAGATCGCGGTGCATTGTCTGCAGAGACGAACGTAGCGTGGTGTCGACCATTTTGTCTCCTACCAGCAGCCGGAAGCCGCCGATTTGAGCCGGATCAACACGCTCTGTCAGCTCCACTCCGCCGGAGTGAATTTGACCAATTAGTTTCATGATGTCCTCTTTCCGGATTGCGTCCAGAGGCACGGCGGTGGTTACCTCTGCCGTCACAATACCACGCAAAACGCGCACGGCATCGATCATAGCATCGGCTGCGTCCAAGACCTGGGCACCACGGCCCTGGCTTGTCAATTGAGTCAAGAAGTCTGTCGACAACTTATGGGCGTCCGGAAACAAGGCTTTGAGCACAGCTTCCTTTTTCCCTCCGCGAATCACAGCACTACCTAAAACCGCGGCTAACTCTCCGTGCGAGCGGATCGTTGCGGCAATGGAACGCATATCAGCGTCCACAGCGTCTATCGCGTTTTCCTTGATGACAAGTCCCAGTAGAGACTTGGCGTAGCGGCGTGATACAGCGGTAATTGGCATGTCAGTTCAGTTTTGAATCTGAAATCATGCGAGAGACAAGCTCTTGCTGTGATCCGTCCTGTGTCAACTGCGCGCGAACCAATTGCTCAGCAATTTCCAAGCTAAGCTTGGCAACCTCTGACTTCAATTCTGCAACAGCTGCAGAGCGTTCGTGCGAGATGGCCACGCGAGCGGCCTCGACCATGCGGTCGGCCTCATCGACGCCTTTTCCTTTGGCTTCAGCCACCATCCGGTCAGCCATATCACGGCCTTCCTTCAACATAACGTCCCGTTTTTCACGGGCTTCAACCAAAAGACGGTCGTTGTCAGCCTTGAGACCCTCGAGTTGTTCCCGAGCGGTCTTGGCGGCGTTCAACGCACCATCGATTTCTTGCTCACGGTCTTTCAGTCCTTGCAAGATCGGTCCCCATGCCATGCGTTTAAGCAGGAAGAGAACGATCAAGAAAGAAATCGAAGACCAGATGATGGTCCCGAAAGCGGGATTCAGCAGCGCGTCCATAATGGCGTTGCTTGAGCAGTTAGGCGAGTGCTACCAGGAGGCAGATGATCACCGAGAACAGAGCGACGCCCTCCACCAAAGCGGCAGCGACAATCATGTTCGACCGGAGGTCATTGGCCATTTCAGGCTGGCGAGCCATGGCCTCGAGGGCCGATCCGCCGATGCGGCCGATGCCGATACCGGCTCCGATAGCAGCAACGCCGGCTCCAAGGCCAGCGAGTCCCGCGTTCATCGAGGTTTCCATAAGGATAGTTGCAAGTTCCATTCTGTGTGGATTAGGGTTGGTTGTGTACTTAGTGATGCGCCTCTTGTGTCGCGTCGCCGAAATACAGCGCTGCGAGAAGCGTAAAGACGTAGGCTTGAAGGAATGCCACAAGGAATTCAATCAAGTACATGAAAATCATAAACAGGACAGAGAACACACCGGTTCCTATCCCTGCTGGGATGTTTTGGCCGTATTCACCGAGCAAGAAAATCAGCGACGTGAATGACAGAATAATAATGTGGCCAGCAGAAATATTGGCCGTTAAACGAATCATCAAGACGATAGGCTTGAGGAGAACGCCAACAATCTCGATGGGCACCAAAATGAACTTGATCGGAAGCGGCACGCCCGCAGGCCATAAAATGTGCTTCCAGAAGTGGCGATTTCCCGAGGCCATTGTGATCAAAAAGACCATCGTCGCAAGAACCAGTGTCACGCCCAAGGTACCCGTGATGTTGAAGCCTCCCATGAAAGGAATCAGTCCGAGAATGTTGCTAAAGAAGATGAAGAAGAAAACCGTGAGCAGGAATGGCAGGTAGCGGTCCGCTTTTTTACCAATACTCGGAACAGCAATCTCATCTCTAATAAACAAAATAAGTGGCTCAACTACGTTCTGAAGCCCTTTCGGCGCTTGGCCAGCACGCTTCTTGTAGCTGCGCCCCGCCGAGGAGAACAGTACAAGCATCAAGGTCATCATCAGAAGCAGGCCGAATACGCTCTTGGTAATCGACAAGTCGTAGTAGTCAAGAAGTGCTTCTGATCCAGCATGGTCGTGGGCGTGCGCGTGGTCACCTTCTGCGTGATGGTGTTCTGTAACAGGCTCTTCTGCTGTGACAGAAAGAGCGCCGTGTTCGAGCTTGTACCAAAGACCTGATTTTCCGTGGTAAGCGTGGTCTCCCTTTGCGGCACTGCTCATGAATACGTCCAACCCCCGGTCTGGCGCGTAAATAATCACAGGCAGCGGGATGTTTACGTCTCCGAAGAAATGGATCTCATACGTGTCCGAAATGTGGTGGATGATGCTGGCTCCCACGTCAACCGCCTCCGCCTCGTCTGGATGGCCCGTGCCTGAATTGGCATAAGCAGCAGAAGTGGTCAGCCATAGAACTCCCATCATCAACAAACGCAAGGCTGTTGAGTGCAGGAAATTAGGGCGTTGAGCAGTGTGAGCCATGGTAGACGACGCGTCGTTTTGCGCGGCAAAAATAGACAGAAGAACCGACCTGACAAGAAAACAAACCGTCCGTTCTGTGTTCACTAGTTTTTTCGGAGTGCTGATCCCACCAAAATAGCCGCAAACACTGCATATACGAGGTATGCGCCGATTGCAAAAACGATGGGATCCGGCCCTTTTACAAGGAGATAAACCGCAATGATGCCCAGGGTCAGGAACATTTTCACCATCGAAGCCACCATCACCGTACGGATAAACTTGCCTTTACTGTCTCCCTCTTTGGGTCTAAGCGAGCGGGACAGCAGGAGGTTCACAGCGAAATAAAGGAGGACCACCCAAGACAAATAAGGGCGCACCTCGAGAGATACTGCTTGCGTCGAGAATTGGATTGCTAGCAGCAGCAGCGTCGTTGCCAGTGCGTTGATGGCAGAGAATGACTTCATCATCTTATTTATTGGGCAGCAGCATCAGGGCTTGTCATTCAGCAATGATCTGATGACTTGGTAGGTGGCCAGGGCAACGCCCAGTACAGAGCCAATGAGTGCGCCCCAAGGCGTTTCCTGGGGCCACTTATCGTCGGCCTTCATCCCGATCCACACGCCCAGCCCAATCGTGGCCGCCATCGTGGTGGCCATCGTTGAATAGCGGAGAATCGGATGATGAGGCATCAGGCGCTAGCCTTCATTTTCATGCCGGGCTTCGTTACTTCCGCCGGGGCAGAAAGTGGGCCCACCTTAGCTGTGTTGGCTGTTTTCTTCGTGACCAAACGACATGTTCCAATGACCTCGGCTCCCGGCTCTACGGAAAGCTGTCCGTAGGCGACATCGCCTTCAAGGCGGCTCTTTGCCTTTAGAGATAGGAGATTCGTAACCGTGATATCTCCTTCAAGGCGGCCCTCAAGCTCACAATCGGTGCAGGTGATTTGACCCTGGACCTGGCCCTTGGGACCGATTACCAAGCGACCCGCTGTTCGGAGGGTGCCGACGAAAACACCATCGATGCGGATGTTGCTTTCACAGAGGATTTCTCCCTCAATGCGTGTGCCCTCTACAATGCGGTTGATAGCAAGATCGGGCGTGTATTCAGGGGTGCGTGCGTTACGTGACATGTAGGTAGTTGTGTTTGTAGTTGTGATGTTTGGTTACTCTGATAAGTAGGTCGCGTCGAAGAACTCATTGTAGCCCTCGATGTCCTTTCCTTTGAAAAGCTCGACGTAGTTCTCGGTGTGAATTGCGAAGACGCGATAGCCGGACGTGTTGAAGTCAATCATCGACTCACGATTGTTCGTTAGAACATTGTAGAAGTCTAGAGCCTTATCCTTCCTTACAAATTGCTTGATTAAGATCAATTGGTTTTCGCGGTCCAGGAGATTGGACGTGACGCGGAGCTTGGAAGAGGCAAAATACTCGCCGCAAAAGTCAGACAACTGGGCCTTGACTTCCTCGGCGTTGCGCCCCAGAACCGGAATCACAACAGCGATGTAATGTTCGAGAACAGGATTGTCAACGAAGGGACTTTCTATTTTGGGATTCTTCGCCTCTTCAGACCCGGGTTTGTCCCCCGTCGATCCAGCTGATCCGACACCTAGTCCCAGTAAGATTTGGGCGGCTGCCGCGCCTTGTTCCGTGCTGTCACAGCTCGCTGTAACCTCTTTGAGGGCTTCAATGTAGTTCTGGCGGCCGTGGGCCCGGCCATCGAGCCATCCGATGCACTGCGCGCGCAAGTACTTGTAGCGACAGGCCTGCGTATTGTCTGGGACACTGTCCAGTAGAGTGCGAACACCTATCACGATTGCCTCGTAGTCCTTCTGGTTGTAGTACCGCAGGACATACTCTTCGTAGATGGCCAATTCCTCCAGGCGGCGCTGTTCCTCAAGATCAACAAAGTCCGGATTTTCTACCATCAAAGCCCATTCGCTGTTCGGGTATCGCAGCAAAATCTGATCGGCCCAGTACTGTGAATTACAGGTCGCACAAAACGGGTTCTGGTAATTCTCGGTTTCCTCGCGTGTTAAATAGGTGCGGTAAAGTTGAAAGTGCGCCAGCGGGTGCTCGTCGCTCTCGTCCAATCGTTCCACCAAGTCGGCCCACGTCTCTGTGGCGTTGTCCACGTCTTCGAGCTTTTCCTTGTAGACGACACCGCTTTGGTACATGGCCGTAGCAATCGCCGCTTCCGCATCTATGCGGTCCAGGGAGTCGCACGGCAAGGAAGCCATCAACTCTTCTTCACTCGGGAGCTCTCCGCCTTGCTCAGCCCAATCCTCGGTCACCCCTTCTTGCACCGCATCCTCAATATTGGAAAATGCGCCACCTGTTTTGCGGCTTCGACGCCAATTGTCCTCAAGCAGTCGTTCGCCCCAGCGATCGTAGAAGAAATCGTAACCCGCACGGCGCAGGCGAGGATTGTACGGCCACCAAGCCGTCTCGCTTCCGCCAGCCGAGAGGGCGTCCTGAAGCTCTTGCTCGGCCGCCAATTCCGCTGCCTCAGCCTCGGCGTCGAGCGCCTCTTGAAGGTTGTATAAAATGTCTCGAATCCGGTTCAGGCGCGTGACCTCGTCCAGGTCGCAAAGGGCCAACATACTGTCATTTTCGTACACCACAGTCAGGTGTTCAACCAATTCAGTTAGGCTCAGCGCGTTGTTGCGGACCTGCCCGTATCGAGCGTGGTCCTCGTCCATATTAGACAGCGTGCTGTCATAGTAGGCTTGCGCTTCGATGTACTCGCGGTCTTCAAGATTCAGGTCAGCCAATCGCAGGAAACTCTTCATGCGCGTTCGGCGGTTGTCCGAATTCAATGCGAGGCCAGACTTAAGTTGGTCCATGCCTTGCTCTCGGCTGCGCTCTTCTAGGTCAAGTGTTGCCAAGGCGTAGTGGACCATGTCAAAGTACGCTTCGTTCTTGTCGTCGTCGAGCAGGTCGTAAAGGACATCCCGAATTCCCTCGCTGTTCCCATCGCGCCGCTCGAATGCCATCGCTTGCTGAATGCGCGCTTGGAACTCCATTTCATACGGCGTCTGCATGCGCACCACTTCTTCAAAAAGATCGACCGCCTCCTGTGATTTATGCGTGCGCTGCTTGAGCTGAGCCAGGACGAAGGTGGCGCGAGCACGTTTCTTCTTTGGCTTGATCAGTGGAATCGCCCGCTCAATGCGCCGGACCGCTTCGTCTGTATTCCCTTGGGTCAATAAAAATTCGGCGTGCACCAAAAAGGCATCCGCCCTAAGCGCGTCCGTGGCCTCTCGCTCGCCGGTCGCTTTGATCAGGGCTGCATTGGTTTTTGGCGAGTTGCCCTGGGCCATGTACGTGCGCGCAAGCCAAGTGAAGGATGCGACCTGGCTATCGGGGTCCTTGTGCTTTCGTTGCAGGTATTTGAAAACTTCTTCCGCTTTGCCTAGCTCCCCTTTGTGAAAGTGCGCCTTTCCAATAATCGTGTAATTATCGTCAATCCACTTGTTCAGCTTGGGATGTTTGAAGTCCTTTTTTTCGCGATTGCCCGGGGTCATTGCGTGGCGCTCCACTACCCTGCTGCATTTTTCAATCGCCCGCTCCATAAGGGGATACAAGAAGTCGGCGTCTTTTTCGCTGCCGTAGACAAATAGCGGGATGACCTCGTCCCAATCTTCCTCTCTGTTTTCCAAGAGCTTGGTGTCGGCCTCTTCCATGGCCAATCGGGCATAGTAGAACCCATTGAAATGGGCAGTCGTGTTGTGGTATGCGCGGTACACCCGGCCATCACGCTGTGTAGTACAGCCCGCCAAAAAAAACAGGACCACCAAGACAAGAGAGCCTAAAGAAGAACGGCGGAAAAAAGAAGGCGTGGTCATGGGCAGTGTAAGAACCTTACGAACGCAAAAATATTTCAAATCACCTTCCCAATAGCGATACAATTGTACACAGGTGCCATATTTGGTGCAGCAATGGCAAAAAAGCAGAAACACGAACCGGCTCCCGGTGGAATTTTTCGAAAATTCCGACTCATTCTTCAGGAGGATTTGACCTTTCATGAGAAGTGGGCCCTCATGCTTACACCCTTCCAGGTCCTTCTGTTGATAGGACTTGCGGGTATTTTACTCATGGTTTTTACATACGCTGTTGTCGCGTTGACTCCGCTTCGAGCATATGTTGTTCCGGGCTATGTGGCCGACGGATACCGCGCACAAACCACGTCAACTTTTTTGCTCGCGGACTCGCTCAGGCGCCGATTAGATCTTCAGGAGCAGTATCTCAGCCATGTCAACGCAGTTTTCCGAGGAGAAACCATCGATTCTGCCTTCGTTTCTGAATCCGACTCAACAGCCGTTTTCCCCCATTCCAATTCCTTGAACAACCAAGCGCTGGACGAAATGCGAGAGCGTGTCGAGGCCGAGGATGCATTCATTGTCGAGGCCGAAGGGGTTCTGGGAGAGTCAGGCCAATTGCTCATGGCCCCACTCAACGGGACGATTTCTTCGGGCTTCGACCTCGTGGCTGGCCATTTCGGCGTCGACCTCGTCGCCCCTGAGGGCACTGGTGTTCACGCTGTCGCTCCTGGCATGGTCGTCTTTTCGGGCTACACAGCCCTGGGTGGAAACGCCTTGATAATCCAACATAGCCGTGGGCTTATCTCGGTCTACCAGCATAATTCACGCCTCAACAAGTCGACCGGCGACGCCGTATCGGTTGGAGAAATAATTGCGGTCATCGGAAACACGGGCGACCACAGCAGCGGGCCCCATTTGCACTTCGAACTCTGGGAAAACGGGCAGCCACTCGACCCAGCTCAGCGAATTCAGCTGGAACGCCAATTGATTGGCTTACCCGAATCCGGTCCAGCCCAATAACCCTGGCTTCAAATAGCCGGAACGGCAATCGGCGCAAAGTCCACCAGCCGGCGGAACGCCTCGATCCGGTCCGTAATTTCACGTTCAGAAACTGTGCGTATACGCTCTGTTCCAAAGGCTTCACACGTGAACGAGGCCAGGGCGCTGCCCACCACCACAGCCTGCTTCAGCGTATCAAAATCGGTCGCATTGCTGCGGGCAATATGTCCCAAGAACCCGCCTGCGAACGAGTCGCCTGCGCCCGTCGGATCGACAACTTCCTCTAGTAGCAAGGCCGGAGCGTAGAAGAACTCCAAGGCACCCGCCTCGTCCTTCTGAAACAACAAGGCTCCATGCTCGCCCTTCTTAATCACCAAGTACTTCGGTCCTAGATCTAGGATGTGACGGGCCGCTCGAACCAAGGAGTGTTGGCCTGAGAGTTGGCGCGCTTCCTCATCATTGATCGTCACCACGTCTACCCGGGCAATCACCGCGAGCAAGTCATCCAATGCGCTGTCCATCCAGTAGTTCATCGTGTCCAGCACGATCAACTTCGGGCGCTCCTCCATTTGATCCAGCACGCTCAGCTGCAGCTTGGGGTCGATGTTACCCAGCATCACCCACTTCGCAAAACGCAAGGCCTTAGGTACTGAAGGCACAAAGTCTGCCAGCACATTGAGTTCCGTCGCAAGCGTGTCGCGCGTGTTCATGTCCATGTGGTACGCACCTGACCAGAAAAAACTCTTTTCCCCTTTTCGAAGCTCAACCCCGTCGAGGTTCATTCCAGCACATTGCATCTCGTCGAGCTCAGACGCTGGGAAGTCATCGCCAATTACTGAGACCAGACCCACGCTGTCCACGATGCGCGTTGCCGCCCATCCGACATAAGTGCCGGCTCCGCCAACCACCCGCTCTCGCGCGCCAAAAGGGGTTCGTATTGTATCAAACGCGACCGTACCGACGGCCAAAACAGAATCCCCGTGCAAAGACATTGAAGAAAATTTGAGTAGCTGAGCTGAGTTGCAAAAGTACGTTGCGATTTCATGAAGTAGAGCGTATCTTTGCCGTCCGTTTTATGGTCGTAAGCGCAATGGCGTTAACCTAAGCGGAAACCATTCCCCCATAGCTCAGCTGGTTAGAGCGACTGACTGTTAATCAGTAGGTCCCTGGTTCGAGTCCAGGTGGGGGAGCCAAACAAGACAAGTCTCCAAACATCGAGGCTTGTCTTTTTTTTGCCCTTTTGAATGGCTTGATATTGCTGACCATTAGCTCGATGGCAGGGTTTAATGGGAAGGAGGCAAACCATCGACGCTGAAGGATGGGTTGTCGAACTGCGATTGAAGCGAATTGAGTTGCGATCAACGCGAACCGTTGTCAGCTAAAAGGTTGCTATTCTTCAACTGCAACGCCTCCAGCTCTAATTGAGTCGCTGTTATTACTTCAACTGGCTCAAGGACATCGCAAAAAGGCAAGCGAAGGCGGTGAGTAAGTGTTGATCGTTCAATGGTTCAGCGCGGTGCCAATAGGGTAAGCAGGACTCGGTTCATGCAACACAAAGATCAAAGCAGCCTTCCCATTCATTTGACGATAAAAACTACTGACTGCGTCTGCACTATCACTCCTCGATAACCGGATCTCCGTTGATGATCCCGTCGTTGGTGATGGTCCCGGAGTTGTTGTTGATGGTCCCGTCGTTGTTGATGGTCCCGTAGTTGTTGTTGATGGTCCCGGAGTTGTCGATGGTCCCGTCGTTGAAGATGGTCCCGTCGTTGTTGATGGTCCCGGAGTTGTCGATGGTCCCGTCGTTGTTGTTGATGGTCCCGTCGTTGTTGATGGTCCCGGAGTTGTCGTTGGTGATGGTCCCGTAGTTGTTGTTGATGGCCCCGTCGTTGAAGATGGTCCCGTCGTTGTTGATGGTCCCGTAGTTGTCGATGGTCCCGTAGTAGTCGTTGGTGATGGTCCCGTCGTTGTTGTTGATGGTCCCGTCGTTGGTGATGGTCCCGAGGGTGTTGTTGATGCCCCCGTCGTTGTTGATGGTCCCGGAGTTGTCGTTGGTGATGGTCCCGTAGTTGTTGTTGATGCCCCCGTCGTTGTTGATGGTCCCGTCGTTGTTGATGATGGTCCCGTAGTTGTCGATGGTCGCGTCGTTGTTGATGGTCCCGTCGTTGTCGATGGTCCCGGAGTGGTCGTTGGTGATGGTCCCGAAGCTGTCGATGGTCCCGGAGTTGGTGATGGTCCCGTCGTTGGTGATGGTCCCGGAGTTGATGTAGATGGTCCCGTCGTTGTTGATGGTCCCGTCGTTGTCGATGGTCCCCCCGTAGCCGTTGGTGATGGTCCCGTCGTTGTCGATGGTCCCGGAGTTGGTGATGGTCCCGTAGTTGTCGATGGTCCCGTCGTTGGTGATGGTCCCGGAGTTGGTGATGGTCCCGTCGTTGTTGTTGATGGTCCCGTCGTTGGTGATGGTCCCGGAGTTGTCGATGGTCCCGTAGTAGTCGTTGGTGATGGTCCCGTCGTTGTCGATGGTCCCGTAGTTGAAGATGGTCCCGTCGTTGTAGATGGTCCCGTCGTTGTTGATAAGAAAGTTTGTTGTCAAGTTCATTTCGAATTCAACTGTTAAGCCCTCTGGAATCTTTGCGTCGTTTTCTGGCGCAGGCAAGCCGTTGTCCCAATTTGCCGCATCAAACCAATCGTTTGAAGCTAGACCAGTGAACACTGTTCCGATCCAAGCATCAACATCATCACAGACGCCATCGGCATCAAGATCCTGACAGGTGGATTCGTAAAGGCCCGGGATCTCACAGGTTGATTGGGCAGAAAGTGACGCGCACGAGAACAATGCTAGGGCGGCAAGGACAATTCGGTTCATGGCTGAAATTTAAGGCATAAGTCACTGATTATCTTAACGACTACAAATTCATGACTGATTAAGGGGGGGTCGTGCGAACACTTCCTTTCGGTAAAACAAAGGCAAGCAACTTGGTCATGGCGTTTAGGTAGGAGCGCTTGTCTGTTTCAAAGACCTCCTTAAGCGCAACCTCCTCGTCCTGACAATTTGAAATTGCTCAGCCGACCTGTTGCTGCCAGCGCCAAGCATCGGCCAATGCGACATGGAGGGAGCGCTTGGTTTGCCAACCGAGAATATCGGCGGCCTTTTGGGCTGCAGCATAGACGGATATCACGTCGCCGGGGCGACGGGGTCCGATGCGGTGGGGAACCGCAACGCCTGTTGCAGCCTCAAATGTGCGGATTACGTCCAATACGGAGTGGCCCGAACCCGAACCGAGGTTGAAGACATCGAAGTCGCCTGGATTTTTTTCGAGATGCTGCAGGGCGGCGACGTGGGCCTCGGCGAGGTCACAGACGTGGAGGTAGTCGCGCACGCAGGTTCCGTCAGCCGTGGGGTAGTCGTTTCCGAACACGACAAGTTCGTCACGCAAACCGGCGGCTGCTTGCGTTAGAAAGGGGACGAGATTGGAAGGTGTGCCCAAGGGGAGCTCGCCGATGGCGGCGCTAGGGTGGGCGCCGATCGGGTTGAAGTACCGGAGCAGCGCAGCTCCCATGCCACTGCCAGGCGTCGTTTTGTCGGCAGCATGACTGGCGGCATGTGCGTAGCGCAATAGCTGCTCGCCAGCTTGTTTGGTGTAGCCATAGGGTGAGGTGGCCTCTTGCAGGGGGGCCTGTTCGTCGACGGGCAGCGAATCGGGCTCGCCGTAAACCGTGCACGAGCTTGAGAACACCAGATGTGCAACGCCATGGGAGCGCATGGCACGAATCCAATGGGCCATCGATCCGAGGTTGTTGGCAAAGTATTGCTCGGGCTCGGCAACGCTGTCGCCCACCGATTTGTCTGCAGCAAAATGGATGGCCCCATGAAGCGGGGCGGCAAATAATTGGGATAGGGAAGCGATGTCTCCGCAATCCACGGCGTAGCATTCGAGTTTTGCCCCGATGAGCCCTTCGATTTTTCCGATTACGCCTGCCGCACTATTGCGGAAGTCATCAATGATAACAGGAGCGTAACCAGACTCGTAAAGGGCGACGGCAGTATGCGAACCAATAAATCCGGCGCCACCAGTGACGGCAATTCGGGGTCGATTGGCATGAAGGTCATCACTTGATTTCATCCCTGCGAAAATGGGGCGAAACCTTTAACAAGCCTCTACGTAAAGGCGCATGTGTCAGCTCAACTGTTCGATTTATCCTATTTGCACCAGGTCTTCCAAGGGAATGACCGGATGGTGGATTTGATTTTGGGGCTGTTCCGAGGGCAGATTCCGGGATATCTTCAACAGATGGAGTCGCGTTATGCCAATGGAGATTGGCGCAGCATTCACCCCCTTGCGCACAAGGCCAAGTCCGGCCTATCAATGCTTGGCATGGTGTCTTTACACGATATCGTTTGCGACCTAGAAACGCAATCGCGACACGGGGTTTCAGATGCGGGGATAGAAGAACTTTTGATTTCCGCACGTGCCCTGCTCGACGCATCCCTGCTCGAACTCGACAAGCAGCTTTAGTCGACGGGCATTGGCCACCTGATTCAGCCGCCTTACTTCGTAGATTCGGCCCATGGAATCGGGCCCCACTTCACATGATATTGAGCTGCAGTGGGCACTCTTGAACGCGCCCCAATTGCCCGTCCAAGTGGATTCGCCCTGTACAATAGGCCGGGGAATTCTTCCATTTTCTGACACCTTGGGCCAGCTTGCCGATCAGGCCTTTGCTCAATTGACTCCGGTTGATGCTTTGCGCTTCATCCCTGCTTCGGGTGCAGCCACGCGCATGTTCGCAGGCTTGAAATCGGAGGAACCATCCGTTCGTGCGGCTTACTTGGCGGCCATAGATCGCCTGGAGGCTTCTTCATCTGCTGCCGGCCAACGATCGGTTCCAGAGATGCCACTGTGGTCGACCGGACCCAAGGGAGCTGTGCCGTTTCATCCAGGTGGCCGAACAGCCTTTGAAGATCAACTCGCCCAATGGGCCGCCACGCTTCCCGGTGCCGCGCTGATGTTCACCTTGCCCCATGTTGAAGAGCCGATGCCTGCGTGGTGGATCGCTCTACAAGCTGCGGCTGTGCGCGAAGGGGTGCAGTTGAACAATAGCGTGCAGCTGGCAAGCACCCAAACGATTTCCCAAAATGAAGAAGGCGCCCGATTTCTAGATGGGAGCGGGGAATTGCTGCTGCGCCCAGGTGGCCACGGCGCCTTGATTGCCAATCTCAACGCCTTGGATGTGCCCCTTATTTCTGTGGTCAATATTGACAACGTGCAACCGGTCAGCCAGCAGGCTGCCACCATTGC
>Ga0307984_1000702_pt1 | contig 14320 bp, 15 predicted proteins | sample EllFjometageno78_FD_203169 | JGI IMG/M metagenome (GOLD analysis project Ga0307984, IMG submission 203169) | Marine microbial communities from Ellis Fjord, Antarctic Ocean - #78 | ecosystem: Environmental > Aquatic > Marine > Unclassified | place: Southern Ocean | collected 2014-10-09
TCCCAGACACTGTTCGTTTTATTTGTGTCTGGGATTTCTTCCCAAACAGTGACATCAGCTTTACCGATAGCAGAAGCCGCTGGATTTAATGTCACAGTCTCAACCGCACTATCTTGCCACGAACTTACGTTCTTAAATCCTAGCTGTGGATCAATGCCCGTTAAATTGCTGCCGTCTCCGTTTGGCGCTAGAACATTGGTTCCAATTGCTACGCCTAGATTTGATCTTGCTGTGGATACGTTCGATACATCTGAAAGATTGTTGGCACTCAACATTGCGCCGCCTACCGAAGCAAACGTGACAACCCATGTGGAGCCAGCCCGCACCAACATATTGTCATCACTCGTATTAAAGTAAAGATCACCTTCTTGGAGTGCGCTTCCTCCAACTCTTGTACTTGGATTGGAGCTCGCAGGGCCTAAATACACGCTTGCAAAATTTGTGATGTGAGCTGAGTTATTTGCAGCAGTTGTCACGTTGCCTGATATTCCAGCAACCGTATTAATCTTAGTTTGATCAGCATTTGTTGGAGTTGTTCTTTGCCAAGCCGTTCCACCTAGGTCATAAACTTTTAATACGTTATTGGTTGTATCCCAGTATAGCGCACCATCAAGTAACGCATCTCCATCATTATTTAACGAGGGATCAGAAGACTTGGCTCCTAAGAACCGATCATCAAATAAATCATACGAAGCTGCTGAAGCTGTAGCGGATGAAGCTGAAGCTGTAGCAGATGAAGCTGCGGCTGTTTTGAAGTTTGATGCGTTTGTTTCTGACGTACTGGCGGCTGAGGCAGAATTTGAAGCGTTCGTCGCGCTTGTTCCACTTGAAGCTACATCAACGCCCGTAAGAACAACATCTGCCGCCGTATCAATTGTATCTTGATTAGTGGCGATTAAGTCATTCCCAGTATCAATTGTGTCTTGGTTTGTTTTAACTAAATCGGATGCCGCCGCGTTTTGTGAAACGAGTGACGCTGCCGCGCTAACTGCTGCTGCGCTTGCTTGAGCCGCCGCGTCTGTTGGAGCGTCAAGCGTGAAATTTCCCGATATTGAGTTGTAACGTAATTTGCATAATCTAGTAGTTACTATGTCACCAATCTCGATAACTGAACCGTCAAATTGTTTGATTGCAATAGCACCAATACTATTGACGTTGACCGTACTCGCGCCCGTAGAATTTGTGGCTGGCCGAAAAGTAAATTCAAATCCATCTGGATATGATCCGGTTGGTTTTGTAGTATCAGGCATATTGATGATGTAAGCATTGGCAGAGCCGGTGTCTGTAGCTTGGAATGTTACTGTGCCTTGTTTTAAGGCGTTCTCTGTTGGCAACTTGTCGAACGCGCCTTCAACGCCTTGGGCTACATTGTTTAGGTCGGCAGCGCGGGCAAGGGTATGCTCTGTGCTTGATGTGGGTGTATAAAAACTATTTGTCATCGCTTCAATTTCCTAAAGCTGTAGTTGATTGTTGCACCGTGCAAAGTGTGTGGTTCTTCGTAGGTCGAAGTAGAAGCGAAGACCGCGCTAATGTTTTCTCCAAGCCCTTGAAGGTGCGCTTTTCCTTGTCCCTCATATTGAGAATCCCAATAGAATTCAGACCACAAAGATTCACTCCAAAATCCACCGCCACCCTTGACAGACACAGACGTTGAAACTTGCGACGATGTTTCTGGGTTGCCGTAACCAAAATCAGCCGAAATAGATAATGAAGTGCTTGGCGCGAATTCGCCTTCGACTTCTATGCTGTGAAACCTTTTTACGGTACGGGCTGATTTAATATGATTGAAGGGGAGCCGTAAGTAACTTTTTAAAGCTACGCCATCTAAGCTAGTTCCAGTGTCGGCGCGATAAACGTAGCCATCGTCTGATCCAAACAATAACCATTCTTCGCCATCTGCATCTTCAGTAGATGATGCGCATCGAACGGTCATGCCGTAACTGATCGGAAGGAATTGAGCTTTGTTCGTTGTGTAATCAAGTATCAATCCAATGTTATTGTCATAAAAAACACGGTACTGATTTTTTTCCTTAACTTTTGTAGTGCAAGTGATCGAAGCATTAGCGTTCTTTTGTATTTTAATCCAAGGGTCAACAAGAACGGACTGATTGCCAATAGTGAAATCGCCATACGCTTGAGTGGCAGAGACATCACGGATGCCAGCGGCGTCCATATGGATTAATCGGCCTCCTACGTTTTGCGCAGTCCATTCATCTGCGCCAGCTTCGGCGGTTAGGGTTTTTAAATCCCAATCGGTAGCATCATTTCCATATAATAATTTGGTTATATTTCTTCCATAGATTACAAGCAAACCGGACGCTACATTAAACCCTGTTCCTTCGTCGCCAATACCAAGTTCCCCTGATCCAGAAACAATTGACCAATCGTAGGGAGTCCCTATGCCGGAGTGTTGGGCTGAACCCTTTGCGAACATAAAGAATAAATGGTTTTTGTGTTCTGCTAAATGTGAAGGCGTGTCGAGAACCATGCCAGTTAAAATCGGGACAAAAGTTGATCCATCCCAATCAAAGCCCTGTGAAACTCCGTCAACCCCATACATTCGCTCAGAGCCAGACGAGCCAAGGAAGTTTTTATTTATAAATTCAAATTTACCCCCATGAACAAGTGCGTTTGCCGTACTATTGCCAGCAATCGTCGCGTGATTTGCGGCAGACACTCCAATATTTTCAGCGACGAAAGTCCCTGTTTGATTGTATAAAATCATGCGGCCAGCAGCATTGCCTGCTGCCCAAGTTCCAGATGTTAGGATTACCCGTTTGACTGTAGCTGTAGCGCCAGAAACCGACCCTTGAACAACATTGCCTTCTGCAATCTCAGTCACGCCGCCAGAAGTAAATGTGATGGATAATCCAAGATCACATTGCGCCCACCCAGCAGCAGAAGATTTCCACATATTGCAAGCAGTCCCACCCGCGTTGTCACGAAAGGCGTAGGTGACGCCAGCATACCTATTAACTCCTCGCATAGCGCCAGAGCCGGGGATAGCTGCAATTAATGTTCGCCGCGTTTCAATTGAATCATGCAAATAAGTCAAACTCAGAGCATCTATGCTTGCTCCAAGCTTTACCGCTAATCCGCTTGCTATAGATTTTGTTGATGCTGAAACTTGTAAATTTTCATTATTTTGAAAAGTACCAGAAACTTCAGAAAAGATCAGATAACCATCGGCATCACTTGCCCCGTAACTTCCATTCTCAATAACAGCATTGATTAAACATTTCCCTGTTGCTCCTGATGTAGCACCAGTAACAGTATTGCCTTCTGATATTGCAGCCGTACCATTGTCAAAATGTAATATATAGTATGTCGCTAAGTGTGGTTGTGGTTGACCATCGAAACGCTCAATGCCATGCAGCCGCTTGTAACCCTCTGGGCGCGGTTCGTAGTTTTCAGCTACAATCACAGCACCTTCCGGTTTCTTCATCGCTGGCGTAATTAGATCAAGTCCACCGCCGAAGGAAATGATATGAGCTTGCTGGGTCATGACAAGGGCTCACTTGCAACGGATACCGTAATCATTTCATCCCGTTCAAGATCGGAAAGCATATCGTTATATTTACGTTGCGCTGTAGCTATCGCTGTTGGCGCTTCATCAAATTCTCCTAGCAACACAAGGGATTTGTATACAATGATATCGTGGAAACGACTTGGTAAATTTGGTATATCACTATCAGCGATTAATGTTTGAGCCGTCTGGTAATACTCGCCATTGATAGTGTAAGCGTCATTTGGGATGGCCCCAAAAACAAGCTCGTTCGATGGAGAAACGCTAAACGACGTTGGCCGGTTGTTTACCTGCAAACCCCGACCAAACGCCTTACGCCAATTTGCCCACGAAATAGCAGCAAGCTCACCTTCGTCTGAAACGCCAGTGGCCGTCAGGTACATAGTCAAACTATCTTCTTCTGTGACCCAGCGGGCGAAATCAAGAATAGAAAATGATGCGCCTGTATATTTTGCAGTGCCAGCCGTTAATGGGCCGGTAAATTCTTTACGCATCCAAGCCCAAGCGTTTCTGCTATTCTGGATTTGTTTCCAACCGTCAATAGTGTAATCCACGATTAACTTTAATCGGCCATTCTGACTTGCAACCGCAGTAGGATAAGTACCAGAAATAGTCCCGCTTTCCTTAGCGACTTTTTGACATAATTCAAGAAAGGTACTCATTCAATCGCTCCTACTAAGCCAAATGCTCGCGGCCTTCAATGATATTAAACGGATACAATTGGACATCGCGTGGAGTAGAATTTCCGTGTTCGTCCATATCGTACTCGGTAGAAACTGCGTTTATTAAAGCATGAACATAGCGCAAAGCGACTTCACATTCTTGCTCCCGTGGGATCAGAATGAGTGTTCCGTTCACAGCTACAGGAATTGCACTTGACCCGCTCTGTCCATGCTGTTTAGGAACAAAGATTTTTATAACAGGATCATTCTTCCCACTAACTTCGTTACGGCGAGCAATGGCCTTTGCTTTGACAGGATCAATTTCCGGTTCTGCTTCTGGGTTGGGATCAACAACCTCAGCTAAATCTGCTTTCACGGCGACTTCCTTTGCAATGATTTTTTCTTCATCATCTTGTGCTTGAATATTGGACTTGTCGTAACCAGCCTTTTTGATCTTGGCGCGGATTGAATCGGCGCTCATCATAGCGGTGACTCCATCAAGACCCATGACATTCGCGGCGAACCATACAAGTTCGTCCTGCGTAGCCTTTTTGATATCTATTTCTTTCACTTGACCACCTCGTATTCAACATTGGAGTCATCCAAAGATGCGATAAGGATGGCTGGAATTTCTGTGGGAACACCAACAGGTATTGTTCGTCTGCGACCATTTACGCTAACGTCAACGCTTTTGGATTGGTCGAATTTTGCGATCAAGACAGTGGTTGCTTTTTCCACATTCTTTTTTTTCTTATTTGCTTTTGGTTCCACAAACGCCTCATTCACATCAGGGGTTTTGGGATCATCAGCGGTAAATTTACCATCGGCGTCATGTGCGCGAACGGCTTCTTCCAGATCAGGAGCGGCCTTTACTGAAACAGTATTGGCGGCAACTTGTTTGGGTTTCATCATAGTGCTGTATTTCCTAATTGATTAAAAAAGAGGTGGGGAAGGGTTGTAACGCAAACCCTCCCCCGATAGTGCTTAGAGATATCGCATTGCGCGATAAGCAATTGTCTCGCCGTTTACGTTCAGATCAGTATCCACGTTAATAGTGAATCCTTCTCCGGCAGAAGCCGTACCAGCATATAAGCCAATGCCAGTAGTGGTCAGCTTGGTACGAGTACCAGCAGCAACAGTTTTGTATGCTGATGGATTAGCCATACCTTTGATCCACTCAGCCTTTTCAAATCCAGCAGAGGAATCAATATTGATAATCTCAACATAATCTGGCTGAAAGCCACACGAAATTACGATTGCAGAACCAGTGCCTTCGACGGTTCCAATTTTTACTTGCTCAGTCATATGACTGTTTTCCTTTTCAAAGAGAATAAAAAAAGGCCCGCCGAAGCGAGCCTTATTTATTTAGGGGTGAGTGATCTTAAAGATCGGTTACAGTAACTTCCAAACGGGCCATCCAGCTTTGGTTTAGGATCACTGCCGCGTGCCAACATTTCCAAGAAACATATCCGCGCTGGCCCATTGGGTCAGACTTGGAAGGGTTGCCGGGATTGATGACCATTGGGGTCATTGAGTTACCACCCTTTAGAGGGACAACACCGAATGCTTCGCGACCAAAGAACAAGATAGGGTAAACATCGTTGTTCGTTGCATCGTCAGCAACCATGCCATCAGAGCCGACAGCTTTACCGGCGGCTTGGAAAGGGTCAAGCTCTGGAGAGAGAACGTAACGAACGTCCTCAACAGCGCCGATTTCTTCTGCACAGATTACCATACGGCTACCATATTCAGCAGTTGGTACAAATCCAGCCAAACCGCGAATATCTGATTCGCAATCTGTATGAGCCACAGCAACATAAGACGCCTCGATTGGTGTCGTATTATAGTTTTGAGAGCCATCAAGGATTTTGTTGATCTTCTGAGCTTTCTGAGCTTTCAGTGCGCGTGTTACCGCCCGCTGCTTATTCAGAGTGATTGCAGTATTCAAACCAACGCGATTAGAACCGTTTGCGTAGAAGACGTTCGTACCAGCTTTAATGACGCCATAAGTAATCATTTCGGTGGTTAAAGCGGCTTGCTCACCAGCCAACATTGAAGCGTCTTTAAGAACGGGGTCTTCAGCCAAATCCTCAACAACGTCAGTGATGACGATTGGTTTACCATACTGGTTCAATGTCGCTGTGACATCTTCGTAAGACATTTGTTGAGCGGAAGGAGTGACGCCTTCAACCAACGGTGCTGTTAGTTCAGTAAACGGAATTGGACGCCGGAACTTAACGGTATCCGCTTTGTTTTTGGGCATAGGCTTGGTTAGACCAAACTTTTGCAAAATCAAAACTGGCTCTGCGTGTGATAACATTTCGCTTGCGGCATATGCAGCAGTACGCTGGCTAATGTCGCCGTATTTTGTGTCAGCCATGTGGCTAATCCTTTATTTATGTCTTGTTGGTGAAATACTCAAACGCCGCGTCAAAATCTTGAGGTGCGCCGGATGACGCTCCCGGCCCTTTACTCTTGACCGAACCCGCAGATTCAATTTGGCGTTTTCGTTTACCAGCAAGTGATTTGGATGAATCCGACTCCTCGTCGGATGGTTCTTGCGATGGAAGCGAAGCTTTAAAGCTCTCGACCAAGTGTGCAGCTTCGTAGCCGTCCACTATTTTCTGCCCGTTACGCTCTGCGGCCTGCAACACGTAAGCTGGCTGGGTGTTCACCCACTGGGAAAACTCAGGCATTGCAGTGATCTGCTTCCAATCGGCATGATTATCCGTCAGATACGCTTCCTGTTTTTCTTCAGCAGTGGCCCTGCTTTCGTCATTTACGGCGGCGAGTCGCGCTTCAAGTGTTTCGATGCGCCTTTCGTCTTTCTGCCTCATCTTCTCCAATGGTTTCGCAATTTCGGGGTATTCCTCCGAAAAGGCTTTTAGGTCGGCATCATCATCTGGGTCGCCTTCTTCATTCGCATTACCGGCTGTGTTGGCGGATAATTGCTCTTGTAGATTGCTGATCTGGCGTTGATACGCGGCCATGCGTCCATCATTGGAGCGGAATTTGTGTTCAGATTCAGAAAGCTGTTGACGTAGTTTTTCAACCTCATCGTTACTTTCTTCTTCTGTCGTTTCGATTTCCTCAACGTCATAGGCAACAGAATCACCATCGTCGTTGTCGCTAGAGTCTTCCGATACAGCTTCGTCAAATTCGGGTGATTCATCACCGGAAAACTCTGCAAACGCATCGTCAAAATCTTGTTCATCTTCCGTCGTTGTAGCGGCATCATCTGCGGCTTCTGACGGTAATTCTTCTTCTTCTGGCATTAAGGGTTCCTTGTTGCGGCGGCTATTTTAGCGGCCCGTGGTTTGTTATTCGTCGTACTTGACGATAACGGTTTGCTCGCTAATAGGTTCAGCAAGCTTTAAAATTTCTCGGTAAGCCATGATCCGGCCACGTTCAACTGGATCGTCTGCCTGTTCTAAATTATCTCTTCCGCGTGCGATCTCAGACAACGCGCTATGTTCAATTGCGACCCAAGTGGCTGAATGAATGTCTATCAAATGCCTTCACCTGTTTTTTCTTTCAAGCCAAGCTCGCCTGCGAACATACGTTCTTTCGAAGATGAATTGCTTTCAGCGATGCCAAGGCGTGTTTGTAATTCTTCAAGCTGCATATTGCGCTGTTCAGCAAGCTTCATCATTGCCGTGTCACGATCCATTTCGGCAACAGCAATTGACATTTCGCCCTGTTTCGTAACAACGTCCATCTTAGCTTGCAATTTCAACATTTCGATATCGGGTTCTGGCGGTTGCTCTGCTTTAGCTGCGGCTTCTTGCTCAAGCTCTTCGTCTGTCTTCACAATGCTATCGGCTGGTAGCATATGGGCTTGTATGAGAGAGCGATAAAGTTCCGGCGTTTTTGTCAGTGGCCCTAATTGTGGGTGACCGCTGAATTGTAACGCGATTGCCATCAAGTTTTGAGCTTGAACTTCACGAACTAGCAAAACGCTTGACCCTCTTGCATCAACTTCGAAATCGCCTTTAATTTCGTCTTTGTCAGAAAACTGCATATTGAAATCGTATTGGCGTCGTATATTCTTTGTTGTGACATCATCATCAAAATTCTTTACCACGCGGCGGAAAACTACGTTTACGCTATTCATAAGCATCGACATACCACCAGATGTTTGTGTCTGGTGTCCACCACTCTCGCCTTGTGCAATTAGAGGTAAATTTGTTTCATCATCAGCAAACTGTTTAGCCAAGCTGATCACTTGGATCAATTCTGATTGGTGACCGTCGATGTTGTACGCCTTAAATGCGTGATCTAAACCCTGTCCATTCCGCAAACGTGCTTTCCATACCTTACGGGCTGTTAAATTCCAATTGCCATCCATCGGCTCAATGATATCTGTGTTCACAACAATCTGTGGGCCGGTAGATAATGCGCTATTGTCCATGATCATGCGCCAAGCACCGTTCAAAGACTTTTGGCTGTCACGCATTAGATAAGGAACGCCAAAGCCAAATACAGAGCTATCATCACCTTCCAAATTAAAGACAGAATACATTGAATCCCCACTATCAAGCGGGTGTTCACCAATCTTAATAATCTTATTTTGACAGAACCAAGCAATAACCAAAACTTCAGCCAATGGATCATTTTCATCAATACCTTCCGCCAAATTTTCATCGCCAAGTGCTTCGGCAAGATTTCTTAAATCATCGCCATCGATCGGGCCGTGGTATTCCCAGACATGATATTTTGCTTCAAGTGATTGACCATCATCAACAACGCTTTTGATTTGCTGAATATAGCTCGGCATCCCAAAGCGCGGCTCTTCCTTCATAATTTCACGAATAGCGTCTTTATTGAATCCCGGTTGATTAGCCATTTTTCGCATTTGTTTTTTGTTTAGCAAATGACGTTCAAATTCGAATTCGCAATCATCTTTCTTACGAGCGTTCATATCTGGAAAATAATTCCAAGGATCGACACGGTTCCAATCAGGACGAATATCGGGGACTTCTACAAGTTCCTGTCCAGCATCAGTTTGCTGCCACTTACGACGATTCCTAGACGCAGTGGTTGGGCCTTTCATAATGCCTGTGCCTAAAACACAAGAATCATGGATCGCGTCACGGGCTTCGATATTGTAATGTGATTCCCGAAGCTGATCTTCAATCTCACGCTCCATAGAGGCGGCGCGTTTAATTGCTTCTTTTTGAATCTCGCCAGCGGTTTGATCACCATCCTTTAGTGCCATAGCAAGCTCTGGTGATGGTGTTGGTTTAATGCCCCAGTTTTTATCATCAGTTGGGAATAGCATATCGCTCAATCTGGCTTCCCAGCCGTTAGATTTGTTGCGGGTGTAATTTACAAATATCTGTGATTTAGCTGCTGCCGATAATTTCGCTAATACAGACGACTCGTATTTTCCATTAAATTGCATAAAATCTAATAACCAGCGATCTTCAATATTTGATTTTTTAGTTACTTGCTCATTTGCCAGCTTTTGAAGCGACCCAACAAGAACGTCCATCTTCTGATCGACACGGACTTTGCGCGCAGCCTCAGTTTCAGCTTCATCATCATATGAGTACGTTTCTTGTGCATTCTGTTGCGCCATTAGTATCCTGCTCCACTGTCACCAGAGTTCATTGACACAATTCCGTCCCCAAGTTTTCCAGTTGGTTTCGTTATTGAATATGCCAAGCCGCTGATAATTAAATATCTTGTTGAATCCATAAGGTGATCAAATTCCTTGATAACCTTTCCTTGCTCATTGCGGCGGTACAGCCGGTATTCAGCAAGCCAGTTTTGGCACGTTGAAAAGACCTTTAATCTGCCGCTCGACAATCGTTCGTAAACTTGCCAAATTCCCGCTTCGCGTGCGTTGACCGCCTTAACCAAATCAAGGCCAAGGTCTTCGTACATTTCCAACAATACAGAACCATCTGCTTGTCCCGATCCTTTGGACGCAGGATCAATAACCCCCGGTATCCATTCACCGCGAGCTTGAATAGCTCCTGCGTGAACCGAGGGTTCAGCTTTGCCTCGATAGTGTTCGGTATAAAGATAAACAACGTCGTTATCTCTATCCCATGCGCCCCAAATTGCAGCCGTCTTATTCCAGCCAACGTCCAAGCCGTATGCTTTCGGCCAGTATTTTGGGATATCAAAAGGCTTAACTAAAATCTCGTCTTCTGGTACTGGGTAAATTGCGCCACTTCCAAGTGACGGCAATCCCTTTGAACGCGCATCCCTTAAATGGGGCGGGGTTGATTCTAACAATTCTTTTTTTGTTTTTTCATCAAGGTGAGGAACATCATCCCAACCCGCTTGGACTAGGTATTTACTGTCAGTAATCGCTGGCATATTCATTTTCCCAACAACCAGTTCTTACAAATCCACACATTTTTATTTTCCACATCATAGAAAAATCATGTTTATCTAGTTCATGTCCATACGATTCAAGAACCTCAATATCCTCAAGAACTAAGGTGATGGCTATTACGCCGTCAAAGTCTAGTTGTGCCATTATTTATATCAATGCTAATTGGATGCCCAAGCTCACCGCAGTATGGACAAATATTATTTGCTCCCATCCAAGTTGAGCGACAGCCAACGCACTCAATCATAGCCAACCTCTTTTCAGATGGCTTACCAAATTTGATTGGGCGCTGGTAGAAGAAGCTGACCATAAAATTTCCTAAATAGTTCCGTCATTCTGGCGCGCTGCCTTTTGGTAAGAAACTAAGAACGACGGCGCTCATGCCCGCAAGAGGCGTGAACGTGATAAAAATAATACCGCCTACTGTGGCTGTACGGATTACACACTCGCCATAAATATCTTCTGGTGGCTCTTCGTCGCACCATATGGCGTGTTTGGCCGTACCCTCGAACGATCCTCGACCCTGCTGGTACGATTTTATTCCAAGGAGAGATTTTCCTCCACTAACGTGCTTAATCTTGATTGTGTCGAGAAGGTCAGGAACACCAGCCTTCCAAGTGTGATCATCTAAACTTAATAAATCACCGGGGATCATTCCCGTGCCGTCAACAATCTTTCGATTCCCAGCGTGTGCAATTCGTCCGACCATTGTGCTTTGAACAATATCGCGTGTCGTTTCGTTTGTTTTTCCTGCTGCCCAAGCTTCAATTGGTGTGTCGAATTTCCTACCTACCCACCAATCTGGATAAGTGCCAGTTAGATGACAGGTAAGTTCATACGCACCCATGCCAAAAGTTTTGCCAACGCGGTTCGCACACATAGCGCAACGCTCGCGATATATTTTGCCAACTTTGAAGAATTCCATATGTTTTTTATATAACTCACGGCGTAATGGCCCTTTTTCTGGGTATAGTGTTGAGAATAACTTTCGATCACCACGAAACTTCTCTTCCTCAAGAGCTTCGCTTAAAGCTTCAAGTTCTTCGCGGGATAAATTTTCAAGACTAGGCTGTAACAACAACTTTCGCTTCCGTTTCAATCCACACATGAGCGCCACAACTCAATGGCTTGTCTGGACGATAAATGATTTTAGACGGCCCGTTTATCTCGACTTCGTGGGCATAAGTGTTGGATTTATATGTCTTGCAAGTCAGAACGGGATCGTTTGTGCCGTTCTTCCTGTTCTTTTTTATAATATGTTGATTAACGTGAACAATCGTTTTCAAGCTGGTGTCACATCTGTGTATTCGGCTTGAACAGTTTTGGCATCTTCAAGTCTCAACGATTTTTGCAGAGAAATAATTTTCAATTTTAACTGCTCATCACTTAACGCTTTGACGCCCACTTCGCCCGTATGCTCGACTTGTGTCTTGTCGCCATAGAGCCGGGGAACAAGTTTCGTCGCGACCCACTTGATTGTATCAATTTTGAGCCGTGACCTTTGAACGTGTTCTCCATCAATAACGCGGTTACCCTTCTTATCAAGAAGGACACAACCATCATCATCACGCTTAAAATCTTCGCTGGCATCATTTGCAATATCCATCATCTGATCGACAAGAGCTTCAACACCCGCCATTTTTGAAGCACGGTACTTTTCCATAAAGTCGGGATACTTAGCCAGCCATTGATAAACTGTTTTTCTTTTCGGCATTCCATCTTGACGGCAAATTTCAGCAACGCTTTCACCCGCTTCAATTTCATCGCAGATTTTTTTGATAATCTCTTTTGAGTATTTTAATTTAGCGGGCATAATATCCTGACGAGAATCTATCCGATGGAGATAAACGAGATTCTTGTGATTGTATCCGATTAAAGTTTGATCTGCCTAACAATCCATTATCCGTCGTGGGGGTTTCATTTGTTTTTTCTGTTACTTCTGCCGGATTTGTTTTTTCAGTTATTTTTGCCGGATTTGTTTCGATGTTAAAAAAATCAGAGATGGATTTTTTGATTTCTATATTTTGCTGACCTTCGCCATCTGGATTATATCCAGTTGGATTGTATAAGCCGTTTGGATTGTTTAATTGGCTCAATCCGTTTTTCACAAAATCAACAACATCTTCTTTTACAAAATCAACAGCATCGTCTGCGGCGTCTTTTGCGCCCTTGATCTTGTTATCGGCAACTTTTAACGAGCCATCAATTCCAATCTTATCGACTAGAGCTTTGTCCGTGCTGCCAAGTCCAAATTTTGTGTATTTGTTATCGAGATTACCCAATAATGTTCCCACGCCGGGAATACCCGTACCAAGGCCTAAAACATCGCCAATAGCTTCCATTCCGTTAAACGAGTAATCATTTCCCGCCCGCTCATAATCGCCAATATTGCCTTTGGCATCATTCGGGTCGAAATCAACTTTAGCTTGAACGGCAACGCCGGGAAGTAAGCCGGGAGTGTGATTGAAAAACGTATTGATAATGCCAATACGATCCATTTCTTGACCAAACGTGGCGTAGCCGACTGATTCGTTGCGCTCTTTCGCAGTATGTCCAGCTGCGACATTCATGCTGTTATATAACGCGTCTGCTTTTTGTTCTGGTGTCGCCTTGTTGTAAACACCATCAATATTAACAATCGGCGTATACCCCAGTTGATCGCCGGGATAATACGCTATGCTGCCATCATCGACTTTTTCATCTTCATCTGGATCAACCCAGCCAATATTAAATGGATCGGCTTTAGGCTCACCAAGAATCGATCCCGGTGCAAAGTGCATGGCTTTTGATTTTGATGGATCGGCTGCAACCAAATCAACTTGCGAAGCCAGAGGATCAAAGTTCTTGGGATTGGTAATCGAGTTTGTGGCGTTTAACAATCCTTGTTTATGTGTTGGCTCTGCGAGCCGTGCCTGAGAGCGAACTTTATTTTCTGCGACTTTCCGTGCGGCTTCAACGCGAATTGCTTCCAGACGCGCTTGTTCTTTCCGTGCTGCTGCTTGTTGTGCCGCTGCCTTGGCAGCTACTTGCTGCGCTCTTGATTGAGCGATTGCTGCCGCGTAATCAGCGCCCCGCACATCATTTGCACCAGAACCCCCATCATCACCCCAGCCACCACCGCCGTCATAGCCACCGTCATAGCCGGTGTTGTTTCCATCCATCCCACCACCACCGTAATAACACCATCGGCTGTGTGGAGTGGGGAGGTTAATAAAATCAATCATACTGAACGCCCCATAATTCCAAGCATCGCTTTGATTAGGGGTTTGGTCATAAGGTCTGCTTGGCGCTCATATATAACGCTGACTTCTTTGGCCGTTTTTACAGGCTTGATTTTTTTGATGTTCATGTATCGAGCCTTTTCTATTTTAAAATTTGTTGTGGGCGTGAAAAAACGCCGCCGATTTTTCAAAAGGTGCTTATGGTATGATGCTTGGTGTGTTTTTTTATGGAGTGGCTAAACTCTTCTAATCAGTTTGCGGAGTGTGTTTTCAATTTTACGCTCCACTTCCCGGCTGTAAATGCTGAGAATGTAAAAGAGTAGGGTATAGATATAGACAGGGGGGGTTCAATATATTTTCTGGGGTGCCCCCCGGCATATCACTTTTCTACAGAGAAAAGGGGCCAAAAATGTCTTAAAGATACCTTATCTGTTCACTTGAACACGCCAGCAAGCTGCTAACCCTTATGAGATATAGCTAGTCAACTGCATTGATAATGCAGTGATCTGGATCATTAACTTATATATGGCGCAGTTCGCTGATCTTGAAATCTAACATACATTCA
>Ga0307984_1000704_pt1 | contig 14294 bp, 11 predicted proteins | sample EllFjometageno78_FD_203169 | JGI IMG/M metagenome (GOLD analysis project Ga0307984, IMG submission 203169) | Marine microbial communities from Ellis Fjord, Antarctic Ocean - #78 | ecosystem: Environmental > Aquatic > Marine > Unclassified | place: Southern Ocean | collected 2014-10-09
AATTTCAGATAATTGCTCAGGAGTAGCGCCATTTTCTTTGGCTTTAGAAAGCGCCCTAAATAAATCATTGTGAAGCATTCTAACAGGCGTTAGCTCTTTAAGAGTCAGTGTTGTATCACCCTCGTCGGATGCCACAACCGCATTTTTAAAAGCGATGTGGGCAGAAGACTCTTCGCTGGCGACAAACCTTGAACCAAGTTGAGCTCCTTCAGCACCTAATATCATAGAAGCAAGAACTGACTTTCCGTCTGAGATACCACCAGCAGCAATCACAGGGATGGAACATGCATTTGCAACAGAGGGGGTAAGGCACATCGTCGTTGTTTCTTCACGTCCATTGTGTCCTCCTGCTTCAAAGCCTTCAGCTACAACAGCATCGACTCCAGCGGCTTCGGATTTTAATGCAAATTTTAAGCTGCTCACTACGTGAACAACTGTAATTCCGTGAGATTTTAATTTAGCTGTAAATGCGTTTGGACTTCCTGCGCTGGTGAAAACAATGGGGACTTCAAGGTCAATTACAGTTTGTATATGCTCCTGAACTGAGGGATAAAGAAGTGGAATGTTTACGGCAAAAGGAAGAGAGGTTGCGTCTTTGCATTTCTTTATTTGCTCTCTTAAGATCTCGGGGTACATACTGCCTGCGCCTATTATTCCCAAGCCTCCAGCATTACTCACCGCACTTGCCAGTTCCCATCCTGCACACCAAACCATTCCACCCTGAATGATGGGGTACTTTATCGAAAAGAGATCACAAACTCGGTTCTTTGTGTTTTCGGGAGCTGACATATAAAGGTGTTTAAGAAAGTTTATTTTGCTTAAAATAGTGCCCTAATGTTGAAAGGCTTAGTCTTTGGGATGCAGTCGTAAGAGAATTGTTGTCAAATTGATTAACGCCCTCTTTGTTGAACATTTTCACTTGGGATAAGGCGGCGATACCCTCAGCATGGAAGTCTAAATAGACACCTTCTAAGTTTATTTCCCAAGGGAATTTAAAAGACGAGGTGGGTTCAGTTTGAGATTTCTTTGGGTCGATGTTATTCCTGATTTCTTTTAAAGAAGGTTTGTCCGAGTCATTCAATGACAGCACTTTTGTTACCAAATCGTGGTCTAAGAAAGGTGTTTTGTATTCAATGTCGTTTTCTGAATTAAATGTATGAGCATCACGCAAAAGGGTGTTTGCTAAATGGGTACGCATCTCAAGGACAGACACCTTGCTTAAAAATGGAAGCGAAAAAGCGGCTTGCCCAACTCGTAAAATGTTTGCTACAAAGTAAAAAACTCTATTTCGAGTTGGCTTTAAACCTGGAGTCAGTTTCTTAATCTGATTGTCCAATGCTATCTGTCTAGCCAAAGGATAGGTGTGCTCCAGATCGAAGTAATTGCTGGCCAATATCTCGGCGTTTTTATTTGACGCGTGTCCTGGAAACAGCGTTTTTAAAAACCACCCAACAAAGACACGCAGTCCCCTTGGCCAAGAGGTGAGCCACCTGTTTTTCATCAGCTGGACAGAAGTATGAAACAGTGGATGTTCGCCAAATATTTCATTACAACCCAGGTCGCTAATTGTCGAAGTATGTCCAGCTTCCTTAGCCGATGTTGCGATGAAATAATTTCTAAGACCGTTCAAAGAAGGGTGGTCCATTTGGTCTATTGCCGAGTGCAACTTTTTATATACCGACTGCTTGGAAACAGAAACCACCGTGTGGTTGGTCACAAAATGTTTTGCCCCCCCCTCTACCGCGTTCTCTGAAGATGGTTCAGAACCTTCAAATGCAATTGAAAAAGTGTTTATGGGCTGACTCGACAATTGAGACATCGCTGCGGTTAAAGTGATGGAATTGAGCCCTCCTGATAAATAAATTGCTGCAGAATCGTCCTTCAACGTAGATTTTACGGCGTGTAACAACGTATCTTTTACAGACTGAGAGTCTTTCAATAATATTTCTTTTGAGGTTTCCCACCACCTAAAAACATTGACCGTTTCGTCCTGGATTTCTATTGCACACCCTGGCTCTAAAAGTTGAATCCCCTCCACGATAGTTAGAGGTCCATGAACTGTCGAATATCGTAAATAATCAATCACAGCATCTTGATTCACTTTTCTAGAAATGAACCCCGAAGCAAGCAAAGTCTTTATTTCTGAGGCAAACATAATAGCCCCCTTTTCATTTTCTGCACACCAGTACATCGGTTTTATTCCAAACCTGTCTCTTGCAATTACCAATTTCTCAGAACTGGCGCTCCACCAAGCAAAACTGAATTTCCCTTTTAATTTTTTAAGGGTAGTCTCTAATCCCCAAGCCTTTAAAGCTGCAAGTAAGACTGTGTTTTCTACCTTGACTCCTTCACTTTTTAATTGACCTATTAGCTCAAGAGAGTTCTCGATTTCTCCACTTAATAGGAGAGAGTCTCCAGAATTACTGTCCACTACCGAATAACCTGCAGCCCCTAAAACCAAGTTGCTTTCATCAGACCATACCTCTACGTCTATACTAATTTCTTTTCCCTGACTTAGCATCTTAGAAACGGTTTCTACAGCTTCAGCAACAGAAAAGTTTTCTAAACCAAATATGCCAGAAATTCTTTGCATTTAGTCTTTTAAAGGATCCCAGCCTTGAGCTTTTAACTCCACATCTTGGCCGCTTTTGGTGACCATAATGTGTTCTTTTGCATCTTCTGTCATATGTCCAATAACAGATAGTTTAGGGTGGTTGCGGATCGTTTCGAAATCGTTTTGTGAGATGGTAAATAGCAGCTCGTAATCCTCTCCCCCGCTTAACATACACACAGTGGGGTCTAAGTTAAACTCTCTAGCTGTATCATATGTTTTGGGGTCGATCGGTAGCTTGTCTTCATATATTCTTACTCCCAATCCACTTGCGGACATAAGGTGAAAACACTCTGAGGCTAGGCCGTCAGAAATATCAATCATACTTGTGGGCTTAACTTTTAAATCTGAAAGCTCTGTAACAATATCGGTTCTTGCTTCAGGCTTGAGTTGTCGCTCAATGATATAGCTATGGTCAGCTAAATCTGGCTGTGCCTTTGGAGCTTCCTTAAAAACTTCCTTTTCCCTTTCTAAAACCTGAAGCCCCATATACGCTGACCCAAGATCGCCTGATACAACGAGTAAATCACCCGCTGAAGCTCCTCCCCTAGTCACCACTGAATCCCCATCAACAAGTCCAATTGCGGTAATTGAGAGCGTTAAACCTGAGGGGCTTGAAGTTGTGTCTCCCCCAACCAAATCAACTTTGTACAGCTCACATGCTGTTTTAACACCCTCATATAATTCTTCTAATGCTTCAACTGAAAATCTGTTTGAAACACCCAGACCAATTAAAATTTGAGTGGGTTTTGCATTCATTGCGCAAACGTCACTCAAGTTTGCAATCACCGCTTTATACCCAAGGTGCTTTAAAGGAACATAGCTTAAATCAAAGTGAACACCTTCAACAAGCATGTCTGTCGTGACAACGACTCGCTTTCCCAGTGGGTCAATAACTGCGGCGTCGTCTCCAACACCTAAAAGTGTCGATGGGCGGTTTTTTGCTAAGTCTTTTGTCAGCCTACTGATAAGGGCAAATTCCCCCAAATCTTTTATTTCCGTACGTTCCATAATTTACTCTTCTTCTCTAACATCACAAATGGACCCAACAAAATGAAGATTTAATTCAGCCAAAGGATGATTAAAATCCATTTCCACTTCTGTCTTAGAGATGCTCACAATGACACCCACCATTTCATTTCCATCTTCATCGTTCATCGGGATAGCCTCACCCTCTTGAATGTGCTCTTCGTCAAAATCTCCATCTACCTCAAAAACAGTTTTAGGAATCATTACAATTGCATCATCTGTGGTCGCTCCATAAGCTTCTGCACAAGGAATCACCACTTCAAAAGGCTCACCTGTGGATTTCCCCATTAATACTTTTTCCAGTGCTTCTAGAACTTCTCCCGAGCCCAAGTAGAACCCGAAAGCACTCTCTTCTCCACATTCCTCAAGAACTTCTCCTTGTTCACCACTTTCGTTAATTTCACTTAACACATACTCAATCTCTACAAATACGCCCTCTTTTACAATTCTATTTTTCATACCGCAAAGGTCAGTCGTACTTTGCCGACATGCAACGACTCCCCCACTCTTTTCCTTCAATTGTGTTTTTACTGTTATTTATGGCCGGTGGTTCTCACTTTTTTGCACAACATAATATCCCAAACCTGCGAGAATACTCCCCCGAACCTAGGGTGTTTTACCCAATGGGATGTAGAGATGTTGGGCATTCCGGAGCTCCTGTTGAAAGATTCTATCAGGACAATTACGACATGTCTGAATCTATCGCTCGAAGCGACACTTTCGATATCGACGCATACGAAATTGATCTTGACCTGACTCAGTACAGTCTCCAGCAAATGGTCGCGAGGGCGGTTATTTCACTTTCCGTGGTAGAAACGGGGGCTGAATCAGTTTGGTTCGATTTGATTGGCTTAACTGTCGATTCTATTAATGTTGATGGTGAAAGCTCCGTTTTTTTGCATGAAAATGGCAGACTCATCGTGCCTGCTCCTGATGGAGTTTTTACAGCTGAAAACACGCATGAGATTGAGGTGTATTATGGCGGCCACCCAACTCAAGATCCCTATTGGGGTGGTGTTTATTTCGCCTCAGAATATATCTATCACATGGGGATAGGACTTACAAGTATTCCTCCGAATTATGGGAAAGTTTGGCACCCATGCTTTGACAACTTTGTAGAAAGGGCAACCTATACATGGAATATTCGCAGCGCCGGCGGGATGAAGGCTCACCTTCAGGGAACCTTCATGGGAGAAACCTTCGAAGCGGGAGATACCCTAACACGAAGCTTCACCTTAGAGCATCCAATTACCACACACTGCGCTGCGTTTGCAGTGGCCAATTACACCGACAGTAATTTCGTTCACACTGGTGAATATGGCGATATACCCGTGAGATTAACCGCTAAACCTGAAGACATTAACCAAATGGTAAATAAATTCACTGACATCGGATATGCTATTGACGCACTTGAGTATTGGTGGGGGCCGTATGCATGGGAAAGGGTGGGGTATATCCTCACTACAGAGGGAGCTCTTGAAATACCCACGAATATCGCCTACCCTAAATTTATGGTTGGAGAAAGTATTGAGGCGAATGGGGATTTATTTGCCCATGAATTGGGACACCACTGGTGGGGTGATTTAGTCGCTCCAAGCATACACAACCACATGTGGATCAAAGAGGGTCCAGCTGAATATTCTAGTCATTTGTTCATTGAGCTGAAGGATGGTCACGAGGAGTTTGTAAAGTTGATTAAGGACAACCAGAAGTTCGTACTTGAAGAATGTCACATTCAAGATGATGGATTTCATCCCTTATCTCCGATGCCAGACGAGCATATTTACGGCAGACACACTTACTACAAAGGGGCCTCTATTCATCACAATTTAAGGGCTTACCTCGGAGATGATACGTATAGAAATGCGTGCCAAAACGTGATCGCTACTCATTTCGACAGTCACATGGATGCTGAAGTTTTCATGGAAACCCTCGAGGAATTTACCGAGTTAGACCTACAACCTTTCTTTGATGCCCAAATCTTCCAGCCAGGATTCTCAACCTGGCTTATAGACTCCACTGCCACAACATTTTCAGATGGAGAATATGAAACAACGCTGTTTTTAAACCAAAAACTACGCGCCTGTTCTTTGTTCCACGAAAATGAACCCTTAGATGTCACTCTTTGGGATGCATCTTGGGATACTAGTGTCGTTAGCATCCGTGTTGGTGGGGAATACGATGTTGCCACAATTTCTCACGCAGATCCTTTTGTACTTGTCGCCTTAAACACGGATGGAAAACTTAATCAAGGGCGACTTGATAACACCATTTCAATAAGCGAACCTACTGGGCTCTCAAGTATCCCGTGGGTCGAATTGAGGATGGGATGTGACGAAATCAGCGACAGTGTTATTGTGCGACTCGAACATCATTGGGCGGCTCCAGACAACGAGCCTATAGCATTTTATATCGATGAAATTAGCGATACTCATTTTTGGACCGTTGATGGCACATGGGAAGATGAAATTGAAGGGACCAACTCCCTTGTTCTTGACGCTCGATTCACATATGTCGGTAACAATGATGAAGGTTTAGATTTTGATTTGTATAACGGAGATGAGGAAGATGCTTTTCTTGCCTGGAGGCCCAACTCAGCCTCCACTTGGATCCAGTACCCCGATTACACATGGCAGGCTGGTTCTTTGGTTAACGGAAGCGGAGTTTTTAAGGTCTCCACACTCAGAAAGGGTCAGTATGCGTTTGCGAACGGTGATATCTCGCTCTCTGAAGAGTACTTGGCTGTTGAAAACGCTTCAGCCCTTGCCTACCCCTCTCCCGCTCGATCTAACATCACCCTTGATTTCAGAAATAGCACCGCTCAAACCAGTTCTAAAAATCAAGTTGTCAAAATTTGGGACGTAGCCGGCAGATTCGTTTACACAAAAACCATTCATGACTTCATGCCCTTTAATCTAAGCCTTGAGGGTTGGTCTGAAGGAGTGTATGTTGCGGTTTTATTCGATCGTGACGGGTTCGTCAACAGCACTCGCTTTGTCGTCGATAAGTGAACTGGTAAACGGACTCACTGATTTTACAATCCCTTCTACTTCTCTCATATACTGACGTTTGTCAAAATAAGGAGCGTAGGCATATCCTTCCACAGTGACTAATCTTTTGTGAGGTTCGTCATAGAAAGTAAGGCTGTAAAACGGACCACCCATAAAATCGTTTTCCATTCTCCAAAGCCCGCGAATTTCAGCAGCAAATTCTCCGTTAAATACGATTTCGTCATACGAAGGTATCATGCGCCTTTCGACCTGCATGTAGCTTCCTTCTGTTGGACCATTCACAAATTCTTTTGTAAGCTCGTCTCTTCTGTGAAGAAGGTGATCCAGCGAAAATTGCCATTCCCCCAAGTATGGTTCACAGTGAATAAAGAAGGCTTCCTGTACATCGTGATTGTCACTTCCTTTAAACCTAGTAAGTTGTCTATCAATCCAAGTAAACGAAGTATCTACTCTCACAGCGTAAGCGCCTTTAGGAACAAGAATGTCGAAACCCCAAGTCACACCTATTTCCCTTTTTATCACCTCATCTACAGATGATCGTGTCACATATGTTGTTCTCTTCACTTCAACATCGTGGAACAAGCTCAGCATTTCTGATGATCTTTTTGAAATCGCTTCAGCCACTTCTAATTCTGTCCTGCCTTTTGCAACGATGTAGATCTGACCTTTAGAGTATTTTTCCTTGTAAAAAACAACCGAGGCCTCTTGAGTATCAACTCTATCAGCAATTTCTACGTCAATTATATTTCTATGAGGTTTCCAAAATTTATTAAAGTCTTGTCTGTTCTTGTGCACCACATCGAACATGGGTTCATAAGTCTCGATATGCATTTGGGGCAGCACCGCATAGGGTTTATTTAAGATGGTTAATAGGCTGTCTCCTACTGATCTAGACCAAACTCCATCTGAGCAAACAACCAAAACTTCACCCTGAGGACCAACTCTACCCGGCAGGGGTGATCGCGCCCCTTCCTGACTAAAACACCCCAAAAGAATTGTCGACAAAAGCAGCAATATCTTCCAGGTAATTCTCATATTTTTGAGGGGTTTCCGTGAATTACCAGTCTTTGTCCAACATTTATATTAGAATTCTTCAGACCGTTCCAGGCTTTTAATTTATTAACTGAAACCCCATATTTTTGAGCAATCGTGCCAAGAACGTCTCCTGATTTTACCCTGTAATAAATCGGATCTGGCTCGTACTTAATTTCAGGAGTTAGCTCCGGTTTAAAACCCCTCATTTCCGATTCATGAGCTATAAATTCAGCCGTCATATCTAATGGGATTCTAACAGTCCAGATCTCACCTGGCCCTGGGATAATATTGCGACTGTAAATGGGATTAAGTATTTTCAACTCCTCCTCTGAAGCTTCCAGAAACTGAGCGATTTGGTCTAACCTTAAAGGACCCTGAATATGTATAGTGTCTGTTGTGAGAAATCCGGGGATTACATTTCTAGGAACAATGCTATATTCTGCGTGGTACTCCATCAAGTAAACAACCGCTAGAAAGTTTGGCACATAATTCCTCGTTTCTTTGGGAAGAAAAGAACGAATCTCCCAATAATTTGTTTTCCCTCCACTCCTCCTAATCGCCTTATTTACGTTTCCAGAACCTGCGTTATAAGCGGCAAGTGCTAAAAACCAATCATCATACATCTTGTAGAGCCTGTTTAGGTGGTTACAAGCAGCTTCTGTGCTTTTTCTTGGGTCCTTTCTTTCGTCTATATAGCTGTCTATCCTCAACCCTTCCGCCTTGGCGGTGTAGTACATAAATTGCCATAAACCTTTGGCTCCTGCATGAGATCTGGCTTCGGGGTTTAATGCACTTTCTACAATTGGAAGGTATTTTAACTCAAGAGGGAGGCCTTTCTTGTCAAGCATTTCTTCGAAAAGAGGAAAAAAAGCAGGCGCTCTGCCAAGCATCGTTCCAAGTCCTATTTTACGTTTATCTATATAGAGGGCTACTCTTGTGTGAGCTATTGGATTCCACGATAAATCAAGGTCTGATGACATATCTAAAATTGCCATACGAGACTTCATAACAGCTGTGTCAAGCTCGAGATTCGGCTCTCCAATAATATTCCAAAGTGAGGTGTCTGAGCTTACGCAACCCTGTGATTTACACCAAGTTTCCCATTGAGTTTCCCAAGAAAAAGGCTCGGAATTAACCTCAATAAGTATAGGCGCTTCTAATGAATCTGCTTGAGTTTGGGCAAGTGAAACTTGGAGCGATACTGCAATCGCAATAAAAAATAAATAAACCTCTCGATTCACTTATCCTTTTTTTCGTCGTCCTTCTTCTTGTCGTTTGTAGCGTTTTTAAATTCTTTAACGCCTTGACCTAAACCTTTCATAAGTTCAGGTATTTTACGACCACCGAAAAGCAACAACACCACAAGGGCAATGAGAATTAATTGAGTAGGACCTGGCATCATGACTTATAAATTTACTGCAAAGTTACAACTTACAGTTCAATATTATCTATCAGTCTGACACCTTCGACGCTTGCGGCAACAACAATGTGAGACCAGACTGTGCTTTCTGTACATATTGAGAAAGTTTTATAATTCACACCGCTCATATATTCAAGTTCAAAACCGTTTACGTTTTTCAAATTTTTCTTAGCAATCTCAACAGAGTCATTCACATCCAACCCATCCTTAACTCTGTCCACAACCGCTTGAAGTTCTTGTGAGATGTTTTGGGCTAAAACGACCCCAGCATCTGATAATCGTGTGTTTCTTGAACTTAGCGCAAGGCCGTTTTCATCTCTTATGAGATTGCAACTTACAATCTGAATCTTTGGGTGTCTTTCATTTGACATCCTTTCCACTACAGCTACTTGTTGTAAATCTTTGGTGCCAAAATAAGCTCTGTTTGGCTTTACCACCCTAAACAATTTATCTACTACAGACACAACTCCATCAAAATGCCCTTGTCTGCTTAGACCTTCAAAGGCAGAAGTGATCGGTCCGTAATCAACTTGCTCAGCAAGGGGTGTTCCTCCATAAATATCTTCGGGTGTGGGGGTAAATAAAATCGTGCAGCCGGCTTTTTCAGCAACAATTACATCATTTTCTAAAGTTCTTGGATAGGAATGTAAGTCTGCTTTTTTATTGAATTGAGTGGGGTTTACAAGAATGCTAACCACGACAATTTCATTCTCTCTTGCAGCTCTTTTAATTAATGATGCATGGCCCATGTGCAACGCTCCCATGGTAGGAACAAACCCCACGCTCTCCACCAACCCATTTAGATTTTCTATGAACCAGCTGTTTAATTCAGTTGTGGACCTTAGTATTATCATTTTTTGTCATAGTTTACAGCCTGAAACCTTCGGGTTTACTTGGAATTTACGGTAAAAATAGCTATATTTGTTGTTCGTCTAATCTGAAGAGAGCAAAACTATGAGCAAAAAACGAATTTTATACGTATCCCAGCACTTAGTTCCTTTCCTCCCCGAAACTCCTATGAGTTCAATCTCTCGACACCTTCCTCAGGGAGCGAGTGACAAGGATAGGGAAATACGAGTATTTATGCCTCGATTTGGGAAGATTAATGAGAGAAGACATCAACTTCATGAGGTCATCAGACTTTCGGGAATGAATTTAAACATTGACGATGTTGATCATCCGTTAATTATCAAGGTTGCGTCAATTCCCACTGCCCGAATGCAAGTATACTTCATTGATAACGATGATTTATTTAAGCGCAAAGCTGTTCTTTACGATTCTAATGATGAGTTGTTTAGCGACTCAGATGTTCGAGCTATTTTCTTCGTTCGTGGTGTTTTAGAAACTGTCAGAAAACTTGGTTGGGCTCCCGACATCATCCACTGTCATGGATGGATGGCGAACCTCCTTCCTCTTTATCTTAAAAACAACTACAAAGACGATCCTTACTTCGCTAACAGCAAGATTATTTGCAGCATCTATGATGAGGGGTTCGATGGTGAACTAGACAGCCGAATGGCTGAAAAAATTGTTCTTGATGGGATCCCGTCTGATCAAGCTGAAACAATTAGCAATCCTACTTTCAATAATATGAATGCAATCGCTATTGAAAATGCCGATGCAATTATTGCTGCTTCTGAGGATTTGGATGAAGAAACACTCAATCAAATTAACGCTGCTGAGATTCCCGTTCTGAAATTTCCTGGAAATGAGGGCTATCTCGCTGACATTAACTCATTCTACGATGAGGTTATCGGTGTTGAGGTTGAGACTATAGAGGGTTAATAATAACATTCACAACAGTAAATGAAGCATCTTTTTAGTGTAAACACTTCTTGTTTATTGTGTTTGTCGTGCATTCTTCTTTTTGCTGGATGTATAAAACCGGAATCATCTATAGGATTGGGGTTACAGCCTGAAACGGATCTTCTCAATTTAGTCACAACAGACACGCTTACTCTTGAAATATTCACTGTTAGAGAAGACTCCCTTGAAACAGATGAGTTGAGTACCGCTGTTCTGGGGCGTGTTTTCCAACCTAGAATTGGTTGGACTACTGCGGGGTTTGCTACTCAATTAAGGCTGAGCGCTCCAGGTATAAATTTCGGAACAAACCCCCAAGTTGATAGTCTTTTTCTCAGTTTGCGATTCACTGGCGATACATATGGCCAGCTCAGTCCACAAAGTCTTCTTGTTCATCAATTGGCTGATTCTCTCTCTCTCGATTCAACTTATTACTCTAATTTTAACCCGGAGGTAACTCACGATATTCTGAATGATGAGCTTCAGGGTCAAATTTCTCTAAACCCCTCTGATGATCTGATTATAGGTGAGGATACTATCGTGTCGCAAATTAGGTTAAATCTTAAACCCTCTTTAGGCCAAACAATTTTAGATCAAGACACCTCTGTGTTTAGCAACAATGAGTCTTGGTTAGACTTCTTCCCTGGTATAGTCGTATCTACTCAAGGAAATGGAGTAGGTGCCACTGGAGTAGATATCTCTTCTGGGCTAAGCTTAATGAGACTACACTATCACAATGATACCGACACATCCTTCTACGATTTTCTTATATCGCCTCTTAGCGCAAGGGTAAATATGTTTTCTCAGGATTACGTCAGTGCTCTATCTAGTTTAAACTCTCCCGTTAGTGACTCTGTTTTTGTAGATGGAATTCGGTCTCTTTATATAATGTCAGGCGCGGGGCTAAAGACCCATATAAAAATACCATTCTTAGAGTCTATCAACAATGCTATCGACTCGATCTCCGGAGATACTATCTCCCTAGGGAGTGCAATTCAGAAAGCTGAGTTAGTTTTCACCCTGGATGATTCTTATTTTGACTCAAGATACCCTCCACATGATCAGCTTTATATTTTGACTGAAAATTCGGAAGGAAATCCAATATCAACACCAGATCAAATGAGCCTGGGGGTTAATATTGATGGGAATTATGATTCTCAAAACAAAACGTATCGCTTTAACATCTCTAGAAGCATACAACATCTCCTAAATAGAAGTTCGGGAGCTTATTACGGAAATTTTTCACCCGATAATCCCATCCCACCATTTTATATAGTGTCAAGTAGGGCGGGGATTTCTATTCAAGGAGTCGTGTTAAATGGAACCGATGCGGGAGAAAATCGTCCACGACTTGTAATCACTTACAGTCATTAGGTTAGTTTAGTATTAAAATTTAACTGAATCAATATGTGTGGAATTGTAGCCTATATAGGACCTAAACCCGCCTTACCTATTGTAATTAGCGGCCTTAAGCGCCTTGAGTACCGAGGCTATGACAGCTCCGGCATCGCTCTTATTGAGTCTGATGGAAAACGTGGCAATAAGCTCGTAGTAAGAAAAAAGAAAGGAAAAGTAAGTGATCTACTTGACCATATTGGTGAGGAGGTGTTAAATGGCGGCGTTGCCATTGGTCACACGCGTTGGGCAACACACGGACCACCGAATGATATAAATGCACATCCCCACAGAGGTGAATCGGATCGAATCGCTTTAGTTCACAATGGAATTATTGAGAATTATACCTCCATAAAAGAAACATTACACAACAGAGGCCATGCCTTGCTAAGTGATACTGATTCTGAAGTTTTAGCTCACCTTATTGGGGAGGTTATGAAGAGTGGTAATCTGAGTTTGTTTGATGCTGTAAGAACGGCATTAAATCAAGTTGTGGGAGCCTATGCCATTGTCGTTATCGATAAGGACAACCCCACAACATTAATTGCGGCTCGAAAGTCAAGTCCTCTCGTAATAGGGTTGGGAGAGGATGGTTCTTATTATGTAGCCTCTGACGCTACCCCGATAATACCTTACACAAAAAATGTAGTTTATTTAAACGATGAAGAAATTGCATCATTAGAATTAGACAACGGTCTTCGAATTAGAACAATTTCAAACTCCAAGATTACGCCTCAAGTTCAAGCTTTAGAATTAGAAATTGAATCAATCGAAAAGGGTGGTTATGAACACTTTATGCTCAAGGAAATTTTTGAACAACCTAAGTCTATTCGTGATTCATTAAGGGGTAGAATTGATTTAAAGAAAGGTGATGTTAAAATATCAGGAGTTGAGGAGAATTGGGAGAAATGGGACAACGCGTCTCGAATTATTATACTGGCTTGTGGCACAAGTTGGCATGCTGGACTGGTTGCGGAATATCTATTTGAGGAATACACTCGTATACCCGTAGAGGTTGAATATGCTTCCGAGTTTAGATATAGAAACCCTATAGTTAGAGAAGATGACATTGTGATTGCAATTTCACAAAGTGGTGAAACAGCAGACACCTTGGCCGCCATTAAAACAGCTAAGGAAGGGGGGGCTCATGTTTTCTGTATATGTAATGTCGTGGGTTCAAGTATCTCACGAGAATCTCACAGTGGCGCATACACACATGCGGGACCAGAAATTGGTGTTGCTTCAACGAAAGCTTTTACCTCTCAGATTGCTGTTCTAACAGTGATCGCTCTTCAGATTGGCTTTAAAAAAGGAAGGTTACCAAGAGAACGGTTCTTAAGGTTAATCACAGAGTTAAGTGAAATTCCAGAGTTGGTAGACTCTGTACTTAAACAAGTTGATCTTATTTATGACATAGCGGCTGAGTTTGCAGAATCTAGTAACGCTCTTTACTTAGGTAGGGGTTACCAATTTCCTGTCGCGCTTGAAGGGGCTCTCAAACTAAAAGAAATTAGTTACATACATGCTGAAGGCTATCCTGCTGCGGAAATGAAGCACGGCCCTATAGCATTAATTGATGAAAGCCTTCCTGTTATTATTATCGCTCCAAAGGATGATGTTTACGAAAAGGTTGTGAGCAATATTCAAGAGGTAAAAGCAAGAGGTGGCCGCTTAGTTGTGATAGTTACTGAAGGTGACAAAGAGGCTGCCGGTCTCGCTGATTATGTGATAGAGATTCCCAAATGTGATCCATCTCTTGCTCCATTGTTAACCTCTATTCCGCTTCAGCTGTTGAGTTATAAAATAGCTGTTTTACGTGGTTGTAATGTTGACCAACCAAGAAATCTTGCAAAAAGCGTAACTGTAGAGTAGGTAAACGGTAAGTTTCAAGGTACTATGATTTAAACGATTAACTCTATTCGGTCGATAACCCGTGAGAAATGAGAGGTAATTGATTTAAACACGTATAAGACGTAGTACAACACATATT
>Ga0307984_1000705_pt1 | contig 14293 bp, 14 predicted proteins | sample EllFjometageno78_FD_203169 | JGI IMG/M metagenome (GOLD analysis project Ga0307984, IMG submission 203169) | Marine microbial communities from Ellis Fjord, Antarctic Ocean - #78 | ecosystem: Environmental > Aquatic > Marine > Unclassified | place: Southern Ocean | collected 2014-10-09
CGTGATCAAGGACACGCCCTATAGGAAATTGTTCAAACGCAATCACCTGCCCAATATCTACAATGGTTTGATGTATTTCAGACGAAGCAAGAAGGCACAGCAATTTTACAACACGGCACGGAACATAGTCGCAAACTGGAACGAAGTCAAAACGAAAATGTTGATAGCCTGCCATGACGAGTATCCAAGCACAGATGTTGTGTTCGCTTTGGCGTACAGAATCATGGATCCAAACATGCAGGGGTTGATCGATTACGAATGGTTCAAGTTCATACATCATAAGCCTGCCATACACGGCCTCACGAGAGTGAAAGATCACAACGAATACCTGTACCCAAACAGCACGGGCGATGCCGTTTACATTGGAGAAACACGTGTAAACAGGCCATGGCACTATCATGACAAGGAGTTACATGCCAGGATTTTTTGAAGCAATGTCCAACATGCCACAGTTAAAGAAGAAGAAACATTTCATCACGGTGGAAGGCCGACAGCACGAAGTCACATTGGAAAAATCAATATGGGCATGTAGACAAGGAGAGCAAAATCTGATAATGCAAAACGGTGAGATAATAGTCAAACCGGCACCCAAGCCCATGACTGTTTACACGGTACTGGAAAAGGCAGAAAAAGGATATCATTTCGAGCAGGGAGACATACACTGGCCAAACGAATTCTCAGAGGGAGGGGTCACATGGCAGATAAAGTCAGAGTAAGCGACCTGGACTTCGTGTACATCAGTTTCAAGGAACCCAACAAGGAACAGAACTGGGCAGACCTAAGGAACAAGGTGCCATGGGCAAAACGTGTCGACGGCGTCGTTGGGTTTGATTCCGCACACAAGGCCGCGGCGGAACTTGCAGAAACCGATTTCTTCATCAGCGTGGATGGAGACAACGTTATAGATGAGAAATTTTTATTAGAAACACTTGATTGGACAAAGACCAACAAGAAAGCAGTGCATAGGTGGAGGGCCAAGAACAACATCAATGGACTAGTATATGGTAACGGTGGACTTGTTGGTTGGAACAAAGAAACATGCTTAAACATGAAGACACATGAAAACGCCGAAACGGAAGAGAACAAAATAGACTTCTGTTGGGGAGTGCCACACGAGAACCTACACAACTGTTATTCGACCACTGTGATAAATGGTTCTGAACAGCAGGCCTTCGTCGCGGGTTACAGAGAGGGTGTGAAGATGAGTACCGAGAAAGGGAAACCCATACCTGCAGGAGATTTCAAAACAATCTGGCCAAACAACCTGAAAATATTAAGCACTTGGTGTACGATAGGTGCGGACGTTGACCTAGGCAAGTATGCTATGCTAGGAGCGAGGATGGGGTGTTTTAACACAGTCATCGAGTCTAACAACGATCATTTCAAGATACGTGATATGGACAACATGGAATTATATTATAAAGACCAGTCACTTGCAGACATTGACACTGACTTATTGATGTATGGCAACAGCCTGAGACATCAACTAGACATGCCCATAGCAGAATTAGATGCAGAGCAAAGTAGATTCTACAGGTTCGTTAAACCCCAACACAGAAACACGGGAGTGCAAGATCGTGAGCACTAGTGATTACAAACAAGACGCACTGAAGGCCAAGGACAAGTTAGCGGAAGTGTCACCCACGATGTGCCTGGCCAAGTGGAATCAAACGTCACTGCACCTGCCCACGGGACTCACAAACTCGTGCTATCACCCACCACTGCATGAGATAGATGCGGAAGCGGTAAAACTGAATCCCGCGGCACTGCACAACACAAAAGAAAAGCTAAATCAACGACAACAGATGCTCGATGGTAAACAACCCGCTGGTTGTTCGTACTGTTGGAACATGGAGAAGACCGGGGAGATGTCAGACAGGCACTACCGATCCGGTGAACCATGGGCCATGCAGGACTTCGACGACATTAGGAAGAACCCTATCGATGAAAATTGGACACCCAGGTATGTTGAGGTCAACTTCAACAACGCCTGTAACCTGAAGTGTAGTTACTGTAGCCCACAGTTCTCGACCACGTGGGGCAAGGAGATTGACAGGTACGGCCAGTATCCCACGTCACCACCGCACAACGCACCAGAGCACTTCCAGGGAAGGCGTAAGCCCATACCCAACAGGGAGGAGAACCCATACGTGACCGCTTTCTGGAAATGGTGGCCCACGCTGTACAAGAATCTAAAGCACTTCCGTATGACCGGCGGTGAGCCCATGATGGACAACAACACTTACAAGGTGTTCCAGTACATAATAGATCATCCTAAACAAGATCTGCACCTAAACGTGACAAGTAACATGTGTCCGGCTGACAAGAAGCTGAAAGAGAAGTACTTCAACATGGCACAAGAAATATGTATGCAGGAGAAAGTGGAACACCTGATGCAGTTCGTGTCAGTGGATGCCTTTGGCAAACGAGCGGAGTACATACGTAACGGATTGGACTTCGACTACATGATGGACAACGTGGAGGAGTTCCTGGAGCGTATTCCCGTGCGTAACTCAATAACGTTCATATGCACATACAATAATCTAAGCATCACTAGTATGGACAAGCTGTTAGAGAAGATACTGGAACTGCGTACAAAGTACAGCAAGACCTATCAGAGGGTATGGTTCGATGTACCACTGCTGAGACAACCCGCATGGCAACAGATCACACTGCTACCAGAGTCGTACCAGGCCATACACGAAGCTAACATAGGGTACATGCAATCGAATTCCGGCGAGGACAACGGGCTACACATATTCAAGGACTTCGAGATCCAGAAGATGCAACGCAATCTAGCTTACTGGCGAGAAAACGCGGACGCAAGTACGCAAAACAAAAAAAACTTCTACGCATTTTTTAACGAACATGATCGAAGACGTACTACTAGATTTTTAAACACCTTCCCCGAGATGGAAGAGTTTTGGGAGGAGTGTAAAAACACAAATGGATGATTTAGGATATAAAAAACAGATACTAGACACAAAGAGTGCAAGTTTCTGTGGAGCCAAGTGGTACAATGCGACCATATGGTTGGGCAGTGGTATGACCACGAGTTGTCATCACCCTCTTCCGCACAAGATTGATCTAGAAGCAATTAAAACAAATCCTAGTGCTATACACAACACTGTACAGAAGAAAAAAGAACGTAAGCAGATGCAGTGCGGAGACAGACCCAAGGGCTGTGAGTACTGTTGGAAGATAGAAGACATTGACAGGGACAACATCAGTGACAGGGTTTACAAATCAAAAATATTCACAAATAAAGAATTAGACACTGCGTATAGTTCAGATCACAACACAGATGTAAACCTAAAGACATTAGAGATAGCATTTGACAGGACTTGCAACTTCGCTTGTACATACTGTAATCCAGCATTCAGCTCCACGTGGGCAAACAACATCAAGAGGCAAGGGCCATACACAGGCATGGTCACAGACGGACGTAATCACTTCACCCATGCACACGATTCAGCGGAACCGTACAAGAAAGACGAGAGCAATCCCTATGTTGAAGCATTCTACAAATGGTGGGAAACGGATCTACACAAGAGCCTAGACGAACTGAGGATCACAGGAGGAGAACCTATGATGAGTCCAAACCTGTGGAGACTGTTAGATTGGATAGAAACACAAGGTGACAAGATGAATCCCAACATGCGTATTGCAATCAACTCTAATCTAGGAGCGAAACAGAGTATTATAGACAGATTCAAGAAGAAATTAAAAGGGTTTAAAAATTTCCATCTGTACACCAGCATGGAAGCAACATTCGGACAGGCAGAATACATCAGAGACGGATTAGATTATGGCGACTGGTTCTCAAATTTCTTACACATGATGGTGGACAAGGTCCCATCAGAGGTCCACAACATGTGTACTATAAATGCATTGTGTCTAGAGTCACTGCCCGAATTGCTGGAGAAGATTTTGTTCTTTAAAAATGCCGGCAAGGTGTATGGAGCAAAGGTCAACTACACACTTAACATATTGAGGTTTCCGAGCTTCCAGTCACCGCTTGTGTTGCCGGACGACCTGAGGAATAAATTTAAGGGTGACATACAGAAGTTTTTAAATACTAATATGAAACATTTAGAGGAAATGGAAGTAAATCAGACACAGCGACTGATAGATTACCTTGATGTTGTCAAGACACCACACGCAGGTGCGGCCACGCAGGAAAAGTTACAGAAAGATTTCAAGGCATTTTACAGTCAATATGACAAACGGAGCGGAAAAGACTTTGCACAGACTTTCCCGATAATAGGAGAATGGTATAGTGGCATATGAGTATGGGGCTAAAGAGCCCGAGAAACTAAAGATCAAAGACATGACTCCTAGGGAAAAGGAGTTGTTGATTGAGAGTGATACGTTCTGTATGCTACCATGGATGCATCTACATGCATACCCCGACGGCAGGGCATATCCCTGTTGTTTCTCTTTTGATCCTTATCCAGTCGGCGATCTAAACAAGCAGAGTCTCAAGGAAGTGTTTAACGGTGACAAGATGAAAGAACTGCGGGTACGTATGTTGAACAATAAGAAATCACGTGAGTGTATGAAATGTTATGATCAAGAGAAGTCAGGTTTCTTTTCACTGCGTCTAAGTTCCAACAAGCATTTTGGACACAATGTTCCCCTGGTACACAACACACTACCAGACGGTGAAGCGGACTTCGTAATGAAGTACTGGGATATACGTTTCTCAAATTTATGTAATATGGCCTGCAGAAGTTGTGGCACATGGTTCAGCAGTAACTGGTATGAAGATCATAAAAAATTAACAGGCAGTCCACCACCACATGCAAAAGTAATGAAAGTGGGAAGAAGCACAAACGACATGTGGGAACAGATGTTGGAATCATTTGAACACACTGAGCAGTTCTATTTTGCAGGTGGAGAACCGATCATAATGGAAGAGCATTATAGGATATTAAAAGAATTAGACAGACGTAAGATGTATCATGTGAGATTGATATACAACACAAACTTCATGAGAACAACATTCAAGGATATTGACGTATTCGAGTTATGGAACAAGTTTGATTCTGTGTCCATAGGAGCCAGCCTAGATGCAGAAGGTGATCGTGCAGAGTTGATGCGTAAAGGAACTGTGTGGAAAGACATTATCGCTAACAGAAAACGTATGATCGAAGTTTGTCCAAAAGTAGATTTTTACATCAGTTCAACAGTGGGTCTAGTGAACAGTTTACACGTGACTGATTTCCACAAGAGCTGGGTAGAGCAGGGATTGATCAAGCCAGCAGACTTCAACTTCAATCTTTTACAACATCCTGTATGGCAGAGGATGGACATACTACCTCCAGAGTATAAACAGCAGGTCAAGGAAAAGTTTGAGAAGCACATTGAATGGTTGAAGGACAAAGATCCATTGACGAGAGCAACCAAGGGATACGAATCAGCACTGGATTGGATATTTTCTAAGGACAACCAGAAGCATTTAGATCTACATATCGAACAAACAAAAAAATATGACAAAATGAGGAATGAGCAAACCTTAGATGTGTTCCCAGAATGGAAAGAACTGTTTGACAAGTATGACAAGAATAAAACCTAAAGACGGCAACAAGACGTTCTGCATGGCACCGTGGACACACACGTACCTGTCACCACAGACGGAAAGACGTTTGTGTTGTGCATCCAGAGAACCCGCACAGAGTTTCAAGCAGTACATAGACACGGGCAACGAAGCCAACGAGTACAAACCACTGACACTGAAAGAGCATTGGAATTCAGAGCATATGCGATCGGTTAGACAGCGTATGATGGCAGGAGAGGAGTTATCCGAATGCCAGGTGTGCGATCACAAATTGTTAAACACCAATGTATATAGATCGTATTTCAATCAGTTGTTCAAACACAAGGTAGATGAAGCATACGACAGCACAGACGAATCAGGTGCGACCACGATGCCAACGGTGAGTTTTGACTACAGGTTCAACAACCTGTGCAACTTCAAATGTAGGATGTGCGGTGACATGTTGAGTAGCAGTTGGGAAGCAGAATCCAGGAAAGAAAAGTCATGGAACGAAGATTCACAGCCGTGGATGGCATCGCCCCTACGAGAACAGATCAAAAAATTCCAAGACACACAGGTGGTTGAGGAGTTCACTAATGCCGTGGAGACAAGGACCATCAAAGAGATATACTGGTGCGGTGGAGAACCCCTGATGTGGGACATACATTGGAAAGCCATGCAGAGAATAATAGAACTAGGATTCGCCAAAGAAGTGTATGTCAGGTACAACACCAATCTAAGCAGGACGTCATTGAAGGGAATTAAATTGTTTGACTTACTGCCACATTTCCAGGATTGGCAAGTGTGTTCGTCACTAGACGGCACAGGAGAAGTTGGAGAATACATCAGGGACGGACTAGACTACAAGCAGTGGTTGGAAAATTTCAAAGAAGGATTAGCAGTCGCAAAGACATCCAGGGAGATGAGATTGGATTACACACTGACCATGCCCGGGCTACTGGAACTTAAAAACATGTTTGATCTAAGTCAGGAATTGAATGTTGAACTGCTGACAAAGGTCATGTTCACGTTCAGTCCAACAGAGGTGCTGAGTCCATTGGCACTGCCTCGCGAGCTATTGTGCACCATCATAGATGAAGCACTGGAATACATGGAGCCAAAGGCCACACGTAAGCAACAGAGCCTGATTGACACACTTAAAAATTTAAAGAACAGGGAGAACCTCGATGACATGTTCCTTGGAATTGATGCTGTCGTGGGCAGGAAGAAAGGCAAGGAAAGACAGCAAGGGATTGACAGGATCAGAGGACAGGACATAACAAAAATATTAAGCAGGGACGAAAGGGTACTGGGATGGTGGACAAGTATATAAAATCAAATGTCTGTCCGTTGCCGTGGACACATCTAGAAGTTGACGTGAACGGTGGGGCATCACCTTGCTGTCTGTACAAGGGCAGTGTGCCGGGAGTCAAGGTATATGAGCAGAGTTTGAAATCCATACAAGACACAGAATACATGGTTAAATTGCGAGAACAGTTCCGTGATGGAGAAAGACCAACTGGATGTCAGAGCTGTTGGCAAGAGGAAGACGCAGGAAAAACATCTAAAAGACAAAACTCAATATACAAAATGAAAACAAGCCTAACAGATTGGACACCTAATAGCGAGCCAACACTGAAGTTCATCGACTTTAAGTTGGGCAATGTGTGTAATCTCAAGTGTAGGATATGCGGATCATGGAGTTCCTCAAAATGGGCTCAGGAGGAGATAGATTATGAAACAGCCAAGGGTGGAGATAATCCTCTTGCAAGGAAACAATTACGAGAAGGCGGGTGGCCTAAAAAGAACCCACAATTTTTTGAGGAGTTACAGGAGGATCTGAAACACGTGGAGTACTTCGAATTCACAGGTGGCGAACCGTTCATGATCAAGGACCACTTCAAGATACTGATGCACTGCGTGGAGATGGGGTATGCCCGGAACATAGACATACACTACAACACCAACGGCACACAGCTACCACCACAGGAGATATTTGACCTATGGAGTTGTTTCAAGCACGTTGAGATAGCATTCAGCATTGATGACGTGGGAGAACCTTTCGAGTATCAGAGGCATCCTGCCAAGTGGCGAGAAGTGAATCAGAACCTTATCAAGTTCAAGGAAATGAAAACCCCTAACATGGACTTCCAGATATGTTCAACGGTGAGCATATTCAATGTGTTCAACTGGGCCAAGATGGCGCTGTGGGTCGCACAGTTCCAGCCCAAGTTCTTCTACGTGAACACCTGCTTCGATCCAGATGTTTTCAACATACAGACACTACCAAGACAGGTCAAAGACATAGTGATGGACAGGTATGGTATGCTGACAGACTATCAGCCCAGCATACGATTCATGAATGCCGCTGACAGAGATTCGCCAGAGATACGAGCAGAAAGAAAAAGAAGAATACTACAAACAGACCAGTACAGGAAAGAAAATTTTGGTGACATGTTTCCACTTTTAAATAACATATTGAGGATATATGAGTAAATTTATAGCAGGCGGGTGCAGTTTCACATATGGCTCGGAGTTGTCGGATGACGATAAAGGAAAGATACCCAGCAAGAAATCATGGGCACATGAACTTTACAAACACAGTGAAGCTGAAGAGTATGTTTGTGTTGCTAAACCTGGTACAGGTAATAGTGGTATAGCTCGTAGAGTTTTTGAGTCGGTGGCAACTAATAAAGAGATCGTAGGAGTTGTTGTGATGTGGAGTTTCCTTTCGAGGTATGACTGGGCCATGCCCAGGCACAGGGAACTGGAAAAGACACGTTGGACAACGATATCACCGTGGGACACCAACATGGCAGATGAGGAAAGGCACAATGCACTAGCAGGAGCAAAAGGACAACAGGAACAATGGAAACACAGGCAAAACTTTATGATGGAAACAGGAGTGAAACCGTTTGCAGAGGCCATATACAGATATGCGGCCAACGAATACCATGAGACCTACATGAGTTGGAAGAGCATAATCTGGTTGCAGAACATATTGGAAAAGAAGAAAATACCATTCATGTTCACACTGGCGGATAACAGCCTGTTCTACAAGGAGTTCGACCACCACAAGGACCAGGATCCATTCATGAAAGCCTTGCACGGTGAGATTGATCTTACCAAGTGGTTCACGTTTGGCGAGAGGATGATGGGATTCAACCAATGGGCACTTTTAAATGATTATCCCACAGGAACCACACATCCGCTTGACGAAGCACACCGAGATGCTGTAAAATTAATGTTACCACAGTTTAAAAAACTAATAGGAGGAGAATAATGCTTTGTTGGATAAAAAGTCTATACATTAAGATCAAGCAAGAACTTGCTTATCGTAAGAGATTGAAAGAACTAAAGAAAAAAGACCCATTTATATACAAATAAAATGGAACAGATAAAGAAACGTATCAAAGAAGTGTTTGCAAAGGCACCTAAGTTTGAACTGATAGAGATGCCTTTCATAGATATCTCTGAAGATCCTGTGAGACCAGAATTAAGTCTAGAGTTCAGACAGGCATACGGAAGAAAGATATATGGGATCAAAGATGAAGAAGGCGACATAGCGGCAGTGATGTGTTTCGCATTTACACATAACATTCCAAAAAGTGTGGAAGAGATGGACATAATGAGCAAGGACGCCGCTATGCAGGCCACTCACAGGGCAGGAGTACAAGGTTCGATAGCAATAGCATATACAGTATGGGCAAAGAAAAAAGGTGGCGGAAAACACATGGTGAACGAAGTGTACAAGATGATCAAAGAATCAAATCATCTGAATAGACTAGTCACGCTATCTCCGATAACTGACATAGCAACCAAGTTCCATGCAAAGAACGGAGCAAAGCAAGTGCAGGTGAATCTAACCACACAGAATTTTGAATACGACATTGAACTAGAGAAATGGGAAGTATTGAAGAAAAGAGCCAAAGGATGGTTTAACATAAAATGAAAATTAATATAAATGACATAGAAGGCAATGTTGTCAAACAGGATCAAAGATACACTGTCAAGGACAACACACATCTTAAAAATCTCGTGGTCAGTTCGACCGAGTTGAATCCTGCAAAGAGCACTACTGGGCATAAACACCCAGGACAAGAGGAAGTGTATTATTTCACCACCGGAACTGGTCGAATGGAGTTAGACGACAAAGAATTCGCCGTAGCAGAGGGTGATGTGGTACTAATCGAAGACGGTGTATTCCATCGTGTCCACGCAGGTCCGGAAGGACTGTATTTTGTTTGTGTGTTTGACGGTAGGAGGGATCACTAGTGAAAATACTAGGAATCAACTGCATGAACCATGACGCATCTATGTCAGTAGTCGATGGTAGAGAGATATTATGGGCGGCACATGCCGAACGTTATTCAAAGGTTAAGAATGATCACTTTCTAAATTGGGCAATAGTTAATGAAGCAATGACTTATGGTCCTTTTGACAAAGTTGTCTACTATGAGAAACCGTTGTTGAAGAAGACAAGACAATTCTATGCAGGGCAATACGGAGATGCATTCAGTTACACGGAAATGCCACAGTGGCACCTAGACATGTTTGGTATAAAGATAGATCAGTATGTCAAACATCATGACTCACACGCCGCGGCAGGTTACTTCACTTCACCGTTCAAAGAAGAGGGAGCGACCATACTGACTGTAGATGCGATAGGAGAATGGGAGACCGTTTCCATATCCACCGCTGACAAGGTCTGGATTGACAGGAAAGAGACCCTCAACTATCCACATTCGGTGGGCATACTGTATTCAGCATTCACACATCGTTGCGGACTTAAACCTGCAGAAGAAGAATACATCCTGATGGGCATGGCCGCATATGGCAAGCCCATATACAAAGATGACATATACGAGGACTTCGTTCACCAAGCACCATTCAAGATGAAGAAGAATTTACACAGGGGACTGAGCAACTGGCATCCAGAAGCCGATGTCATGGACATTGCCGCGAGCATACAGGCAGTCACGGAAGAGATACTGGCAGACCTTTTCCTGAGGGCATCCAAGTATGGCAGTCGGAATTTGGTATACGCTGGCGGGGTAGCGTTGAACTGTGCCGCCAACAGGACACTCGCTAATATAGGATTGTTTGACAACATATGGATAATACCAAATCCGGGAGATTCGGGATCCAGTTTGGGTTGCATAGCGGCCTCAGAAAAAATACATCTGAATTGGAAGAGTCCGTTCCTAGGACACAACATCGAGGGTGAGTATCCCGTGGATGCGATAATAAAAGAACTTACGGAAAACAAGATGGTGGGAGTTGCAAGTGGTAGGGCGGAGTTCGGACCAAGGGCACTTGGTAATAGATCATTGTTAGCAGACCCAAGGGGTGAGGACATCAAGGATTTGGTAAATGGTATCAAGAAGCGACAGCGGTTCAGACCGTTCGCACCAGCCATACTGGAAGAGGACGTGAATGACTATTTTGACCTGCCTACGGGTGTTAAAAACACCCCTTATATGCAATACACAGCGGCGTACACGCATGGTAAAGACTGTCCGGCTATATTGCATCACGATGGCACGAGTAGGGTGCAAACCGTGTCTAAGAGCGACAACGAAGGGTTTTACGAACTTCTTACTGCATGGAAGAAAGCAACAGGCTGTCCCATATTGTTGAACACCAGTTTGAACATCAAGGGCATGCCCATGGTAAATGACACCAAAGATGGTAAACTTTGGACACACAAATACGGAGTCAAAGTACTATAATGAAGATATTGGTTACAGGCGGAAAAGGATTCATAGGCTCAAAGATAGTTGAGATGCTGTCCAATGATCACAAGGTCACAGTGGTTGATAACCTGGACACTTACGGGATCATGACCAAAAAAGAATTGGAAAACTTAAACAAATGGCGTACAAGGAATTGGAACATCGAAAACGTGTCAATGATACAAGGTGACGTGCTAGACAGGCTTGTCTGTTTGAAAGCATTTAAATCAAGACCAGACATAGTAATACATCTGGCAACGTATCCGAGAGCAAAAATAGTAGACAATGATCCTATTGTGGGCATACCCAAAGTTATAAACACAACAACCAATCTGTTATGGCATTCAGAGAAGTTTAATGTTAAGAAGTTTGTTTACATCAGTAGTAGCATGGTGTATGGGGATTTTGTGGACGGTATGAAGGAAGACGGAAACACAAAGCCCAAGAACATATATGGCGAAGCAAAACTAACAGGAGAGCGACTGGTCAAGCTGTTTGCAAAGAGAGATGGACTTAACTACAATATCATAAGACCAAGCGGAGTTTATGGTCCGGGCGACATGCCTGACAGGGTAGTATCTAAATTTTTCGCAAAAGCAATGGCAAATGAAACAATCACATTACACAACGGCGCAAACAAAGTTGACTTCACATACAGGCAGGATGCGGCAACTGGAATTATCCAAGCGGCACTGTCGTCTGTGGCCAATGTCAGTTTTAACATCACGGCAGGACACGCCACAAGCCTAAGAACACTTGCAGAAACGATCATAGAAATTACAGGCAGTAAATCAGAACTTGAAGACATAGGCAATCATAAATTATACCCCATGCGTGGCACGTTAGACATTGGTCGTGCAAAAGACTTACTGGGATATGAACCAAAATTTACATTAGAACAAGGATTACGAAGTTATTATGACTGGTTACAGAATAAAATTTAACGGAGCCGATCGATTGTACGATGCCTACTCTTGGAGACTTGCGAGCAGGGCCAAGTCAGCATGGAAATCTGGCGATGTACTACAAGGAAAATATCTCAAACAGTTGGAAACGGAAATGGCAGAAAAATACAAAAGGAAATACGCCATAGGAGTGGGCAGTGCCACAGACGGACTGTACTTCGCCATGAGGGCAGTTGGTCTAAACAAAGGTAGTACAGTACTGTGTCCAGCATTTAGTTACGTGGCCACGGCAGGAGCGATCAAGAGATTAGGTGCAGACATACGTTTCACAGACACAGACAAACATGGCAACATTGGAGACTGGGGCATAATGGGATTACCACATGCTGTGCTGTATGTGAACATGTTTGGTAACCTAGCGGATTACACTAGATTAAGACAATACTGCGACAAGCATAGCATACCTCTGATAGAAGATGCCGCACAATCACAAGGAGCCATGTATGGCAAAATCCCCTCTGGTGCATTGGGAGATGTTAGTGTGTTCAGTTTCGACCCAATGAAAAATATGCCCTGCTTTGGCACAGGAGGCATGGTGTTAACCGACAGCAAGGATGTGTACGACACAGTAATATCCTTACGTAGACACGGATTAAATGGTAAGACGGCATATGGATACAACAGTTTAATATCTGAGGATCACGCAAACCAGTTGCTGTTGTTGTTGAGCAAGTTTGACAAACTACAAAAAATGAGAGAAAAAGTTTTTAAAAAATACAAACAATTATTACCTCATGACGAATTCATAGAAACACAAGACGACACACAATCCAGTTATCATAAATTAGTCATCTTATCTGACAGAAGAGACGAATTGAAAACATATCTTGCACAGAACGGAATAGAAACTAAAATACATTACACTAAAACATTAGACAATAAAAACATTGGAAAATATCCTAATGCTGAAAGCCTGTGTGCCAAGGCATTAAGTTTGCCTATATATCCACACCTTAAGATGGACCAAGTAAATTATATATGTGAAAGGATTAATAAATTTCATGTTTGATAGTGTACAGGTAAGATTTAAAAATACCAAACACAGACCATCCCCTTTTGCAAATACCAGAGAGGTGCCATTTGTTGAGAGTTATCTCACAGTGTTAAAATCTGTTATAGATGATATTGAGACAGAGTACTTTTGGTTCTTCGCAAATTTCACGGATCTTAAGACAATGGATTTAGATTTCATTCCTGAACAGCACGAGAAAAAACAGATACACGTGTGGTACAACACACAGCCTTTGGGTGGCACAAATGAGGAAGGCAATGTTTTCTTGATGCCTACAACAGCTCTTAGAGAACAAATAAAAGATCTAAAGTTCCTCAGAGACTTTAAGGACATCAACTATCATGCCCATGATAATCTATTCCAGAACTGGGTACCAAAGGTCGCATTTAAACTGAAAGATCCATACACTGCATTGTACAATGGAGCACCGAACTACTACAAGTGGCTTCATAATAACGACCTAGACCCTGCATGTATTCCAAATTTCTTTCCAAGTTTTTGGGAGGATGAAAAACTGTATACTTGGGGCAAGACAAATGATATCATGCTAGTGCCACACAGAGAAAACCTAGAACAGTTCTACGACTTTGATCGCATAGTGCATTTTGATCTAGATTACGAAGTGAACCAGATGGACATAATATTCATATCATATGATGAGCCCGGTGCGGAAAAACGATTTAATGAATTGAAGGAAAAACATCCAAGAGCAAAATGGTCCAAGGGTGTGCAAGGCCAAACACTTGCTTACATGGCCGCGGCCATGATGAGTGAAACAGATTATTTCTTTGCAGTGTTCCCAAAAATAGACATAGTGGATGAATTTAAATTTGACTTCCAACCCGACAGGTTGAAAAATCCTAGCCATTATATATTTGACTGCTATAACGAAGTGATAGATTGTACGTATGGGCACGACGGTGTTATACTATACAACAAGAAGTTAGTAATGGAAACAATAAAGCCAGGACTAGATTTCACACTTTCAAAACCGGTCACTGTGGTACCCATCCTAAGTGCCGTGAACAAGTTAGACGAAACT
>Ga0307984_1000707_pt1 | contig 14281 bp, 18 predicted proteins | sample EllFjometageno78_FD_203169 | JGI IMG/M metagenome (GOLD analysis project Ga0307984, IMG submission 203169) | Marine microbial communities from Ellis Fjord, Antarctic Ocean - #78 | ecosystem: Environmental > Aquatic > Marine > Unclassified | place: Southern Ocean | collected 2014-10-09
TCACCAACTCTGGCAGCATCATTAGATTGCAATGGGTTTGAAATCACTGACACCATGGGCGGAATCGTTGCATTTTCTGTCCCGATTGACGCCGGACTTAATAGCTGTTCGGCTACTGACTACATCCACAACGGCTTGCCGACACGAGACCGTCTTTTGTATTGGAATTCATCCGACACTCTAACACCTTCAGGGATTGACCCCGACACATTGCACGATGTGACATTCAACGCACAGGTCGGGACAGCATACACCGCGGTCCTAACTGATAATAATAAGGCCGTCACGATGTCAAACGCAGCGGGCAACGTGCTGACCGTTCCGCCCAATTCGGCTGTCGCGTTTCTTGTTGGTTCACAGATTACCGTGATTCAAAAGGGCGCAGGCGAATCTAGCATCGCAGCAGGCGTAGGTGTCACGATTAATTCTGAAGCGGGTGAGCTAAAACTGAATGCGCAGTTCGCCGCTGCGACTCTGATCAAAGAAGCAACGGACACTTGGTATCTAATCGGATCACTCAAAGCATGAACAATCTAGCAAGACACGGGGTGATCGCATCTAGCCGGGGAAGCGGAAGCACGCTGAAGGATGGTCTAATATCCTATTGGGCTCTTGACGAGGCGAGCGGAACGCGGGCGGATTCGCACACAGCAAACTCATTTGACCTGACCGATGTAAACACAGTATTAAGCGGAACGGGAGCGGTTTACGCGACTTGCGCTGACATGGAGAGAACGAACAGCGAGGGATTGACTCACGCTGACAATGATGCGTTCTCACCTTCATCTTTAACTATAACAGCTTGGGTGAAATTTGAATCATTTCCAGGAGGGGCCAATATAACATCCATATTCTCAAAAGACGATTACGCCTTAACTGCTACAAGGGAGTGGAATCTGTATTATTCTGACAGCGACAACAAATTGAAGTTTATAGTGTTTTACGGAAGCTCATTTTTTTCCGCTGATACAGCAGCAAACTCGTTATCACTTGCTACTTGGTATTTTCTAGTGGCGCGACACGATCAAGGCACCGGTGTGAATTTGAGCATAGACAACGGGACGCCCATCACTAGCGCTGGAAACCACACGATGAACAGTAGCACAGCGCCACTAGCTGTTGGGGGAATCCACAACGGCGGCGTCCTCGCTCCAGCGTTTGGATTCGATGGTTTGATAGGGCCAGTGTCGATGTATAATCGTTCGATTACCGACTCTGAAGTCACTTTGCTTCACAACTCGGGAACCGGGCTGAAATACTCTGAATTATGAGCGCAATCACTGACAGCATAGACGCCGGCATTGAATCAAAATGGCGTACGATCATTACAGCGGTTCAAGATAACTACTTGGCGCAAAATGGAATTTACGCTCAAACGCTTTGGAGCCATGTAGCCGCGCCCGAAGATGGCGTTGCAGTCCTTCCTGACAATCTCGCATTCCACCCATCTGACCAATCCGAGGGGTGGAATGATTTAGTGAACATTTCTGCAGAGCTTCTAAAATCGCGAGCTCGCGTTGATACATACAACAGTCCGGTTGGCAAGGGATTCGTCCTTGTGCTCCAAGTCTGCGACGCTGGAATACTAATGCAACGCGCAATCAATTTCGGACCGCTCACAGATCGCAATCAAGTGTGGGCAGAAGTCAATGAAAACGCGCTAATCATTTAATGATTCTTCATCTCGGATAAATACAGAATATGGCAACACCAACAACACGACAGACACTAATTGACTACTGCCTCAGAAGTCTGGGTGAACCCGTCCTTGAGGTTAATGTTGATGACGACCAGCTCGATGACCGAGTAGACGAAGCGATTCAGTATTACCAGGAGTATCATTCCGACGCGGTGGTTAGAAAGTTCTACAAACATGTAGTGACTACCACTGACATCACCAATGAATACCTCACTTTGCCAGAATCTTTGCTATTCGTCAATCGCGTATTCTCTCTGCACCAGACGGGGAGTGCTGCCGGCGAATTCTCTGTAGAATATCAGATGCACCTCAATGGCCTAGGCGCAAGAGGTGCGTCGATGGATATCGTCTCTTATAGCATGCAGAAGGATTACATGGCTCTGCTTAATCTTAAAATCAATGGAATGACTGAGCCGGTTGTCTATAGTCGCCACAAGGACCGCCTTGCACTGATGATAAATTGGAGCAAAGATGTTACTGCCGGCAACTACATTATCGTGGAGGGCTATGAAACTATTGACCCTGATACGTACACCGACGTCTACAACGACAGATTCCTGAAGAGCTATCTCACGGCGCTCATCAAGAAACAGTGGGGACTGAATCTTCTGAAGTTCGAGGGTATCCAATTGCCTGGTGGTGTTACGCTGAATGGCAGACAAATTTACGACGATGCTATCACCGACATCGAGAAACTAGAAGAAGAGATGGCCCTGAGACATGAAACCCCGCCCGACTTTGCGATCGGCTGAGCAAAAACTTAAATGCCCAGAAACGAATATATTTCCCTCGGAACACAGCGAGAGCAAGCGACAGTTGAAAACTTGCTCATCGAAGCCCTGCGCATATACTCCATTGAATGCTACTACCTTCCCAGGGGAATCATCAATCGTGATTTTCTTCTGAATGAAGTCATTGAAAGCAAATTTGATGATGCCTTTAAGGTTGAAATGTATCTGCAGGATGTGGAGGCTTATGGCGGTGACGGGCAATTCCTGGGTAAGTTTGGATTGGAGATCAGAGATCAATTGAATCTCGTGGTCGCGCGTAAGCGCTGGGATCAGCTTGTCGGTAACTTTAATGTGAATGGCCGAGTGCGTCCAGGCGAAGGTGACCTGATTTATGTGCCGATGGTGAAAGGTCTCTTTGAGATTAGCTTCGTGAAAGGTGACTCGCCGTTCTATCAGCTGGGCAATTTGCCTCTCTACACGATGACGTGCGAGCTCTTTGAATACTCGAATGAGCGCCTGGATACTAACATCGCAGAGATCGATCAGGTTGAGGATCTTGAAGCTACACGTATAATCCTTACGATCGGCGCAAGTGCTATTACATATAGAGTTGGCGAAACGGTTTCGCAGGTGCTAGATTCTGACACAACAGTCAGCGGTCAAATTGCTTCAGTGACAGCAACCACCCTCGTCGTTACACAAACCCGAGCAACTGATTCCGATCTGTTCTGGCAAGTTACCGCGGGCGGGTATGGCAATGCTATTGGAGCCATTAGCGGAATTACTTCGCCGATCACTGCTGTCGATGACATCGTCTTTGACCAGGATCCGCTTGCTCAGAACGACGGTTTCGAGAGTGACGGCAATTCGTGGATCGATTTTTCGGTGGATAACCCGTTCGGCAGCGCGAATTCCTTTGGAGAATAAACTATGCTCGGCAACTTTTTTTATCACAAGACAATAAAACGGACGATAGCCGCCTTCGGTACTCTGTTCAATAACCTCATCGTGCGCCGTGAGACGGCTGCGGGGGCGGTGCTTTCGCAGACACGGGTTCCGTTCTCTTATGCTCCAAGGCAAAAGTTCCTGGCACGTCTTGATGAGATCACGAAGACGGAAGAGCAGAGGGTAGCAATCAAGCTGCCGCGGATGTCCTTCGAGATTACAGGTATCGCCTTTGATACCAACAGTGCTTTGAATAGGATGAACAAGCGGAAACTCGTCGTTGGCGATACTTCTGCCACTAGAGTATTTCAGAGCGTCCCCTATGACATCAACATCACGCTGAGCATTGTGGCTAAAAACCAGGATGATGCCCTACAGATTGTTGAGCAAATCCTCCCGACGTTCGCTCCTGAGTATACGCTTTCCCTGAAAGATCTTGAGGGCGCGGGATCTCGCACCGACGTTCCTGTTATCCTCACTGATATCACGCCCGAGATAACCTATGAAGGTGACTTTGCATCTCGTGGGATTGTAATTTGGACTCTCTCATTCACGGTCAAGACACGTTTCACTGGAGAAACACAGACACAGGGTGTTATCACTGACGTCGATGTTGACTTTATGAACTTCGCTAATCGTGATGAGTTCTTCAGTGAAATCTCTATCGTGCCCGACTCGGCTGACGAGGCGGTGATAACATTCAACAGCACGAATGATGAGGACTCCTAATGATCAAGAGCAATCTAAATCAGACCGGTGTAATTACGACAGCTGGACTTGACCCCACAAACCGCATCAGCGGAAGCCTTTCTCCAACAGGCATTATCCTCTCCACTATCCAAATCGTAGTCTTTGATCCCGTTATCGTATTGGTCGGCGTTGCTTTCTACTTGAGCTCCGGCGTGAATCTTACTCTCTCGAGCGGCACCGCGCTAAGTACATCCAGCGAAGCATGAAAAAGAAAACTCAAGAAGAAATCGCTGAAAGTCTTGCTAGGCATATGCCAGTCGTCCCTGTCAAGAAGACGGATCTGCCGGATAGCTTCGTTCAGGATACAGAAGAGGATTACGACTTCTCTCGCCTCGCGCTGAAAGGATTGATTGAACAGTCCAATAATGATATCGATGCAATGCGAGGAGTTGCTTCTGAGATGGAACACCCACGCGCCTACGAGGTATTGTCTGGGATGATGAAGCATCGATCGGAAATGATACGCGATTTGATGAAACTTCAGGAGAGCCGCCAGGCACTTCACGACAATTCCGTGCCGGGCGAGTCAGCTATCATCAATGGGGATCAGATTAATCAGGCGGTGTTCGTAGGATCTACTGCAGAACTTCAACGATTTCTGGCGGATAAGAAGAAAGCCGAGGCGATCGTCGTCGATGTAGAGGAGCCTTAAATAGAATTGTCGGTCACGGAACAGCAATTCCCACCGACACTAGCATTAACCATTTAAAGAAAGTCTGCCAGCATGAATATTTATCAGCGTCTTCACGACAACCTCGTCAACTCCCACCGTAACCTTAAAGAATCCTGGAAACCTGGGTCTCTTCTGGAAAGGCATAGGATCGTGCCTGCTCACCAAGGCGGAACCTATGATGATGACAATTGCACCTACCTCACCCGTCCAGAACACGTTGCTGTGCATTGGCTCCTTTGGAAGATTCATGGTCATAGCGGTGACAAAAATGCTTGGACGATGATGAAAGGGGTCAAGAATTATCCCTCACATCTCGGTTGCAAACATTCTGACGAAACTCGGGCAAAAATATCTAAGGCCGCAGCGGCAAGGAAACGAAAACCACACTCTCCTGAGGCTCAGGCAAACATGTCTGCGGCAGCAACGCGAAGAAAGAAACGAAAACCGTTTTCTGCCGAGGCTCGAGCAAACATGTCTGCATCGAAGATGGGACATAAACACTCTCCTGAGACTCGAGCAAAAATATCTGCGGCTCAGCAAAACATTTCTCCTGAGATTCGAGCAAAAATATCTGCTGCGAAGACGGGACAGAAACACTCCGCTGAGACTCGAGCAAAAATATCTGCGACTCTGCGCCGGATAAATAGTAAATAGAATGCGAGCCGTAAACTATTACAATGGAAATCCTCAAATTAAGCGGGATGGCGTCCAGCAGGTTTTTACCGAGTACGAGTTATCCGAGTACATAAAATGTACCGAGGATCCCATATATTTTGTCGAGCATTACATGCGTATCATCAACCTGGATAAGGGCCTGGTGAAATTCAAACCCTATCACTATCAGCGAAAACTCTTCGCGCACTTCAATGAAAATCGTTTCAATGTAGTTCTTGCCTGTCGTCAGAGCGGGAAATCCATCTCTTCTGTGGGCTACATTCTCTGGTATGCGCTATTCCATTCAGAGAAGAAGATTGCTGTCTTGGCGAATAAGGGTGCAATCGCCCGTGAGATGCTTTCGCGTATCACCTTGTCCCTGGAGAATATTCCATTCTTTCTGCAGCCTGGTTGTACCACGCTGAATAAGGGTAACATCATATTCTCCAACAACTCTGAGATTCTTGCCGCATCCACCACGAGTAACTCAATTCGTGGGCTATCATGTGTTTCTGGCGATACTAAAATTTGTGTAGAAGACAACGATGACGGAATCTACTACGGTTCAATCGACAATCTTAGAAAGTGTAAAGTCGTCTAGGTATAAATAGATTCATGGAGACACAATTTCTAATCTATCGCACGACTAATTTAGTAAACGGGAAGTTCTACGTAGGATTTCATAGCACCAAACATCTTGATGATGGCTACCTCGGATCGGGTAAATTGATCAAACGAGCCATCGAGAAATATGGACCGGAAAATTTCGAGAGAGAGATCCTCGCCGTTTTTGATAATAAAGAAGATGCCGAAAAGGAAGAAGCCAGGATCGTCAATGAAGATTTTGTAACTGACTCAGCCAATTACAATATTGCGACAGGTGGTAATGTGCGAATCATGCCTGGCGTGAACAATCCCTTTTATGGTAAGAAACACACAGACGAAGCAAAACGAAGGATATCGGAAGCAGCAACTGGCCGCTCGAAACCAGATCATTTGTGTGTCAGTGTCTTCATCGGGTTGGAAGTAGTCCATACATGGAAGAAGATAGCCGAGAAACTAAGCATAACCTCTACTAATTTCCGAGGCCAGATCATGCAGTTGGCCGCTGACCCTGAGAGCGACGTCTGGTTCGTAGATGAACTTCATCAAGAAGCAGCAGAGAAACATTGCATTCGCAGCTTAGTGAACGGCGCCGGCTCAAAGCGCGGTGTAAAAAAGACGCCAGAGCATTGCGCCAACATCAGTAAAGGATTAACTGGTCTTAAGAAAAGCCACGAGCATGTCGATAGGATTAACAGAAATCCTGAAAAAATAGCAAAAACAGCAGAAAAACTTCGCGGCCAAAAAAGATCGATCGAGAGCCGAAAGAAAATGTCGCTAGCAAAAGCAAACTATACTCCCACAAATAAAGGCAAGAAATATTTCAAGAACCCAAATAACACCGGTGAAAAGGGATATTTTGCAGTCGGCGAACAACCTGATGGCTGGGTGAACAGAGTCAAACTGTGAAAGTTTTAACGAAAAACGGTTTCAAGACCTTTGATCATATAGCCGATCAGGGTGTATCTACAAAGCTACTAAAAATCGACTTTGGCGATGAATCCCCAATAAAGTGCACGCACGACCACGAGTTTATGCTTGATGATGACATGTCTATGCCTGCGTGTTTTCTTGAGATAGGAGAAACGCTGTCGGGCAAAATCATCATCGGAATTGAAGAGGTTGAAAACGAGCGAGTATATGATGCGATCAATGTCGCTGGAGGGAATCATTATCTCACGAATGGTGTTTCGTCTCACAATTGCAATCTTATCTTCCTTGATGAGTTCGCTTTCATCGAAAAGGCTGCCGACTTCTATACATCTACGTATCCTGTAATTTCATCTGGTGACGACACGAAAGTTATCATCACCTCTACAGCGAATGGCATAGGTAATATGTTCTACAACCTATATGAAGGTGCTATCAAAGGCACTAATATGTTCAAGCACTTCCGTATCGATTGGTGGGATGTCCCTGGCAGAGATGAGGCGTGGAAGAAGATGACCATTCAGAATACGTCTGAATTGCAGTTCGCCCAGGAATATGGTAATGACTTCCAAGGTTCGTCGGATTCCCTGATCAATTCGAGCAAGCTTCTGGAGTTGGTTTCTAGAGAGCCAATCCGGCAACACGAGAACATGCGCTTTTACACCGATCCCATAGAAGAGCACCAGTATGTGGCTGCGGTAGATGTCTCGCGTGGGCGCGGGCAGGATTACTCTACAGTCACAGTTATTGACGTATCGTCTCGGCCTTTCGAGCAGGTGGCCACATATCGTAGCAATCTTGTCTCACCTCTTATTTTGCCTGATACGATAGTGAGTATGTGTACGGCGTACAATGATGCTGTCCTCCTGATCGAAAGTAATGATGCAGGCCAGGTCGTCTGCAACGCAGTCTACTATGATCACGAGTATGAGAATACCTTCGTAGAATCGTCCATCAAGAGGGGTGGAATCGGTGTTACAATGACGAAGAAGACCAAGAGAATCGGGTGTTCTAACATGAAAGACCTGATTGAGATGAATAAATTGCTGGTCTATGATAAGGATACCATCGCCGAATTGGGTACCTTCGGTGTTCATGGGTCTTCATATGCTGCCTTGGGTAGTGACCATGATGATATGGTCATGAACCTTGTCCTCTTTTCCTGGTTCGTTTCCTCAGACGCGTTCGGTGAAATCGTGGATGATGAGAATATGAATCTACGTGATCTGATTTTTGCAGAGAGGGAAGACGAAGACCTTGTCCCGGCGGGATTCTTTGACAACCCGCTCGGAGCGGGGAATGAATACCAGGAGATGGCTACTAATATGCAGGCTTGGAATGATCTGTAAGGCGAAAGAACCCCAAACGATAAATAGTCCATAGTGAGCGGTCACCCTTATCATGCAACCATATAACCAAATGAAAGGACAAAAATGTCATTTTTAGTTTCAGCTGGCGTTCAGACAAATGAAGTCGATCGCACAAATATCATCCCGGCAACGTCCACCTCTATTGGTGCATATGCTGGACAGTTCAGAAAGGGTCCCGTCGGAGAGGCGGTTCTAATTTCTTCTGAAAAAGAATTGGCCACACGATTCGGTGCTCCAACGAACCCCAACGCAGACGATGCCGCATCGTTTTTTACTGCTGCTTCCTTTCTGCGATATGGTAATGCGCTCTGGGTTTCCCGAGCGTCAACCGGAGGATTGAACGCCGATTCGGGCGCTGCTGGCGGCGACGCAGCGATTGAGATTAAGAACGATGACGATTTCATTACTAAGAATGATGATTCGACTGCTCTTACGACCGCAGCAGTCTATGCTCGTACAGCTGGTGCTTTTGGTAACAGTATTAGGGTAGAATTCGCTCACGCCGATGTGCCCTTTGAAGACGGCAACGCTGGCAATCTATTCACAAACCTACCTGGAACTTCTACTTTCGCTGACCTTCGTGGCATTAAGAATGATGAGTTGAATGTCTTCGTGGTCGATAAAGACGGTGAAATCACTGGCACACCAGACACTGTACTAGAAACATTCGCCGGCGTTTCGGTTTTGTCTGACGCAAAGGCGGATGATGGTTCTAACAACTATGTGGTTGACGTTATCTTTGCGCGCTCTGAGTACATTTACTTGTCAGAGGACGGCATGCAAGACGCGTTCGGCGGCGCCGATAGCAGCCAAGCCGAAAGCGACTCTGTCAATGTTTTTGGCCAACCGTCATCGGACTTCGCGGCGACACCAGATGTGCCATTTGTTATCACGGTTGATGGCGGCGATGCTGCAGAACTTGCGCTTCTCCAATTCGATCTGACTGAAGGTGCGGATGGTGATGGTGCTGCAACTGGTGGTCAGGTCGAAACCGCGCTTGAGGAATTCGACGATCCCGAAAAGATCGAAATTAACCTGCTCTTCGCCCAGGGTTCACTAGTCGAAGACGAGCACCTGACGATCACAAACAAACTCGCCAGCATCGCGAGTACTAGAAAAGATCTGGTAGCATTCATCTCACCACGCACCACATTGAGTAACGTCGACGACGTCAAGGGCTTCTATCAAGGTATTGGTTCTAACAGTTACGTTGTATTCGATTCGGGCGCAGGTTATACCTTCAACAAGTATGCCGATCAATACCTCTGGATTCCACTCTGTGGTCATATCGCAGGTCTTTGCGCAAGAACTGATGAGACGAACGACGCATGGTTCTCACCTGCAGGTTTCAATCGCGGACAGCTCAATGGAATCACGAAACTCAAGATTAATCCAAGCCAGACTAACAGAGATCTTCTCTACAAGGCTCGTATCAATCCAGTCGTGGCCTTTCCAGGTCAGGGAATTGTTCTCTATGGTGACAAGACGGCTCAGACGAAAGCTTCGGCATTTGACCGAATCAATGTTCGCCGTCTTTTCGTTACTCTCGAGAAGGCAATCTCTACAGCATCAAAGTATCAGCTATTCGAATTCAACGACGAATTCACTCGGGCTATGTTTAAGAACATGGTTGAACCGTTCCTGAGAGACGTCAAAGGCCGTCGTGGTATTACCGACTTCGAGGTTGTCTGTGACACCACAAACAACACTGGTCAGGTGATTGATACTAACCGTTTTATTGCTGACATCTATATTCAGCCGGCCAGAAGTATCAATTACATTACTCTGAATTTCATTGCTACCCGCACGGGAGTCGAATTCTCGGAGATCGTCGGACGAGCCTAAACCCCTGATAAATAGAATCAATAGAAAGAAAAAGATATGAGTATTGACGACTTTAAAGCAAAATTAGCAGGTGGTGGTGCGAGACCAAATCTGTTCAAGGTGACATGTAACTTCCCATCCTTTGCGCAGGGCGATGCAGAACTAGCATCGTTCATGATCAAGGGCGCATCTATTCCGTCAGGTACGGTAGGTGTTATTGAAGTGCCGTTCCGTGGACGCAAATTAAAGATCGCGGGCGACCGCACCTTTGAACCTCTATCCCTCACGATAACAAATGACACAGGCTTCGTCCTACGTAATGCTTTCGAAAGATGGCAGAATGCGATCCAGGATCATGAGCTGAACGCCGGTGCTTTGGTTCCAGGCGATTATCAGATGGACATGAGTGTAGAGCAGCTCGGAAAAGACGACATCGTCTTGAAGAAATACAATTTCAGAGGTTGCTGGCCAAGCAGTGTCTCTACGATTGAATTGAGCTTCGAGACGAATGACGCACTTGAAGAGTACACCGTAGAGATGCAGTTCAATTACTGGGATGCCGATGGTGTTACTTCCTAAGTGATAAATATTTGATATGAAGATATTCGGGTTTGAAATCACAAAGGCACTGAATGCCAAAGCTCAGGAAGCTAAGAAACTTCCTGAGCTCGTCGCCGATCTTAGAGACGATGCAGTAACAGTTAGTGGTGGTCATTATGGTCATTACCTTGATACTGGTAATGACAGTATCACTAACCAAAACGCTCTGGTGCTCAAGTATCGCGAGGTCGCAATGCATCCCGAGATTGACAATGCTATCAATGATATTGTTGATCAGTCTATCATAAGCTCAGAGCAAAGAGGCGTAGTTGCGCTACGTCTTGACAGCGTTGATCAGCCGGATAAGGTAAAGGAAGAAATGCTTGAGGAGTTTGATCATGTGATCAGGCTCATGAAATTCAACAACAAGGGTACCGATATATTTCGGGACTGGTACGTTGATGGTCGTCTCTTCTTTCACATGATGATTGACCTAGAAAAGCCTAAATCGGGTATTCAAGAACTAAGGCAAATCGATCCCGTTAATATCAAGAAGGCTAAAGAAGTCATCAGCAAGATTGACAAGAGATCAGGCATTCAGTTCGATGAGATTCAGAAAACGTTCTACCTTCTTTCACAAGAAGGCGATGCGGCTACCAATGCTATGAGGGTTGATGAGAACATGATTGCTCATGCTCCTTCAGGCCTATACGATGAGACTGGTAGAAAGACCATTTCGTATCTCCATAAGGCACTTAAGTCAAGCAACCAGCTCAGAATGCTTGAAGATGCCCTGGTGATCTATCGTCTTGCTCGTGCTCCTGAGAGACGTATCTTCTATATCGATGTGGGTAACATGGCTAAAGGTAAGGCCGAGGAATATGTCCAGGGGCTCATGAACAAGTACCGAAATAAGCTCGTCTATGATGTTACCACGGGTGATATCCGAGATGATCGGCGTTCTATGTCGATGCTCGAAGACTTCTGGCTTCCCAGAAAAGAAGGCGGTAAGGGCACAGAAATTACTACATTGCCGGCCGGTGAAAACCTTGGTCAGATCGATGATGTTATCTTCTTTCAGAGAAAACTTTACAAGTCACTAAATATTCCAATCGGCCGACTCGAACCTGAAAATGCTTTCAGTATCGGTAGGGCTACGGAGATCAATCGTGATGAAGTGAAGTTCCAGAAGTTCATCGACAAGTTGCGCCGAAAGTTCTCGAAGATCTTCTTTGATATTCTTGAGGTCCAATGTGTTCTGAAGGGTGTTCTCACGAAAAACGATTGGGAAGAAATTAGTGAGGATCTTTCCATTGACTTCCTGGAGGATAACTACTTCTCGGAGCTCAAAGAATTCGAAATTCTCCGTGAAAGACTTGAAGTACTAGATCAGCTCGAGACACACATTGGTGTCCATTACTCTAACGAGTGGGTCAGAAAGAATGTCCTCAGATTAACTGACGAGGAGATTGAAGAGCAAAAGAAACAGATTGCCGCGGAAAAAGAATCCGGTGAGATCGAAGATGAAGGCGATGTCTAAGAACGTCTTCGTATAAATACAATAAGAACACAATATGTCAACAATAAAAGAACTACTCGGAACGGTTGCCGCGGACTCTTCAGTCCAGAATGCAGAATCTCATGCGACATTTGAAGCTATCATGTGTGATAAGCTTAATGCTGCTCTGGATACGCGTAAGATGGCGGTCGCCGGCAAGACGTTTAATGCCGGGGGTTCGATTGTCACGGAAGCCGCCGGAGACAAGGTTACTATCGACGTTGACCTTGCAGATCCAGGAGACCCCAGTGCAAAGAAGGCCTTTAAGAAATATAAGATCACTGCAAAGGTCAAGGGTGATACCGCTCTGCTCACAGGAAAGAAAGCAGACCTGCTGAAGTTCCTCAAGAGTGATGAGTACGGTATGGATGCAGGCGAAATTGGTGAGCTATTCCCTGAGCTTAAGGAAGAGACGATCATCGAAGACGATCAAAAGGAATCTTAAATAAGTCATGCAACTAATTACAGAATACCTAGATAACACTCTCGAATACATTACTGAGGCCGGCGCGGGTGGCAAGAAGAATGTATTCATCGAAGGTGTATTCATGCAAGCGGGTGTAGAGAATCGCAATCGCCGAATTTACAGTGAGAGTGTTCTGCATTCCGCTGTCGACAAATACATCACCGAGCAGGTGCAAACTAATCGTGCCGTGGGTGAATTGAATCATCCCGCCACGCCATCGATCAATTTGGATAAGGTGTCTCACCGAATTACCGAATTGCGATGGGAAGGTAACGATGTGATCGGTAAGGCTCTTGTATTAGACACGCCGATGGGAAAGATCGTAAAGAATCTCATCGAGGGCGGAGTCAAATTGGGCGTATCGAGTCGTGGCATGGGGAGCGTGAGTCGCAATGGTGCAACGAGCCACGTTGATAGTGGTTTCCTCCTTAGCACGGTTGATATTGTGCAGGATCCCTCAGCTCCGAGTGCATTCGTGAATGGCATCATGGAAGGTGTCGAATTTTACCCGAATGGGAAAGGCGGATTCTCTCAGAAGAAGAGTGATCCCATCGCAGAGATGAAAGCATTCGAACAATTTTTGAAGACACTCTAATATGAAAAGACTAATAGACGAAATCCGATCGAACCAAAGCGAAGCGCAACTAAATGAAGCGGCCTTCGAGAAATGGGTAGATGCTTTAGGAGCACTTATCAATAAAGCATCGAATACGCCTGAACACGGCAAGGCGTCACAAGCTCTTGAAGATTGGGGAAATAAGTACCCGAGAGATTTTAAGAAATTCGATAATGCCCCTGGCTTATTCGGAGAAATAGCTATCGCGATAGTAGAAGGTCTTGATGCGCGTGTCGGCGACGACGAAGAATACGACTAAAAGAATTTAATATATTATGGGCACCGCGGATTATGATGGGTTATGTGATGAACGAAATGAGACTGAGATGAAGAAGAGTAAGCTCTTTGGCTATTTCCTCTCCAAACTCTTATCGAAAGATTAGCAATGAAAAGAAAAAGTAAAGAACAGATTGCAGAAGAGCTTGAAGCAGCGAAAGCAGCCGAAGCAGCCGAGGCACGAGTTGCCCTCCGAGAAGCGAAGAAAACCGTTAAGGAAGAAGAGGACGAAGAAGAGGACGAAGAGGAAGTCACTGAAGAAGAGGATGAGGACGAAGAGGAAGAAGTGAAAGAATCAAAGAAAACGGTTAAGGAAGAAGAGGATGACGAGGACGAAGAGGAAGTCACCGAAGACGAAGACGAGGATGACGAGGAAGATGAAAAGGTTAAGGAAGAAGCCATTGATTACAAAGCAGATCTGGATACAGTCTTGGAAGAGACCGAAGGCCTGACTGACGAGTTCAAGGACAAAGCCTCTACCATTTTTGAAGCCGCCTTTACTGCCAAAATCCGCCAGGAAACCCAGCGCCTCGACGAGGATTACGAAGTGAAACTGATTGAAGAGACAGAGAAAGTCAAAGAGGATCTCGTTGAGAAAATCGATGCTTACCTGGATCATGCAGTCTCAGAATGGTTGAAAGAAAAC
>Ga0307984_1000709_pt1 | contig 14264 bp, 26 predicted proteins | sample EllFjometageno78_FD_203169 | JGI IMG/M metagenome (GOLD analysis project Ga0307984, IMG submission 203169) | Marine microbial communities from Ellis Fjord, Antarctic Ocean - #78 | ecosystem: Environmental > Aquatic > Marine > Unclassified | place: Southern Ocean | collected 2014-10-09
AAATAAAGCAATTGAAACTGCAACAGAAATACATGACTTGGAAACAGTAGCATGACAGATGACGCTATAGCACGTCGTCGCATTAAGATATGGAAAAACCATAACAAACTACAGAAGATTGCAGGTCTGGAAACCTGTGACTACTACACCTTCAAGCGATATGTCTTTAATAATGAACTGTCTCAGGTAGCTATACTTATACGAGCAGCAGAGATGGTACAGGTAATCCGTAAAAAGAGGTATGCACAATGATTTATGATCTGTCAAAGCTGGACGGTACTATTCACGCACGTATTATCCTGTCACCTAAATATACTGAATGGTTCAGTAAATACCCCGACAAGCTGCTAGGTATAGATACTAACGCTAAGACAATCAAGGGCGTTAAGTATAATATCGAAACGGCTATTCTGTACCTGTCACCGGGTACAAAGTCAGGTTGTAATCTATGCCCTATGTCTCGCATTGCAATGTGTGAAGAACCATGCCTAGATGAAGCTGGCAGAGGTGCTATGGGTACAGTTCAGATGTCCAGACTTCGTAAGACACTGTACCTGCTACAGTATCCTGAATTATTCTATGCTCAACTTAAACGTGAAATAGAAAAACACTGTATACATGCAGTGAAGAAAGGTTTTATACCTGCAATACGCCTTAACGGTACGTCAGATTGGCGTTGGGAGAACTACATCTGGGATTTCATGGTGGATATGCATACCACATATGGTGCTAAGTTCTACGATTACACTAAGATAGTGAACCGTGCTATTCCTGATGCAGATGTCTATGATCTGACCTTTAGCTATTCAGGTGTTGAGGCATACAAGCCTTTCGTATTGAAGGCACTCGAACAAAGGTTGCGTATGGCTGTAGTGTTTCGCACGAGAGAAAACATCCCTTCAGAGTTCATGGGGATGGAATGTGTTGATGGTGACGATAGCGATGTTAGGTTCATTGAGCCACACGGTGTAGTTGTAGCGTTGTATGCTAAGGGTAAGGCTAAGAAAGATACTAGTGGTTTTGTAGTAGACTGATAACTTATAGGAATTCCTATAACTTTACCCAGAGAAAACATAACAGGGAATTAAAAATGGATTGGTCCGACGTAACAAATGCTGAACAAGTTATAGAGATGTATATATCTATGGGGTATAACATTGAAGAAGCTAAAGAAATAGCAGAGCAGATATTTGAGGAGGTGGGAGAGTAAACAGATGAAATTCGCATCAAGAGAACTTAAACAGAGAGCTTTTGACCTTTATGAAAAAGGTCATAATTGTTTATGCATAGCCGAACTATTAACAGAAGAACATGAAAAACTAACAGGCAGACCCTTAACTAAAAACTCTATCATTGGATGGCGCAATAGGTCAGCTAACTATAAACCACGCGTAAAAAATAAAGTAGACTTCAATGAGTACATGGAACAACTACTTACATATAAGAGACAACTAGAAAAAACTACTAAAGAAGAATATAAGATAAAGAAGTGTTTGCGTTGTAGTAAAGAAAGTGTTTTGCCTAAGAACAACTTCTTATGTGAGCCATGTAAGCAGCATGATGACTTTAGGTATGCAGTATAAAACCTTTATGCACAAGGAGATAACTAAATGAATGTAGTTGTCAGATGTGAAGACTGTGTTGGTTATGGTTATGTAGAGAGTAAAAATATGTCTTCAGCCCTTACAATAGACTGTGGTGCTTGTGACGGTAGTGGTGAGTTGACATATACAGAAACTTATGACAGCTTATATGAAGCTGAACAAGATTATATTAATCAGAATGTAATTAGGATAGAGGATTAATAAAATGACTAAAATAGATAAAAAGACAGAGTCTAAAATTAAACGCCATATGGAGATGTCACTTGATATTGAAGGTTTAGGATTGGAGGGAATTGTAGGTCAAGTAATATATGAAGGAGTACATAATATACTTAGTACTTACAAGCTAACACAAAAAGATATTAAAAGGTATAAACAAAATCAATCCAGTTACTATGACGAAACCGGGAAAGATTCTAATCCTAGTGTTGTTGTTGAAACATATATTGTAGATTGTCTATCTGAAGAGCTTTGGGACAAATGTTATGAAGATAATTTCAATAAATTAATGGTAGATGGTATGGATGCAATGGAAGTAAATAAAGCTTGTGTTGCTCTAGCAGATAAAGATAGAGGATAAATAAAATGAAACTATTTAAGATATACCAGAATCGTAACCCCGGATACGACACTTACGACAGTGCCGTAGTGGTTGCTAATAGTGCAGAAGAAGCACAGAAGATACATCCTTGTGGAGGATCAAGTGACTTTTGTATGTATGATAATTGGGTAGCTCGACCTGACTTCGTAGAGTTGATATATCTGGGTGAAGTCGTAGGTGAACCTGACGAGCATGTATACCCCGGTGCTATAATCTGTGCATCATTTAACGCAGGATAAATAGGAGTCTAATATAATGTCCAGTAATATATTAAATGAACTTCTCTTAGAAAAGCTATACGAAGAAGCTTACGAAGAATTAGTAGCTGATGGTATGTCTAAAGGTGAGGCAGAAATAGCTGCTGTAGACGTAGCTATAGAACGATCTAATCAAGCAGAATGGGGTGTTCAGCACTCCTCTAATGTGGACATGGACTAATGAAAGATAAACACTTAAAAGCGTTTATGAAAACAGCATACACTTTTGCTGAATGTTCTCACGCATTACGCCTAAAGGTTGGGGCAGTTATAGTAAAAGATAATAGAATTATTTCTATTGGATATAATGGTACACCTCATGGATGGGACAATGAATGTGAATACAGGTCTTTCTTTGAGGGTGATAAGCAGTTAGCAGAACCTAAACTTGTAACTAGATCAGAGGTTTTACATGCAGAAACTAATGCAATAGCTAAACTTGCTAGGTCTAATGAGAGCGGAGAAGGCTCCACATTAGTTACTACCCATGCACCATGTATGGAGTGTGCAAAGTTAATCTATCAGTCAGGTATTAAGCAGGTTATCTTTGCAGAAGAATATAGAAACTTTGATGGTATTTCTTTTCTTAATGCCTGTGGTGTAAGTACGAAACAATTCAAACTGAAAGAAGAATAGTAATGTTTGAAGATAATAAACACTTCAATGCTATGGAGCAGGTAGAAAAAATAGAGTTTGTTAGAGAGCTAAAAAATAAGTTGACTAAGTTTGAAGAACAACTTATAGATGGTCTTGCTAGAAACGAAGGACAGATGGAGATAGAATACAATGTCAAATAGTGAAATTACTACACACCATATAACTAAACTTGAAATTACAGAAAATAAGTTTATCGACTTCTCAACCATTAATGTTACAGCTACAGACAAACAGGGTGATGAGGTTACGTTTAAGATGTTTGTACAGGGTACAGATAAACTAGAATATATTAATAAAGTAGAAGTAGAATGAACGCTTTATACGATTCAATAACTGAACTTAACTGAACCTAAAGGAAATTAAAGTTATGGAACATCTTCTCAACACCAATGAAGACAATCGTGAAATCTTTTTCGACGTATCTACACAACCAGTGTACGGTTTACATAGTGGAGATAAAGCACCTAATAAAAAGATGCTTATGCGTACAAATGGTTATAATAATGATAGAACTTATCTTGATGTGGTTAATGATAAGTATCGTGTAGTAGAGAATAAAGAAATTCTTGAGCCACTACAGCGTCAGATGATTAACTTCTTTGATCCCCTTGTTCTGGAAGATGTACAGATCAAAGATACCGTCGCTGCTAATGGTCTACAGTGCTATGCTGAATATATCTTTCCTTCTATTAAGTCAGAGATTGAAACATCTACAGGACATAAGACTAATCTTGGTCTACGTTTTGTAATGAAGAACAGCTTTGATGGTAAGGGCAGCGTTACCTTCTGGTCAGGCGTTATAGACTTCTTCTGTACTAATGGTATGGTGAATGGGGTATACGATGTTACTCGTAAGCGTCACAGTAAGAACTTTTCTACTGATGGATTTATTCAGGCGTTTGCATACTCAATGGATCGTCATCAAGAATCTGTAAAGATGTATCAGAGGTATGCTGACACTAAGGTAGGATCGTCGTGGAAGGTTCAGCAGTTGTTTGATAAGCTTACCAAGACCAAGCGTGAAGAAAAGAAACGTGATGGTGGTCTAGCTGATCGTCTGTTCGCTCAGTGGATGGATGAGGTTAAAGAACGCGGAGATAATCTCTTCTCTGTACAGTCAGCTATGACCCACTATGCGTCTCACGACGACGATGGTCGGTTTGATTTGACAAAGGCTGGAGATGGGGGTACGCTGTACAAACGTAGTGAACAAGTCACCAAATGGCTTTCTTCTCCTACGTGGAAAGACTTTGTGGAGCATGTCACTGCGTAACTTTTAACCCTTTATAGGAGAGTTTCTCATGCGCTATAGATATAAAACCCACCTAGATATTCCCCCTTATATGAAAGATTATCTTCTTTCTGTTGTTGGTGGTGTATTAGAGGATTTCCCTGTTGAAGATTTAAATAATTTTCTCAACGGTTATGACGATTGGGTTGAGCAAGGAGAAATGTCTGCGGTTGATGAAGCTTACCAAGACATTTCAACTGGTAGCGTGACTATCCATTAAAGATAGAAAGGAGGGGGTAGTAGAACAAACGGTCATACTTCGATGGCGCTTAGTCATCACCTGTTCTACTGCCCCTATTTACAACATGATAAAATTTACTTTACTATTTGTACTATCTTTTATTATTTCTATTTTCTTTACACTAACAGTTCTTGCTCAAAACCTAGAAGAAGAAGTAGACTGTCTTTCTGAAGCTCTCTACTTTGAAGCACGATCAGAAAGCTTTATTGCACAACTTGCTGTAGGTAATGTTATTTACAATCGTGTTAAATCTTCTAAGTTTCCTAACACATTTTGTGGCGTAGTACATCAGGCTAATAAGACAAAAAACGGCAAACTAATTAAGCACAAATGTCAGTTTTCTTACTACTGTGATGGTAAAGAAGAGACGTTTTATAACGGATTAGCTTATGAAAAAGTTGTAAAAATAGCTTACTTAGTTCTTGAAGATGTTAGTGTAGAGTTTCTTGGTGAAGCACTATATTATCATGCAGTTTACGTTAATCCTTCTTGGGCTAAACATAAAAAGTATCTAGGTAGAGCAGGACTTCATAAGTTTTATAAGTAAGTTATATAATGAATATTGATAAACACTTTAAACATCTCATTAGTGTAGCTGAAAGTATTGAAGAACCCGTAAGATGTTTCAGGTTAGCTGCTGGTATAATTCATAAGAATATGTTAGTAAGTACTGGAATAAATAGTTATAAGACTGATCCTTTCCAAGCTAGATTTGGTAGTACAGTACATGCCATACACCTACATGCAGAGGTTTCAGCTATTAAGAGTGCATTACGTAAACTATCTGTGGATGACTTACAGAAATCAACTTTAGTAGTTGTGAGGGTTAAGAAAAAGGATCATAATAAAATATACAAAGCAACTATGGCTAAACCCTGTATAGGTTGTCGTAGGTGTATAGCAGAATTTGGAATACGTTCAGTGTACTACACTACAGATATGGGATATAAGAAATTATGAAGTGTGAACTTATAAGTTCTATGGGTGACGATCTATCAGTTGTTAATGCAGCAAGAGTTTCTTTTAGTAAAGAAAGTAATTATGTTTATGATACAACTTGGGGCAGTACAGAAAAAGACTTATGTATAGCTGATAAGAAACTTATAAAGTATCTAGCAAAACACGATCACTTTACACCATTTACTCACTGTATAATTACAGTACGAGAAGAAGTTCCAATCTTTGTAGCTAGACAAAGGTTTAAGCATACTGTAGGCTTTAGTTATAATGAAGAGTCACGAAGATATGTTGATAGTGATCCAACATTCTATCACCCTGATGTATGGCGTAAGAGAGCAGAAAATATTAAACAAGGTTCTTCAGAAGAAGGAATAGCATCACAGGGATTAGCTAAAGAAAAATATAATAAATTCTTAATTGAAGCTAAAGAAACCTATGACAATCTATTATTAACAGGTATAGCACCGGAACAAGCAAGAATGTGCTTGCCTCAGTCTATGTATACGAGTTATTATGTTACTGGTTCTTTATCGGCGTATGCTAGAGCATATAAATTACGTATTGACAGACATGCCCAGAAAGAGATACAAGACTTAGCTAAGATGTGGGATAATATTATTACTAAACTATTCCCTGTTTCATGGAAGGAATTAATAAGTGGCAGTTAAGAAATCATCGGGCAAGGATAAACCCGCTTACATTAAACAGCATATGCGTACAAGTATCGGGCAGTCTGTAAATAGTAGCCCTAAGAATAAAAGTAAGCGTCGTTCTTTTAAAAGATATAGAGGACAAGGTAAATGAGTATACTTGTTCCAGTATCTACAAGTGATAAGGTTGTATCCTTTTCTGACCATGCTCGTAATAAATTTGAGCTAGGAAAGATTACTTATGAACAATTTTGTAATATTGAGATGTTGGAACTAGGATATAACCCTAACAACATAGACGAGGTAGAAGAATATGAAGCTTTAATAGAATCATTATCAGAAGAAGATTTTCAAATACCATCCTTTACAGATAATTTACCAGCATATATTAGTAATACAGTATTTGGTCCTATCGAAGGTGAAGATAGTAGAAAATCTATTGTGTGTTCAGAGTGTTCAGCAGAGCATCTTGTTGGGCATTTAGATTGGGAAGCCCTATCATGCTTAGAGTGTGGGCATGAGATACCTAACCCAGAATTAGAATTATAAATAATAATAATAAAAAATACTATGAAAAACTTATGGCAAAAAGATAGAAAAACAATTTTTAAAGAGCTATATCAACAGTATCTTGAGGAGGGTTATTCTAAAAAAGAAGCTAAAAGATTTGCCTCGGACGAGACAGAAGAGTTTATGTCTTTTGATGAAGACTTTGTAAAAGATATCTTTTCTTATCAAGAGGAAGAGGAGTGTTAAAGGATGTGGAAAGTGGTAGTTAAAACAAAACATACAGAAGTAGAAGTGGAAGATTCTAGCTGGGAAGAAGATATATGGAAACTATTAGGCGATAGGAAAATCTTTACATCCCAAATGGGTTATGATATAGAAGAAACTATCGACGGTTTTGTTGCTAAAAGCAATGGAGAGACAGTTGCTACATACAGGATACTCAACGAAGACTGACGACCATGATGCCAGTGAGTGGGTAAAGCACGTACCATGTGATGTCTGTTCATCAGATAATAATGGTAGTCTTTATTCTGATGGTCATACTTATTGTCATAAATGCGGAACTCATGTATTACCGGAAAATGTAACAGAGGATTATGATACTATGCCAGTTAATATGCCTAACAACTCTCAGCCAACAGCTAAGGGATTTATATCTGCTATTAAAGACAGAGGTATTACAAAAGACACATCCGATAAGTATGGTGTACGTGTACAACAGGATAGTGCTGGTGAGCAGTTAAAACATTACTATCCTTATTATGATATAAATAATAACCTTGTTGCATATAAAGTACGTGATGTACCAACTAAGAACTTCTCTGCCGATCCTCCCGGTGCTATGTCAGCAGGTGTTCTGTTTGGTCAACAGATATGTCAGGAGAATGGTAAATACATTACGATCTGTGAGGGCGAGATTGATGCTATGTCTGTCTATCAGATGCTAGGATCAAAATGGCCGGTAGTTTCAATTAAAGATGGCGCAACATCCGCAGTTAAGAACTGTAAGCGATCATATGATTTTATTAATAGTTACGATACTATTGTTGTTTGTTTTGATATGGATAAGCCGGGTCAGGAGAATGCTCGTAAGGTTGCAGAACTCTTCGAGCCTAACAAATGTAAGATTGTATTCCTTGATCCTAAAATGAAGGATGCTAACGAGTACCTTAAAGCTAAAAGAACTGAAGATTTTTCTAGAGCTTGGTGGGCTGCTAAATCTTTTACACCTGCTGGTATCATTAATCTTAAAGATGTTGGTGACGAACTATACGAAGAAACTAATCAGACAACCTGCCTGTATCCTTGGGAAGGTATGAATGAGAAGCTGTATGGTATACGTACAGGTGAGCTAACGACACTGACGGCAGGTACTGGTACAGGGAAGTCCAGTGTTATGCGTGAGCTTATGCATCATGTACTTAAAAGTACAGGAGAGAACATAGGTGTTATTTCTTTGGAAGAGAACACTCGATCTACTATCTTTCATCTAATGTCAGTAGAAGCTAACGCTCGCTTGTACATCAAAGAAAAGAGAGAGGAACACACACCCGCTGATCTACGCAAGTGGCAAGAAGCTACAGCAGGTAGTGGTAGATTCTTTGCCTTTGATCACTTTGGTTCTATGGGTACAGAAGAAATTCTTGCTCGTGTTCGATACATGGTTAAAGCACTTGATTGTAAGTGGGTCTTCTTAGATCACTTATCTATCCTTGTGTCAGGCTTAGAAGGAATGGACGAACGTAAGAACATTGACGTTCTTATGACCAAGCTTCGCAGCTTAGTAGAAGAATCTGACTGCGCCTTAATCCTTGTCAGCCACCTACGAAGGGCTAACGGAGATAGTGGGCATGAGGACGGCAAAGAAGTTTCTTTGTCGCATCTACGCGGCTCCCAGAGCATCGCTCAGTTGTCTGATAGTGTTATAGCTATGGAAAGAAATCAGCAATCAGATGACGACAACATATCTAATACAACGACCATACGTGTTCTAAAGAATAGATATGCTGGTGAAACTGGTGTAGCTTGTCACTTGTTTTTCAACAAGGATACTGGTAGGCTACACGAGGTTTCCAATCTAGGTGACGACCTTGATGGAGGGGAGGGTAAAGATACGGACTGTCCCTTCTAATCTGTAAGGAAAAGTAATGAATGTAATACTCGACATCGAAACTGATGGCTTAGATGCTACTAAAATTCACTGCATAGTAACTAAGAATGTAGACACTGGTCAGATTAATGTGTGGAAGGGTGAAGAGTGTTACAATCAATTCCCTAAGTTTGCTAAGGGTGTTAATAAGTTTATAGGTCATAACGGTATTAGCTTTGATTTTCCTGTCTTAAATAAACTTACTGGTACTAAGATCACCATAGCTGATGTAGAAGATACTCTTATACTATCTCAGCTTCTTTTTCCTACACGACCTAAGCACTCCTTAGATTCATGGGGAGTTGACTTAGGTTACAAGAAAATATCCTTCCATGACTTCTCTGAACTAACAGAGGAGATGGTGACATACTGTATACGAGATGTTGATATAACTTATCGTCTATGGCTAAAGATAAAGGGAGAGAAGTATGAACAATATCGTAAGGCTATTGATCTTGAATATCAAATACGTAAAATTATTGATATACAAGAAGGTAATGGCTTTACTTTAGATGTACAAAAAGCTAGTTGTTTACAAGCAAAGCTATCTGACAAATCCGCTATCATAGAAGAAAAGCTACAAGATAAGTATCCACCAATAACTCAGGAAAGAGTTTCAGACAAGACGGGGAAAAGACTGAAGGATAAGATTATTATCTTTAACCCCTCCAGCAGACAACAGATAGCTGCGCGTCTAATGGAACAAGGATGGCAACCTGATAAGTTTACACCTACTGGTCATCCTATTGTAGATGAAGGTACTTTAAAGAATGTAGATATACCAGAAGCTAAGATGATTGCTGAGTATCTACTTCTTAACAAACGAACTGCACAAATTAAATCATGGTTAGAATTATTAGAAGAAGATGGAAAGGTACATGGAAAAGTTCTTACACTTAAAGCTATATCAGGACGTATGGCACACTTTGGTCCGAACATGGCACAAGTTCCAGCAGTCTACTCTCCCTATGGGAAGCAGTGCAGAGCTTGCTGGAGTTCTTCTTCTCCTGATCGTGTTCTCGTTGGTTGTGACGCAAGCTCATTGGAACTAAGATGTCTTGCTCACTACATGAAAGACGACGACTACACTAAGGAAGTTGTTGAAGGAGATATTCATACCGCTAATCAGAAAGCTGCTGGCTTAGATACGCGGGATCAATCGAAAACATTTATCTATGCATTTATTTATGGGGCAGGTTCAGCTAAGATTGGTAGCATAGTGGGTGGTTCCGCTGCAGATGGTCAGAAGCTTATGGATAATTTTCTAGGTGCGTTACCTGCCCTAGCTAAGTTAAGAAGTAAGGTTGACAAGATATCTAGATCAGGATATATTCCCGGTCTTGATGGTAGAAAGTTACATGTCAGACATCAACATGCTGCTATGAACTTACTTCTTCAGGGTGCTGGTGCTATCATCTGTAAGCAATGGGTCGTGTTCATTGATCAGTTAATTAAAAAGAACAGGCTAGACGTTAAGTTAGTTGCTAGTATACACGATGAATATCAGTTTGATTGCCCTAAAGAACAGGCTGAACAGTTTGGTAAACTGACTAGAGAAGCTATGAAGCTAACTGAAAAGGAGTTGAATGTAAGATGTCCGCTAGACAGCGAGTACAAAGTCGGCCTGAACTGGTCCGAAACACATTAATATTTCTAACGGAAGACGAAGTTAAGTTTGCTAACTTAATTGGTTCAAAAAGAAATTCTTCAAGTAGAAAGCTTAATACACCTGATAATAGATACAAGAAAACTGATCCTATAGAGATAGACCAGCTAGGTGCTAGAGCAGAAATGGCTATCTATAAATTCTGTAATCAATATCCAGAAGATATGTTTATGTTCAAGCCTAAATCTAAGGCTAACAAAACAGACTTAGGAGATATAGTTATAGAAGGCTTTAGTGTAGATGTTAAAGCTACTAAATATAAAACAGGAAAGCTCTTAGCTAACATTGGACCTTTACCGGACATAGATATCTTTGGTCTAATTGTAGAAAATAATCTTAATGAATATGATATTAAAGGTTTTCTACCTGCCTATGAATTGCATGACGAAAAAAGAATTGAGGTTGTAGGAAGAAGAGTGTATGCTGCACATCAGAAAGACTTATTAGATTTTGATGATGCAGTAAAAAAATATATCTCTCACACAAAAAAAGGAGTTGACAGGTCTAAGTGAGTTGAGTAGTATCACTTTTGTTAATTGAAACAGCCCTAATCATTGGGCATCTAAATGGAGATTTAAGAAATGGCTAATACGAAATACGATCCTATCCTTATCAAAGGTAAAGTCTTTTGGGCTTCAGTGGTAGAGCCTAACACTAGATATGAACCTGCTTGGCAGGTGGACGTATGTCTTGAAGATGACGACTCTCGTGAGAAGCTTTCGTCAATCGGTCTTACCATTAAGAACAAGGGTGATGATCGCGGTGATTTCTTCTCAGCTAAACGTAAGACTACCAAGAAAGACGGTAGTGATCGTGAAGCTCCACGGGTTATTGATTCAAAGCGTAATCCTTGGGACAGTCGTCTTATTGGTAATGGTTCAGTAGCAAAGGTAAAGATTCAACCCTTTGATTACAACTATGCTGGTAAGAGTGGGGTTAGCGCAGACTTCATGGCTATGCAGGTTATTGATCTTGTAGAATATGGGGATGCATCTAGTGACTTTCAAGACGAAGATGGATTTAGCATTGATAGTGAACTAGAAGCACTCTGAAATAATAGAAAGGAAATATAATAATGAAGACCAATGAATCACTAGTACTTACAGCCCTTCGTCGCGGAATGCGAGTGACACGAAAGACATCACTTGAGCGTAACTGGTGTGAGAACCTAACAGCAACTATCTCACGCCTTCGTAAGAAGGGTTATACAATCGTCGCTGTACGTGCCATGTCTCCCGCTGGTGCTTACACACGATATAAGCTACTTGCAGAGCCTGAAGCGTCGCTTCTAGGTACAGCTAAAGCTGCATAGTAGCTAAATAGAGAGGCAACAGAAGATGACTAAATCAATCGAAACATTAGTAGATGACATCTATGCGTTGTTTACTAATGACGAGGAAATAACAATAGAAAAAAAGCACCTCGACGCTTTTGCTGAAGCAGTAGTCGCTTCTGTTGCCTCCGCTATCTCTGAAGTACGTAAAGAAAGAGAACCTAACCTACGTCTATCTCTTGTCGGTCATAAAGATAGAAAGATTTGGTATGAGATGAGGGGAGCTAAGAAAGAACCGCTACCTGCTCCTACACTTATCAAATTCCTTTATGGTCATATTCTTGAAGAACTTCTTATTCTGTTCACTAAAGTAGCTGGACATGAAATAAAAGAAGAACAAGCAGAGCTACATGTTAATGGCGTTAAGGGACATAAGGATGCTACCATCGACGGTGTTCTTATTGACTTTAAGTCAGCCTCTAGCTTTAGCTTCAAGAAGTTTAGGGACGGTAGCATACTCACAGATGATCCCTTTGGTTACATTGCTCAGTTGTCTTCTTATTCAGAAGCGGATAATAATCCGAACGCTGGCTTTGTTGTCATAGATAAAACAACAGGTGAGTTATGTTACTGTCCCATAGACGATATGGATATGATAAATCCTGTCACTCGAATAGACGATATTAGAAAGTTTTTAAAGAGTGACGAACCACCTGAAAAATGTTATAGTTCTGTTGCTGACGGTGCTGGTGGTAATTTTAAGCTGGCTTTCGGCTGTAACTATTGTGATTATAAGTTTACTTGTTGGAAAGACGCTAATGATGGTAAAGGAATACGTACATTCATGTACTCGAATGGTCCTAAGCATCTGGTCACGGTTGGTAAAACTCCTAATGTACCGGAAATAACTGATGCAGCACAGGTATAGATCAGGTTCTGAAAAGAAGACAGGAGAACTCTTAGAAGCTATTAAAGTTCCCTTTTCTTTTGAACCACATTATATTGAATATACATGGCTAGAATATAAAAAATATCTTCCAGATTTTCTTCTACCTAACGGTATCTATTTAGAAGTAAAAGGTAGATTTAAACTAGAAGACAGAAAGAAGCACCTCTTTGTTAGAGAGCATCAACCAGACTTAGATATTCGGTTTGTCTTCGATAACCCTAATGGCAAACTAAACAAAGGAGCTAAGTCGTCTTATGCAGATTGGTGTATTAAAAATGGTTATCTGTTCTGTAAAAACTCAGATCATCAAGTAATTGAAGAGTGGGCAAATGAACAACCAAAACGGAAAACAACAGACGGGGGAAGAGACGTTCTTAGTAAACGTAGAGCATCTTCTGGACAGTCAAAACAAAGAAAATCCAGAAAGAGTTCTATTTCTAAGCGTAATACTTCAAGCACTCCTCGACGCAACAAAACCTGAAACAACTAGCGAACCAGAAGAAGAGAAGATGGCTAGGCGTTCTGCTCAAGCTTGGTTCTTTGCTTCTATTGGGGTTACTTCAGAAGACTTCACAGACATCTGCGATCTAGCAGGTATATCTTCTAGAGACATGCGTTCCTTTGCCTTTAAGGTATTACGCTCTAAGGAAGTTAAGTATATACGTAAACGTATCAATACGGTATTAAACTATGAATAAGAAAGATAAATTCATATGCCTCCTAAATTAGATAGAGATCACGAAATTATTCAAAGTATGCGGTATGCTAGGGAAGGAATAACTACGTTGAAAGATTATAAGTTTAATGAAGACACCTATCTAACTGAGTTACAACAATATATTATAACTACTTACAACCAACACTACGGACAGTCTAAGTATCAAGCTACTGATACAATTGCGGATGCTGGCTATGCAGAAGGTTTTTGCATGGGTAACATCCAAAAGTACTGGAAACGCTATGGAAAAAAGGAGGGTAAGAACCGCAAAGACTTGTTGAAAATCTTGCATTATGCTATCATTATGCTTCACGTTCACGATCAAAATCAGGGAGAATGAGATGCAAACACCTAGCTTAAATATTATTACATTACCAGAGAGAGACAGTCTATTTGAAGAGTTAGGTATAGCAAGACTAAAAGAATCCTACATGATGGACCATGAGCTTTCTCCGCAGGAGAGGTTCGCATATGTCTCTAAAGCATTCTCTTCTGATCCAGAACATGCCCAACGTCTCTATGACTATTCCTCTAAGCATTGGTTGTCATATTCCACACCCATCCTATCCTATGGTAAGTCTTCTCGTGGACTTCCTATCTCTTGTTATCTAAATTATATACACGATAGCGCAGAAGGATTAGTAGAGAATCTTTCTGAGACTAATTGGCTATCTATGCTTGGTGGTGGGGTTGGTATAGGTTTTGGCATACGGTCATCAGATGATAAGTCTACTGGTG
>Ga0307984_1000710_pt1 | contig 14252 bp, 8 predicted proteins | sample EllFjometageno78_FD_203169 | JGI IMG/M metagenome (GOLD analysis project Ga0307984, IMG submission 203169) | Marine microbial communities from Ellis Fjord, Antarctic Ocean - #78 | ecosystem: Environmental > Aquatic > Marine > Unclassified | place: Southern Ocean | collected 2014-10-09
GGCGGACGACCTCGGTTCCAAAGACATCGGCTGTTATGGAGGCCCCGTAAAGACACCTGCCCTCGATGCGATGGCTGCAAACGGGGTAAGATTTACTGATTTCCATTCCGGGGCCTCAGTCTGTTCACCATCGCGCGCCACCCTTCTCACCGGACGCCAACATCTCCGCACCGGCGTTTACACCGTGGTCCAAGACCATGCGCATGACATGCACCTTCTCGAGCGGGAGGTCACCATTGCGGAGGCTCTGAAAGGCAACGGTTACCAGACGGTGCACCTCGGTAAGTGGCACCTCGGCGCGCCTTTCCGGGGACGGGACAAGCCGACCTTGAACGACCACGGATTCGACTACTGGTTCGCCACCGACAACAACGCCGCCCCGAGTCACCGGAACCCGACAAACTTTTTGCGCAACGGAAAGAAAGTAGGTGAAATCGAGGGCTACGCCTGCCAGATCATCGCCGATGAAGCCATCAACTGGCTGGAGAAAGACCGCAAACCCAATCAGCCCTTTTTTCTCAACATCTGGTTCCAGGAACCGCACGCCCCCCTCGCCGCACCGGATGAAATCGTCTCGCAATATGGAAAGCTCGACGACCCCGCCGCGATCTATTCCGCAACCATCGACAACACGGATCGCGCCATCGCCCGACTCATCGCCAAATTGAAAGCGATGGGCGAGTTGGACAACACCCTCATCATCTACGCCTCGGATCACGGGAGTTACCTGACAGAACGCAACGGCAATCTTCGCGGCGACAAAGGATCAAATTTCGAAGGCGGCCTCCGAACCCCCGGAATCTTCTTCTGGCCAAAGGGCATCCCTGCCGGACGGATTGAAAAGGAGCCTAGTGGAGCAGTCGATCTCCTGCCAACCATCTGCGGCCTGACAGGAATCACCCCTCCCCGCCACGTCCATCTGGACGGCTCAGACTTGTCTCCTTTGCTTAAAAAAAGCGGAACGTTCAAGCGCCACCAACCACTCTTCTGGCACAGCCCCACCGGACAACCCAACGTTGCTCTGCGGGACGGAAACTATACCCTCATGGGCTATCGCGTCCACGAGTTTGAGAAGGACTCTGAGCGGATCAACGCACTGCTCAAACAGATCGAACCATTGCTCGAAACCGAACTCGGCCACGAGATAGAACGCTCAGAGTTGTATTCAAAGTGCTTCAACAGCAGCTTCAAGAATCCGGATACGGAGCGCCTCCGAAACGAATTTGTACGCCACCACCAGTTCCAGGAATCCTGGACTCCCATAATCAAAGCTGGCTCAGGCGGGTTCCGAAAATTCGAGCTCTACAATCTAGCCAACGATCCCAATCAACGAAGCAATATCGCTGACGCAGAGCCAAAGATCCTCGAGCGAATGAAGGCGCAGCTTCTATCCATCAACGCAAGCGTATTAGCCGATGCTCCAACCTGGGGCGACGAATCCTCACAAGCATCCCCCTCCAAGCCGAAGGTGCAGATCGAAAACACCCGAGACCTTCTGAATCAGATCGAGAGCACGAAAATTCCAACCGCTTATGTCGTCGCCAAACATCAAGAATATGTCGACAAGCGAATCGCGGCTATGACTCCCGCCCAGCACGCACGCCTCGGCTTCCTCTGGAAAGAGAAACGGCGTCTCGATCCTGACATGAAGAACCGTGGCAACTCCTTCATCCGAATGCTCGAATTCATCTTCGAGAAGAGATAATCCCTTTTCTCCCCTCAACGGCGCTCACAAGCAGCCCATCCCAAAAGCAAATCCCTGCAGTCATTGCCACACAACGCACTCGCGGGTATGATTGGTTTCCGCTTTGTAGATGATTTAACCCCATGCGATTCTTAACTTCCCTTACCGGGCTGCTCGTAGGCCACCTGCTGATCAGCCCTGCCCGATGCGATGATTGGCCCCAGGCAGCCGGTCCCCGAGGCAATTTTGTTGTCGAGGGCAATGCTCCATTGAGCTTCAGCGTCGCGCGCAACGAGGGCGTTCTGTGGCGCGTTCCCATGCCGAATACCGGGCAAGGGAGTGTCGTCGTCTCGGGCGGGCGCGTCTTCGTCGCTTCGCATGCGCCGACGGACGGGGATGCCGAAACGGGTTCGCTGATCGTCGGACAGTGTTTTGACGGGGCGACGGGAAAAGAGCTCTGGCGGCGCGAGCTCCCCGGCGCCCGATTGACTGATTTGTCGAGTCTCTTCAGCGACAACACAGCGGCCTCGCCGGTGGCCGATGGCGAACGGGTCTGTTTCACCAATGTCGGTGGGTCGATGAAATGTTTCGATTTCAATGGCAAGGAGCTCTGGTCGAAGCAGTGGGTTCCGTTCGGCAGGCATCACTCCCGCCAGCACGAACCGATCCTTCACGATGGAAAAGTGATTGTCGTGCGCGTCAAATCATCCGACCTCGATCCGAAAGTCACGACCAAGGCGGGGGCAAAATCGTTCGGGCGGGAACGCGCCTACTGGACCTGGTTGCATGCCTATGACCTGAAGACCGGCAAGCTCGTGTGGACCGGTGAATCCGGGACGGGCATCCATGGCACCCCACTGCCCGGCCATCGCGCCGGTGGCTCCGCTGTGATTCTCACAGCTCGCGGCGGCGGGCACCAACCGCCGGAGGAGCCTTACGGGATCTCGCTGCTTGATGCCGCCGATGGAAAAACAATCTGGGATCTCGGAATCAAAGGCTACGCATCGCACCAAAATGCCTGCTCGAATTCCGAGCTTGCGGCGCTCTTTGTTGGCAAGAATCACGAGACGGTCGATCTCAAGACCGGGAAGATTCGTGACAAGGTTTCGTTGTCGGAAGGGGTGCAAGTCTGCCGTCAGATCGACGGGAAATACCTTACCGAATCTGATCAAAAACTGGCTACCTCCAAAAAACCGATCACCTATCAGACCAATCTTTTGGTCGGCAACTACCACTACTTCCGCTCCTTCGCCGGATTCCGCATCGGACGGGTTCAGGTGAAGACGGGCAAGGTCGAGTATCTCGAAGTTCCAGTGCAGGTGGTGCGTGCGAAGAACAGCAAAGATAAAACGCTCTGGCGCAAAGCGATCCCCAACGACATGCGCAACGCGCAAGGATTTCTCGCCACCCGGGACAAGCGCAATGCCGGCAGCGGCTGGGGGCATTGTTCCGCAGCCAGCCCGACGGTGATCGGCGAGCATCTCTACATCCCGACGATGATCGGCATGGTCTACGTATTGAAGTGGAATGCGACAGTCCTCGATGAACGCGCCCTGGTCTCGATCAGCGATCTCGGACCTGCGGGCGAAACCTGGTCCTTGTCGAGTTTGTCCTACAGCGATGGCCGGATCTACGCCCGGACGATGAAGGAGTTGATCTGCCTCGGCACTGCGGATTGAATCTCGTGAGACTGAAATCAATCCAGCGGCATGCCGCTGGCGCGGAGAAGTGTTTCCTGCACCGCAATGTCGTGAGCTGCGTCCCAAGCGAAGGCTTTCTCACCACGGACAACTTTGGCTAGGTCACGAAATTCACCGTGGTAGCGTCCCTCGGATTTGGGGAGATCGACCTCATGGATTCCTTTGGCGAAAGAGCCCTGTGGTTTGGTGAGAGAAAGCCGAAGCTTGGCCGGTTCGAGAGGGCGAATCTCAATCGAGCCTTCGGTGCCAATGACCGCGAATTGCCGCCGCGGACCGCCAAAGGGATCGTTGTGATTGCTTCCAATCGTTGCGAGAGCATTCGGATAGCGGAAGGTCGCAATCTGATTGTCCTTGAAGCCATCGTCCTGGGAGGTGAGCGCGATGGATGTCACTTCCACCGGTTTCCCCAACACCGTGACGAGGGCATCGATCAAATGACACGCCAACTCGAAGAGACCACCCCCCGGGTAGGCCGCGAGTTCTTCACGCAGGGACGCCGAGGCCCGTTTCCCGATGTGCCCGTGAACTTCGGTGATCTCGCCCAACCAACCTGCCTTCACCGCCTTGAAAAGGAATTCAAACGCGGGATTGTAGCGCAGCATATATCCCATCTGGATCGTCAGTCCGCGCTTCTTCGCCTCGGCATGCAGCGCACGGCAGGGCGCCAGGGTTTGCCCGGCCGGCTTATCGAGATGAATGTCTTTGCCTGCTCGAAGGCATCGCAAGGCAGTAGGAACCAGCTCATCGATCTCGGTCTCGATCGCAATGACCTGAATGCCGGGATCTGAAAGAAGTGCGTCTTCAGAGACCCAAGTGCACCCTTGATAGGGCTTACCCTGAGCCACTTGTGCTCGTCGCTTCTCATCAGCTTCAGCGACCCCGACCACCTCATAGAGGTCACTCAGGTCGAGCATCGTTGCGAGTTTGCCCGCAGCGTGCGCATGCTTCGTTCCAATCTGCCCCGCCTTGATCGGAACCCTTGCTGGATCTTGCGCAAATGTCAGATGGGATGATAGCAGAGCGAAGCTTGAGCCTTTCAGAAACCGGCGGCGGGGCATGGTCGTCATGATGGTTGCTTGTAGAGAACTCCTTGAATGAGGGGAATGCGGAACGTCACTTGATTCGACAAAGGTTTCTCTCACTCCTACGAGTCACCAAACAAAGGTCACAATGTTATTAAACAGGCCTTCCCCGCCGTCGAGCCCAACATCCGCGGCGGGGCGTCTCCATCAGCGACCAGCTCGACAAACCTTACTCCACCAAATCCTGCATGGCCTTTCACCTCAAGATCGGCTCACTCTTCTTCATTAACCTCTCCTCAGCTGCCGAGAAACCCAACATCATCATGACGGATGACCAGGGCCACGGCCCCGTCGGAAAGCACGGGCACTTCCGAATAAAATCCCACTCACTCAGCCCACGGATTCATAATCTTGGGATGACCTCGCAATTCATTTCAGATGCCGGACCGCACAGACAGAAAGAACCATCGCTCACCAACTGTATCCCTCTCCCATGATCCGCCCAGTCCACCTTCTCCTCGCCCTCATCGTTCAAAGTTCGTGCTCACTGTTCGCTGTTCAGAGTTCAACCCGTCCCAACATCATTGTCGTCATGACCGACGACCAAGGCTACGGCCCGGTGGGAAAACACGGACACCCTTGGATTAAGACCCCGAACCTCGACGCGCTCTACGATCAAAGCACGCGCCTGACCCGCTTTCTCGTCAGCCCGACCTGCTCACCCACCCGTTCCTCGCTCATGACCGGTCGGCACCCGCTCAAAAACGGGATCACCCACACCATCCTCGAGCGCGAACGCATGGCCCTCAAGGCCACCACTCTTCCCCAGACCCTCAAAAAAGGCGGCTACACCTCCGGGATCTTTGGTAAATGGCACCTCGGCGACGAAGAGGCCCATCAACCCCACAAGCGCGGCTTCGATGAAGTCTTCATCCACGGCGCCGGCGGCATCGGACAAGGCTACAAATGCTCCTGCGCCGACGTCCCCGGAAACAAATACTTCGATCCCGTCGTCCGCCACAATGGCTCCTTCGTCAAAACCAAGGGCTACTGCACCAACCTCTTCTTCACTGCCGCGATGGGTTGGATTAAAGAGCAGAAGGAAACGAAAGAGCCTTTCTTCGCATACATCACCACCAACGCACCCCACGGCCCCTTCATTGCCCCTCCCTCAAACACCAAGCGCTTCACCGACCTCGGCTTCACTCCAAAGACTGCCGGCTTCTACGGCATGATCGAGAACATCGACGAAAACATGGGCCACCTTATGAAAAAGCTCGCCGAGTGGGACCTCGAAGAAAACACCGTTCTCATCTTCATGTCCGACAACGGCATGACCGGTGCAGGAGCCGGAGCGAGCCGCGCCAACAAGCCTCTTGGTAAATCCAAGGACGGCAAGCCCATGATGATGTTCAATGCCGGCCAAAAGGGCCTCAAGGGCACTACCGACGAAGGCGGCGTGCGCGTCCCGTTTTTCGTGCGCTGGAAAGGCACCCTTCCTCCCAACCGTGACATTCCAAACGTCGCCGCCCACATCGACCTCTTCCCAACCCTCGCCTCCCTCGCCGGAACCTCCGGTCCCGAAGATCAAGTCGAAGGCCGCAACCTCCTCCCGCTCCTCCGCGATCCCAAGTCGGCATGGCCCGACCGCTACCTCTTCACCCAGAAGGCACGCTGGAAAACAGGCTCGGAGCCCAACGACCACCAGTGGACCGGTTTCTCAGTCCGTAACCATCAATACCGCCTCGTCGAAAACAAACTCTACGACATGACCAAGGACCCCGGCCAACTCAGCGATATCGCCGCCAGGCATCCCGAGGTCATCAAAAAGATGCGTGCCGCCTACGATCAATTCTGGAAGGAAGCCCGCCCCCTCATGGTCAACGAAAGCGCGCCCATGTCCCCTACCCAGCCCTTCCCGGTCCGCTACAAGAAACAACTCGAAGAAAGTGGCATCCCAAATTGGACCCCTCCAAAGCTCTAGAAAACTCACTCAATTCCTTGATGAAAAAAGCGTTACCCCAGTTGGCATGATCGCCGGCGGGTTCTTCCTCTGAGGAGGTAACCGAATCTTGGAATTAGCTCGAAAATGAAAAGACGTAAACTGATCAATCGCCTTACGGGCGCGACCCTCGGCAGTATCTGGACCTCCAAATACGCGCTTGCACTGGAACCGGAGGATCAAAAAAAGGAGATCAAAGTTGGACTGATTACCGATCTCCACTTTGGCAATCTCGCTCCCGACGGAATCGAGCGATTTAGGGTCTTTAAAAAAGCAGTGGAAAGAGAACGACCTGACCACGTGATCCAACTGGGTGATTTTTGTTTTGGTGAGGAGCCAGCCAAGAAGCTGATGGATGAGTGGAATGCCATTCAAACTGACAAATACCACGTCCTTGGAAATCACGACATGGACAAAGACACCAAGGCTGAGATCCAGAAATTCTGGGGAATGAAGAGCCGCTACTACCACTTTGATCAGAGCGGCTGGAGATTCATTGTCCTCGACATGAATCATCTCAAGAAAGGTGACGATTATATCCCTTACGGAAACGCAAATTTCTACCTCGATTCAAGCATGCGCACCTGGGCCGATCCAGAACAACTCACCTGGCTGGACACGACTCTGGCAGAGTCAAAACTGCCGATCATCATTTACACTCACCAGCCGATTGGACATCGCCCCGATTCTCCCCAGCAGCGGCCGATTCTAGATATTATCAAAAAGCACACGACCAAATTCAATCGACCAAAAACGCGCGCGGTCATTTGTGGCCATGAGCACAAGGACTGGCATCTCGAGCGCGATGGTGTTCATCACATTTGCATCAACAGCGCCTCCTATCTTTGGAAAGATGGGAAACCATGGCCCTACACAGAGTCACTCTTCACCTTCATGGAGATCAAGAATGGGGCGCTCTCGTTTACTGGAATGAAGACCACTTGGAAGGATCGCCCTGATGGTGTCAAAGCTGATCCTGCCATCAGCGAACGTAACATCGCACTAAAATAGAGGCACGACATCGGGGCTCTGTGACTTTACGAACGCCTGTCCGGCAGTCTCCTCCTTACCTTCATTGAAGACATACCACGTATTGTAAGTCATCACTCGCAGAAGATCCGGGTGGGGATCGCTAGCACTTGATTTAGTCGCGAAGACACAGGTCAATAGTGCCAGGGCGAAGACGAGATATTTTGCGTTCAACATATGAGTCTAGAATTTGAGGCGTTCATCACCGAGTTGAAAGATGCAGCAGCGCATGGGTGTTCCATTAGATGAGTTCGACGAGACAATACGCCAGTCGCCGAGTTTTCCTCGTAGGTCTCGATGGATGATACAGAATTGCAAACCCTCTTCGACGCTGGAAATCCCTACCCTAAGCTCAATTGAAACTCCAATTCACAATCGCGTTCATCCTATTCTCGGCCGGAGGAAAACTCAGTGCAGAATCGATAGATTTCGTCCGCGACATCCGACCAATATTCGAGGGAAACTGCTATGACTGCCATGGCGCAGACAAGCAGAAATCCGGTCTGCGGCTCGATATGCGTTCCGGTGCCTTTGACGCTGGTGAATTCCACCAACCGACGATTGTGCCGGGAAAATCCGATGCGAGCAATTTGATCCGCTTCGTGCGTGGCGACGATGAAGAGATGCGCATGCCACCGAAGGGCGAGCGCTTGACGAAAGATGAGATCGCCACATTGACCACGTGGATCGAGCAAGGGGCAATTTGGCCAGAGGAGGTCGACCTTGTGAAACCAGTCGACCGCACCGATCACTGGTCGTTCAAGCCGCTCAAACCGTTCGATGGCGACCAGAATATCGATTTTTTCGTGAGAGAGAAACTAACCAGTAATGGCCTCGTGATGTCGCCACCGGCAGATCGTCTGACCTGGCTGAGACGTGTCTCCTTCGATCTGACCGGGCTACCACCAACCCCGGAACAGATTGCGGCATTCCTTGTCGATACTGATCCCGGTGCGCAGACACGTGTCGTCGATCGACTGCTCTCTTCGCCACGCTATGGCGAACGCTGGGCGCAGCACTGGCTGGATGTGGTGCGCTATGCCGACACCCACGGTTTCGAGGTGAACACACCGCGGGCGAACGCGTGGCCGTATCGCGATTACGTGATCGAGGCCTTCAACAACGACACCCCCTTTGATCAATTCATCCGCGAGCAATTAGCGGGAGACCAGTTCGGCAAAGATGCTGCAACCGGATTCCTGGTCACTGCCGCCCGTCTACTACCGGGGCAGATCGGCAAGGACGCCGCATCACTTCGTCTGGCACGCCAGGATGAACTGGGAGAAATCGTCATCAATACCAGCGAGGCATTCCTCGGGCTCAGCGTTGGTTGTGCTCGCTGTCACAATCACAAGTTCGATGCCATCTCGGCGAAGGATTACTACTCCATGCAGGCGTTCTTCGCCGGAGTATCCTACGGCGAACGCCCAATCCAATCATCAAAATCAGAGACTGAGCTAGAACAGGCAGAGAAGCTAAAGTCCCGTATTCGTGAGATTGATCGAGCGTTCGCAAATCTCGTCCCACGCGTGAGTCCCGGCGTGGAGCGACCGCCAGTCAACGCATTGCTCAACATCGACCGATTCACTCCGGTGAAAGCACGCAAGGTGCGTTTCACCATCAAGAAGACGAATCTCTATGAACCCTGCATCGACGAGTTGGAGGTCTTTGATTCACAGGGCAACAACATCGCCCTCGCATCGCTGGGCGTTGAACGAAGCGCTTCCACCACTAAGGTTTCGGCAAACCAACATCAAATTGAGTTCATCAACGACGGCAGATTCGGTAACGAACGGAGCTGGATGTGCGGCCAGACCACCGGTTGGATTATGCTCAAATTCCCCCACGAACACACCATCGAGCGAATCGTCTGGGCACGTGACCGCAACGGGAAATATGCGGACCGGCTTGCTGTTGAGTATGTCATCGAAGTGGCAAATGATTCAGATGATTGGGTCGTCGTGGCCGATTCGACCGATCGACGCAGCGGTGATCCGAAAATCCAGGGGGACCTCTCCACTCTCGATCCCAAGCAACAAACGAAGGCCAAATCTCTCTTAGAGGAGAAAAAGCAGGTCGAAACTCGACTGGCAGAGCTGACAAATTCACAGAGAATATTCGGTGGCATTTTTGGGAAACCGGAACCGATGCACTTGTTGAACCGTGGCGATGCCGAGCAACCACTGGAGGCCGTCGTCCCTGCGGTCTTGAGTGCGCTCGGCGACGTCACCTTGGCGAAAGACGCGCCGGATCCGGAGCGCCGTTTGGCGCTGGCAAATTGGATCACCACTCCCAAAAACCCTCTCACCGCACGCGTGGCGATCAACCGGATCTGGCAGGGACATTTCGGCATCGGCTTGGTCGAAACCGCGAATGATTTCGGTCGGGCTGGCACCGCACCATCCCACCCAAAGCTCCTCGACTGGCTTGCCTCTGAATTTATTCGATCAGGGTGGTCGGTGAAACACCTCCACCGCCTCATCGTGCGATCAGAGACCTACCGCCAGTCGGAACAAATCAACTCGATCGCACAGGCCAAAGATGCCGACGTGCGCCTCTTGTGGAGATATCCCTCTCGTCGCCTCGAAGCTGAAAGCATCCGCGATACGATGCTCGCGGTCAGCGGTCGGCTCGATCTTAAAACCGGAGGCCCTGGGTTCGATCTCTTCACCTCGCGTGGCGGGCTCAGCGGCTTCCCCCCGATCACGAAGTTCAAAGACGACGGCCTACGGCGCATGATCTACGCACATAAGATTCGCATGGAACCTGATTCGGTTTTTGGAGCCTTCGATTGCCCGGATGCAGGCCAGAGCGTGTCGCGTCGCAGACAAAGCACGACCCCGATTCAAGCACTCAACCTTTTCAATAGCCAGTTCACCATCGACGAATCAGAGGCATTCGCACAGCGCGTGCGCAACAAGGTCGGTCAAGAAGTGAGGGCACAAATCACTTACACCTATGAACTCGCCTACGGTCGCACTCCAGAACCGGACGAGCTGACTGACGCAGAATCGGTCGTGTGCCAAAATGGCCTGCCGACACTCTGCCGGGCGATTTTCAACAGCAGCGAATTTCTTTTCATCCCATGATTGATCACCAAGCAGAACATCTTTCCCTAGGCGGGCGTGGCCTTCTCAATCGACGGGCCTTTCTAGGAAACAACGCGACGGCCTTGAGTTCGATTGCCCTCACCAGCTTGCTCGGTCAGGAAGGATTGCTGGCGGGTGATCGCCCCGTCATCGATCCCTCCCAGCCCTATGCCCCGAGAGTTCCCCACTTCGCCCCCAAGGCGAAAAAGGTCCTCGTGATCTTCTGCGCCGGGGCGGTTAGCCAGCTGGAAACCTGGGACTACAAACCCGAGTTGATCAAGCAGGATGGCAAACCTTTGGAAGGCGGCCCAGCAGTGACGTTTCAGGGCCCAGCTGGAAATCTAGCGCGGCCCCAGTATGAATTCCGACCGCGCGGGCAGACCGGCAAGATGGTCTCGGACATGATCCCGCACCTCGCGGAACTCACCGACGACATTGCCTTCATCCACTCGCTCACCAGTAAATCAAACACCCATGGTCCTGCTGAGAACTTTCTCTCTACGGGCTTCGTCCAGGACGGCTTCCCAAGCATGGGCGGCTGGGCGAGCTACGCGCTCGGAAGTGAAAACCAAAATCTACCTGCCTTCGTATCGATCCCTGATCCTCGTGGTGTTCCGCAGGCCAGCGTCAACAACTGGGGACCAGGATTTCTACCGGCCGAATTTCAGGGCACGCCCTTCAGTGCATCCAAGCCCGTGCGCCATCTGAAATCACCGCTCGGAGTTTCTCCTGAAAATGATCGAGCTGCCCGCTCACTTCTGCAGCGGATGAATGCGCGTCACCTCGAACAACATCCCGGAGACGGCCAGCTCGCCGCGCGCATTGCCAGCTACGAACTTGCCGCAAGAATGCAACTCAGCGTTCCTGAAATCAGCGACCTGAGCACTGAGCCAGCGCACATCATGAAGAGTTACGGTGCTGACGACGACGCCAACCCAACCAAGGCGGGCTTTGCCAAGAACTGCATCCTCGCCCGGCGCTTGCTTGAGAACGGCGTGCGCTTCGTTCAGTTGTTCAACGGGGCCTACGCCAGTGGAGGAAAATTGAACTGGGACGGCCACAGCGATCTCAAGGGTCAGTATGATGTCCATTCCGAAATTCTCGACCAACCAGCTGCCGCCCTCATCAAAGATTTGAAAGCACGCGGCCTATTAGAAGATACTCTCGTCGTCTGGTGCACTGAGTTCGGGCGCATGCCGATGTTCCAGAAAGGCGCACAGGGCCGTGATCACAATCCCGATGGCTTCACCTGCTGGATGACCGGTGCCGGAGTCAAACCCGGCGTCAGCCATGGTGTCACCGACGAACTCGGGCGAGAGGCTGTGGAAGACATTCATCCACTCTACGATTTCAACGCCACCATCCTGCACCTCCTCGGCCTCGATCACGAGAGGCTGACCTTCTATCACAATGGCATCGAGAGGCGACTCACGAACGTCGAAGGAAATGTCATCAAAGAAGTTCTAGCGTAGCTTCTTCTGTGGTTTTCCATCCCCATCAAACGAGTTCACGGGCGAGGACGGCTCGTTGGTTGAAGATGTTTTTGTGCCGCGCTTTGATTTGATCTTCATTTCCTAGTCCGCAAAACGAGCTGATAGGATTTCCCGCTGTCGGTGGTCTTAAAAATCCCGTGGCGATTGCAGAGGTAAAGTGTGTTCTCTTCCACGGCGTCCGGGAGCAGGCAGGAGATGCCCTCATTCAAAACTGGCGGACCGTTTTGACTGTCAGAAAGTGCGGACCAGTTGCGGCTTCGTTCCTTGGTGAAGTAGATCGGGTTTTGCTCCTCTCCCGAGAACGGCGCGGCGCAGGTGAGCTTGCTCCACTTGTCAAACGGTCGCGCCCCGATGGCGGTGAAGAGCCGATCGTTCGACGTGCCAACCTTGCGCCGGGCATGCATGGCGCCGTGGCCCCAAGTGTAATAGATGCCTCGCGTGGTGGCCAAATTCACGAAATTCATCTGGGTGTCGAAAACCATGTTGGTGATACCTATGTCTTCCAGCTCGGCAGCTTTGCTGGGCTTGATCGGTTTTTCATCGTTGGTGAGTTTGAGCCAATAGATTCGTCCGGGTGCCTCGACCTTTGAGATCGGCCTTCCCAGGCCAAGGGTTTGAAACTCGCTGTCGGCAAAGGTCCCTACTACGAGTATTGCTGCTTTGGAATTTTTGTCGCGTTGCGGACTGAAGGCCATGCTCGTGATCCGTTCTCCGGCCAGTGCAATCGTGGTCCACGTATCGCCGGCATCGCGGCTGATGAAGAGGCCTTTAGTCTCCCCGCCGGCCACCACGATGTTGGGGTCTTGGGGGCAGAACTTCAGCACTTCACCAAACAGGGTAGTGGGGCCGCGGCCATCGAAATCGATCTCGCGCGTCACCAGTTTCCAGGATTCTCCGCCATCTGCACTTCGCCAGAGCCCGCTTTTTAATTCTCCGTCTACCACACTGCCGCCCGCGCGCAGAACGATAGAACTGTTCTCGGGATGCACTGCCACCGAGCGGACGGCCAGGGCATCAGGATTATTTAGCTCGCCGTTTGCAGCGGTCCAGGTTTCTCCACCGTCGTCAGATTTGAGCAGTCCCTGACCCGCGCTCCTAGCATACAAGACTTGGGGATCTTTTGCGGCTTGCACCAATGCGGTAATGCGATTTTTGAGAATCAGATCTTCTTTTCTGAGCTTTTCACGCAGCTCCGGAGGGACGCTGTTTTCCAGCTTGATTTGATCGACGGTGCCCTGAAACAAGCTGCGGCTCTTGTTCGGCCCCGAGCGGAAACAGACCCCGGCATAAACCTCCTTGGGCACATGAGTGAAAAAACGTTCATCGGCCAGCTGCCATGCCTTTCCGTCCGCCGAGGTGAATGATTGATAACGTCGCCCACGCCGAACCAATCTCAGCCAGCGGTGATCCTCTTCGAATGAGGCGATACTTTTGTTGCTTCCGGCCAAGTCAGGAAAATCCTTGCCGCCTTTCATCTTTCCTTCGGCGGTCAGGAAGAGGCTGATTTCAGAATTGTAAGGTCCCTTGTCGGCGATGCGCACTTTGGGATTTGAGTGCTTGCTCAAGATCGAAAGCCCCAACCAGTTCGAGGGCCACAATCCATTCTCTTTCGAGGTCAGGGGCATGTCCGCAATCCGCGCGGTGAGCGTGAAATCCCCAGCGACTGTCTGGTGCACAAAACCGTAGCCCTCTCCCCTGAAGGATGCGCTATCGGCCTCGCCCCGGACCGCGAGTGGGAAGCCCCCTTCCAACATGCTATTAAACTGCCATGGTTCGGCGATTCGGTTTCTTGCTTCGAGTTCGAGTTCGTTGGCGGAGTCGATCGAATGGCCATCACCAAACCAGAGTCGCGCCCAAATTTGATTCCTCCCTTCGGGAAGCAAGACGCTAATATCGACCTTGCCATTGTCATCGATCTCGCTGCCAAGTTTGCTCGTCAGCAGCACTTTCCCGGCAAAGAGCTGCAATTTTTGAATCGCCTGTCCACGCCGCTCGATTCCTACTTGAATCTCCGCCAAGTTGTCCTCCAGCACGCCGCCGGAGATGGCGCTCTTCAATGTGAGAGTTGCCAAAGGGACGTCAGCGCCGAAATCACACATGAAGTCGCTTCTTGTCAGCTTGCGCATTTCGAAGCCGGGACCTTCCCAAGAAATGGCGATCTTTGCGGTGGTCGATTGTCTGCTGTTCCCGTCATTCTCTCCTTTGAAATACTCCAGCTCAAAAGCACGCAGTC
>Ga0307984_1000711_pt1 | contig 14250 bp, 11 predicted proteins | sample EllFjometageno78_FD_203169 | JGI IMG/M metagenome (GOLD analysis project Ga0307984, IMG submission 203169) | Marine microbial communities from Ellis Fjord, Antarctic Ocean - #78 | ecosystem: Environmental > Aquatic > Marine > Unclassified | place: Southern Ocean | collected 2014-10-09
TTTTAGCATCTGCAAAATCTGGAATTAATCGCTTAAGTTCTTCCTGCTGGTATTGCAAGTTGGCCTGGTTAGTTTCAGCCTGGGCTTCTTGCATTGCTTTATGGTTGTGCGCTAATTGGTTTTGATCGGCTTGATATAATCCCATGTCCTCTTTGTACCTAAGGTCTGCGTCCAGGTAACCCAGTGGGTCATCAGTAAACAAAGCTCTAGTAGGGGCAATGGGTTTAGGAACCAATCCATTTTGACTGACCTGCTGTGAGTATTGATCAAGCTGCGCTCGTTGCTGGTTTAAGCGGTTATAAGCTTCTTCCGTTTTCTTGAGCATCTCTGAGTTATGTCTAAACTGTTTTTGAATTTTGGCATTGCCTGAATAGTCACGCGTTAGATCATCTAGGGTTACTTGAAAATTCTCACCATCAACTTTAACGGGATACATTTCAAGGCCACTTTGATCGGCTTCCTTTTCGTCCGATGCTTCATATTCATCACCTTCGTATTCATCTTCATCGTCATCTGCATCATCTGCATCATCATCTGAATCTTCAACTTCGGCTTCTTCAACCTCGTCATCTTCTACTTCTTCCGTTTCGGTATCGGTAGTTTCAACTTCGGCTGTTTCTGACTCTTGAGCCAGTAACGCTTCAACTGCATTGTCCATGCTGATTTCGGTAGTCGCTTCCACGGTGCTTCCTTTTATTTGATGCGTTTATCTCGAAAATCTTGATCCGTTACTACACGGGTCAAAACATTCTCAATTTCATTTAAAGCCCTCAATATTGAGTGGGCCTCTTCTCTTACTTCAATGTCATCCTTACCAGAATGTAAGAACTTGTTACACTGAGATGTTCGTATACTAACAAAAATAGCCAAAAAAGTCTCGTCTGCCAATAACTTCTGGGCTTGGTTCTTTAAAATCATTGCACATTACCTAGCCTGGGAGCCGCTTGCAGAGCCCTTACACGCTCAACATCAACCGCTGTTCCGTATTGTCCCAGTATTTTTGCGGCCTCCACTAACAAATCTTGGTTCATTTTGTCACGATTTAGGTCATCACTAGACTGCAACTCTCGGTATTTAAGTTGTAAATCAGCCAGTTCTTTGCCCTGTGCACTTTGCATTTGAGCCGCTTTAACTTGCATATCAGCTTGCAGTTTAATCTGATCACCCTGCATTTTTCCTTGCATTCGCATCTGATCGCCCTGCATCTTCGCCTGGGCCTTGATCTGTTCAGAGGTGACCATTGCCTCTGCCACTGGATCGCCTTGTTGACCAACTTGTGCGGCCTGCTCTGCGGCTTGCTCTGCCATCTGAGCCATTAACTGAGCTTCACTTTCTGGGCTCATAGGCGCGTAATAACGATCAGCATTTTTTATACCACTTAAAGACAAAGTATCTGCCAGGGTATTTCGCATCATTGTCATAGTGACCAGGCCATTAGTTGGACCATAGGTTTGCCAAATTTGCTGCTGCGTCTGAAATGTTTGCATTAAAGCTGCGGCCTTAACATCTTCCTGGCCTGTGCCTAATCCGACATTAATCTGCATATCCATTGAACTATTCCACACCTGTGGGTCAACGCTGATAAACTCACCATTGAGTCGCATTATTTGCTCGTCTGGGCTGTTTTTAATAGAAACGTGTAGCATGAGCTGGAATAAACGCTTCATGCCCTCAGCGAGATTGCGCGCCATGACTTCCACATGGCCTGCTGAGGCCTGCTGAGTTATAGCGGCTGCAGTGGCTGTGGTGTTCTGCAAAGCGTCTGCGTTGAGCCCCATAGACATCTTAGAGATGCCTGTTTTCTCCTCCACAAGCATGTCTAGGTATTGAAGTGCTGGTAGGGTGGACCCTGCCACAAATGGCACTACAAGGGGGTTTACTGAGCCTATTTGTTCACTGCGGATCACTGCCCCGATCTCGTTATTTAGCACATCAGTCATTTCCACTAAATCCTCGTTAACTTCAAGGCGTGGAGTGTTAACCAGGGCAACGTTGTCTAATATGCCACGCAATACGCTAGTGGTCGTATCTTGGTCATTCATGACCAGTTCAGCCAGACTTCTGCCATAGAATGCATGGGGCTCTGGGTCCACATGGAAATCAGCAAATGGGGCTTTGTCCCAGGGTTCTTGCTCTAAGATTTCATAGTTAGTGCCACCGCACAAAAACTTGTGCAGAGTAGGTACGCCATCACCTTCAATGTCGATTTTTAAATACGCCTCAGTGACCACGATGACGCGCATTGATGGATCATTGACCGCTTGGTCTGAGGAGTCTAAATCTTCACCAAAGCGTAATAATTTTTCTTCTCCTTGATTGTTTGCGTCATCGTCTTCGCCAACCAGGTTATCAATCACATCTTGATCAAATCCCATTCCAATTAGATCGCCAGCGCGTTTCTCAGACTTATGACAAACAATATAAGCATCATCAATCGATTTAGCCGACCCATCGATGAAAAACTCTTCCGGAGGGATACCTTCAATGACCATTTCGCCCTCTTCATATTTGTGCGAAATTAACATGGAGTGGACGTTGCGAGACACCTCCATCCCCATCTCATCCATTTCCATTGTTAACTCTTGCGAGTGTTCAATGATCTCAACCTCATCATCTGACACCAGCATTTCAACTTCTTCATCTGATAAGTTTTCATAACTATGAGACTCAGCAACTGTGGCGTTATTCCACCACACTTTTACAATGCCCACTTTTTTAATAAGCGAGTCATGGATGGCGTTGCTTAATACGTTGTAACCGCCTACTTTATCAAACACCCAGTGCGTATAGGCCGTGGCTTGCTCGGCATTAGCCACATCTTCAACACTTTTAGGAATAAACTCAACAAACTTATCATTGTTCAAAAACACGCGCATTAGTCCAGGCTTTGCGCCACGCACAACATCTCTGACTTTAGTCGAGACAACTTTTGATCGTCCCTCTTCATGACTTAGGTCTACAGCCCCGTCAAAATACTTCTGAGCGCGTTCTCGTTCTTCTCGGATGCCAGAATCAACGTAATCAATGGCGGCTTCTATGGCGGCTTTAACTGCGCCCTGGATCTCGTCTTCCTTCATTTGTGTCATTAGTTCATGGCTCCTGTGAATCTAGCAGTGTTTTCTACACCTTGAATTATGGGGTTCTCTTCACCCTGTGTTGTCATCGCACCAGAAATAGCAGGCAATGGACCAACCTGTGGGCTAGACATCGATCCTTTAAGAGCAGGGACCAGGCGCATATCACCCCACATATTCCTTAAAGCTTTTAAGCCAATTACTCTGCCAGCCATCTGAGCGGCATTTGTAGAACCTAAAGAAGTAATTAATCTTCCAAAAATTCCAAATGACGCTGCTGCTGTATTTGATGTGTTTTTTGTTGTTCCTGCAATTAATGCTGATGTGCTTGCCAAATTGTCAATCATTCCAATTTCTTGCTTAGAAAATAATAATTTTGTTAATGTATTATTGTTCTTTTTCATGTTGCGCCATGCTTTATTAAATTGAAGGCTTGCTTGTTTTTCTACCATTGCACTGGGCTGTAATGTTTCTGCAAGTAGGATAAATGCTTCTTGTCTAATTGCATCCCATTGCTGCAATGGTAGTTGTTTTTTGAGTGCTAAAAGGTCACGGGTAAGGTTTTTCTTATCTGTGGTTTTTGCTATTCCTTTTCCAAGAATGTGATTAGCCGCTTCTTTAGGGTCAACAATTAAGGATAGTTCACCATCGCGCATTTCTCTCGCTGTCAGTGTTTTTAATATACCTTTGCTGTTCCATACATTCTGGAAGTCTTTAAATTTACCTATGGCCTCTAATCCCTTAGCTACACTGGCTGGATTACCATATAAAAGGTTACGATCCATCTGCTGCATAAGAACATCATCCAGACCATTTTTTAAAGCCGTTGAAGCACCCCTTTCAGCACCGCCAGCCGCTTGTTGCTTAACTATAGCCCGTCTTAAATCGAATAGGCTTTGTATACTAGCCCCATTAGCAAGTTGATCCATTGCCTCATCTAATAGTCTAAATGTGGCAGGCGCACCACCCTCCCCACCTCTAAAATCTCTGAGTGAATTAATTAACACTTGATTAAACTCAGGTGCATATTCTGGGTTAGTAAATGCTGTTGCTGATTCTGAGCTTTTATATGCGCCTACATAATCTTCTTTTGCCTCCTGTCTTTGCGCTGACAGAGTCTCTTGTGCCGACTCCATGCCTTCACCTTTTACGGTAATAGCAGCATCTGGCTCACCCATCATCGCTTGTATTGCTGGTATATTTTGGGCAAGATCTTCTTGTGCCTGTTGGTTAAAAGCTTGCATTTCACTGCCAACCTTTTCTCCGTATGCTCCCTGTTCTGCCGTATTTTCAAATAATTGCTGAGAATTTGATCCAGTAACTTGACCAGAAGTTAATTTAACTGGAACGGGCAAAGATTCTGCTGCCACTGTCCGTATTGATTCTTTAGGGTCTAAACCCCTGCGTACCATCTTATCAACAGAAGCCCTTACGCTAGTCATAACCGCTGCTGGGTCAAAACCTAACTCTTTAAGTGCCTCTACAATTTCTCCGTTTCTCAAATCAAACAGGCGTGGGTTTTTAAATAAAACTGGGGCTAGTCTTGCAGTAATTCCTGCAACATCAAATACACCTTTACCAAGGACTCCACCAATCATTCCGGCTGGAATTTCTGCTAAATTAAAGTCTTGATCTGCCGCCTCTGAACTAACTCCCTCCATTAAAGCACCTTCAGTAGCACCTAATGTCATTGCGCCTTTAAAGCCTGCTGTGGGCGCACCAAGTGACTTTACAAATCCAGCCACAGGGCCACCAGTAGCGATGTACTGACCAGCCTGCAATGCTGTAGGCGCATCAAGCCCTTTAGGGTTAGGGTAGAACGACTTATAAGAAGTAATTTGCCCAGCCTCATCGCGCATAGGCATACCAGCAACTAAATTACCAAACTGGTCCACATCAAATAAAGTCTCAGGCTCAACTTGAAGAATACTTTCTCTTAGTCGACTATCATCAAATGAAGATATAATTGCAGTGTGCATCAGGTTTGCTTTAGGGGTTTCAGTAAGATTATCAAGTGAAAGGGATAATTCACCAAGACCAAGGTCTGCTGTACCAAAACCCTGATTATAAATTGGTATCGATGGATCAACGTCTTTACCGCCCATCCATGCCTTAACATCACCAAAAAAGCTACGCTCGTCAGTCTCACCATTTGCAACATTATTTGCTGCACTTTGCTGTACTGGCTGGATTTTAGCTTTCAGTAACGCTATTTCAGCATCAATGGCATCCATTTCATCTTGCTGGGCTTGAGTAAGTGCTGCCATTATTTTGGCCCTGTTACTGGAGGCTGAGTTAAATTCATAAGCTGAGACTTTCTTTGCATTAGCGTCTGCATTTGACTTTGAATAGCTGCGTTTCCTGCGGCTATATTGTTAGTCCCACCACCGCTAGATGAGGCATTAGATGAGCCACTGGTCCCATACAATAAAGCAGCTAAAGGCTTAGATATTATTGACTGACTGTTTAATTTTTGTAATGCTTTTCGTCCTTCTATCACTGTCATTTCTGAATTTTGCATTTGATCAACAATTTTTCCACGCTGAACGTCTATATTAAGTTTGGCCATAAATGCAGCATGAATTAGATCGTTAGCTAGTGGCGAACTTCGTAGTGAACCTAAACTGTCAGCCATTTTTTGAACTTCAATATCAGAAGTCGAACCAGAACCAGCAACACGCATACTCGGAGCCAATCGTGCAATAATACCTTGGGCAGCATCTGCTGCGTCATCAAAACCTTTAAATTTTTCAGCAAAGAATCCTGTCAATGGGCCAGTAGGTGCTAGTTTTAATAGCTGACCAAGCATATCTATATCTACCATAAGAGATGCTGATTTATCAGCTTGAGCCGAATAGGAAGCATACGTTTTACCTTGAGCAGTCGCTAATGACTCAAATAACTTCTCATTATCAGGAGTAGCTTCATCACCAGTATTAATTTTAATAGTAGTGCCATCTTTGCCTATTGTATAAGTCCTTCCAAGACTATCTGTTTGATATGAACCAACAGGTAAGCCTGCCGCCACACGATCAACCTCACTCATCATCGAAAACGTATTTTTAGGCGTTTTTCCGGCAATAGTATCGTGCATAGCCATTGCCTGTTTAGCAGTTACTTGACCTTTTGATAGCGCATTGCCAACTTTTTCATATTCACCTCCCATACCAATTAAATACTCGGCAGTTTTATTAGACTGAATAGTAGCAAGCTTTAGATCTTGGGCTTTTTCACGACCAACAGCTAACATTTTCTGCTGATCACTAATACCAGCCATAATGCTGTTAGTATTGGGGTTGCCGCTCATGCTGGCAAATCCTGAAGCTAAATTAAGTGCCAGGTTTTTCTTGTCATAAAGATCCATGTTTGAAAATTTATTGCCAATATTGTCAAGTAAACTCATAAAATTAACCCCCGAAATTTGTGCCAGAAGCCGCTTTAGCACCAAGCGTTAAATAATCAAATAAGCCTGGGCTATACCCCGAAGTTTGAGTGCCAACATTAGGTGCGCCACCGACTGCTTGAAGGAGATACTGCAGGCTCTGCGCTGGTGCGCCAGTGAATCCCTGGTACTGTCCTTTGGCTTCGTTAATTAGCTGTTGGTTTAATGCCTGCTGCGCTAAACCTTGCTGGTCCATTCGATCTTGGATCTGTTTTCCCATGCCAAACCCTAAGTTAGCCATAGAGCCCAATTGGTTGGCTGCGCTTAAACGCTGTGTAGAGCCTGCTAGACCAGCCTGCTGATTAGTCATGCTTGCTTGTCGAGCCATGTTCTGCGCGTTCTGGTATCCCGTTTGACGAAGACCTGACGCCATTCTAGCGGCTTGCTCTGCATAGCCTCGGTTAGTTTCAGCCTCTGCAATGCCTTGTCGTGAACCGCCATAAGCGTTAGCTGCACTTGCCTGGGCTCCACCTACGTTCTGAGCCATTAGCCGACTGCGATCTAAATCAGCAAGAGATTGGTTAACAACCTGTGTCTCGTATGGGTTTGTGTACTGTGCTAAGTTTGCTTGAGTAGGCGCACCAATAGGCATAGGCCGATAACCAAGCTCTGAGCCCGTTGTCATGCCTGCCTGTTGAATGCCTTGTGCTGCTGCCTGGTTGACGTTAAAACCACCGCCTTGTGCGTTGCCTGCCATAATCTTATCCTTTATAAACCGAAGCCGAAGCCGCTTTTAGCATTACCTTTGCCCAATGAGCTAGATGAACTACCACCACCACCGCTGTAACCCTGATTGCTGTTATCGTTGCCACCGCCATATCCACCGCCACTATTGCGTTGAACGGCTGCTGCTCTGGCTGCTGCGGCTTTTTCTTGAGCTAGTAGTGCTGCCCTTGTGTTAGCCTGCGCTATTGCTGCCTGTCTATTTGATTCAATTTGCCGATCTCTTTCTTGCTGTAGGCGAATAGCGCGGTCACGTTCAACTTGATCGTTTGCAATTCTGTCTGCTTGTTTTTGTGCTTCAATCATTTGCTGTTGAACAATGGCTTCTTGTATTGCGGCTTGTTGAGCTTTCTGCTGTTGTGCATTAATTTGATCTTGCATTGCCCTGGCTTGCTGTAATCCTGGGTCCACTTGCCCTTGTCCATAATCCAACAATCCACCAAACTCATCTGCACCTCTCATGTAGGGTGATGTTTCCATTAGCCCAGACATCGTGGCTGGCGTTGATTGAATACCTCCGAATTCATTAGCATCATAAGGTGTGCCACTATCGAATCCATATTGATACGGACCTAGTCCGTCAGTTCTAGTATTAGGCCTAGTCCGGTCCATTGTGTTGATGTCAGTCACGGGTACACCATGCGAATTAAACATGGGTTCTCCAGTGGCGCGCTCATAAAGAGAGCCTATTAATCCACCGCCTATGTAATTTTGAACAATGTTACCAAACGCATCAACACTGCTTTGAAGCTGGTTGCCAGAGTTGGGCGGTATCGAATTAGCCAGGCCACGATCCACTTGTCCATCACCATAACCCACGGTGTAGTAATTCCCATCGTCACCACTAAAGGTCTCACCGCCCGTCATGTCACCACTAAAATTCTGACGATAGATAGAGTCATAAGAGTCAGGAATTGCATTACCGCCACCGCCACCGCCTCCACCGCCATTTCCATTTCCACCGCCACCAATGTTTATATTACTGACCGTGGGCGTGTATGAAGTGCGTTGACTTGAAGATCCTGAGAACGGGTCCATGAATTGCGCGTTTAAAGCGTTGTACTGGGCAGGCGCGTTGTCGTATAACTCGTCCAGTGCCTGATTGTAAAGTGGCGCGCTGGAATAACCCTGCACCCCTCCGGCAAACGTCTGTTGTTGTGGCAGGCCAGACATGGCGTTAAAGCCCTGTGGTGCTAGGCCAAACGCACTAGCGGCATTACCTGTGGACTGCATTGACTGTTGCTGCATAGGCGAAAACGCAGCCACATCCGCACCGTAATATGGAACATAGCCAATATCACTAACGCCCCTGGCTTTATTAATGTTCTCAATGGCAGCACTTTCTAGCCACGCTGGAATTTCAGTGCTATTTGTTGTTGATCCACCCTTAGACATATTCTAAAACCTCTTCTCTAATACGACTAGCTGAGACTTCCAGCCTATATCTGCTAATGCTTTTGACCAGCCCTTTCGACCGGACATCGTTAAACTTTCACAATCTTGCGCCTTTGCCCAACTTATTAAATCAGGCTGCATTCCTTTAATTTCTTCTAGGTTTCCACCACCTAAAAAAACGTGTAAAACTTTCTTCTGAGGGTACTTTGTAATCTCTGTAACCAAGCAAGAATTAGCCGCAGGCCATAGCTGTGATTTGCCCTCAATTATACCATTTTTAACGTCTTCAAAGGTGTGTGTTCCACCCGAATATTCCAGCGCATCTTCTATCCAATGCTTGCATCTTTCTAGCTCATTCATCCTACTATCCAGGCACTAGCGTTTCTAAATACAGGTATAACCACAGAACCGCCTCCACTTACTGCAGAGCCAAAACTAGGTGAGGCCGCATCAGTCACATAAGCTCGTTGACCTACAACCCCTGTGGGCAATGCTGACACTGTATAGCCACGCGCAATCTGTACAGGAACATACGCGCCATCAACAGATATAACAGGGTATTCTCCCGTCTGGTTCCAGAGCAATACACCATCTTCGGCTGCTGACTCGCCTGCCCCACGATGACGTAAAGCACTGCGTGTTGTAGCCAACCAAACCGATGTTCTTTGCGCCCACTGTAGCCAGTTAAGGTTAATAAGCTTTGGCGGCTGATCTAGTATACTCATCGCCTACCACCCTGGATGACTTCTAATCTATTAATGCCAACACGCCAATCATCATAATTAACGCCTTCTACGCGCATCCTGACCTGTCTACCTGTAAATCTTAGACTAACGGGATTTGACATGCTGAATGGGCCAAACGAACTTTCAACATCGTTAGGATAAAATCTAGTTTTAAAGAGGGCTTTAACGTCACCTTGGCTCTTTTCATCAGGTATCATTTGGGTCACAGACATCACGTTATCGCCATTGCCCATCACTATCGGCCCTGACTCGGCAAATGGCTTCACCCCATCGTAGTTAAATCCAATTTCATGTTCGTATAATTTCTTGTCGGTTGCAGAGGCAATAATGGGCTGACGATATACGCCTGCGTCTACACCAGAAGTTCTCGCTAAAACGCCTATAGCCCAAGTGTTGTCATTATAATTATAAACAACATAGCGGTTATTTTCGTTGCTGCTGCCAGAGGGATAGAACCACCAAATCTCACCAAAGTTGGCATTAGATACTGCGGCTACTTTACTGATCTGACTTTGGTTAATATCAGAAAATACATAATCAGCAACTTCACAATTAACTTCGCTAACCGCACCACCACTGTAGGTATAAAATGAGCGACTACCCATCCATATTGCACCCTTGTCTACCACAGCGACAGCCTGAGTAGATACAATTCCACACGATGTACCAATACGCTCAATGCCAAAAACGTAGGGTGGGCCAGAGTAAGTGGCTACATGAGCGTCTGTATCGGTTAGGATTAATGCTTGGTTCTGAACCCTAACACCGCACTGAATACGGCCTGTAGTTTGTAGTTCTAGGCTACCAGCCTCATTAGTGGCTGCTGGGGTCCATACTGTGTTGTTTTCCCTATCAGACCATTGCACAAGGCGAGGATTGCCGCCAGCACCTAAACACATTAAGAACCTTTCTTCTGTCACTAAAATAGAGCGATTGTTAACGGGTGCATTGGCTACCACTGCTGCCTTTGTTGACGGGTTCAGTTGCCACTGATAAACTTTTCCATCTTTGCTTGAACAGGCCACTAAAAACTGACCAAATGAATCCATTGACCAGGTAGTTGCTGGCGTAATAGTTACAGATTCTTGTCGCGGTGTACCGTAATATTCACGCCCGTAAAATGCTGTACCAAATCCCACAGGGTTAAGCGCGTTTTCACTTCCAGCCGTTAGGCCAACTGGTGTAATGTCATACCGGACGCCTGCGGCATTGTAAGCGTATAGTTTGTTGTAACTACCAGCAGCAATCCAACGATCAGAGTTATTAGCGATCCACGATTTCATGCCACGCACTTGACCATCACTAGCCGTATCGCTTCGAGTACGCCAGCCGCCTATAGGCCGTAAGGTGTTATCAAACCAGCGCACCAGGTTAGAATCACGCCACCGACCCTGGGACTGTAAGTCAGTGCCGTTGCGATAAACACCTGCCGGTAGGTCTAACGGAATTAACGCCATTATTTTTTAACCTTTTTCTTAACTGGTTTTGCTGTCTTAGCTGCCTGCTTAAACGCATCATCTGTGGGCCTACCCTTCATGCCTGCTTTCTTCATGGTTTCGCCAGAGCCAGCTTTAATGCGTTTCTTTTTGGCTGCAATGTTTCCATAAAGACTCATGCCGCAGCTACTATACTGACAAATGCTGGGTCTGCTTCTTCAAGACTAGGCCAGCCATGTGTTACATTATCTACATCACGATCATGTGTCTCAGTCTCAGGCCCGTAAGTCTCAACACCCTCATCTGAGGTATGCTTAATCTTACGAGTCTCAACCATTGGTGTGTTTTGATAAACAATCACTGCCGCTAGATCAGACAAGGCAGCTATGGCAGTCTCTTTAGAATCCATCTCTGTGTAGATAGCAGTGGCGTGAGTGGCTACGTCTGCTGGTACGCTAGTGCCACCCTTTGCTGCCCGTGACCAGTACCAATCGACTTGGCTTTGTAGTGAACCAGCGATGGATTTAACACTGCCTAGCATTGTAGCCTTTAGTACATCCACATCTTTGTTAATGGCTGCGTATGTGCCTACTACCTCACCATCAACCTCAGTGCGAGTTAATGCGCCTTGATTGTAATACCTTGGGTCAAGTCTAGTCTCGCTATAAGGCATCACGCCAATAGCTGCTAGTTCGGCTTTACTCCAAAGAGCAAAGATGTTGCGTGGGTATTGAATAGAATCAATGGTCAAGCCACGGGGCTTATTGACTACGAATCCTGTTTCTACGTTTCCTACAAACCACATAAGTTTCTCCTCTTATCTTGCGTTTGAATGTTTAAATGGATTTTCTGCGAATGCTAGGTAGATGTATGTTCCACCAGATGCGTTTCTCTCAGCGTGTGATGTCCTCAATTTAAAACCATTAGATATAAAATCAACACTTGAGTTTGCGTTATTATCCTCTGCGTTAGATTGGTCAGCGTTTAATAATTTAGTTTTAACATTGTTAGGCTCTCTAGCGATGTCATGTATTTCCCAATGAGAGCCTGAATCAGTCCGCTTAATCATAACGAAATTGGGAAAAAAACCACAATGCACCATAGGCCCATTAGCATTTCCGTTCCCAACGTATTTGCCGACCTTTAAGTAGCCGTCAACATCATGGAAACAATAGGAAATATAATCCCTACCAGATACACCAACAAAGCCTTGATCGCCTTGTGTAAACACTGAGGCAGTAGGCGCAGTGTTATTCATAAATCCTTGCCCACCATCCTGTGCACTTGTCGTGTTTAAAAACAAAGCAAGGTTGCCGTTACCTGTACCCATACTTGCATGATAAACAACCCAGTTAACCGCAGTATCTCGGTCTTTTCGGATTATCATTGTGGGCGCAGATGCCAAACCATGACCTATGGTAGCTGCTATTGCACCCGTACCCGTATAACTAACAATACTAAACCCAGCATCCACGTTAGCAGACACTTGTGAAGTGATTGTGCCGTTGCTGTTGGATGACGCGCTTCCGCCAGCTTTCCAGTTCCATGCTACGTGTGCTTCTCCATTAGCATTTAAACCTGCATTACTTCCTAATGTAAAACCATTTGTATCAAATGAATTTAGACAATTACTTTCTGTATTTTCAGCAGCATTTTGGTTTGAAATTAATCTTTGATTAGTTCCACGAAGAATATCAAAAAGATGATGATTATCTGTGCCCCCTCTGTCTTTACCCCATACAAGGTCAGGTTTAAAACCTACTGAAATTGCATTGGTACCACCATTACCCGTATAAATCACAGTATTAAAATGCTCACTCGGAATAACATCAACCGATGGTAGTGATTTTGTGCATAGCGATAAAAAGCCAGACGGGGGCTGGTAGTAGAAGTCACCAATGCCGTTAGAGTCTTGGTTGCCTTGTGGGGTTTTGTTGCCAGCGAATGAGGAGTCTTGTCCGCAGTTTAACACCCCAATAGTAGATGGTGTTGAACCTAAAGGCATGGTAAATGGGGTTAACTCATGACCTGTTGCAAGTTGAAATAAATAGTTTGAGGCAGATAAAGCGTTAGACCCGTCAAACGAGCCATTAGCCTTTAACCATGAATTATTTTGCGACATCCAAACCTTGCCAGTAGCAGAATCAGAAGCAAAAGCAATTATGTCGCCAGCCGCAATTTGGTTTGGCAGAGTCACAGTAGCTATAGTGCTACCATTCTGTCTTGCTGTAATACTGCGCCCATTAGCATTAGCATACGTCCACACTACAGCACCACCACCAGCCGCATTTTCCATGTTACTGGCGTTATTGATGTTTAACCCTATGGATGCTAAACCCATATGATGTACATTAGTATTTGATACAAGAGTAGGATTGTAAACTTCAAAGTAAATTTTACCATCGGATTGAGAAGCTATTGTGCCTCTGCATCGTGCAGTATTTAGCTGAAATTTTAGATTACCTTCTGATAATACAGGTGTTCCAAAACTGTCTAAAGGATTAAACGTACAAAAGTTATTCGTAGGACTATCCAACATCACATCAGATTCAGTCAATCCACCTTCGCTAGTCCAATCGTTGTTATTACCGCTTTGGTCTAGCCAGTAGGCGTATTCGCGGGTGTCTGCAAATGCTGCGTAGATGTATTCTCTGCCCCCATTGTTTAAAGCATTTACAGTGGATTTAATTTGAAACCCTGTAGCATTAAAATCAATAGCTCCATACTGAGCCTCTACCTGTGAAGTATCTGGAAAAAGTGCCGCAGTATTTGGATTGCTAGGGTCGCGGGTGTTATCGTACATTATCCAGTTATTAGCAGCCTCAGTATCTTTAATAATTACAAATGCTGGAGAAAAACCTAGCGTCACTGCTGGGCCTGTAGCACTATTATTAGCAGTGTATGAACCAAACTTGCTGTAGCCTGCAATATCTGAAAAACAATACGCAACATAAGTGCCGCTAGAGCCGTTAACATCGTTGCTTTGACCCACACTAAATACAGACGAGGTTGGCTGTACGACTGAAGTGTTATTGCCAAAACGATCATCAGCATTTCCAGTTTCTGCTGCAAAAGTTTCATTCAGATAAATATAAGCGTTAGAAGTTGAAGTATGAAAGACGCACCAGCGTTCTGCCGCATTTCGTTTTTTCACAATTATTAATTTAGGCACAGCACCCAAGCCATGTCCAATTGTGCCGCTTGAGCCATTCGCTGAATACGTTACTATAGATTGCCCATAGGTGGTGTTGGCCCTTACGCTAGAGTTTATAGTACCGCTAGTATTGGATGCGGTTGTGCCTCCCATGTCCCATGTCCATGCTACAATGTCACTGCCATTAGCATTAAAAGCTGTATAGTTTCCATCCGCACCGACAGTGAAGCCGTCAGTATCAAAAGCAGTTAAAGTGTTTCCTGCACTTTCAGCATACTCT
>Ga0307984_1000714_pt1 | contig 14232 bp, 6 predicted proteins | sample EllFjometageno78_FD_203169 | JGI IMG/M metagenome (GOLD analysis project Ga0307984, IMG submission 203169) | Marine microbial communities from Ellis Fjord, Antarctic Ocean - #78 | ecosystem: Environmental > Aquatic > Marine > Unclassified | place: Southern Ocean | collected 2014-10-09
GAATGCTGCGGCTGGAGTACTTGCGGCAAAAAACACCCAGCGCACCGAACAAACTCTTCGAAAAAAGAATGCTGCGGCTAAAGTACTTGCGGCAAAAGACACCCAGCGCACCGAACAAACTCTTCGAAAAAAGAATGCTGCGGCTAAAGTACTTGCGGCAAAAAACACCCAGCGCACCGAACAAACTCTTCGAAAAAATAAAGCTGAGTCTGGAGAACTTGCGCGTAAAGAAATTGAATTCCAACGCAATAAGGCGGCGGTAAAATTTGCCCGAGATGACAAGACAACTTTGGCCGGAGCCACGGATGCAAGATTGGCAAAAAACCCTTTCGCCTCGAAGGGTCGAGCAAGCTTAAATACTTCACTTACAGGCATAAACGGTCCTGCGCTAAACGACCTGAAAAAGTCAGCGGGGCATTATTCGGTCGTCATCAAGCAACTCATTAAAAATTCATCTGAAGGCTCAAAGGTTTGGAAGGAGGCGACTAACGAACTCATCCGAATTGAAAATCGCTTAGAGCAAATTCAGATTAAGAAAAACCATAAACCTTCACAAACGGAACAACAGCAAGCGAAGACACAAGCGGCTAAAAACGCCCTTGCCGCTTCTGAGCGCAGAAAACTGGATGGGGGTGCTGGGCAGTTTAAACAGCAAGCCATGCTACTTAGGAACTACGCGGTACTCGGGGGCGCGGTTGGACTAGTAGGCCAGTCGGGGCAGTTCATGATTCAGCTTGAAAAGGAAATGAAGCAACTACAATCCATTGTGTCCTTAACTAACACCGAAATGGCTTCGCTTTCGGACACCTTGATAAACGTTTCAGAGAAAACAAAATTCACCGCTTTAGAAGTAACACAAGCGGCGGTTGTTTTAGGGCAGTCCGGCTTAGGCAAGCAGCAAATAGCCGATTCGATTGAGGGTATCACTCTCTTTGCCACGGCTGTTGGATCAGACCTGAAACAAGCCGTTGATTTAGCAACATCCACGATTGGTATCTTTAATCGTGATGCCAGTGATATGAGTAATATCGCAGATAAATTAACCACTGCGGTCAACTCTTCAAAACTGAACCTTGACAAACTTGCCTTGGGCTTGCAGTACGCGGGTAACATCGCCGCACAATCAAACGTCAGCTTTGAAGAAACCGTTGCTGCGCTTGGGGCGATGGCTAACTCAGGTATCCGTTCGGGCTCGACGCTAGGTACAGGTCTTCGTCAGGTGTTAATTGCGCTACAGAAACCTTCGGAGGAGTTCAGGCGTACCACGGAATTACTCGGACTAAGCATGGGTGATTTAGATGTATCAACAAATGGACTCATCCCAGTTCTAAAGAAACTTTCGCAAAGTGGCTTTACGGTGACAGACGCAATGAGAACCATGCAGGTTCGAGCTGCGGCAGCGTTTGGTGCTTTTGCAAACAACATTGGGGTGGCGGATGAATTAGCTGAGAAGATGGAAATCGGGGGAGCGGCTGCAAGAGCAAACGCTGTCCAGATGGAGGCATTTGCCAATCAGTTCGCTCGTTTAGGCTCAACGTTCTTTTCACTTACCGCCGAAGCTTTTGACCCCATGCTGAAAATGACTACGAAGATAGTCTCAAACCTAGCCGACATGATAAGCGGGTTAAAGGGCGTCGGTGATTCTTTACAAATTATTGGTGGAATAACCGCCGGACTAGGACTAGGAGCTCTGTTTGCGGGGCTAGCGAAAATGGGTTCTTTTCTATTTGGCGGGGATTCAGTCTTTCGATCCATTCTAGGCGCTGGGAGCTCGGCCCCTAACAAGAAAGGGATGCACACTGTTCCAACTAAAAGCCAACTAAAAAGCAACAAAGCAATGGCGGGGCTTACGATGGTGGTTAAGTTTCTAACAAAAAGACTAGGGACTATTTTCATGGCCCTAGGAGCCTTAGGGGGAGCTTTGGCTTACTTAGCCAATAAGTTTGATCAGGACGTGCAATTAAGGGACACGGTGGATGTAGCCCAAGCCAAAACGAACGAATCTACGTCTAGGGAAGATGCGAGTAGAAACACCTTGAAAGCTCTTAACAAAGCGATAAGCACCGTGTCTTTTAAAGAGGAATTGTTTAAAAATGAAAAGGAAGGGGCCGCTAACCTCAACGAAGAAATAAAAACGCTCAACTCCAAGTTCAAAACATTGGGTTTTTATATTGGGAGTTCGGTTACGAGTTATGAGCAACTTTTTGATACCTTAAAAACCTTCAGAGATGATGAACGTGCGAGGGGGTTTGGGGCTACCGCCGACCGTGCTCGTGATTCGTTAGCCTCTGCCGAGGCCGTAAAGGTAGAACAGATTAAGAATTCAGGCGAAAACAGCGCGGTACTAGCTATCACAAAGGCGTTTGATGCGTTGAGCGGCATGGGGGGAACCAAACAAGTCGAAGGCGTAATTGCAGGAGACGTGATACATAACAATTATGGAACGTTTACGACAAAGGACACCGTAGGCTTAATTGAAACCCCCATATCCGGAGAAGGCCAAGACAGTTCGCAGGCGCACAAAAGAAGCTTTCTCGAACTAGCATCCCAATTCGGTGCCCTTGAATTCAAGAACTCGGAAACAGGTGAAGCTAATCCCGAAGCTGTTAAGAAAGGTAAAGCACTACAAGACCAACTTCAATCAATTGTGGGGGAGCTTATTAATGTCTATAGTCATAGCGACATACTTAAAGACATAGAATCCGAAACGGGAAGGCCCACTAACGAAGTATTGGAGCTTAAAAACGAAGTATTAGACTCCGTAGAAACGTTAAGAAACTCCTTTAGCACCGTAATGACCGATGTTACATTCGCAGCCGAAAACACCGCGCTAGCTCTTACTATTGCTCAGGAACGAGCGGCAATGACCGACAAGGAAGTGGAAAATCAATATCAGAAACAAACAAAAGCTATTGCTGCTGCGCTGTCTGAGATATCAGAGCTTCAAAAAATAACACGAACACCAGATGATAAGCCAAGGGATGACGTAGAGGCTTTCGCCCAAGTCCGAGCCTTGTACGATAAATTTTTAATTCTTCTAGGCGATTTAGAAAAGGGCACACGGGTTAGATTGGAAGATGGTGGAGTAGACCCACTAAATATTGCCAAAGTAATGCACGATTCCGGAATAACCGCCGAATTAAATAAAGCCCGGGTTTTACTGTTCAATGGGTTACAAAGCGTATTAGAGCGAGGGAAAATGCCCATTGCCACCCAAGCTGCCGCTGAGACCGCAAGATTTCAAGCGTTACTTACTCAACTGTTCGCGGACCTAAATACCAACCGAACCAAACCGGAGCAAGAGGCTTTACTTACTAAAATAGGAGAAACCCAAACTGAACTTAGCCGTATCAATCGACAAACTGAGGATATCAAAGCGATTGACAAGGAGCTGGGACCACAAAGCAACGATAGTATTGACAACAAAAACGCTCAGGAACAGGCCACAGTTAAGGATAAGGCCGAGCGGGTTATTGCTAGAAATGTCTTTTCTCAAGAGGTACAGCAAGCGATTAAGGATGGATTTAAAAACAGCGAGTTCACGCTTCCCTTAGCGGATAAAACGTTTGAGACCAAAACGCTCAACAAGCTTATTCAAGATTTCGTAGCCACTCAAAACAACGCCATTAAGAAAATCGAAGAAGACGGAAAAGTAGAGATAGCGGGGTACAGTAAAGCCGAAGCAAGGCTGGACAAAGCAATTGAAGATAATAAAACCATTACTTCAAGCGCGGGGTCTTTTACTGAGGACACGAAACTAGAATCACAAGCCGCGCTAGAAAAAAACACAAAAGAATTAGTTGCCTTGAGAGAAAAACGTGCAGAAGCAGAGGAACGTATTGCCAAAGATTCGGCGGACCTTGCGGTAGAGATAGAGACGTATTTGGACAATCTAAAGAAGGCTAACAAGCAATTATCCGGAGGGGTAGAAGGCGCTAACTTTGATAAGTTAGCATCCGCAGCTGAACTTATGACCAAGCAAAAGAACACAGAATTTGTAGCCGCTGGGGTCAATGCCAACGAGGTGACTATTGAGAATACAGACCTAAAAAACGAGACCAAAGTTAGCGGAAGAGATTTACTTGCCAACCAGTTTGACGATGATGTTCGTCGTCGTTTGTTTGCGGCTATGAATGGTAAGGAGTTCAATCCTATAGGTGAGGCTCAGGTTGATGATAAATATGCCGATAGAGACCCCTCAGGAATTCTGGACCAAGTTAGAGGGGGGCTAGTTGGGATTAATGACTTACTACTCGAAAGTGTGAACAACTTCGACCCATTACTGGAAGCTATGACTGGCCTAAGTGAAATTGCCGCAGGGTTAGCCTCAGAGTTTGCTGGGGCTTTTAAAGAGTTTGCAATGGGCACCATGTCAGCGGGAGAAGCCTTTAAATCTTTCGCGGTCAGTGTCCTAGACAGCATGTTAACGCTTGCGGCTGAGATTGCCGCCAATGCTTTATTGAAAATGGCTTTACAGGCAATTGCTGGGATGGGGCGGGATACGAATTTCTTAGACGGACAAACAATGGCGGGAACTCCTACCACCCAAATGAACGGTGGTAGGAATGCTTGGAACGGAGGCGAAATTTTTGGTGGAAGCTACGCAGGGGGTGGAGAAATCACTAGAGGCATGTCTACTAGGGATTCCGTTTACGCTAAAGTCGCCAAAGGTGAGTTTGTATTACGCAGAAAAGCAGTACAGTCCTTAGGAATAGATACGGTTAAGGCCCTTAACTCTGCGGACCCGAACCTAATTGATCGCCAAGCCGAGAAGCTAGGCGGCAATCCGATGGCCGACAAGAAAGACGCAGGGAACAATGAAGTAAACGTGTGGGTGGTCAGCCCTGACGAAATGCCTACCAGTCTCAACGCCAATGACGTAGTACATATCATCTCAGATAATATGTCCCGAGGGGGCGTTACTAAACAGTTAGTTAAACGAATTAATATGGGACTCATCTAATGGCAATACAAACTTTTGATTTTCCGATGCACAAGGTAGCCGTCGAGTACCCCGCGAGGGGTAAGGCGGTGACACTGGGAAATAACTGGGATTACACCGTAAAGTCCCACACACCCGTAGCCAAAAAGTTCATGCTTAACTTTACTGCGATGCGTTTCTTTGACCCACTGAAAACGTTGACAGCACAAGAAGAACAGTATTCCTTGCAAGCACTTGAGGATTTCTATCTTGCTCACGAACTGCATGAGACATTTCTTTATCCTCATGAACGCTATGGTGCCATCGCTGTGAAATTCTTTCAGCCCCTAGTCATCCCTGAAGGTATCACAGCCGCAGAGGGGCTTCATTCGGGTATACAAATCGTACTAAAACAGGTCTCAGTCAGCTAATTATTCTTTTTAAGAATAAAGTAGTTGCTTAAAAAAGATATGCGCGTAGTATCTAATCTTGTTTGAGGGAGACGCTAGTTTCCCTTTCTCATCGTCAATTTTGTATCAACCCTGCCTAGTGCGGGGTTTTTTTCGTCTTGGGTTTGTATTAAACTCTAGGCACAAAATTTGGAGTTGACGATGAAGACACTTTCCCCCAATTTAAACGCGGAGATTAAAACTCTCACGCCCACTGAACGTATAAAATTCCTCCAAATTAAAATTCTGGACGAGGCAGGCGCACCTATCTATTTTCGATTAACTGATGGTGCAACAATTACGTGGCGTGGTGAAAACTGGGTCAACTCCCCCTTTCTCATTTCTGGCTTTGAACAGAAAAGTTCCGGCGAGGTTTCTCGTCCAAAACTAAATTTACCCAACCAAGATGGAGCCCTTTCCGTATACGTCTCAAATCGTATATTGGAAGGCGCAGAAGTGATCGAGTATCGGGTGATACCTAACGAGTTATTAGTCGGCACGCACACCCGAAGAGTGTTCAATTTGTCACATGTAGTTTCGCTTAGCGAACATATGATAACGGCTGAACTTAGACTTCCCAGTGACGGTAATCACATAGTATTCCCCCCTAGACGTTTCGCTCAACCTGAGTTTGCGTCGGTGAGAATATAGTATGTATAAAGACTACGTAAACCTACCCTACGCTTTAGGCACTCAGGATTGCTATACCTTGGTGCAGCAGTTTTACCAAATAGAGTATGGTATTGAATTAAAAAATCATGCTCGACCTAACGCATGGGCAATGAACCCCAACCTTAATCTGTTACATGATTACTTTGGTGTTGAGAGATTTTTTGACACAGGCAACAACCCCAACAAAGTTCAGTTTGGGGATATTCTTGTTATGAACCTGCTTAAATCTCCGGTTGATAATCACGTAGCCATTTATGTTGGCCGCAATAAAGTACTACACCATCTTTACGGTAAGCCCTCAGAGCTTTCGGATTACGATAAACGCTGGCGCTTACGGACCACGACGGTCCTGCGCCACCCCGAGGTTGAACGATTGAGCAGCATTGATGGAATTGGCAGGGTACTCGCTAGTATGCCAGCACACATGCGCTTCAGGAGAGGCTAATGGCGGCATTAAACTATATAGATTTACCTTGGCGTACTTATTGGAGCGCAGGGGCCGAGCGTTGTGGCTTTGTGCTACTTGGGGGCGAAATAATTGAAGTACCTAATATTGCTAAAGAGCCTGAAGATAACTTTGAGATAGCCCATGAGGACATTGAAAAATATCAAGGCGAAATTGTGGCCTCTTGGCACACCCATCCTAGAGGGTCAGCTAACTTAAGCCAATCAGATTATCAACTCTTTGCACAGGTGCCTGAGTGGGAACACATCATTATCTCAAGAGACGAAGTGACGTATTATTATCTCGACGATGCTAAGCGTATTTACAGGGGAGAGACAAGTTATGGTAACCATTAAGCTGATTGGCTTTAAGGGTAAGGCCCGGTTACTCACCTTTGACGTGTCGACCTATAAACAAGCACTTGAAGCTTTAAAGACTCACCCAGACTACGACCCTCGTAAAGTGTCTGCGCGGTTTGAGTGTGCCATTGATGAGGTGAAAGATTCCCGCGACCTGACGAAAGAAGTGGGTGACGCAAAAATGACTATTCGCTTTAAAAAGAAAGTCAACATGTTGACGATGGCGGGCGCTGGTAACGCTAACGTGCGGATTATTGTGGGAATCATCCTGATTGTTGTGGCTTTATACATGGCTACGATTGATGGAGGAACGACCTTCGTCATGGTTATGAATGCGATGTTCGCTATGGGTACAGGCCTAGTTATCGGAGGCATTATGGAGAAGCTTCAAGACCCGTTGGAAACTGACGATAAAGCTAGCCGAGTCTCTAGGCGCTATCCAAACACGATAGAGTCGGGTACACCTATTCCTTTAATATTCGGAACCCATAGATGGGGTGGTCACTTGTTCACAATGAACATTGAATCCCTTAATGGTGCGGACGCAGGACTAAATCTGTTCGCGGGAGGGATATGGAATAATATCGGGGGGTGGGATTCTTGGGAGACGTTGTACCAAGATACAAGTACCGGAAGCGCCTTCAACATATTCGAAGGTATCCCCTCAGGACTATTCTTTAACTTTAACTTTGGCGGCTAACCCCGCAACAAGAAGCATATAAAATTAGGATTGACGATGAGATTTAAAGGTAGCGGTGGTGGTGGCCCGAGTAACGACAGAAGCAATCTGTTTTCAACAGACGCTTTTGAGTTTGTCTTGGGTATCGCCCAAGGTCAAATAGGCGGCATCGTTGGGGATTCGCCGGAAGAAAAGCTAAAACACATCTACCTTGATGACACTCCGTTATTTAATGATGCGGGCGAGCCTAACTTTGAGGAAAGCGAACTCCTAATTCGCTTGGAAAGAGGCAACCCCCTAACGATTGCTGAAAGTGCGGACGGCCAAACCCCTATCCGTTATTTCTTTGGCGGGACAACTACGAATCAAAATGTGGGGGCGGGGCTGGAATACGACACGCCTTTAACCCGAACAACTCCGGCTGTTCCTGACGGATGGGATCAACTCGACGTTCAAATCGCGGTAACCGCCCTCTACCGAAACACGGATGACGGCAGTAAACGACACGCGGTAACCTTTACTATTGAAGTCACCAAGATTGGCGGTGGGTACACTAAAACCGAAACCCACACTATTACGGGGAAGACACCGCAAGGTGGCTTTGCTAAGAGCTATAAATTTGAACTGCCAACTACGGCGCTGGCGACTGATCGTTATGAAATTAAAATAACCAATAACTCGGACGATTCGAATGAAGACAATATTGCGACGCTTGTTTGGCGAGGCTACGAGCTGGTTACCCGCTCGTCCAATGTCTACACAAGCTTCGTAGCCGTAGATTACACCGACCCTACTTTAGAATACCATCCAAACACAGCCATGCTGCATGTCGTGGGTGTTCTAGGGCAGCAGCTATCGAATATCCCTAATGTAAATGCCGACTATAAGGGCTTGCTGTGTCGTGTTCCTTCGAACTATGACCCTATTGCCAAAACGTATGACGAATCCTCGGCTTGGGACGGAACCTACGCGGTGGATAAATTTCCAACGGACAATCCTTTTTGGATTATCAACGAGCTGATTCTAAATGAATCCTTCGGGGTAATCTCGTATAACCCCAACGTAAAAATAAACAAGTATTCCGTTTACGATAAAGCTAAATATGCTGATGGTTACGGTGCGTTTAGTGGGGCCAAGGATTTACAGAACCCTTTAACGTTAGAGACAGGGGTGGCTAGGTATACCTTCAACGGAATACTGAAAGACCGCTCAAGTGGCATGGAGTTTATCAATAAAATCCTAGCCACCACTTTTTCTATCGTGTTAGAAAACGATGATGGTGAACTGGAAATCCTTACGGATATGCCTACGGTCCCTGTTGCGTTCATTACCGCAGAAATGGCTATCGCTACGAGCGCCGAAAACCCTTTTAACTATTCGTATACCAGCGTTAACGAGAGAATCAACGTGGTTTCCACTAACTACGTGGATAAAGAAAACGAATATGCTACGCAGCAGTTGCCTGAGATACGTAATCAAGATGCGATAGACAGGCACGGATTAAATGTTACTGAATTCACTTCTTTGGGTACAACAAGTTCTTGGGAAGCTGAGCGTAAAGGGATTGTTTTCCTTGTTGCCGCTCAGACTGAAACGGAATCGGTGCAGTTATTACTGCCCTTATCGGGTATTCAGTTTCAAGTATACGATGTTGTCGCTATAGTTAACCCGTTACTAGGCCACGGCCTGTCCGGTCGAATTATCTCAAACGGGGCTAACGCCCTAACTGTTCGAGACCCGCTGTATTTTGCCGAATCGGGATCGTACAAACTAACCCTTCAAGGCATCACTCAAGACTTCGAGTATATTGTCAGTATCTCAGCCGGACAAATAGGCGTGGGGGTCACCAACTTTACCCTACCCACCTCTTACCCTGCGACGGAGGAGCTAGGTGATTACCCTGTAGTCTTCATTGAAAACACAGAAGGCGGGACGCAACAGGTAGGCATTCCAAAGCTGTACCGCATAGTTTCAATTGAGCCTTCTGAAGAAGCGGGAATTGAATCTTTTGCCGTATCAGCGGTAGAGTTTAATTCTCAAAAGCATACGGAAGCTGACTTACTTAACCAAGCAACGCAGGCTCAGTATTCCTTCAAGCGTTTACCTCTGTTACGTAAACCTGAAAATTTCTTAGTGGTTAATGAGTCGGTGTCTGAAACCCTACAAGGCACCAAGGTCAGCGTTTGGCTGAGCTGGGACGAGCAAGTGGACAGACCGTTTGGAACGGTTTACGAAATCACCGTAGATTACAACGGTGCCTCGGAGTGGAAAATACTCACCACGGCAGAGAATTATCTTGAAGTCCCTGATTTGGTCTTTGCAGACTACGAGTTTAAAATCCGGTCAATCAGTGGAACTTCTGCCAGTAGTTACGCCACGGTTGGCTATTCAACAAGTAGAGTAAATGCCGCCGATTTAGCCGCAGCTTCAGCCCCCATCACTATGAGTGGTGTTTTTGAAAACGGAGGCTTAACGGTTAACGCCGAAGTGCGCTTTGCCGCAGGTAGCAGTACTAGCACCCCTATCCCGTTGCTAGCTTCAGGGTACTTAACAGCAGCCATCTTCTCGGTTTACGACGACTCTGAAGGCAACGACACACTACTCTTTACTTTGACTAGCCCGACTCCCGAGCTAAAACTGTCTCGAAGCGCATTTAAAGCGCGGCTTCAAGGTACGTATTTACCCAGCAAATTAATTGTCCGCGTAGGGTTTACCGATTATTTTGAGGCCCGATACCCGGCCCTACCGGCCAATGACGCCGAGTTGACGCTTGAGCCTCCGGTTGCGGCTATTGCCAATGTAACACTGGCTGAGACCACAGGTAACGTGGGTCGCTACGTAATTACGTGGAACGACAATTCGCCAACCTATGAATTTAAGCTAACAACTAGCACAGGTAATATCCTTCTTGAACAAACACTAACCACGCCGGAGGTTAAGCTCGATACGCTGCCTGTGGGTGAATACACGTTCACCCTCCAACCTAGGTCTTTGACCCTAGAATATGGGGGCGTTTTTTCCCAAACATTATCTGTCGGAGCGTTAGACACCTCAACAACCGCCCCGATAGTAGTTTCCGAAAACGGCGTAATTATTGTCACGCCTCCGATTTTAACCTCTCGATTCGAGAGCTATACCTTCCGGTATAACAACAGTGACGACTTTGGTAACGCTTTGGATTTTGGTTCGAGCAACCGTTTCACTCTTGCTAATGTGGTAAAGGGGCAAAACTACACCATTTGGTATCGATTACTGACTGAGAGTAATGCGGACACTACGTTTGAAACCGTTACGGTTGTAGGAACCGAACAGAGCTTATTTACTTGGGAAGTGTACGCAACAGATAATGTGGGAGCCAATATTAGCTCAACACAATTAAGCAGTACTTGGAAAGGATTAAGTGCTGGGCACACCACAGAAACACCGGATATTACGGACCCGACAATTTATTCGTGGTTGCCTTTGAGTGAAGGCACCAAATGGACCAGTGGCGCTTTCGTGCCTGCGGACACCGTTGGAATAGACGGTTCACTGCACCTAGATACCTCGAACGGCGATGTTTACCAGAAAACGGCAGGGGTGTGGACGTTAGATGGCAATCTTCGCGGCGGGGATGGAGATAAATGGTTGCGTGGTTTAGCCGAGCCCCCTTCAGACTCCCTAGGCACCGATGGGGATAATTATCTTAATACCTTAACTTACACTCACTATCAGAAAGATTCCGGTACTTGGGTTTTAGTGGGAAGCATAAAGGGACTAGATGCTCCAACTATCACCTTTACAACCAATTTAGATGGCTCTGTCACCATTAATCCAAATAACGGCGAACCTACGCACACGATAGCCGCAGGGTTAAATGGTGGTGTAACGCCCATCTATGCGGCGGATGCTGTAGGAACAAACCCAAGCTTAACGCAAGGACTCAGAACTTTTGTAAACTTCTATGAGTGGGTAGGCAACCCCCCCACCTCACCCCCTTCAGGGCTTTCTTACGTGGATTTACAAGGAAGTGCAGGCGTAACAAGTGGCATGATTGCTGTTTACGCGGAAGATGCTTCAGGAACAGGTGCAAGTTTCGTCGCTGATGAACTACTGTCGTTCGTAAACTTCTACGAGTGGACAGGCACTAAACCGACACTTATCTCCGAACTACCTACCCTAATTTACGTTCCCTTTGGTGGGTCTGAGGGGCCACGCGGACAGTCAGCATACGAGATTTGGCTGGCCGAAGGAAACACAGGCACAGAACAAGACTTTTTAACCTACCTACGCTACAGCGAACAAGAAGAGTTCGATGCCAACATAGAAAGCTTACTCGAAGAGGGTATTAAGAGTGCAGTAACTAGAGCGCAGTTTGCTGGTACTGATTCTGTGCTACAAGCTGAAACTGAGTTCATTCAATCAGAGCTTGCAAACCCTTTAGGCGGTACTAGTGCCTTTGCTACTCTGTTTCAGAGTGTAAAACAGTCGGCTGACGGTAGCGCGTCTGCCATAACGGGTTTAAACACTGTGATACTCGACCCCCTCACTGGTGTGGAAGCTACTGCGGGATTGCTTGTGTTGACTACAGCGAAAGCTGACGGTAGCGCGGCTGCTGTAACTGCTTTAAACGCCACCGTAAACGGACCCGAAGGCTCTGCGGCAAAGGCAGAGGCCGCTTTAACACTATCAAGTACGTTAGACGGGGAAATGGGTCAGCTTAGAGCTGTTGCCTTACTGGAGGTAGATGCTGGAGGCAATACAGCTTTTGTAAGACTAGATGCAAGCAGTAGCTCCGAACCTACAAGTATAAAATTTAAGGCTGAGCTGGTTGAGTTTGTAGATGATAACGGAGTGCAGAAGATTGCGTTTGACACTACGTTAGGAGACTACGTTTTCAGAGGTCGTGGGGTGTTTGATAAAGGGTTAGATGTTAACTATAGCGGTGCTAGGCTCAGGGTAGGTTACACAGGTAGTCTCCACGGGGTTTCTGAGAATATTATAAATGGTGTTTGCGAAGACCCTAGTAATACAGGGGATGATACGGATAACTACACATCTCTTTATATGTCTCCCACGTCATTAAGATTACACACAACAGGCGCTTTAAAACTGTCTGGAGGCGGTAGCGCGGGTGGTGGCACTCTCATAATCGAAAACTATTTTACTTTTAGAGACAATAGCGTTGTAGTTGAACGGAACCTAACGGTAGATGGCACCATATCTAACCTTACAGGTAGTCATCCTGCTAAGAATACGCCTGAGACTACTTTTACAGCAGGCGACTTAATTGCAGAGACTAACGTTGAAATAGTAGATGCCCATAATGGTGTAGGTGACAGCTCACTTTGCAGCACCTTATTATGCAAGACAGTGCTAGGTGTCTTTGCTCACAACAACCCTGACCCCTTAATAAAAGAAGTGATAGTTAACGGTGTGGGTGAAGGTGTGATGAATGTTTGTGGGCGAAATGGAGATATTGTAGCAGGCGACTTGCTGACGTCTTCTGACCTAGCTGGAAAAGCTCAAAGACAAAACGATGACTTAGTTAGGAGTTACACGGTGGGTAAGTCTAGGAAGTCAGTAATCTTTTCAACACCTGACGAGGTAATTCAAATCCCTGTAATATATATGTGTGGTGGTTAACTCATGAGTAATAATTTAGAAACAACATTAACCTTTGTCAGTGGTAGTAATATTGCCACTGTGACGGGATTAGGTAGCGTGGTCAGCTTCTTAGAGGGGGACTTAATATTCTTAGTAGGTCGTAACCCTTTAAAAATCGTATCAACGAGCGCAGGACAACTTACCCTGTTTAGCCCTGCTACTTTTAGCGCGACTGATGAAGAAGTGGTTATAGTAGCAACGAATGCTAAGCTGCGAGACTTCTTTGACAGCATAACTCTCTTATCAGACGGCTACAGCTCTTGGTTCACACAAATGAATCAATGGCTAAATGTCATAGGCGTTATAAACGTCACAGGCCCGTTAGGAGAAGAGCCTGTAAGCACACTCCCTAAGATACTACAAGACGTGTCAGCGCAGACTGCGATACTTGATGCTAACGTGGCATCTATTGCAGGAGCGTTAGGGTTCGCTGAAGCGTCAGAAGGCTGGGCAGTGACGCCAGTAGATGTTCAAGTACCTCAAGGCGTTGCGGGTGACTTTTCATCGCTACACTACAACGTCAAGACTATTGAACTACATGACCAAGTAAGCCTTTGGCAAGCTGCTGTAGACGCTTGGCAACAGACCGTGAGTGCTCAACACCTCGCAATAGGTGACTGGTATGACCAAGTAAATATTTGGCAAGGTGAAGCTGCTACGAATGCTGGCGTTGCTAGTACCGGGGCGGCTGTGGCAACAGCTCAAGCAGTTTTGGCGACAGACCAAGTTGGGTTAGCAACTGATGAAAAATTATTAGCCCAGCAATATGCTACTAACCCACACAATGTGCCGTTGAGCAATGGTGATTTCTCATCGCTGCATTACAGTCTTGAGGCGGCACAAATAGCCGGTGGTACAGCACCAGACTCGCTGAAGTTAGGTGGAGTGCCGGCGGTTGAACACTTCCATGAAGGCCACTTGCCCGATGTCTCTGAGGTTATGGGCTTGGCAGGTGTGCTATCAATTAAACCAATTGTTGAGCTATTTACACCTAATTCAGTCGTCAGCGTGTTGAGTGGTAGGTTGTCATCCAGTAGGTCAACGCCTGCAACTTACGTTGA
>Ga0307984_1000717_pt1 | contig 14215 bp, 1 predicted proteins | sample EllFjometageno78_FD_203169 | JGI IMG/M metagenome (GOLD analysis project Ga0307984, IMG submission 203169) | Marine microbial communities from Ellis Fjord, Antarctic Ocean - #78 | ecosystem: Environmental > Aquatic > Marine > Unclassified | place: Southern Ocean | collected 2014-10-09
TAACGAGAACTACCGTCAGTTGTACGATTGGTCTTAAGAGCCGCAGGTCCTACACCACCGGCAAAGCTTTGACCACCGCCGCAGCCGTTAAATACAATGCCTCCAGTAGCTGCCCTTGACTTGTTAAGCAATCCGGGAATGAAATCTCCAATTTCAGTCGAGATGAAACGAGGGGTGTCTGTGTCACATCCTGCGTCAGACATGTCGTGTAGAGCGAGTGCAAGTGTCGTAGTACCATCGAGAACGATTTCATGGCAATCTTCCTCGGTGGACTCGGCACTCAGAGATGTTGGACTTTGTACTGATACACGCGCCATCATGCTGGGGGCTTTACCGATTTTAAGACTTGTCACAGTGGGCGTAATTTCACTGGTGACTTTACTCAAGCTGTGGGCCTTCTTGGCCATTTCACCTTTGATCCAGGGATCGAAGATGACCTTTTCACCCTTAATCCAGGGTTCCTCCCACATTTCGACGTGCGCATCTGTAACATCTCCTACTGCAGCACCTCGTCCAGACTCCTCACCCCTTGGACTGCCTAGAATGTCTAGCTCAGCCTCAGCCTCATCGGCCATTTCAACTTGTCGCATCATGCGGCTATCATGTTCTCCGGAGCAGCTCATCAGGAACGACAACATCTGCTTAGTCCCGTCGTCCTCTTCACTCTCCTGATCATCGTCAGAGCTCTCAGTACCCTTGAGCTTCTTTGAGCTGGAACTCTTTCGATCTTTCTTACGCTTCTTGATGGCATTGCGTGCCTTCTTGGCAAACTTCTTGATGACCATGGACGTAAGCTTTTCAGCTTGGTCAGTGTCAAACTTCCCGCCCGGGGTCGCTGCACTACCGTTGTGATTCTTGACGTGCTTAAAACGGCAACCATCTCCTCGACGGCAGTATCCGTGGTTCAAGTAATCGCGGCATATCACTTTAGCGTGTGATGAACCACCTCTGGCTCCACCAGGGGTAGTCTTTCCTTTTCCTTCGATCCGTGCGCGGACCGAGCTGGGGCAACACTTGCCCAACTTCTTGCTTCCGAACATCGGGCACTCAGAGCTATCCATGCGGTGACCGACCTGGTCACAACGCCAACACTGCATCTGTGTGCGTGCTCCGCTTGCCATTGCCATTGATGGGATAGAACTGGATGCCTCAAAGTCGTCAAGCCTGCGATCGTCGTATGCAGCTATCAATACCTCGCGTAAGGTCTTCCAAGCCGGCAACCACTCATCTGAGAAGTCGGCTTGACCAGGATCCTCAGGTACTTCAACGCCTGCGATTTCGGCCCTGAGCTTGGAATCTCCAACAAGTTTTGCAATATCGTCCTTGTAGGAGCGACACAACTTGATGACCATGCGGGTCAAGTTAGGATTGTTCGCGTACTTGTAACCAGAGCGTTTGCCACGGGGACAGATGTTGCTGAGCAGGTTCCTCCTGGACTCGAGCTGGTCCAACTTCTCACGCATGTTGCAACCGTCGGGAAATGGCTTGGCACCCTTGTCGGAAGGCATACCATCGTCAAGTTCCCGCTCCCAGATCGCGACCTGTGCCTTGGTGGCACCGCCGAACTGGATGATCGCACCTTCTCTGATTTCATCGAACTTTTCCGGTCCGCGCTCGCGGATAAACTTCAGGAACCGGCCACGTGCACATTCTTCAACGTAGTCATAGATTTGTTGGACGATGTTATCGCGATAAGTCTGCTGATACTCCACCGTCCAGAATTCATCCCATTTCCACATGTCGTCTGCACTTTTCTTTCCTTCACGAATGATCAATTCGTTGTACACATTGCCCGCTACTTCAATGACGGTAGACAGGTCAATTTCTTGGGCTTCCGCCTCCCAGTACATCATTCCAAGTTTACCCCAGATCTTTCTTGCCTTGCGGGCAACTCGATTGTCCATCTCGAACCATGCCTCGATACTGCCTTCTCCTTCGCCGGAGTAGGTGTCTTCAGAGTCACTGTCCTTGTCGTCCTTCGTGGAAGAAGATGAAGATCGCCGTCTGGAGGTACCTCTGCGGGACATGATAGCGAGTACCAGGGTAATACGGGCAGCCAATGGTCGCGTAACCGAGCCGATAAACTGTGCGGAGCACTTACACGGACCTGCGTCCACACTACTTCAGTCAGTGGGAGCAGCAAGAGCCACAGTGGTGGTTCTTGGGTTGTGAGCGTTGGTTCCGAATTATATGGCAGTTTCCCTTACTGTCATCCGTTCGAGCCACAGCAGTAGAGTAATCATAGCACAGGTAGTATAATAAACTCAGTACTCAAGTGAACTCAATAAACCCAACACAAAAGCGCGTATCATATAACCCGGACTGTGTATTGTCGATATACAACAGCCGCCCATATAATAATGCAACACGGGCATCTTACCCTGCAGTTGCGTGCCAGTGCAGTTGCCAGTAACAGACAGTTTCTGCACACTCCCCCTGATGCTTTGCTTGCATCAGACTTGTACATCATGTACATGTACATATTATATTAATTTCCATCATGGAATATAAACGCACTCGCCAGTTATCATAACTGGTCCATCATGGACTTCGCTCCCATCATGGGTTGACTTCATGTCAGTGTAGTAATAATTTCAAATTGCATCTTGCAATATCAATCAATCTGGTAGCTTCATGCTACGTCAAATTCAACTTGCCGAATCATACGGCTTACTTACGAGTCTTCAACTCTTCCATGCTGATTACCATAGCGGGTAAAGCATTCGATTTCATTCGGCCGGAGGCGCGAACAATTGCATAGCCATTCAGCAAATCCCGTAGGAATTCAAACTGTTTGACTCCAAGGCTTTTCGTGCCTAGGTCGGCGATCATCTTGATCGTCTCAGTGTAACGCATCTTGATCTCCTGATCTTCAATGCGGTTCCTCAAGCTGTAGACGGCAATGTCAAAGCTCTTGGACTTCTTGAGCAGCGAGCCCTTGTTCTCAGCAACGCTGATAGCAGGCTTGTTGTCTTCGTTCAATATCGTTGCCTCCACTTGGTGTAGGCCAACTTCTGACATCAAGTTCCGTAGCCCAGCAATGTCCCTGCTGGCATGGAACGCTTCCTTAAACTCTGCCTCCATGGTGGAATCAGAAGTCGTGGTGTCCTTCTTGGAGCGGAACGCGATCGCAGCGCCATTCATCATGGTGGTGCTGCAACCGTGACTTTGAGGTGCCTCAAAGTTGGAGTCGGCGTACGCGTACAGAATGTTCACACCGTTCTCATCCAAGCCACGGGAAAACATTAAGCCAATCTCTCGAGTGTGGTACCCATACTCCAAGATGTTAAGCGCCAACTTGAAGTGCAGGAGCGACCACTTGTGTGCATGTCGCTGAACCATCGAGACAGAATGTCTGATCTCCAGCTTCGTGTGCATCGCAGGGAAACCAAGTGTACCCAGCAATTCTTGCATAGGCAGGTGCTTAGCCTCCTCAAATTCTTCGTCAGTAGCGGGCTGGCACTTCGTACCTTCAGGAACTGGAATGCGCCTTGGCTTCATGCCTGCAATTCCATCCTTGAAGTACATCTTGAAGGTCTCAGCCGCTGCCACCCAATACTTGGGCTGCTTGATCTCCAAGGTACCGTTGTCGAGGTCGTTAGTGGTCTCGAGGGAAACGAATTCTTCGCTCTCGCCTTCGACTTCACACTTTAGCTTCTCGCACATCGTGTCCTGGAATTTCTTCACACCGGCATCGGTGCCAAAGTATCGCACATCGTCAGTCCAGGTGATCGCAATCACGTAGTCCAACAGGTTGCCGTTGTCATCTTCTTCAATGCGGATGTAGATGGAAGGCTCAACCTCTGCTTGCTTCATGCCAGCATCATTCACCATGACACCAGTCATAAGGCCGGCGAACGCTTGCCCAGCGTCCGGTACACCGTAAACGGCGCGTCGCAACTCCCATACCGATCTCTGGCCTTTGGTATTCTTCATCTTGCGGCATAGCCTCTTCAAAGCTTGCGGCCCACCTTGCTCTACAAGTTTCAGTAGCTGAGCACGAAGTTCTGCGAGTTCCGTCATACTCATTTCCGAGAATCCCGCATGAGAAGGTTTGTAAGCATAAAGTGGGGTCCGTTGGTTTGACTGCAAATAAGCTGTCGCAACATCTAGGCCAAATACACGTTTCGCACACGCGCATGCAAGAGAGTAGAACCATCGTATGCCTTCAGCAGACACAGCCGTTGACCAGGTATCGTAGAAGTGACCCTTGTCTTTGCTAAGCATATTGCCCATCGCAATTTGCCTCAGTTTGTAGCGTCCATCTCTCTTGATCGAATACAGTTCAGAGAGTGGGATAATCGGGAAGGAATAGTCCACATCTTTTATATCGCGCTCGATGTAGGCACCATTTGATATCCAACCTTCATTTTCCTTTTGTACGGCCTCCACCCAGCGTCTCCAGTCCTTGCGCACAAGACACTCAAAGAAGTATTTCGGGTACGGCAACTTCTCATCTCCGTGAGTGTACTTCAGCGCTGCCCCTTCAACAACCATTGCCATGACTGTGTAGGCAGTTTTCTTCTCGCCCACGCCGACTGCTTTGAGGTGAGACCAATGGCTCTTGGTCAAATCATCACCTACATCCCAGCGCACGTATACGATACCAGCTTTGCCTTTCTTGACCATTGTGCCGTACGACCACTTGGCGTGATCTTTGGAGTAACTTCCTGGTTCATCTCCATCGAACATAGTGGACTCGATACACACACGCGTACCCATCGGGCGCTTGTACAGTGGTGCGTTAGGTTTCAAGATCGGCTTAACTGCTTTTAGCACCGGATCGACTTCTTCTTGCACCTCAACACCTTCGGCAGGCTGTTGCAACTTCTTCGAGATCTTTCTGCGCTTTGCATTGTCAAGAATGTTGTCGGTGTCGATGTCGGCTGCATGCTTTTGCTTCTTAGGTAAGACATTTCCTTCAAGTACTTTGCCTGTAGCCTCTTTAGCATCCAAGATCTTCTTGACACGATTGATAAGCTCAACCGCAATTTCAGGCTTTGACTTTTCAGCAACTATGGCGTCAACAATCTCGTTGGCCAATTTTTGTGAAGCAGGATCGTCAAGCTTTTGCAATTCAGGCTTGAATAGACTCTCCCCCTGGTTGACGACTCCACCTTCCAATGGATTACTTGCCAACTCATCAGAAAGGACAAGATCTTCTTTCAAATAATCTGCCAGGTTAGGCTCATGCAGAGCCTTTGCAGCCTGCACAGACTGCGGAATACTGTCTTCCTCTTTTTGTTCATCATCCAATAATTGAATCGAAGCCATGGCTTTGGTTACAGGGCACTGGTCAGGAGGTAGGGCGTAACTGCCTTCATAGCATACCACCAACTTTCTGGACACAGAAATAACTTTCATGTCACTTTTCCTCAACACAAGCACCATTGGCCATTGAATGCCAACGAACCACCCATCATAGGTCTGCTCGTCGTTCTTTGATTGGTTTGCAATGAAACGTTTCGCTGGCCTGTACTGCACAGGGCAACCAAAAACTTTGACAAACATTGCGCGAAGGTCTGGAACACGCTTGATCACAGACTCGTAGGGGCTCCTTCCCGTACCACGTTCGTGGCCAATAGAGAAAGGAATGACAAAATGCACGTAAGTGGCGTATTCATCTGCAAGACCCCAAACCCACTTTGGAAGGTGTGGTGCACCCAAGGTCATTGCGCGGGAAATCCTCCTCAGATCTCCAACTGCCTTTTCAGCGAATTTTAGCTCTTGAGGGGTGCCTTCACTAATTGGTAGCAGCTGCACGTGGAAATCTGCGCAGACTTTCTCAACCCTCTTGCTGATCATGGTCGACTTGATGTCAACCACGAGCTGGTGTACTTGGTAGTGCATCGATTCTACCCAAATAAAGTACCTCATGAGCAGTTCTGGAAACTGCTCTTCAGATGAGTACAATTTCTTCTTCATAGTGCCTGTACCGGCACACACGAAAACAAACCCTCCGATAGCGCCCTCGTAGCTAGGGGGTCCCATCGATTCCTGTCCACCGTATCCATCTGCGTAAACACGCCAGAAGGGTTCGTAGCCAGAGACGGTAGCCAATTCATTGCGCGCGAAAGATTGCTTCCTGAATTTTGCTTTCTGTTGAATAGGCCAGTCCTCGTTGAGCGTGTGGGTACAATTGACGTTCTTGGAGGTCTTCGACGCTCGCACAGGTACGTCAGCGGCTGGATGCCCAAGTCTCCACCTCCACAGGCGAGACCTTGAAGGTGCATCCAGCTTTGCCTCATTGAACACCATTGAGGTGTGGGTTGCGCCCACCACCATTGTTGTGAACAACAAAGCGAAAACTCCCTTCATCAAGGCACGAGGGCTCGGTGTTTGCCAGCCACTGTCTACGTCGTTACCCACTGGGATTTCAATGTTGAGGTCTTCTCGTGGCTTGCGATTGCGTGAACCATATCCATCTTTGCGTAGAAGGGCATCATGCCTGCGCTGGCGTTTCACCAGAGCCACTTCGCGCGTTGCGTGGCCAGCATTCTTATCATTGATTGCGTGACCCATGGTTGGGACACGCAATACACTTCCTTTACGAGAGCCTAACTTCTTTTGGCGACCCTTCGTCTGGGCCCCGCCGCGAAGCAACTGCTCTTCAGACTGCTTACTCGCTTTTCCACAATCTGGCGCTTTCACCAAAAGCCTGCCTGCCTTAGCATCGACTTGTGAGCCTCTGCCTCGGCAAGACTGCGTGGCGAGAGATGCACCCTGGTATCTCTTCAAGTTACCGTCGACGACGGGGCCATGCCTGCCCTTTGCGATGTCGTCGATGAGAAGCTCAATGTTCTCCACCCCGCCCAAAGCTTGAGCATTCTTGATGGTCGATAATACAAGGATTCCATTTCTGGTTTCCAGCTTGATCTTGGTGCCAGTGTGTTCACATACCAACACGTCGTCCTTCGAACCGTTGTGGTTTTGTTTGAGAGGCAAACCCATTGCTTTAAACCTCTGCTGCGCAAACACTCGCAGTGAGGGCTCGTCAGGGTTGGACTTCTTGATCCACACACCTTGGGGGTCCACAAGGTAACAAGAACGACCGTCAGTTGTACGATTGGTCTTAAGAGCCGCAGGTCCTACACCACCGGCAAAGCTTTGACCACCGCCGCAGCCGTTAAATACAATGCCTCCAGTAGCTGCCCTTGACTTGTTAAGCAATCCGGGAATGAAATCTCCAATTTCAGTCGAGATGAAACGAGGGGTGTCTGTGTCACATCCTGCGTCAGACATGTCGTGTAGAGCGAGTGCAAGTGTCGTAGTACCATCGAGAACGATTTCATGGCAATCTTCCTCGGTGGACTCGGCACTCAGAGATGTTGGACTTTGTACTGATACACGCGCCATCATGCTGGGGGCTTTACCGATTTTAAGACTTGTCACAGTGGGCGTAATTTCACTGGTGACTTTACTCAAGCTGTGGGCCTTCTTGGCCATTTCACCTTTGATCCAGGGATCGAAGATGACCTTTTCACCCTTAATCCAGGGTTCCTCCCACATTTCGACGTGCGCATCTGTAACATCTCCTACTGCAGCACCTCGTCCAGACTCCTCACCCCTTGGACTGCCTAGAATGTCTAGCTCAGCCTCAGCCTCATCGGCCATTTCAACTTGTCGCATCATGCGGCTATCATGTTCTCCGGAGCAGCTCATCAGGAACGACAACATCTGCTTAGTCCCGTCGTCCTCTTCACTCTCCTGATCATCGTCAGAGCTCTCAGTACCCTTGAGCTTCTTTGAGCTGGAACTCTTTCGATCTTTCTTACGCTTCTTGATGGCATTGCGTGCCTTCTTGGCAAACTTCTTGATGACCATGGACGTAAGCTTTTCAGCTTGGTCAGTGTCAAACTTCCCGCCCGGGGTCGCTGCACTACCGTTGTGATTCTTGACGTGCTTAAAACGGCAACCATCTCCTCGACGGCAGTATCCGTGGTTCAAGTAATCGCGGCATATCACTTTAGCGTGTGATGAACCACCTCTGGCTCCACCAGGGGTAGTCTTTCCTTTTCCTTCGATCCGTGCGCGGACCGAGCTGGGGCAACACTTGCCCAACTTCTTGCTTCCGAACATCGGGCACTCAGAGCTATCCATGCGGTGACCGACCTGGTCACAACGCCAACACTGCATCTGTGTGCGTGCTCCGCTTGCCATTGCCATTGATGGGATAGAACTGGATGCCTCAAAGTCGTCAAGCCTGCGATCGTCGTATGCAGCTATCAATACCTCGCGTAAGGTCTTCCAAGCCGGCAACCACTCATCTGAGAAGTCGGCTTGACCAGGATCCTCAGGTACTTCAACGCCTGCGATTTCGGCCCTGAGCTTGGAATCTCCAACAAGTTTTGCAATATCGTCCTTGTAGGAGCGACACAACTTGATGACCATGCGGGTCAAGTTAGGATTGTTCGCGTACTTGTAACCAGAGCGTTTGCCACGGGGACAGATGTTGCTGAGCAGGTTCCTCCTGGACTCGAGCTGGTCCAACTTCTCACGCATGTTGCAACCGTCGGGAAATGGCTTGGCACCCTTGTCGGAAGGCATACCATCGTCAAGTTCCCGCTCCCAGATCGCGACCTGTGCCTTGGTGGCACCGCCGAACTGGATGATCGCACCTTCTCTGATTTCATCGAACTTTTCCGGTCCGCGCTCGCGGATAAACTTCAGGAACCGGCCACGTGCACATTCTTCAACGTAGTCATAGATTTGTTGGACGATGTTATCGCGATAAGTCTGCTGATACTCCACCGTCCAGAATTCATCCCATTTCCACATGTCGTCTGCACTTTTCTTTCCTTCACGAATGATCAATTCGTTGTACACATTGCCCGCTACTTCAATGACGGTAGACAGGTCAATTTCTTGGGCTTCCGCCTCCCAGTACATCATTCCAAGTTTACCCCAGATCTTTCTTGCCTTGCGGGCAACTCGATTGTCCATCTCGAACCATGCCTCGATACTGCCTTCTCCTTCGCCGGAGTAGGTGTCTTCAGAGTCACTGTCCTTGTCGTCCTTCGTGGAAGAAGATGAAGATCGCCGTCTGGAGGTACCTCTGCGGGACATGATAGCGAGTACCAGGGTAATACGGGCAGCCAATGGTCGCGTAACCGAGCCGATAAACTGTGCGGAGCACTTACACGGACCTGCGTCCACACTACTTCAGTCAGTGGGAGCAGCAAGAGCCACAGTGGTGGTTCTTGGGTTGTGAGCGTTGGTTCCGAATTATATGGCAGTTTCCCTTACTGTCATCCGTTCGAGCCACAGCAGTAGAGTAATCATAGCACAGGTAGTATAATAAACTCAGTACTCAAGTGAACTCAATAAACCCAACACAAAAGCGCGTATCATATAACCCGGACTGTGTATTGTCGATATACAACAGCCGCCCATATAATAATGCAACACGGGCATCTTACCCTGCAGTTGCGTGCCAGTGCAGTTGCCAGTAACAGACAGTTTCTGCACACTCCCCCTGATGCTTTGCTTGCATCAGACTTGTACATCATGTACATGTACATATTATATTAATTTCCATCATGGAATATAAACGCACTCGCCAGTTATCATAACTGGTCCATCATGGACTTCGCTCCCATCATGGGTTGACTTCATGTCAGTGTAGTAATAATTTCAAATTGCATCTTGCAATATCAATCAATCTGGTAGCTTCATGCTACGTCAAATTCAACTTGCCGAATCATACGGCTTACTTACGAGTCTTCAACTCTTCCATGCTGATTACCATAGCGGGTAAAGCATTCGATTTCATTCGGCCGGAGGCGCGAACAATTGCATAGCCATTCAGCAAATCCCGTAGGAATTCAAACTGTTTGACTCCAAGGCTTTTCGTGCCTAGGTCGGCGATCATCTTGATCGTCTCAGTGTAACGCATCTTGATCTCCTGATCTTCAATGCGGTTCCTCAAGCTGTAGACGGCAATGTCAAAGCTCTTGGACTTCTTGAGCAGCGAGCCCTTGTTCTCAGCAACGCTGATAGCAGGCTTGTTGTCTTCGTTCAATATCGTTGCCTCCACTTGGTGTAGGCCAACTTCTGACATCAAGTTCCGTAGCCCAGCAATGTCCCTGCTGGCATGGAACGCTTCCTTAAACTCTGCCTCCATGGTGGAATCAGAAGTCGTGGTGTCCTTCTTGGAGCGGAACGCGATCGCAGCGCCATTCATCATGGTGGTGCTGCAACCGTGACTTTGAGGTGCCTCAAAGTTGGAGTCGGCGTACGCGTACAGAATGTTCACACCGTTCTCATCCAAGCCACGGGAAAACATTAAGCCAATCTCTCGAGTGTGGTACCCATACTCCAAGATGTTAAGCGCCAACTTGAAGTGCAGGAGCGACCACTTGTGTGCATGTCGCTGAACCATCGAGACAGAATGTCTGATCTCCAGCTTCGTGTGCATCGCAGGGAAACCAAGTGTACCCAGCAATTCTTGCATAGGCAGGTGCTTAGCCTCCTCAAATTCTTCGTCAGTAGCGGGCTGGCACTTCGTACCTTCAGGAACTGGAATGCGCCTTGGCTTCATGCCTGCAATTCCATCCTTGAAGTACATCTTGAAGGTCTCAGCCGCTGCCACCCAATACTTGGGCTGCTTGATCTCCAAGGTACCGTTGTCGAGGTCGTTAGTGGTCTCGAGGGAAACGAATTCTTCGCTCTCGCCTTCGACTTCACACTTTAGCTTCTCGCACATCGTGTCCTGGAATTTCTTCACACCGGCATCGGTGCCAAAGTATCGCACATCGTCAGTCCAGGTGATCGCAATCACGTAGTCCAACAGGTTGCCGTTGTCATCTTCTTCAATGCGGATGTAGATGGAAGGCTCAACCTCTGCTTGCTTCATGCCAGCATCATTCACCATGACACCAGTCATAAGGCCGGCGAACGCTTGCCCAGCGTCCGGTACACCGTAAACGGCGCGTCGCAACTCCCATACCGATCTCTGGCCTTTGGTATTCTTCATCTTGCGGCATAGCCTCTTCAAAGCTTGCGGCCCACCTTGCTCTACAAGTTTCAGTAGCTGAGCACGAAGTTCTGCGAGTTCCGTCATACTCATTTCCGAGAATCCCGCATGAGAAGGTTTGTAAGCATAAAGTGGGGTCCGTTGGTTTGACTGCAAATAAGCTGTCGCAACATCTAGGCCAAATACACGTTTCGCACACGCGCATGCAAGAGAGTAGAACCATCGTATGCCTTCAGCAGACACAGCCGTTGACCAGGTATCGTAGAAGTGACCCTTGTCTTTGCTAAGCATATTGCCCATCGCAATTTGCCTCAGTTTGTAGCGTCCATCTCTCTTGATCGAATACAGTTCAGAGAGTGGGATAATCGGGAAGGAATAGTCCACATCTTTTATATCGCGCTCGATGTAGGCACCATTTGATATCCAACCTTCATTTTCCTTTTGTACGGCCTCCACCCAGCGTCTCCAGTCCTTGCGCACAAGACACTCAAAGAAGTATTTCGGGTACGGCAACTTCTCATCTCCGTGAGTGTACTTCAGCGCTGCCCCTTCAACAACCATTGCCATGACTGTGTAGGCAGTTTTCTTCTCGCCCACGCCGACTGCTTTGAGGTGAGACCAATGGCTCTTGGTCAAATCATCACCTACATCCCAGCGCACGTATACGATACCAGCTTTGCCTTTCTTGACCATTGTGCCGTACGACCACTTGGCGTGATCTTTGGAGTAACTTCCTGGTTCATCTCCATCGAACATAGTGGACTCGATACACACACGCGTACCCATCGGGCGCTTGTACAGTGGTGCGTTAGGTTTCAAGATCGGCTTAACTGCTTTTAGCACCGGATCGACTTCTTCTTGCACCTCAACACCTTCGGCAGGCTGTTGCAACTTCTTCGAGATCTTTCTGCGCTTTGCATTGTCAAGAATGTTGTCGGTGTCGATGTCGGCTGCATGCTTTTGCTTCTTAGGTAAGACATTTCCTTCAAGTACTTTGCCTGTAGCCTCTTTAGCATCCAAGATCTTCTTGACACGATTGATAAGCTCAACCGCAATTTCAGGCTTTGACTTTTCAGCAACTATGGCGTCAACAATCTCGTTGGCCAATTTTTGTGAAGCAGGATCGTCAAGCTTTTGCAATTCAGGCTTGAATAGACTCTCCCCCTGGTTGACGACTCCACCTTCCAATGGATTACTTGCCAACTCATCAGAAAGGACAAGATCTTCTTTCAAATAATCTGCCAGGTTAGGCTCATGCAGAGCCTTTGCAGCCTGCACAGACTGCGGAATACTGTCTTCCTCTTTTTGTTCATCATCCAATAATTGAATCGAAGCCATGGCTTTGGTTACAGGGCACTGGTCAGGAGGTAGGGCGTAACTGCCTTCATAGCATACCACCAACTTTCTGGACACAGAAATAACTTTCATGTCACTTTTCCTCAACACAAGCACCATTGGCCATTGAATGCCAACGAACCACCCATCATAGGTCTGCTCGTCGTTCTTTGATTGGTTTGCAATGAAACGTTTCGCTGGCCTGTACTGCACAGGGCAACCAAAAACTTTGACAAACATTGCGCGAAGGTCTGGAACACGCTTGATCACAGACTCGTAGGGGCTCCTTCCCGTACCACGTTCGTGGCCAATAGAGAAAGGAATGACAAAATGCACGTAAGTGGCGTATTCATCTGCAAGACCCCAAACCCACTTTGGAAGGTGTGGTGCACCCAAGGTCATTGCGCGGGAAATCCTCCTCAGATCTCCAACTGCCTTTTCAGCGAATTTTAGCTCTTGAGGGGTGCCTTCACTAATTGGTAGCAGCTGCACGTGGAAATCTGCGCAGACTTTCTCAACCCTCTTGCTGATCATGGTCGACTTGATGTCAACCACGAGCTGGTGTACTTGGTAGTGCATCGATTCTACCCAAATAAAGTACCTCATGAGCAGTTCTGGAAACTGCTCTTCAGATGAGTACAATTTCTTCTTCATAGTGCCTGTACCGGCACACACGAAAACAAACCCTCCGATAGCGCCCTCGTAGCTAGGGGGTCCCATCGATTCCTGTCCACCGTATCCATCTGCGTAAACACGCCAGAAGGGTTCGTAGCCAGAGACGGTAGCCAATTCATTGCGCGCGAAAGATTGCTTCCTGAATTTTGCTTTCTGTTGAATAGGCCAGTCCTCGTTGAGCGTGTGGGTACAATTGACGTTCTTGGAGGTCTTCGACGCTCGCACAGGTACGTCAGCGGCTGGATGCCCAAGTCTCCACCTCCACAGGCGAGACCTTGAAGGTGCATCCAGCTTTGCCTCATTGAACACCATTGAGGTGTGGGTTGCGCCCACCACCATTGTTGTGAACAACAAAGCGAAAACTCCCTTCATCAAGGCACGAGGGCTCGGTGTTTGCCAGCCACTGTCTACGTCGTTACCCACTGGGATTTCAATGTTGAGGTCTTCTCGTGGCTTGCGATTGCGTGAACCATATCCATCTTTGCGTAGAAGGGCATCATGCCTGCGCTGGCGTTTCACCAGAGCCACTTCGCGCGTTGCGTGGCCAGCATTCTTATCATTGATTGCGTGACCCATGGTTGGGACACGCAATACACTTCCTTTACGAGAGCCTAACTTCTTTTGGCGACCCTTCGTCTGGGCCCCGCCGCGAAGCAACTGCTCTTCAGACTGCTTACTCGCTTTTCCACAATCTGGCGCTTTCACCAAAAGCCTGCCTGCCTTAGCATCGACTTGTGAGCCTCTGCCTCGGCAAGACTGCGTGGCGAGAGATGCACCCTGGTATCTCTTCAAGTTACCGTCGACGACGGGGCCATGCCTGCCCTTTGCGATGTCGTCGATGAGAAGCTCAATGTTCTCCACCCCGCCCAAAGCTTGAGCATTCTTGATGGTCGATAATACAAGGATTCCATTTCTGGTTTCCAGCTTGATCTTGGTGCCAGTGTGTTCACATACCAACACGTCGTCCTTCGAACCGTTGTGGTTTTGTTTGAGAGGCAAACCCATTGCTTTAAACCTCTGCTGCGCAAACACTCGCAGTGAGGGCTCGTCAGGGTTGGACTTCTTGATCCACACACCTTGGGGGTCCACAAGGTAACAAGAACGACCGTCAGTTGTACGATTGGTCTTAAGAGCCGCAGGTCCTACACCACCGGCAAAGCTTTGACCACCGCCGCAGCCGTTAAATACAATGCCTCCAGTAGCTGCCCTTGACTTGTTAAGCAATCCGGG
>Ga0307984_1000720_pt1 | contig 14189 bp, 9 predicted proteins | sample EllFjometageno78_FD_203169 | JGI IMG/M metagenome (GOLD analysis project Ga0307984, IMG submission 203169) | Marine microbial communities from Ellis Fjord, Antarctic Ocean - #78 | ecosystem: Environmental > Aquatic > Marine > Unclassified | place: Southern Ocean | collected 2014-10-09
TAAACTGTAACAATATCATCTAATGTAGCGCCAGTAATTAGTGTTACTGTGCCTCCATTGTCTGTTGCAGCGCCAGATACTGTGTAATCAGTAGTAAGGGTTTGAAGAACATCACCTACATAGACCTTTAAATCCGAATCTACGAATATAGGAAAAGCATAAGTGAAGGCCGTCTGCCCACTTGTCGCTGTATATTGGTTTCTTGGTGTTAAGTCACCAACTATTATATCTGCCATATTAATATCCCTTTAGTAATTCTTCAAGTGGTTGTCCTGTCTTTGCTTCCACCTTTAATTTCTTCTGATAATCCCACTCTGCTTTGAGTGCTTCGTTTTCATTTAGTAGTGTTGCCCTTGCTCCATCTCTAAACGCGTTCACAACAGTAGTAATAAGCATTGCTCTACCACCATCTGGGCCTGGGCTTGCATCTTGATACATGTCACCAGCCATTATTCCTTGTAAATACTTATGTAAATTCAAGTCCTTAGTGCTTCCTGTCTTGAGATTAGTATAAGGCATTTTCAGCTCTTTACCTGCTAATACTACATATCTATCGTATTCATCAGCATTAAGCTCAATAGAGAAGTTACCAGTGCCAATACTTCTTCTAGGCATGGTTACGTTTACTTCATTCTCTACGATCTCATTATCAACATAATCAAACTTACGTGTAGATGAATAGATAGGTGATACAAAATCCCAACCTAGTCCACCTTGTAATACAATAGGTTCGCCATATAGGTTACGTCTAGGTGGTAATGAATCAGATAGGCCAGGTGTTCTAGCTTTAATCTCATCCATTAAATCATAAGCAGCCCTAAGTGTAGGATCTACTGTTCTTTCTATTTGTGCGGTTAAAGATGTCATAGGCATAAATGATGCGCCCATTCTCTGGAAGTATCGTTCAGCATAACGATCTGGATCGCTTAAAACATTCATAGTATCAGCCAAGCCTCTAAGGTATGTTTTTGAGGTGACGTTCTTAGCTACTGCAATAGTAATAGCCGTAGCTAAAGAGTCTCTATCTTCGTCCTCTGCATACTTCATAACCTCTGTTATCTCTGCTGTTAAGCCAAGGAACATTCCTAATGGGTCTAGTCTGTTATATGAGTAATACTTATCACCAACTTTAATAGAGTTAGGCTGCCACCCTTGTCTGCGTAAAGCATCTCTTTGTGATTTACCTTTAGGGCCTGGGCCAGTAATCGTTCCATCCATAGCATAAGGTACAGCAGAAACCATTATAAGTGAACCTAGGCTCATCTTAGATAGTGCCATATCACGTCTTGCACCACCTGCTGCCACATCAGCTCTAAATGACTTAGCAAAAGGAGCTAGTGGTGAACGCACACCAACGAACTTAACAATGTTTACTGGTGTTCTTACGAATGGTAATATCAGTTTAAGTGCTGGATGAGAGTTAGCTAATTGCTGTACCTTCTGGCCAGTCTCGCCCAATGGGTTTGTAAATGTTTGTACTCGTGCAACATCTGATGCTGCTAAGTGGATCTCTTCTGTAGGGTTGTTGATAATACCTACAATACGTTCGCCTAATTCTTTACCCTCTAAGCCTTCGCCCATTGCTTTTCTATATGCCAAAGCATTAAGTTCCATGCGATAGCCGATAGATTTAAAGAACTCGTCTTCAGCGCCTAGGAATCTACCTGGCATTCTAATCATATTACCTAATAAATCAACACCCTTAGATAAGTAGCCTTCAGTATTAATGCCCATGTTCTGAGCTGTAATAGCTCTATACTTACGAGCCTCTAGCTTCATTAAAGGGTCAGAAGGTTCACCAGTCTTTAAGGTCTTCCAAAACATTCGTAGTCCGTCACGAGCGCCTTGAGCTACTCCATATAACTGGCCTACTGCCTCTTGAATCTCTACACCCTTCTCTGATCTGAATAACTTTGAGTATCCTGAAGCTAACATCCTCTCTGGGATCGCCCATGTTGCCACAAGAGCATTAGATGTTGTATTAACTACGTGAGTAGCTGGACTAGATAATAGACCATTGATCCAGAACTCTAAGATAAAGTCACCTGTAGTTGCCGAATTGACCTCTTTAGCACGTTTAGTTACTTCAGCTAAGTCATCGCCAGCCTCTTCAATATACTCTGCTAATTTGTACAATGTGTCATCGCCACCAGAACGCTCGAAAGTCTCTTGTAGTTGTGATCTGAATACTGCTGTTTTATCACCAGTCTGCATTCCTGCTTGTACTGGGATTCTAAATGCGTTTAGTGAACGTCCAGCCTCTGCTGACATTCCTGCTACTGATTGTTGAATAGCAACATGTGTAGATACAGATTGTCTAAATGCTAGTTTCTCTGCTGTAGTAGCATCGCCATCTAGTACATTCTTAGCGAGTTTCTGTAGTCTTGATGCTGAATCAGTTAAAGCAATCCTAGCGCCTGTAACTCTAGCGGGTGTAACACCATCGCCAAGTTTGAAGCCTAAGATTTCTTCTAATTCTACTCTTGAAGAGTCTACTACTGTTTGTTCGTGTGATACAACACCACCACGAGCTTTAATGAACTGATCTTCTTGTGCGCCTATATTGTCAATGACAGTTAAGACTTCATCAGGCTCTTTAATATTATCAAAGTTAATGTTACGTGCGCCTGGAGTAGTAGCTGAAGGCAGCCCCATCTCAACATCTTTTGGCGCAGTGATTGCTTCTGCTTGTGCGGTTTCATCTGTTTGCTGTATTGTTGGGGCTTCTATAGGGGTTTCTATAGGGGTAATCTCTGTAGGCGTGACTTCAGGAGTAACCACAGGATCAACTTCAGGAGTTGCTTGTCTTAACGCTGCTTCTTGTGCTTCAGTCTTTAATTGACCAGTAGCACCAGCTTCAACAATATCTTCTGTACGTTTAGCGCCAGACTTAAAGAATGCTTTACCGATTTCTGCTAGTGGAGTTCCCATTTACCAAATCCTTTTGATTAATTGGTTTGAGTGTCCTGCAAGGGTCAAACAGCTTTCTTTTATTTTAACTAAAGTTAGTGTGGTTGTGGGGTCTTTTATAAACATTATTTATTTACCTTATGTGCTTTACGCCAAATGTCATTTAACTCACCTACCCCGAAGGACTCACCTGTTTTTGTTTTATATTTAAAATCACCTGAGTCTGTCTCTTCTAACCAATTAAATTTCCTAAAGAAGTCCTTGTTTGTTACTTTGTAAATAACTATGTCTTGAGATGTTTTATCAGCAAATTTTTTCATCGCATCCATAAACTTTGTTCCCAATCCTTTGCTCTTGCCTGAGACTGCTATGTTTGGCAAGTATATTACATCCTTCTCTACACTTATATGAAAATACACATCGTTTCCGTTTACCGATATTCTACTTCCACGGTCACCAATACTATCAGCAATACCTTCAGGCACTTCAACATTTCCTGAGTATTCCCCACCAAGGTCTTTGGCAATAGAGCTTCTAATGGCTTGCTTTTTAGTGCTTTGCCTTTGATACACTTTCGAAACAAACTTATCAATATCGCCATACTCCAAAGCCTCTTTTTCTAGCTCTTGCATAACGTCTAGTGCTTTGTTAGGAGTAAACATTGTCACACTTGAGTCTTCTTTCATTATAGCAAGTGTATCCTTCAGTGATTTGCTTGCGTCACCTTTCGCTCTTAATCCCCTTTTATATAACGCTCTTACTGATACTTCACTTGAGGCTGCTGCTGATACTGTTGATTTATCATATTTAGTAAACAAGTCATCAAGCATTTTACCGCCTATCCCTTGCCCTCTCTTACCTTCATCAACCACAAAATCAGTTATAGAGTTTTCTCTAGGCGACCATTGTGAATTTTCCATAACAGAAATTCGACCTCCATCAACTTTATAATTAACAACACCATTTTTATCACTACCGCTTCTGGTTAACCCTTTAGCTTCTTTAGTTTGTTCTGTAGGCTTAGGGCCTTTTGGCTCAGTTGAAACAATCTTAGCATCGTCTACATTGAACACAGTAAGCTCACCTTCTCGTCTATTGCCCTTAATGCCGTGCTTAGATAATAATGCTTGAGCCTTGTCTTCACCTAGGTTCTTAACTAGGTCAGGATATACGTCAATACCAGCATCTTCTAGGTCTAGTTTAAAGTCCACTTCCGCATCAATATCCTTGAATGCTTTAGTAACAAAATCAGACTGACCTCCATCACCCCAGTTAATAGACTTATCCATAAAGTCACCAGGTAATTCAACCTTTTGTAAGTTGCCACCTACCCATTTACCAGCAGAAGCCTCGTCTTTGAATAAGTAAACACCTTTACCTAATGTAGCAGTACGCTGTTTAGTTGGATCAAACTTGTCGTAACTGCCTGAAGTAGAGCTACGATATACAGTTATAGGGGTTTCACCTGTCTCACTCCTCACCTTGCCATAGCCAGGGCCATATAAATAGCTCTTGCTCTTAGTAGTAATAACGTCTTCTCGCTGAACCTCGCCCCATTTCCCAGTATTTGTAGATGTTGTATAAGGAGCTAACATTTTTCTTGAAGCAGGACTCATCGGCCTTCTCATTTCCGCATTTCTCGCTTGCCACTCACCCTGAAGTTGCTCATAAATACGATGCCTTCTTTTCTTCTTCTCGAGGTTAGTGCCACTACTAAAATAAGACTTCTCAATCTGTTTAATTAGGTTTTCAATCTTACGATAAGCTCCAGCATCTTTCGCATTAGCGTCTAGCTTTCTTTCAATAGCCTTAACTTTGTCTTTTTGCTTCATGCCATCAACAGACTTAATTATGTTAATCATATCGTAGTTACGCTCAATGTCTCTTGACTCAGTAGCAATATCAATTAGACTATCAACTTCTTCCTGCATCTTATTTTTATAGAATGCGCCTACGTTCTTTAAGTATTCATTATGCTCTTCTTTCTTATAAGGCTTAGGTCTTGGCCCAAACTTCTTGGTTATCTCATCGCTGTACGTGTACCAAAGATCTGTATTGTAGAAATGTCTAGCAATACCTGTGACACTATCTCTCTTTGAAAGTTCATCCCAGTAATCAACCTGTTTTAATTTATTGGCATAAGAGTATGCCTTTAAGTCTTCTTTATATTGCTCTTTGTTTTTAGCGAATACTTCCTTATCTTTCCATACAGATTGTTTTAATCTTCTTATCCACTGCTCACTTGCAGAACCACCGTTCATCCAGTTTTCCTTGTGCTGGATAGAATGCTGTATCTCGTGAATCAATGTTGTTAAATTATTTTCTGTCAACCCTTGAACTGGGTCAACGTATATCGTAATTTGGTTTCTTAATGTACTAAATGATGCACCTTCTCCAGATCGACTCATTGAATCGCCATTCATTGTTAATCCATCAAGCACCTGTAAGTCCATATCTCTAAGATAAGGATATTGTTTGTATAGTTGCTCGTGATCTAATACCTCGCCTAGCTTGGTATCGTATAAGCGCTCTCCCGATCCAACATTGCTAATGTTAAGAAGGTCATCTACGCTTTCCACACGACCATCAAGGTATTCATCTAGCTCAACCTTTTCAAATCGCATAACCTCATTGTTAGCGTCTAGATTCTTAATGGCAGCTGCTGAATCGTCAATCTCAAAAGCATAATTACCATCTGGTAGTTTGTGCCATCCTGTCTTTTCCCACACCTTACTCTCTAGATATGGAGACCATCTTTCACCTTCAAGCATGGCCTTAGCTTGCTCTAGACCTTCTGGTGGGGTTACTGCTGATCCACCAGCGAATATATCTTTCTGTGGAATATCAATACCAAACTTACTTAATACATTGGGAATAGTGCTAGGGTCTGAGTCCTGCAATAATTCTCTAGCATTGTTCTTAGCCCATCTTAGACCACCGATCAATGTAGGAATAGCAAAGCCAATACCTGCGCCTTCTAATATTTGCTTACCTCTGGCTTCTAATCTCTCTAATGCGTCTGCATCTTCGCCCACTTTAGAGTCTAGGAACTGAGTTAGTTCATTATCAAAGTCTAGCTCTCTTAATAGGGTGGCCAGGTTACCGCCAGTAGGATCAAATGAAGCATCTGCTAAACCACCAGCCATCATTTGTTTAAAGATAGTAGAGCCTTTACCAATGCCACCAGCTGCGCCAAATATTGACATAAACTGTGATAGGCCTCTTACTACACCTTCTGTAGTAGAGTCTGGGTTTGACTCAAGTATCTGTGGAATCTTTAACCAGTCTTCTTCTTTGAACTCACCACCAAGTGCGTTGACAACATCACGAGACATATCAACTATACCTTGTGGAGCATCATGTATTGAGCCTTCGACCATACCACGTAAGATAGGATTCTCTTCATTAGCACCCTTAACAAACGGTGCAATTAGTGGCCATACAGCCTTTTGCCCACCTTCAGGTAATATATCCCATGCGTCTTGTAATAAAGGCGTATCTACTTCAGGTTGAGTTGGTATTACTTTATCAATAATAATATTTGATGATCTGTCTTTAGCAACGGCAACAGCTTCTTCCATACTGCTATGTACACTTGTAGGACTTATCTCATTGTTGATAAGCATCTGTTGGACTTCATCATTACTATGGCTTTTACCATCCCAGATAGTTGGAACATTCATCCACTTACCATCTATTTGAAGGGTTGTGGACTTTTCAGAAACAACTTCGCCATTCATATAAAATGCAGGTCTTCCGTATTGTGTATTTCCTACTACCTTACCTTCATTGTTTAAATCATCTATCTGGGATAGTGCGTTTTCTTCTGGTTGGCGAATAACCTTTCCCATGATTGAAGGATTTAATTCCTCCTGTTCGTCTGGTATTTCTAATGCTTGTTCTTTTTTGTAGTCATTGAAGTATTGCATAGCAGGTGAATTAGCCACCTCTCTTTCTTCAATTCTCTTTTGGAATCCACCCATCATGTCATCTGTCATAGGTGTTATCGGATTCTCTACTAATCTGGCCTTCTCTTCTTCATAAGCTGTCTGAACAACAACAGGATCAATGTTTTCTATGTCTTGCTCAACCTTGTTCTCAAATGCCATTATCTAGACTTCCTTAAATTAAAGCTTTCCATGTACGCATCAATAGCATTGAATTGTTCCATGTAGTCTTTATCAGTGATCTGGTTACTCTCTAATAGAATTGCTAACATACTCTTAGATTCATCTGGAGCTGGTGCGTCTGCTGTGCCTGACCAATTACTGCTCCAAGCTATTTTAGGTGTAGAAGCTGCAGGTTGACGCTTGTACTTAGCCTTGATAAGATCAACTTCATCAAGAAAGTTCTGATCTTGACGCAGTGTCTTTTTAAGCTCGTAGATCTCTCTTACAGCTCTATTTATATTCTTAGATTCGTTAGGTAAGAACGCAGACAATGGGCCAGTAGTTCTAAACTCAGTCTTAACCTCGTTAATAGCCATCTGGTAGTCTTCATCTTTAGTAACATCTTTCAGACCGCCATCTCTTAGAGTAGCTAACATTTGTTTTTGTGTAGCTGGAGTAATTTGCTTGCTATCTATTGCTTGTCTGATCTGATCGTAAATATCAAACTGATCTGCTGTAGGATCAAATAGCGTATCCCATAGTCCTGATACAACATTATCATCTTCACTGTATAAGCCACCAGTCTGAATCATCTTTAATAATGAATCATGTTGCTTGGTAGTAAGCTTGTCTTCTATTAACCAGTCTTGTAAGAATGATTTTTCGATAGGCTTTCCATCTGCAATTTGAGACTGAATATTAGAATAGAAGAACTCTTGGCCTTCTAGCTTATCCGCAGCTATTGCATTTTGCACACGATCTTGTTGACCTTGGTAGCCGTTAAGCATCGACATCATGTCTTTGAATGTCTCGTTTTTGTCTTCATCACTCATAGAGACTTTAACCTCTGGGAATAATGCTTGTAATTGTGGTCTAGAGTTAAAGAATTTGCTCGGGTCTGCGTTAAAGTCCTGAATGGTTTGCCATCCCTTGCCTTCTTTCATATTAGCCGTTAATTCGGCCATTACGGCTTTCTTATAGAATCGACCTAATAGTGCTTGCTCTTGTTTAAATGCAGCATCACCAGACTTTCCTAGCTCTAATAGTCCATCAATCTTTCGTTCAAATGTATCTCTTTGGTCTTGGAAAATAGGGCCTAGGCTTTTAAGATAGTCTTCACTGAACTCAGGCTGGTCATAATATGTACTGATAGCACTATCAATGAGATGTCCTGTATCAATAGCATGAGTCTCAAGATTGTCTTCCGCTGTTTGAAGTTGTCTAGCTCTATCTAGCTTAACCTTCTTGGCATAAACCTTCTCACCATACTGAGCTATCTTATCATCTGTCATCTGACCAAAACCTTGAGCAAAGTCTGAACCAAGATCCTCGTCAGCAGACATTGCATCCATCTTAATCTTCTTGAATGACTCAGCTTTCTCTGTGAAAGTAGCATAATCATTCTCATGGTCAATAGACAGCTTACCAATATGCGTAATAATGTCATCTTCTTGTGAATTGATATAAGACTTTACTTCAGCATCGTGCTGTTTGTTCACACCTTGCTGATAGTTAACTACTGAGCTAGTAAAGTTTGACATTGTATTAGACAAAGACTCCCATGCGTTAGCCTCTGTAAGATCTACTTGTCCTACTCTTCTTCCTTGTTGGAACGTATATTGTTGAAAGTCTGCCATTTAATCTACCATTTTGTTGATTTTGATTTTGAGTACCCTGTCATCAAGCTACTAGCAGCTCCCCAATAACCAGCGCTGCTTGCAGCAGAACCTGCTGAAGATAGTCTCTGAGTACTACGACCAGTAGATGATAAATCTGCACCCTCTTCTAACTGATACCCAAGTCTAGACTGTTGTGATATTACTGCTGCTGAACCTTCAGTACCAGAAACGCCTCTACCTGCCCAGTAAGCTCTTTGACTTGACTGTGCTTTTCGTAATTTCTGTAGTCTTTGAAGCTCCCTATCTTTTAATGCTTGATCTTCGGCATCTGCCTGCATTTTATATGCAAGGTTTGATTGCTTACCTGTCTGAATTGAAGAAAGCGCTGTTATACCAGTTCCTAATGTCATCAGTGTAGGTGCTAGTGCAAAAGCGCCAGCTGACCCAAACAATCCTGCTGTTGCAGCTGTGCCTCCTGATGCTGCTAAACCAAATGCTAATGATGCCATATTATCCGCCTTGTGCTTGTATTTCTAATGTAAGTCCTAACAACGTCATAGGTGTAGGATCTGATTGTGTAACTGTTACTTGTGTTGTTTTAGAATATCCCAACATTGGTACAGTTTTAATACCTGTAAAGCCTGTTGGGGTAACTCCTAACACTCCAAGGCCGAAACCTTTATCAGTTACAGCCTTGCCGTTTATTTTAATACCATTTGCTTCATACAATTGAGCAGATACTCTTAATATTCTACGCTTAGATACATTGATAGGACCAGTCTGGAATCCTACATTAACTGGCATAGTCTTAACTTCTAGATCGTAGTTTAAACCAACTTCAACATTAGTAGCTGTACGTGCTAAAGTAATAGATCCTGATGCTGGTGTAGCATTGTCCATAACTGAGCTATCTGCTCTTACTCTACACTCTTGGCCGTTTAAATGACCTAGGCCTGTTACTGTTGCTGATGCTGGACTATTAACCACATGTACTGCTGAGTCTGTATAAGTATCATTATCTAATGCTTCAATTGTATATACAGTAGAGCCGTTGATTGTTCTCTTCACATGGAAGTAAATAATGTCTTCTACCTCAGCAACATCCTTAACCTCACCAGAAGTTGTTAGTCTTGTCCATGCTGTAACCGATTCAGCTCTGTTTGTAATAAACACCGCCACCGTTCCATCTGCATTAACGATATATAAGTAGTTTCCTTCGTTATCAATATCGCCAGTTTGTGCTGCCATAGCAACTGGAGCATTAATAAGATGAGGGGCAAGCAAATTCACCTCAGTGGAGACATACGAGTTTTCGGTATAAGTATATAAATACTCACGAACCTGCTTGCCGTTCCTTTGTATAAACATTGTTGCGCCATCTACGTTAATAGGTGGAACTTTCTTGAGTACACCAAATCTTGTCTGACGCAACACACCAACGTTTGCTGGCTTAATAGGTCTATCTGGAATAAAGAACTCACCGCCTGAAGTAAAGATCTGTAAATGTCTTCCTGATACCAGGTGGTAAATCGCATTAACCTGGTCTGTGTCCATCGTAATATCTATCGAATCTGCATCGTCACCATAACCACGATCGAAGTTAAAGAAGTCACCGATTGCTGATCCCCATAACGTCTGTGGTCTAGCCGTAGAGTTTGACATCCACATTCTAGATTCATGGAATGTTACTGATCCAGGGTAGCCATGTGTAGATGACCATACTGGCTCTTCCAATGAAGCATCAATACCTGGGATAGCGTTGCCATTTATAAATTCTTGTAATACTGTGCCTGTGAATGCAGTTGAAGATGTATATCCTGTAATTCTAATAACACCACCATTACCTTCAAACATTCCACCAACATGATTAGCGGTAACTGGTGTAGCGCTAGAACAGGTGACTGTAGCTGTGTCGCCCACAACTGGTGCGGTAGGTGAAATAGAAAACGAACCAGCATCATAATCACGATTAAAGTCGTAAGTTGGGTAGTAACTAAATGTTAATGAGCTTATTGTCCACGCTGAGTGTGTTAATCCTCTTGTAATCCTTCTAGGCACGTAGTCATTATGACAAATGATTAATGTATCAGCACTCTGAGTCCATACGATCTCTTTGATCTCTGTAGCGTTATATGGTGTAACTAGGTAGTCATTGCCTGATCCGTTGATGTTGGTCTGTAATGCACCATCCATGTAAACATACATCTTAGAGTCTACAAACACCAATAGGTATGTCTGGGTAATATTAAACTCAAACGAGACTAGGCGTACTACTGACTCTGTAACAGTGTCAATATACTTCATGCCTGGTCTACGCTTAACGCCACCTTGTCCAAGACAAATAACATTAGTTAATGTCTCAGCACCTTTGGCATAACTTTCTACATCAATCCTTGCAGATAATCTAGGGTCAAGCTCTCCAGCGATGAATGATGCTTGAGACGCAATTGCTTTAGCCATTAGAACCTCGAATTAATTAATCTAGAGCCTTCTAGGGCTGGTGGGCCAATTGAAGGTGTAGATTGTGAATCAATAGTCTTAGCTCTCTGTAGTTGTTTGTCAGCCAGTCCAGCGTAGTATTCACCCTTAGTTGCTGACTCAGTAATAGGAATAGCAAACACCGCTGCTAGTCTTAACTCTAGTAACTGTGTGAAGTAGGCTGGTAAGAATGATTCATCTGGCTTATATGTATAGTCCAGGACCATTGTCTCGTTATCTGAGTATAGTTTGTCTGCGTAGATCTGATAGTTATGATTACCTTGGTCAACGTGTTGTGCCACTAGAAAATCAGCAGGAAGTTGAAATGCGTACTTCCACTGGTTAGTTGGCTTTGCCGTTAGTCTTGATAGTGTTGCTTTATTAGAGGCAAACCTCCAAGGATGTAGAGTAAGCAAACTTTCAAATGTAGAGTGATATAGGTTTGCTGCAATAAGTGCAGCTACTGTATCTTCTGTAAATGATGCAATTGGGTTTTCACCGATCATTAATAATGCGTTAGAAGCAATATCAATATCTGAGTAGTTCTTAACTGAGGCCATTATATTTTCCCAAATTAGTTTAAGAAAAGCCCCTCCGAAGAAGGGCCAGTCTTAACTTAACTTATGCAGTCTCGTCAATGTCTACTTGTACTGTACCTGTCTTATCAACAACTACCGCACCAGCTTTAACTTTACCTAATGACAACCATGAAACCTTCTCAGGTACGTAGTTAACTTCAGTAGATACGTCAATGCCTACAGCTAAACCAACAGCCGACTTGTGGTATGCCCAGCAAGAACGGATGTTAGTAGCAACAACTAAACCACCTTCAGAACGAGTTTCGATCATCTTCCACTCGAAGCCCATAAACGTGTTCATTTCACCTGACATTAATACACGTAGTGCATTGTAATCTTGTGAAGTGATAGTTGAATTGTTCATCATTGACTCAATTGCAGCAGCAGAACAAACCATAACACGGCCTTCCATTGGAACACCAGCATCATTTAGTTTTGAAGCAGCTTCTGTAATCTTAGCCAAAGTCATGTTAGTACCACCGTTAGCAATTGCAGGCGGTGAAGTTACAGCTTCTAGAGCATTTAGAATTAACTGATCCACTCTACGACCCAATGCACCAGCAATAGTACCTGCTAGTTCAGTGCGTTCGTCAAAGTTTACTTCAGCAGCATCAAAAATGTCTGTGTACTCAGGTGCAACATAGTTGCTAAGAACACATGCAACTTTAGCATGTGAAACGTCCATTGCTGTAACGTCTGCTTGAGTAGTACCACGAGCAGCAGCTGTGCCTTTGCCCATTGTACGGAAGTTATGTGTATCGCCTACTACGCCTGTACGAACTCGTACTGTATCACGTAATTTACCTGCGCCTTGAAAGGCATGTTTTACTTCTGCGTCAAACTGTGCTGATGCCGAAGAACTTAAATTAACTGACATGTTAATCTCCTATGAATTAAAAAATTATCTTACTTTCTCGATTCAAAGTGGCCATATATGGGTTCGAATCTAGCGCTTTAGAGGCGCTTAAACTACTCATACAGGCCGATCAACGGGTATCTGTGGCTTGATTATAACAAAAAGTTACACCAAGTGTTAATTATTTATTGTCTAATTGTCTTTGCAGGACCAGTACCGAAGAAGTCATCAAACTTCTGCTTAACTTCGTCTCTATATGCTGACGATGATTGATACTTCTCATCATTCATTAGATCATATAAAGCCTCTTTGGTAACTGTGTTTACAGGTTGTGCTGTATCTGGTGCTGAGACCTGAGTCTCTCTAGTCAATGACTTCATTCTCTCTAACAACTGGAAGCCGTCTGCTGTAGTTGCCATAGATTGTAGTGTCTCGAACTCACCTTCATCTAAAGTACCTTTAGCCCATTGAACCATATCATTGATTCTTTGATTGGCATCTGGACCGATCTTCTTCATCTCAACTTCCATGTCAGGTTGTTCGCCTGCCATACCGTTGATATATACACCAAGCAATTCACTATGAGCATCCTGTGATAGTCCTGCTGCCTGCGCCCAATCATTGAAGTTCTCTAGTAACGGATCGCCTTCAGGGATCTCTACATTTAATCCTTCAGGGATAACAGTTTCATAACCATCAGAAGGTGCGCCAGTGAATGAGCCTAACTTAGACTCTAATCCGTTGTATGCCTGTGCTTGATCTGCAATAGTAGCGTACTTACCTGATTTAAACCATTCTGGTGTTTCTCCCTCACCTGCTACACCTTCTGATAAGTACCATGCGTTTTCATCTACTGCTGGTGCTTCTGTTGTACCTGCTTCTGTTGTTACTTCTTCTGGGGCTGCTGCCTCAGAAAATAATGTTTCTTCTTCCATAATATCTAGTCTCCACGATTGATATAATTTCCATTCTCTTGTCTCATAATGCAGGACTTAAACATACGTACCACACTATTTTGACCCTCTCGATAGTATCCTGAGCCTTCTACTTGTCCAGGTGTACATACCGCTGCTTTGATGTATCGATCTTCAAGCCACTCAAGAACCTTCTTGCCGTCTTTGCTCTTGAATACTTTTGCGATTAACGCATCAAAATCTCTCTGACTTTCTATCATTGACCCTCCATAGCTTGCATTGCCGCTTCAGGATTCTGTATTGCTGCATCTGTCATCTGTTGCTGCTGTGCTGCTGCTTGCATCTCTTGCTTAATAGCGTCTCTAGCTTCTTTATCTCTAATCAATGACTTGTCAACACCTAGTAACTTGGCGATATGCTCAGGGAACGCTTCAAGATCTAGTCCGATCTGCATTGCCTCTGGGCCTACCATGCCTGCATACTGTACAAATTGTGCTATCTTATTCACTTCATCCATGTCTTGCTGTTGAGCAAGTGGTGAAATAACTTTAATCTCTACGACTTGACCACCGATCTTAATAGGTGCGACCTTCTTGTTACGCTCAAGAATATAGTAAGCACGTTTGATTAGCTTATTAATAAACTCAATCTGTAGTCTTCCGAATGATGATCCGATGTCTGACATTAACTCTTGTTGTCTAATACCGATCTCAGTAGCTGACTTA
>Ga0307984_1000724_pt1 | contig 14148 bp, 16 predicted proteins | sample EllFjometageno78_FD_203169 | JGI IMG/M metagenome (GOLD analysis project Ga0307984, IMG submission 203169) | Marine microbial communities from Ellis Fjord, Antarctic Ocean - #78 | ecosystem: Environmental > Aquatic > Marine > Unclassified | place: Southern Ocean | collected 2014-10-09
ACTAATTATACGCCAGTAACCTTAAAGATTCTGTAGTATACGTTGTTACGAGCACCAACAGTAGTAAACGGATTGTTTACCATGCCATATCTAGTTTTAAAACCGATACGTGGTTGGAAGTCGTTCTCACCGATAGTCTTCATCATAGATAAAGGTACGTAAGGACAGTAGAACATACCAGCATCATAAGGGTTAGTACCTTTATAACCAACTGTTACATAATCAACTGTAGCATACGGATCAACATAAACTTTAATCTTACCGTTAAGCATACCAGCAAACAAGTTACCAGTAGTATCAACGTTTTCAACTGATGACTTACCAGTAATACCTAAACCAGTGTCAAGAACACCAGCAGCATTAAGAGCAGCAGCAACATTACCAGAAGTAATTACGAAGTTACCTTTACCACGTCTAGTAGCAATAGCAATTAAGTTAGCTTCTTTTTCGATTGCAGTAACTAAACCTTTGTACTTCTCAACAGCCCAACGGCCATCTGCATCAGCAGTAAGATCAAATGTACCTGCAACAGTAGTACCAGCAGAACCAAGAACAGCATCAACATTGATTTGACGTAGAACTTCACGATTCATTTCAGCAAGAATTTCTGTTGAAAGGATACCAGCTAATTCAGATTCAGCGTTTAGGCCGTGAACAGCTTTAAGGTCTTGAGCCAATTCAGTAGTGTACTGAGCTTTAAGAGCACGTGACTTAGCAGTTACAGAAGTCTTCTCAATAGAGAAAGCCATCTCACCCCAATCGCCACCAGTATTACCTAATGCTTCAGCATCAGATGTTGCCATACCAACACCGTGTGCGTATGTAGCAGCAAAAGGATCGCCGCCGCCTGCATGCGCATTGGCAGCAGCTTTATCACCAGAGAAGTCTGTATCAGCTTCATTGAAGTGTGATTCAGTACCTGCCTGAGTACTGTAACGAGACTTCATAGCGAAGATCAAGCCAGTAGGACCAGTCATAGGTTGAACACCTGCAATATCAAATGCAAGTAAGTTAGGCGTTGCACGACGTACTAGTGAAATTAGGATTGGATCCCAGTTATTGATACCAGCACCTGTTGCGTTAGCAGCAGTTTCGTTAAGCATTGCGTTTTGTGAATTTTCAGCAATTGAAGCTTTTTCTTGATTTTCAAGAACTACTGCAGTTACTGCTCTTTTGTGCGCGTCAGTAATAGTACCTTCAGCGTCAAGTACAGGAGTCCATTTCTCTTGTAATTGTTGTGTATTTAATTCCATTCTATTCTCCTAGAATTATAGTGTTTTAAATGCATTCATGTAAGCAGACATATTACCTGTCATTACTTGAACATCTTTCTCTTGTGTTTCTTCTGTAATAGCGTCGATGTTATCAACGTTTTTCACTTCAGTGTCGCCTTTGTTAAGGTAAGACTCTTTGATTGTAGCAACTTTAGATGCATAATCAACATTGTCTTCAGCTTCAATAGCTTCTGACAATTCAGTTAATTTTGCAACTTCCGTAACTACTAAACCTTCACATGCTTCAGCAACAATAGCTTTACGTTCAAAGGCTTTAACCTTTTCACTTAATTCCATGTTTGCATCTTGTGCAGTATTCAATTGAGCTTTAGCATCAGTAGCTTCTTCAGATAATTGGTCAATTAATTCACCTTTATCTGCAGGAACGTTGATGTAATGTTCTTTAAATACTGTACCTAATGAAGTAATAAATGATTCTGTAATTTCTGATTTCAGACCATGCTCAAGAGCAATTTCATTATCAGTCATCCAGTTCTCAACTACATAGTTAAGGTAACCATCTACTTTATCAACTAAATCTTCTTTAATCGCTGTAACTTCTTCAGACAAATCAGACGCATAACGCTCTTCTAATTCAACTGTTGCAGTTGCAACTTTTGATTGTAACGCAGCTTCAAAGATAGTAGCAGCTTTTGTTTTAAAGCCTTCAGAAAGTGATTCTTCACCACTAACTAATGCATCAACATCTTCTTTAAACTTATCTTCTTTTTCTGTTTCAACTACTTCACCTTCTGAACCATCATCAGCTTTTACTTTCTTCTTAGAAAGTTTATCAGCTTTAGGTTCCTTCTGGCCTTCTTTAACATCACCTTCTTCTTCATCTTCATCTTCGTCGTCTTTCTTATCAAAGTTAAATTTCTCTTTCTTTGATTTTTCTGCCGCCTCGAAGATAGCATCCAATTCATCTTTATTCATTTCTTGTAAAGATGCAGTGATTGCAGATATCGTTCTAGATGTTGTTAAAGGAGCATCGATTGTTACATCATTTGTTTCCTCAACAATAACATCTTCAGCTACGTCATTCTTAATTTCTTCTGACATATTATTTACTCCTGTAGAGTTATAGTTTAGAGAGGAAATGTTCAAAACCTTTAAGATTGGCATTAGTGTTATCCACCTTCTCCTTAATCTCTTCCGGTTGTATCATTTCTGTCTCACCTTTTTCAATCGCTTGGTAATGACCTGTATTATCCATTTCCCATTCAGTACCTTCCATAATACCATTTACAAAGGCATTATGTGCTGATGGATCCTGAACAATATCAACTGTGCTAAGATGAAAATCATCTTTCACATAACTGATGCCATTCTTACTTTCCAAGCTTCCCATTCCACGACTTGAAACACCAAGTTGTACACCACCTTCGACCAAACCTTTTACAATTTGACCCATCGGAGTATCCAAAATAAGTGCTTTACCAATCACATTATTACCATCCCATTTAAGTTCGGTAATTCTATGACTAACTTTATCTAAGTTGATCGAAGGGCCTTCAGGGTGATTTAATTCACCTACGGCACGTCCGGTCATTACTTGTTCGTTTACATATCTATCTACTGCCGACGTTAGGACTTCACGTGAATAAACACGGCCATTCCTATTCGTTGATTCGGCAGTCATAAAGATACCTTCTATATATGTTTCCTTCTTACCATTCTTTGCTTCGGTAATAGAGTAACCTAATCCTTCGTTTGTATACTCTGCAATTAGTTTCATGTTACATTCCCTTTACAATTTTAGATGCCTTAGTGGCTGTATCCCAAACTTTATCAAGATTTTGTTGCATAGACACAATCTGATCATGTAAATCAAGATCAAAATCTATTTTAGATAATGCATCAATCTCCTTGTGAAGCTTAACAATGCCCGTTGCAATTTTATTGAATTGACCATTAGCTTTAGGTTTATTAATTTCATCTAACCTAATATTTTTAAATGTTTTCATACGTCCATTACCTTTATAAATTCTTTAAGTGCCTTCTCAGCTTCTTTAACGGATTTATACTTATCCAATTTATCACCATCAAGGTATAAATTAAACTTCGAAGTTATAATAGCCGTTATGTTTTTCTTTTTACCTAACTTAGTAATCTCTTTTTCCACTGACTCACCTGAAGGCAATTTTAATGCCTTTTCAATTAGGGTATTAAATGATTCTTTAAACTTCAACATCAGCTACTTCCGGAGTCGAATACATAGAAGATGCAATCTCTTGCTTCCTATCATTCAATGCACTATTAATTTTATCTGCCATAAGACTATTGAAAGTATTATTGCTTGTTTGTGCATCACCCTTTTGTATATTATCAATTAAATCTGTAATTTGCATAGTATCTCTCGTTTGTTATAGGCACTGAATTACGGCCGTTTTGTATAATATATTTATAATAAAAATATATTCTAAATAGTACTTTTCATAAGATCAGGATTAAAGTCTTTATCTGTAACAGGATCCTTCTTATTATCAATAGCGATTTGTTTAATATCTTCATCAGTAAGATTAAGAATATTTCTACGAACCCAATCTTTACTCCAGAATGTACCTATGTACTCGTCCATCATTTGTAGGGTTTCTAATCTTTCCTTAAGAATTTCTGCATCCTTAAGTTCCGCATAGTAGTTATCTCTACTCCAATCGATTACAATATCAGATGAAAGGTCAGGCCATTCAGATGGTACAATAATCTTCTTAAGTATTAATTGTCTTTTAAGTGTTTCTAAGAATATCGTTGAGAATTTATTTCTAATTCTATCAATAAACTTCTGAAACTTTAATTCGTCTCTTGTAATCTCAGATGATCTTCCAATGTTAAATGAATCACCTTCAATTAGTCTAGAGGTTGGTACATTTAATGCTTTATATAATTTGTTTTGGAAGTAAATGATATCTTCGATTTCACCTAGGTTTGAACCACCTGGTAGTGTATCAATCTCTGTACCTCTACCACCCTCTCTACGAGGTAACCAGAAGTCTTCCATAATACTCTTATGGTCTTTCTGATCTTTAATGGCACCAGTTGCAGGATCATATACAATCTTATTGCGATACTTATTCATTGTATTGTTTAAGTATTCTTCTGCCTTTCCTCTTGGGAGGTTACCAACATCAATATAGAATATACGACGTTCTGGCGCTCTTGAAATACGGTAAATGACCAATGAATCTTCCATCATTGATAATTGATTTAAAGGCTTAAGGGCTTTTTGTAAGTAACCTGTAACCTTATCACGTGCATCATTTAACATACCAGAGTTAACTTGAATAATAGCATCGGTGGATATCTTAAGACCTTCCCCTAACTCATTCATGTTATCATCTTGATATAGGTAATACTCACCCAATACTTTATTTAACATTGCACCAGTACCAGGATCTTTAACCTTATCAACCTCTTTAACCTTTCTAATTTTAGTTGGATCAATAGGTCTTAATTCAACAATACCTTTTTGGGCAGAGTTCTTATCTATGATTACATGGAAGAACAACCGGCCGTCGATGTACCATCTTCTAAACATATCCCAACCTTGATTGGTAAAATCAAGTAGTTGGTTAACATTATCCCATTCTTCCATAATAATCTTTTTAACATTATCAGGTTGGTCTAAGTTATCTAAGTTAAGTTTAGTGATGATACCATCTTCTGCTGTAATAGCTTCATTTACAATATCTTCAATGGCTTGATCTACTTCAGGGTACGTCGAAATACCACGATACTTCATGATTAAATCTTTATCGTTTTGAAATGAATCGCCATTTATATCTAAATACTGACCAAAGTAACCACCTGATGGAGATATCTCATACGATCCATCTAGGTTATCTTGGGTAGCAAATGATACAGGTTTATTTTCAACTTCAGATTTCTTTTTCTTAAATGAAAATCCAAATATACTTTTATCGTTTTCTGCCATAAGTCTCAAATTATTAAATTAATTAATCACCACTTTCTTAAATATTATTTATAACACTTAAGAAAGGAGTGCCCTCCGAAAAGGGCCTTCCTTTATATTAAGAAGTAGTTGTACTTTCCCAATATTGTACCTGAAGTTCAACAGTGAACTCTTCGATAGCATTTTCTGTATCATATGACACTTCAATTGCTCCAACGTTTGTTGGGAAACAACCTCTGATATTATATGATTTCAACTCCGTGCCATCTTTGTCTAACTGAGCAACAATCATATCTGACATATAATCATTAGGGTTAGTTAAACCAGTGTTAGCTTTATGTTGATTGATACCATTCATCCATTCTTCGAATGAATTTCTAACATCAAAACCAGTATCATTAATAACTGTGATTGTCCAAGGTTCAAAAGTTCTGTCACCCGCAACCTGCAATTGTCTACCACGGAACGGTACCATGATAGGAGCAATTGTTGATGCCGGTAAAGAAGCAGCTTTTACCATGAATGATGCAAGTTCTACATCAGCAGTAACATATGAAGGGAAACCTAAAGTTGCCTTAAATAAGTTAGCTCTAGCACCACCACCAGTTAGTTTTGCTTTAAAATCGTCTACGCCTAAGATTGCCATGATTAATTACCTCCAGCAATTTCACTAAACTCTACACCAGTTCTTGTGGCAATAAAGTTTAATGTGATAAAGTTAATAGAACGTGCAGGCTTAATGTATATGTCAGCAACAAAGCGATTGGTATCAATAATGTTACCAGTGTTATTTGTTTCATCACATACAACCATAAAGTCTGTAACACCACGTCTTCCTTTAATGTCACGTAGGAAAGGTTCTGTCATATTTCTAAATTGAGCTCTAGTGAATTCATCATTAAATTCAAATAATGAAGCACGTGAAGCTTTAGATATAGCCTTTTCTAATGTGATAAACAATCTACGAACATTGATTCTGTCAAATGCAGAAGCTTTAGTTTGTAGTGTTTTATCACCCCATAACATTGTACCTTGACCAGGGAAAGCAACAATAGGGTTAATACCTTGCTTGTATAAGTCATCTCTATTAGCTTGTGTAGGATTAAATGCAAGTTTAGTTACATTACGTACATTACCTCTAGTCATACCGGCAGGTGAGAACCATGCATCAGCAACCATATCAGCATTAGCACTTAAGCCAGCCATAGAGCCTGAAGCAGGAATCCAACGATATTTATCTTTATATTTATCATAAACATATAACGCACCCGAATCAGCGAAGGCATATGAAGATGAAGTTAATGAAGTTCTCCATGTAGTAATATTAGCAACCGGAGTTGTAGTACCTACAGTAGCAGAGATAGGAGGGGAAACAAAAGCAACACAATCTTTTCTGGCATCAGCTAACGCGATAACATAATTTGAAAGTGTAGTTGCATCAGCACCGGCCATCGGATCAGGACAAATGATTAATGAAATTTCAACTGTTTCAGCATCTGCAAACATATCATATGCTAACGTTGTTTCGCCAACAGTTAATACATTGTCATCAGCACCACCAGATAAAGATACATCAATATTAGTGGTAGTAGTAAATGTCTGTGCCTCATTACGGTCACCAGAGTCAGATAATGCAGCAGGTGCATTACCAATTCTTACCCAAGATGAAGCTCTATTGATTTTAGCTACCCAATAATTTGTAGTACCATCAGATGTTACAGCATTTCTTGCCTGTGAAACATACTCATATGTTTCAAGAACAGTATTTGCCGTACCTGTAATAGCACCAGTTGTATCATATACAACAACATGCATTTCATCAGTGCTACCACCAACCGCTGCAGCATCAACAGATGTTCCAGGGGCCGCGGTAAAGTTACCTGCGAATGACCAAGCAGCAAAGTTAGCAGCGGCAGAACAAACTGCAATACCAACGTCGTTACCAATCTTACCAGCATATTTACCTACAGCCCAATCGCCGGCAGTAAATGTTGAGTTTTCAAAATCATCATCATTTTTTACTAAAATACCTGTACCAGATACTGTAGAGTTTAATGATGTTGAACCTACACCACGAACAACACGTAATGTGTTACCATAGCTTAAAAATTGAGCCGCTCCAAGAACACTTTTAAAAGTGTCTCCATTGGGTTGCCCAAACGTTTCTACTAATTGCTTTTCACTACCAACTGTAATAATTTCCATTGCTGGACCCCACTGGAATGAACCAGCGAGAGCACCAATAGATGCAGATGTTGCAGGAATAACATTAGTTAAATCGATTTCTTTTACCTGAACACCAGGTGAGACTAGAAATGCCATTTAATTCTCCTATCAAAGATTAATAAGTTAAAAAATCATAATACGGTTTGCTTTCAATATAGTTATTTATAATACCTAACCTTTCCATATTTCCCAGCCTTCGCCAAATTCATGACCAAAAGCACAGTCATCATTACCCATTATGCCTACAGGTATTAATTCAGCTTCATATTGTTTTACTCTTTCTTTATATAGTAAGTTTTTCATTGTAATATCTGTTGCTTCTTCAAAGAATGGAGTTGAGGTAAACCACCCAAACATAACAAGGTTCATCATTAAGTCATCATGAGCATTACTATCTGCTTCATATGAAGAACCTTTACCAATAAACGTTGAAGCTTCTCTTATTGTTTCCTCATCATTGATTGTTAACTTACCTTGTTCCATAATATCTTTAATATTAGAACAACCAATACGTTTAATCTTTTTATTCATGGTAACACCAATGGCATTAGCTTTAATCATTGATTCAACAAATACATTCTCATATTCTAAGTCATAGTATAGTCCATTACATACCAACAACCCAGCATCGTTACTTTCAATTATAGCATACGCTTCATTAAAATGAGTGGCATATTTATATATGATATCTGGGAATAGTAGTGGTGATATCATATTATCTCTAAAGGTAGCAACCTGATTGAATGGTTCCACGCTAACATCAATGATAGTAAAGGTGGAGTAATCCATACCTCTACCACGGGATACATCAACAAACATTAAATAGTTATGACCCTCAATAGGATCTTCAAAGATTTTAATGCTATCCTTAACAGCAATAGGATCCGAGGCTTTTAATGCCAGTAATGTATTAGCATTGATTAAGGTATTACCAGTACCGTGGAATGAGTTACCAAATTCTTGATCAAACTGCAATTCAGATGTGTTGGCAATAGTCATACGCTTCCACTCTTCATCTCTTCCAGGCACATCCCACCAGTCTACTCTATATGGAACGAATTCATTAGTCTTTTGTAGAGCCCCTTCATAAAGTCTGTGGTATATGTTACCCAAACCATTGGCAGTAGATGTAATAATAACTTTAGTGGTCTTACCAGCACTCACAACAGGATATGTTGATGTATAGAATTCAGTTGCATTTTCAACAAAAGCAAACTCATCTAGGTATAGTAAGTTAATTGACATACCACGAATTGATGATCCTGAAGTAGCCGCGGCTATTAGTCTGGAGTTATTGGAGAATTCGATTGACCCTTTGTTCAATGCCTTACACCCAGGCTGGAGAAAGAATGGAGTGTTCTCTAACATAAGAGTAATTCTACTTAACATCTCCCTAGCAGTAGCACCTTTATTAGCTAGAATAGCAATAGTCTTCTCTGAATGGAATAGGGCGTACCATAGTAGATATGCCACGGTTGATATTGATTTACCACTCTGTCTACATGCCAGAACAATAGAGAATCGATTATCATTGAAGTGTTTAAACATCTCTCTCTGATAGTCATATAACTTAAATGGTACTAAACCTTCATCAAGTGATATTACTTTGGCATAGTTCTCTGCAAAATATACTGGGTCCTTATGACACTTCTGATACTCAAGGACTTCTTCCTTTGTCCATGTATGCTCTACATCGGCCCCTCTTACATTAGGGTTGCCTAAATATTTATTTTGAAGTATTAAGCTCATTGTCTTGTTCAATTACCTTTAAACTTTCATTCTGTAGTAGTTTTTGTAATTCAGTTGTTGATCCAACAAATACATTGTTATTGGTAACACCAGTGGGAGGCTCTAAAGCCAGAGGTTTATCATCAACCTTTTCTACTTCCTTTTTAGTCTTATGCATCTTTAAGATTTTTTCACCAATCTCTGCATTCTGTTTGATTAATTGTCCAAGTACCTCAAATGCTCTGGGGTGTTCAGACTCTCTGGCCAGTTCCATCATAAGCACAATGGCTTCAGACCCTTGGTCAGTTAAATCAAATAAACTCTTTTTGATTATGTTATAATCATCATCTAAATCATCACTCATTGTGTTACCTATAGTTGTTACTCGTTAAAAAAGTCAATAGTCTCCGTGTAAGGGGTAGTGGTTCCATCAACTTTCTGTACTTCAATATTTAATCTGCTATCACTATCATTATAATAAACTTCAGTCTTTTCAATAATACCTTTAGTTTGAATACCCATATAGTATCGTATACGAGTTTCAAATGTTAATGTATATATAACAGCCCTTCTTTCAACAAGATCACCTTCGTATTCATCATTTAAAGAAACGTTAGTTAAAATGATAGGAACATCTGAGGTAAGATCCATTTCAGGTATGTCTTTAATTGTTACCGTATAGTCTGGTTGGAATATAGGTAGTATTTGTTCTAGTATTTGTAAGGCCTCATCTTGGGTCTTTGATAGAATGTTTAATTCAAAATTTGTTTTATATACCGCAGGCGCACCAAGAGTTTTTCTAGTCTTAACATCACCTACCACATCATGAGAATATTTCTTATTTCTATTTAATTTAGCCGCCCCATCATATGACATATCACTTATTTCAAATGATAGCCTAGGAAGTTTAATAGCCATCTTAGGATCTCTACCTTTCTCATTTAGCCTTGCCAAGAACTTCTGACGTGGTCCATAAGCCAATGGTACTTTAATCTCTTGTAGTACATTACCAGCAGAGTCAGTCTTCCTAACCTCTATGTCATTGAATAAAGATCCGAATACTGATACCATTCTCCGGGTTGATTCGTTATAGAAATGAGATTCAAACATTAACTTGGGTCTCCAAATGGATTAACTTCTGAGAAGTCAATGATATCATCTGCTTCCGTTTGGAAGATATCATTATCACTATAAACTTCTCTATTATAATTGGTCTTATTGTCAGCAACTTCTACAGGATATGTTGCACCTGATTCTGTACCAACAATTTCATTGGTAGGATCAACATAGAAGATTCTAAACTTACCATCAGATGTCTTATGTGAAACAATAGTTAATTGACCACCCATACCTATGTTATCCCAAGTAGCTACTTCACCCTCAATATTAATTGGATCACCATTTGAATCATTAGTACCAGTCCATTGTGTTACTGTTTCACCAATACTATATTCACCAGAGCCAGTACCTAATGCATAAGAATATGAAGTTGCATTAATACTTTCAATACTATCAATTGCATCAATGCCTGTATCGAATTCTTCATCATTGTATTCAAATAATTCACACTGCATTTTATATACAGGAAAATCTTGCATTTGAAAGAATGGATCCTTACGGTCAACATATCTAATTTCAAATAATCTATCAGTCATAGATAGGTATAATAAATCACCTTCGGCTGGATAGAATGATGTATCATTACCCACAGCTTCATTTAAATGTTTACCAACCGCTTGTCGCCATCTCTTTTTAGCAACAACAAATGTTGCTTGATCTCTAATTTCGAGTCCAAACTTGGATAGTAATGAACCATCACCTTCAAATCCATCAACGTTTTCAATCCACATTTCAAGTGGATATCCGTCTTTGTATCTAGCGAAAGATTCATTTAATATATCATCATGGGCTATTTGTTCTCTTGGAATATATACTACATCTTGTCCAAATAATTGAAGGGATTCAATTACAAGGTCTTCGTAGAAATTCTGTTCTGATTTAACCTTACCAGAGAAATAAACGGAAGTTGCCATATCAACCCATTAAGAAATTATCTGGTGCTTGCCACGCCAGTTGCATTTCTTCTTCTAATTTAGTAATTTCTTCAATAGCATCTTCATACATTTGTCTACCATTCATAGTGATACCACCTGGTAATGTAAAGCCATCGAACTTCATCATGTTCTGCCCCCATTGTCTTTTAATAAGAACAGTACAGTATCTTTTTAAGAACATATCATTATATACATCAGTGTATGTTGTAGGATCAACAATTTCATATCCTTCAACCACAATGTAATCACCCACCACTAAGCCATCAAAGCCTTCGTCGATATGTAACCTATTCATATGTCTATTGAATCTAAGTAACTCTGTTGAGTTCAAGGCTTGATCAATCATTTCTAAATTAACCATTCGTTGTAAATAAGTTTGCATTGAAGGTGTACCGGCAGAACCTAGATTATAAACATCTTGAAGTCGCATATGATACTCTACATCAAATAGTGAATCACCAGTCTCGGAACCGTGACGTAATAATTTAGTAACCGAGGTTATACCTGTTGGCATTGTAATATAACTATTCGTTATATCAGCCGCAGTCAATTGATGCTTAAAGTAATTACGTATTACGGCATCATCATGAAACATTTGATAATATTCTAATGCCTCATCGATTCTGTCATCAACTTGATCTTCATCAACATTAATTTCAATTACTGGAGCGCCTAAAGACCTCATGCAGTAATCTACTAATCCAACTCTATCTGTTACTATTGCCATAATACTTCCTGTTATATAGTCTTATTTATATCAATCAAAAACACTAAACCATGAAGATGTAGGTTTCTTAGTCTTCTGACATATAAAGAATTCTTTTGATCTTTTGATTGTTTCAGCATCTGGTGCTGTGTGATGACCATAATCATATAAAGTCTTGCACGAAGTTTCATTACCACTTTGAAGCGCTACCCAATCCTCATCATTACTCTTAGCCTTAGCATGGACAATGGTTAATGCTATTACTTGGTCATAAGTTAATGCATCAATTAATTCAATATGATCCTTTGATTTGTCCTTTAATTCCTCTACCCAATCTGGTGTTTTTAATATACCTAATCTTGCACTTATTGGTGTCCTAGGGTGCCATTTTCTTTCACCATAAGATGCATATGTTCCTTCCCTATTATATCTTATAACTGATTGGGTCCAATATTTAGCCATAGTGGGTAATGTGGCTTTAGTTATTTGTGTGTAACCATAAGCAGTGTTACCTATCTTAGCTGTATTTAGAATATCTTGTCTCCAATCAGATTCCATACCAGCCACATTATCGGCCCACCAAAGGACACCTGCCCTAAAATTATCAAAGTCTACTGTGTCTGCTGTAAAGTCAAATCCAGCCTTATTATATCTTAATATATCATCATACACTAATTCAATTGCTGCTGCAGTCCAACCACCAGTAGCCTCTTTAAGATTATCAGTACGTTGTTGTTTATCAACACATAAGAGACAAGTGTTTCTTCTCTTTGGTAATAATCCAATAAGAAACGAATCTAAAGGCCAACTCATTTGTTCTTTTCCATAATCAATTGTTTCTTATCGGGCCAACAAAACTTCTCTACTATACTAACCATAAGTGGAGTAAATGGGTGGGTATCAAAGACATCAGATAATTTATGATAGTGATCAGATACCCCAATGTTTGTTTTTAACCTAACCAATGTTTCATCTATCTTAGCCATTTCTTGTGCATAACCATTAAGATCAAAATCTTGTCTTAACCCTATTCTATTTGTATCAGTTGTATAATCTTTAGAGAATTTATTATTCGATACGGCCTCGGCAAATTCATTTTCAGGGACGGTTGATAACTCATCAAAGCTATTCCATATGCTTAAATGCTCTTGTAGTTTTGAAGTTAAAAGGTTTGTTGTTTTATCTATTTCACTTATAGAGTCTGTTGCTTTATGGGCATACTCATGGATTAGTGTACCGAACCATTGCCAAGTGCCACCAACGGTACTCATACTTAAATTAAACCAATTGCCTCTAGGTGAATACTGCCCATTAAAATTATCAATACTTTTAGATATAATAATTTGTGGCATATCGGTTGTTATGGGCAGATAGAATTGAGGATAGTTTAATACATATGCCTCTTCATCAATTGTGGTAACAATATAATTTATCTTCTTATCTAGTTCAACTTTGGCCTCAGCCATAGTATTATACTTGTTTGAAGTAGAGAAGAAGTAATCAAACTCTTGTATAAGACCTTCAGGTTCTAGCTTGAAGTCTTTAAAGAATATATTTAGATGAGTCCTAAGTCTCTCCCTCTTATCTAACTTAGATGGTAATGGTATTAATCCCATAGAAAACCATTTATATATTATTTAATAAGACTTTCTTTGAATGATTTGCGTTTCTTTACTTTACCTAATGGCTTATCAACACCGGCAATATTAACACCAGTTGAATTTGCAATTTCTTCTTCCATTTCTTTTTGTTTCTTTTCTTCTGCAGCAATCTTCTTAGCTTCTCTCTTAGTTTTTAGTAATAGAGATCTTGCAACTGCTTCTTTATAACCTTTGGTTCTACAATCAACCGCTTCAGCTAAATGAGCATCGATACCTGTTGTTTTACCACCTGGTACTTTCCACTTTTTAGCAGCCTTTTTTGCAGCATCAAGTGATGATGAAGCATTTTTAATTTCAAGCTTACCATATTTAACATGGACAACAACAAAGTCTCTGCCTTCATTAACAGTATCTTCTTTAATGATCTTATGTGTTTTAGCAAATGCAATAACTTCTTCCGGAGTTTTGAATGCAATATGTGTATGGTCTTTACCTTTCTTAACCATATTATCAGGTTCATATCTTGCATTAGGATGAACATCATTATGTTTAAATCCAAATACAAACTCACCCTTCATTTTAGAACCTTGGGCAATTGCTTTACCTTTAAATGAAAGAACTAATTGAACACCAACAGATGATTTGC
>Ga0307984_1000726_pt1 | contig 14134 bp, 25 predicted proteins | sample EllFjometageno78_FD_203169 | JGI IMG/M metagenome (GOLD analysis project Ga0307984, IMG submission 203169) | Marine microbial communities from Ellis Fjord, Antarctic Ocean - #78 | ecosystem: Environmental > Aquatic > Marine > Unclassified | place: Southern Ocean | collected 2014-10-09
AAACCGCCTTTAATAGCAGAAGCAGCCGTTTTAAGACCCTTTAGGGCGTTAATTAATGATTCAACCTTCTTTTCATTTGAAACCGCGCTATCACCAATGTTATCTAATAGATTCTTTGGTGCAATCGTTTCTTTATTGAGTCTTTTTTCAGCCATTATTTATTGTTTTTGCGCTTATCCGCTTCTTTTATATATGTTCTATGCAGTTTGTAAAACTTGCGTACACTTATCGTTTTCTCATTAATTTCAATCTTCCTCCATGTTTCAAGATAATGAATTAAATCATCCATGTCACCGCCAACGCCACGTTTTCTAATTTCATCAATTTCAGTATGTAAATGTCTAATTTTATTCTGTAAAAATATATCATTATTAATTACTAAATCACATTCTAATTCAGCTATTTCAATTTGTATTTCAATTATTCTTGTCTGATCTTTTGATAACCCGAATTCAGCTAAAAAACTATCTTGTATTTTTACCCAATTTTCTCTATCCTCTTTTAATGTTCCTTTTTCAATATCATTACGCGTAAACTTAATTAGTCCTTTATCTTGGATTTTACGCCAATTATACATCGGAAAGTCTTCAATATCTGTATAATAACCACTCATAAAACTCCCATCATTAACTGATTAATTACCGCATCTATGTATTTAGGCTTAACATACTTTTTTATTAACTCCTCTTGGTTTGATTCCGTTACGCCTATTATGTCAATTCCATACTTAACGGCTAAATCATCAACACCATTATCACCAACTTTTAACGCGTTGGCAAATATCACCAACCCATCAGCATCAACCAAAACTCTAAACGATTTGTAAAACTCGCCACTATCAAATAGCTGTATTCTACCGGGTCGCTTCCCGTATTTATTAACTGATGTTTTAGAATAAACACCCAATGAACGATCTAAAGAATCCACCCCTTTATCAAACAATTGATCTCTTGTGTTTAATCGTATTATTTCCCTTTTTACATCCTCATCAATAGCCATTACCCAAATCGTATCTTGATTTAAGTTTTTAGCATTATGAAATAATTTATCAAGTATAGGAAACATTTTTCTTTTTAAATAAAAAAAGGGTGAAAGCATTACTACAATCACCCTTTCCAATAAACAACGAACTAATCTAGTTACGTTTTCTTTTTAGCCTTACTCGTCTTTTTAGGCGTTGGTTTCTCCGTTGAGTCGTACTTTGGAACACTAAAGCCGTTAGCCTGTTTCCACGCATTACGTACTTGACCCTTTGAATGACCTGATAACATTCTTACTGCTTGGTTTTCCGTTACGCCTTTGAACCATTCAGAACTGAATCTATCTTCACCTAGATATATGACTTTCACACTCATATTATACTGCTACAAAAGTACCATTTGCGATTGCGTAACCCGCTTTAGTACAAGTAATTTTGTAATTTTCAGTAGCTGTCATCGCCGAAGTAGTGATAACATAAGTTCCCGCAACACCAGCAACTAAAGAAGCTGCAATGTCACCCGCTGGAATATCTGTGTTTTCAACTGTGAAATCACCAATAACCAATCCTGAAACATCACCGGGGTTACCCGCTGAACCTGACCCTTCATAAACAACCGTTTGACATGAAGTATTAGATACTGCCGTTGCCGTTTGGAACGCTGCAATGTTTGGAAGTAATGAAGTAGATTTAACACCACCCGTTGAAGTCAATTCACTTGAAGTGATAGCGTAAAAATTATTTACGTTTTCAGCATTCTCAAGATCAAAACTTACCATTGCTTTCTCCACAGTTGTAGAAGTTGGGAACGCTTTGAAAGAATCAAAAGTTTCAGAGTTTACCTCAACGCCACGAATGATAGTATCAGTTAAACTGTCTTTAACACCCCAAAGGTTTCCGTCAATTGTAGCAATGTACATATCAACCTCAGAACAACCCAATTTATCAAGTTCTCTCATGATAGCATTTACCGCAGCTTTACCCCATAATTGGAACGCTACCGTGTAAACATTACCAACCCCGTAAACTTTGTATTTTCGTGTGCTTGAAGCTGAATCATAAACCGTATCAGTTCTTTCAAACGTTGGCTCTTCAATTCTTGGAAAAGGGTACATTCTTGATTGACTTGCAGTTGTTGCAGCAATTAAAGCCTGAATATCAGCCCCCAATGTAACACTTGCAAGGTCAATTGTGTTTCTTGACCCGTCCGCTTTGAATCGGGGCACTAAGAGAGGGAACGCCATTGTTCTCATCTCAATATCGCATTTTGAAACGCCTAAGCTCGGAAAGCTCGGATCGTTACAGTCGCAACTAAATATAGACATATTTTTTAATTTAATTTATTTAACAATTATTATTACATATACTCAAATCATATAACTCTACGGTCATATTAACCTCAACACCACTTAAATCTTCATTTATTATCTTGTCATTACTTCCCTTATTGGTAACCTCTACACCGAAACGAGGACGTACACGGCTACGAAAAGTATCCATCCGCTTAAATGAGTAATCATTGTCGATAACGTCTTTAAACGCCTTAACTAGATTCTCCATTGGCTTAATGGCTCTCGTATTGTGTTCGTCATTCACCCATTTTGTTACGTTTGTTTCATCCATAAAGAATAAACGCGCATCAAAATTTGCCTCAATTAAACTCTCTAACCCTTGGTCAACATATTCATAAGATTCGAGCAACCAAATGAATGGAGTTTTATCTCTTGTTCTCTTATTAATTTGCAAATATTCACTATTTGTACTTGAAGGACTTCCGTGTAAAAATGTTACATCAGGAGCGATAATAACCGCACCATCAAAAACCGTTACTCCGTCCAATGGTGATAACTCAATCCATTCATTATTCATGAAATTTGTTACAATGTAAATGTTTCCATTTTCATCAGTTACTCGTTTGTCAGTACTAACCCACAATGTCGAACAAACATAAACACGCACACCACTTATAGACAGAACTGTTATGTTTGTGTCTATTTGATTAATTATGCCTTGTACTATGTCAACTAAATTCGCCATTAATATGTATGATTATATTGTTTTTTGATTCCCTTGAACTCCGGGTAATTAACCGCATCAACTGTGAACATATAGTTTTGAATAACTTTATAATTCATAATTGATTCGTTGTACCTCGATGTTAAGTTATGACCTATCGCAGAAACATTGTCAGAATTTTCGCCTTTGGTAACTTTTAAACCATCAGTTGTAACTCTTGAAACTCTATCTCTTAAATAGTAATAATAAACTAACCCTTGAAGCATTACTTTTAAACCTTCTGATTGTGTAAAACAGTCATCAGTTTGATCGTTAAATGCGTTAAAGATTTTTAAGAAACGGGCACTCGTAGGAACGCTAGGAGTACCCGCTAAGTCAGCTATAAATAAATCATACAATTCTACTCCAAATATTCTAGGCAAGTACTCACTCTCTACCCTTCCAATGTAATCATCTAATGAGTTTTGTTGGAACGTATTAGTAGGAAGCTCAAACCGCCCATTATTAAAATCTGTTTCTTGTAGAATCGCCATTTCTTATTTTTTAACTTGTTTACCTAAACCTTTAGACTCTAAGATCTCAGCAACATTAAGAGAAACAATATAAATATTATCTTTCTTTAGTTTGCCGTGGTCTTTTGAAGCCTTGAAGTTAACCTCAACCAAAGATTGTGAAATCTTTACTGATGCTTTAACCTCTATTGGTTTAATTGTGTTATTAGTCTTTTTAGCCATATCGCTATAAATTTAGTATTATGCTGTTTCTAGTGCCGCGTTAGTTGTAGCGAATACACCTTTAACGAAAGCTGTTCTATCGTTGTTTTCAATGATAACTTGACCTCTCCATTCAGCAATGATTGTTCTCATGTTCTTAGTGAAATCATTTCCATCAAGTCCAACATCAACCATAATACCACCTTTCTCAGCGATAAGTGCTTTTGATAAATCACCAATACAGAAATTACCAGCAGTTAAAACAGTAGTTTCAATGATTGGAATACCATCAAGAACCATTGAAGAACCAACTTGAATTAAGCGATCAATGTAACGTTTATCAGTAGCACTTAACTTGATTAACTTCAATGAAGTAACATCAGAAGGGTGCATGAAGATACTCAACGCTCCCATGTGGTTAGCAAGTCGAATTTGATTAGCAGCAACAACCAATGAATCAACATCGTTTGCGTTATTAACAGTAAGAGCAAAAGTACCCGCTGCGAATGCACTCGCTTGAGTGTAGATACCGTTAAGGTTAGTCCCTATTCCGTCACCAACCAATACTTGTGAATCAATACGTAAGAACAATCTTACAATCAATTTGTTTCTTAACCATGCTGCCATGAATGAAACATCATCAAGCATTTCAGTAGATACCTTGAAGTATGCAGTTTGTTTAAGTAATGAAACCGAAGTAACAACGAAGTTATTATCAATTTGATTTTTAACTCTTCCTTCTAATGTTCCGTCTGCTTCACCTTCTTGAGCTGTTTCGTAAACCCAATCAATAGTATTCCCAGCAGTTTGTAATTTAGGGATACGTGGATAAGTTTGTGAAGCACGTTCAACGATGTCATTAATACCTTCTAAGCGTTGCGCTTGTGGCATATTTCCTCCTGAAAGGTTATCAGCAAAAGTCATATCACCAACAGCCTTATTAACTGTAAATGAAAAATCATGTCTTGAATTCTTAGCAGTTGCAAAATCTTCTGAATGCTTAGATAGCATTGCTTCGATTGAACCCTCCGCTTCGATAACTTGATTTGGACTAAGTGAACCGTCACTAAGTTTAGCCATAATCTGACCTTGCTCATGGATTGCTTCACCGTAAGTTTTAATAACTCCGTCTTTCATCTCTCTTACCTCAGTTGTAAGTGCTTTGTATGCTTCTGAATTAACATCAGCTTCTTCCTTAAGTTTAGAAACTTTCGCTTCCAATTCTGTTTTTTCGTGTGCTAATTTTTCAGTAATATAACCATGTAATTCTTGGCTATCCATTCCGTCCAATTCGCTTTTTGTTTTTAATACGAACATTTTTTTAAATAAATTTTCTTAACATTTCAATTTTTGCCTTCTCATTAAGGACTTCTCTATTCAGTTGACTGTCTTTAGACGGGTCATTGTTCTGACTGTCCTTAGACGGGTCATTGTCTTTCGCTTCAAGTGTAGGAGTTAATTCATTTGAACCTTCTAACACCGCGCTAATTTCTATTAATTTCGCTTCTTTAACAGCCCAAAAATAACCCTCTTGTTCTGCTTTCGCTTGATTACCTAATTTTGATATTGTTGACTCCCATAATGCAAACTCCTCCTTAAATTCAGGATCGTTAACCGCAAGGTCAATCTTAACGTAATACATACCAACGCTATGTTGATCTACATTTCCGTCTTTATACTCTTGGAACATTAAATTATTATAAGCCTTCATAACGTTTGTATCCATCATTAAGACTTGAGTGCTTCCGGACTTACTAACTCCCAAATCACTCCAAAGAACTTCTTGCTCATAAACCTTAGACGGTACGCCAATTTTAGCCGTCATTTTTTGCTCGTGGTCATGTAAGTGCCAAATCTTACCCGCTTCACCACGTTGCTTAATTGAGTTTTTAAAGGTGCTGTTTAAATGAACGTCCCCATGTGAATCCATCCAATTATAAGTGTTCCCGATAATTGTACGCTTTAAAACATCAGCGGTATCATGTTCGCTTGATGTGTGTAATGCTTTTGTAACTTTACCCTCTATTGAACCTCCAATAATTACAGAATCAGCCGTTTTAAATGTAGATTTTTTAAACTCGATACATTCCTTTACTGCTTTGTTATCAGTTCTAAGGCTTTCTTTGATCTCTTTTAAGTTCATTTTTTAATGAGTTTGTTTACTAATTTACTCTCTATCTCTTCTAATAGTTTCTTTTTAGTCGGACAATCAACCATTTTACTAACCTTTTCTTTTAATAGTTTTAACTTATTCATTTGTTGTCTGGTTAGGCGTTGTTGAGGATTGTGCGATTGTTTGCGCGCCATTTGGCAAAACTCCCAACCCAATAATGTCTCTAATCTCGTCATCTGTCATTGATTGAATAGCGATAACACTAAGCCGTTCATTCATTGAATTTAACGCTTGAGCTACCTCATTAGTACTTCCTTTAATAACTTCAATACTTGTTAAGTCAACAGAAATAAACTCATTTGTGCCAATCTTACGATTAATAAACCTACTTAATTCTCTATCAACCTTATTCGCTAATGGTATGTAAACGTCATTATGCGCTACCTTAACCGCTTGTTCAAAGTTGTTAAATGTGCTTTTTTCATTGTCATTAAACAAAACCGAAGGCATCCCGTAAATACTGCAAAGAATCCGCAAAGAAGATATTATACCCTCTAATAGTTTCAAGTCGCTTGGACTCATCCCGGTTTGAATGTAGTTAAGTTTAGATGATGATATTTTAACTTTATTGTATTTATCAGCCCCTCCCATTTCCTCATCAAATGAACTTTGTAGTTCTTTACGCTCTTTTGGACTCATTGGCGCATCACTTGACGTTGATAATATACCGATTATACCGCGATTCTTGAAGATACTAGCCTCTGCCGTAAATTTCTCACTTGAAGATTGAACAACTATCCACGCGGCTTGTAACGGGCTTAATCCATACTTAACATCGCTTTCACTTATATTAACAACGTTTGAAGTTTTTAAGTGTAAAACATCTTCCGCTAAATATGTAACCGATCTATTACCCCCATTCGCCGGGTACGTGTATGTGTAGCTAATAACGCCGCCAATACCATCACAATTTACCTCAACATTTTGAGCTTTTAATACGGTTAATGATTCACCCATCCCAACGCCCTTAACGTAATGAACAAACGCGTTTCCCGTTATGCTTAAATATTCATTTATTTCTTCTAAGAATTCAATTCTCCCTTGGTCTTTGTTTGGATTATCTATTAGTGCGGCTAATTTACTTGATAGTATTTCATCGCCAGCCTCATTAATAATTACTCTTTTAAGACTTGCAGAGGTGAACGCTATCTTTTTAACGATCATGTAAACCAAAGGATTTGAACCGTATGATTTAGTGTATCGTTTCATACTTGTTTTTCCTTGGTTGAAGCTGAAAAAATCCCCTATCGTTTGCAATGATATTGAGTTATAAGAGGGTGATCCAACGCTTGAAGACTTATTAACGGTTGAATTAAAAAAGTCTTTAAATATGTTTTTAGCCATTCAGATTGAAAGTTAAGTGCCAAATATAATAAAATAATTTATACTGATTACATTTTAATCAAAAAAAGATTATATTTTAATCAATTTAATCAATTATTTTATTATGGGAATAAAAAGGGTGCAACGAACCACCGCGCACCCTTACACACAAAACCTATTAATATCACCCGTTTTGAGTGACTTATGCCATAAAATCCTCGTTACGAATTAACATAACGAGGTTATTAAATATAAAGGTGATAATTATCTATCTGATTGAATAATTATATTAGTTATTATTAACACCGCTGCAAAGATTAAAAATAATATCATAAATAAGTGTAAACAACATAACGAATAGCATCCATCGCATCATCATACAATTTAACGGGAACATCAAGTATTGAATCCGTTTTAGTGTCTATCTTCCATTTATAATTGTTTAGTTCGTTTTGTATGTTCACGCTATCTTTATGGACGTGTAGGTTGTATTTAGCTACCTTACGTATGCCGGTTAAAACGCTCCCCGGCGGTTTCTTAACGCCAAACGCTGGTATGTCATCCATTACTAAAGTGTAGATACTTTTTAACTCAGCACTATCACATATCACATAAGTATCTTCCAATTCAGTTTCTAGTTTTAATATAGGAGTAACATCAGCTGATAAATCCTTTATACCGCTTTGATATATTACCTCTCTAACAAATAAATCATTACCGTTAACTACAACTTTAATACACGCTAAAGGGTGATTAATACCGAAATCTAACCCGTAAAAAACCTGATCATACTCGGTCGGTTGTTCACTATACGTTTCCCAATCGGGATATATTATTTCCTTACCTCTGAATATTAATCCCTTCCCGTAAATATTCCACATCCTTTCATCAGATGTTCCTTGCTCGGTGTTGAGTGGTGTTGGTTCATAACCCTCTATTTTAGCTATTATTTTATCGTTTAAAAAAGGATTGTCTAGGTACGTAGTCCGAAAGAATTTAACATCATCTCTATTTTCTAATTTATAAACCCAGCTATTAGGCGCGGAAGGGTTACAATCTAAGAACCAGCCAATATTACAACGCTGCTCAAGCTGATCAAATGTTGTTTGATATGTTCCAATCGCTTCGTTTATATAGAAAATATCACTCTTTAAACCGTACACCCTCATTGGATCATCAATAAGCCCTATAAACTCAACCGTACACGTTCCAATCGAAGCTATTAAGTCGGAATTGTTTATAGTCATATTCGGTGCGTGAGGAACGCCCTTAAAATCTCCCAAGCCTAAACAAAGTTCTTTGAAGTCTTTTAATGTAGTTCTTTTAAGGTTCTTTAATGTATCTCGACAAATAACAATGTGCTTTCTTTTATTACGATGGCAATACATAATTATCCATTGAAGTACTGCAATAGTTTTTGAACTTCTTGTTCCACCGGGCAAAACAATGCCCCGGCATGAGCCAAAATTATCATCAATAAACTCATAGTTTACGGTGGTACTTATTTCTTGAACGCTCATTTTAAGTTGTCAATGTTTATAAGGGTTAAGGCATAAACCTACACGGGGTGGATACTACTTTTTACCCTTTACAACCGTTATTTTATACTCTTGTGTTTGTTCAACTGTTTTTATTTCTTGTTTTGGTGCTCCGTATCCAGAATCTAATAGGGCTTTATAAGCCTGAGTATCACCTTTCCTTGCTTTTTTAATTAAAGCTAAGGTAATTATATCCTCCTGACTCATGCTTTCAAGTTTCCCCGTAATAGGGTTTTTTGCATTCTCTAAAGCCTCAAGCCATTTCCTTACAATTGTTGATCGGTTTAAACTTCCCTTTGGTCTTCCTTTAGGGTTTCCGCTTTCACCTTTCTTGAACTCATGTCCTTTTATATCTTCTTTACCCATAATTAAGCTGTTTGTGTGCTGTATTCAACACCGTTAATCTTAACCTCTAATGTATCATCTAACTTCATCATTCTGTCTATTATTACTTGGCAATACTTTGGGTCTAATTCCATACCGTAGCATTTCCTTTTAAGTTGGTGTGCTGCTACCATTGTACTTCCGCTTCCTAAAAATAAATCTAATACTTTATTCCCTTCTTTACTTGCGTGATTTAAAGCGTTCTCGCAAAGTTCTATTGGTTTCATTGTTGGATGCAAATCCGACCTTTGAGGTCTTTTAAAATCCCATACATTTGTAAGCGTTCTATCATCTGTAAATGTCTTACCACTATCTACCCATCCAAACCAACAAGGCTCATATTTGTTTTGATACTTACCTCTTCCTAATGTAAATTGATCCTTATTCCATATTATAGTAGTTGAATGGTGTAGGTTTTCATCTAATACGGTAAACATTATTCTACCATCCTCTCCTTGTCCACTCCAACAATAAACTATTCCATTGCAATATAATTTTATATTTGAAACAAATCCTTGCACAAAGTCTTTAAACTCTGAGCCACTCATATTGTCATTTTCTATTTCTCTTACTTTAAATTTTGGATGCTTTATATTTCCATAGTTTATATTATAAGGAGGGTCAGTAAATACCATATCAGCCTTTTGCCCATCCATTAACTTTGCTACTTGGTCTGAATCTGTACTATCCCCACAAAGTAACCTATGATCTCCTATCTCAATTAAATCTCCTAATATAACATCCACCTTCATATTATCAGGCTCGGTATAATCATCTTCTTCTGCTTCGAGTTCTTCGGGTTCGTCAAATACGGGAATATCCAACCCCCACGCTTCAACTTCTTCAATATCCCATTCGTTAGCTATTATATCCCAATCCCACTCTCCGAAGCCTACATTATCCTTAATGATAAATTCACGTTGTTGATCAGCCGTTAAGTTCTCAGCCTTTATAATATGCACCTCTTTAAGCCCTGCCGCTTTACACGCTTTCAATCTCATGTTTCCACCCAATACTATCATGTCTTCATTTACTACGATGGGGCGTATCTCTAACATTTTAGGGAAGCTCTTTATTGAGGCAACAAGTTTCTTATATTTGTCATCTTTTAGAACTCTTGGATTATCAGGGTTTGTTTTAACCTCTGAAATATTTACTTTAATTATCTTCATTGTTTCTCTTTTGTTTAGTTTGTTCCGCGCTGTCATGTGGCTTAATATTTTGCTTTTTCCGCCAACGCCTAAAGTTTTTCTTTTGTTTCTCTAAGTCCTTGTTTCTTTTCTTATCCATTCTTATTAGTTCGTTTTCGTTCCCAGAAGAAAAGAATCCAAAAAGATAAAGATAAAAGCGCAAACATTGATAATAATACCCACCAATCAATTAATGATGATATGTAAGCCGCAATCGTTAACCCCACAATTATTAAAACCCTTTTTCTTGATCTTGGTAAGTATTCTAATTTGTACATTGAGTCATGTTCTTGTTGGAGGTTAATTATTCGCTCTATATCATCATCTGATGTTGTTTCATCAATTACATTTTCCCGGATCTTAAATGCTGGTAAGTTTACCCCAATAAATAAAGACATTGTTAACCTATCAATTACAATTACGAAATAAATAAGTATTGCTTTTAGTATTAATAATATTTTTCTAATTCTGCTTTTCATTTTGTTGTTTTGTTTGCAAGTTAATAATTAATATCTGTTTTATCTTTATTTTTCTGCGCTCTTATAACCACTCTTTACCTATTAGTTCTTTTAGAAAGTATCGTAACATTGGAAGATCATTCATATTGATTGAATCATATTCATCGAATTCCCCACCGTTAGCTATACTGTTAAGCCATAAATTGTTATCCCAATGGTACTCTTTTTTAGTTATTTTATCCGTGTACGTTACACCCACTAAACCTTTTTCTCTATTCATGTCGCTATCTAGTAGCACGTAAAACTCAAAGCATGAGGTGTCGTTTTCACACGTTGCCGAATGCGTATAGGTTATATCCGTTTCTTCTATTGCTTGTTTACCTTGTGCTCTAACTTTTTTACCTAAGTCTGAATCGTTAGGGTATTTTTTTATTAGTTCGTCTATATTCATAATTTTAGTTTAGTCTTATTTCAATCCCTAAGTTAAGCCATATAATATCTATTCCTAAATGACCGTTTAACCTCTTAGAGTATGTTAGTTTTATTGCTGGTATTAAATACACTTGATGCCCTACCTTAAAAAACTTTATCATTTCGTTTAGATTAGTTAGTTACTTTCTTTTAGTTTTAATTTCTTTTAGGTTATCTCTCATTAAATACTTTGCCTCCCATAGTAGTTTTCTATAATAGAAATAAGCGTGTCTTGACTGCATACCACCTCTTACTTCGTGTAAATCGCTGATTCTTTCTGTTAATAATTTATCAAGGTTATCTATAACCTCAAAGAAATCTTCTACTTTATTGTTTTCAATTTTATATTCCATATTGTTTACATTTTTATAATCTCATACTTGACCGCCTTCATATAGTCGTTATCTTCCGTGGACAAGTAAAACGTTAATTTTAACATTTCGTTTACTGCTATCATTGCACATTCCTTTGCGCTTTCTTGCTTACCCTCTTCGGAATACCCTTCGGAATACTCATAAAAAGAATCTACTAGCTCTCTTGCTTTTTCTTCTATATTCATTTTGTTCGTTTATTATACTCGTTCATTAAATTATCTAATACCTCCTTTTTAGCCTCTAAGCGAACGTAGTAAACTGACGAGTTATTTTCTATTACATCTTCATCTGCTATTAGTCCCCCGTACGCGGATCTCATTCCGTTAATAATTGATAACATTGTTTCTAAATTGAATTCCATAGTTTCTAATTGTTTAAGTTATTGCAATATACTAATTAATTTCTATACTATTACAATTCTTTAATCTTTTTTGTGTAAATAATTATCAACTCCTTTAATTCTTCACGTGTTGGCTTGTATTCTTTATAGGCTTGTTCATGTAGTTTTAACAATCTTATACCCCCTATACGCTTTTCAATGCCTATTTGATACGCTATTAAGTTCCCGTGCTTATGTTGATTACAGTAAACGCATTGACCGTGTACGTTGTCCTCGTTAAAGGTTATGTTTTTATGCCCTCCAGAACTGAAATAATGCCCAGCGTCAAATTTACTTTCAAGTTTACGATCACAACTAATACAATTTTGCTCTTTGTCACGGGTTCGAATAAAAGTATTAAAAACCTTTTGCGCTTTTTTCATTAACTCTTGAATGGTTTCGAGCTTGGCTTTTCGCTTTGGTTTGTCTTTTGACCATTGCTTCACCTTTTCGCTCTCAATCCATACTTTTTTGCATTCGGGCTTAAAGCAGTACTTCGCGTTGAAGTGTATAGGTTCAAATTTCTCCTTGCAATTTTTACATCTAGGCATTTAATAGTTTATTTCAATTAATTTTCGTTAATTCTTTTATTTCTAAAACGGTTGCATTTGCCTTTGTAAATTTGAATTTCCCGAAGTCCTGCCCTTTCTTAATATACGTTCCTTTTTTGAAAAAATCCGCGCATTTAATATACCCCAATATCCAACCTTTTGAAAAGTCTGATTTTATCCTTAAAAAAATGTAATAATCTGCGTTTTGCTTATGAACCTTTTTAAGATCATGAGAGTTAACGGTGCATAAATATTCTGGCTTCGGCTTAAAGGCGCATGAAATTGTTTTAACCTCTATTTTTTTACCCTTGCTAATAATATCGTACTCGTAGGTTTCTTGGTCGGTTTTTATATTTAGAAAATCTTTTATTATTTCTTCACCAATATACCCTATTAATATTCTATTAATCTCTGAGCCAAACTTATTAAGTCTTTTTTCATTATTATTCATAACGCGGTTGATACGATTTTTAGCGGTTTGAATCATAGTATTATTAATAACTATTTCTTTCATTTTTCATAATTTAATAGTTCGGGTCAGGTTTAGAAAGTACCCAACCGTTCGGGGTTTGGCTTTTCTTTGGTTCATACGTTCCAATGTAGCTTAATATAAACAATCCAATTGTTGCGCATATTGTTAAGAATATAAAAAAGTGTATTAAATCCTTTATGATTTCTTTGTTTGTCATTAGTAGCCATTTTTAGTTATCCAAGCGCCCAGCTTGTCGAGCATTGTATCACTTGTTGGTTTCCCCTCTCGTATTCTTTTCAATATTGCATGGTTAACCCCACTCCCTACCGCCATTCGGTAAGGAGTTAAGTTAATATTGTCTTTAAATATTTGCTCTATTTGCTTTCTTGCATCGTTAGCAATGTTCCCGTTTAGTACTTTTTTCATTATTTATTTAATTTGTAATAATTTAATATCTATTCACCATTCCATTTTTTATGGTAAAGGGTTTGTTTTACGCCGTCTATTGATTCCGTTCTTAATTCAAAAAGTTGCTTATTTTGCAAAAGTTGACCTACTAAATCATAACAATAAAAATCATCTAATTCATGAAAAAATACTTCTAAAGTGACTTTTAAATAATCCCCGGAAACAAATAACGGGACAGGCATTTCATACTCTAGTATTCCTTCTGATGCAAATGAAAACTTAACAATTGTCTTCCTGCCTATAAAGTTTATGCACGCTTGCTGAGTTAATAATTCAATCATTATTGTTCTAAGTTTAGTAATAATAATGCGCTTTCTTGCGCGGCGTTCAAAGTGTGCTTAGATTTTAGGTACTCAATCGTTATAACTTCACCTTGCTTGTCTTGTTTACCCTCCTTAATAGCGTTAATGTACTTATCAAATATAATTTTACTCGCGTTTGGTAGTTGGTTTTCAATTGTCTTTTGGGCGGTTTGCCCGTCGTCGTCAACTGCTTGAAGTGAAAGTAGGCTTTGAAGCGTATAGCGACGAAAGTAAGAAATCGCAGAGCCCAATTTTTGTGGATCTACAATATTTGGTAACGGCATACTCGATTCAATGAAGTTCTCGGGGTTTTTAACGTCAAAGATATAAGTAACTACCTTAC
>Ga0307984_1000729_pt1 | contig 14102 bp, 11 predicted proteins | sample EllFjometageno78_FD_203169 | JGI IMG/M metagenome (GOLD analysis project Ga0307984, IMG submission 203169) | Marine microbial communities from Ellis Fjord, Antarctic Ocean - #78 | ecosystem: Environmental > Aquatic > Marine > Unclassified | place: Southern Ocean | collected 2014-10-09
AGGTGTCACAGCCGATGGTGCTCAGGTGATTCCGCTTGTGCCTAATTACACTGAATATGAAGCAATTTCCTTCACGGATCAGCTTTCTATGAACATCAACCAAAGCGTTTTCTTTTCTCTAAGCATTCCAGTTTTCAATGGCTTTGCTACACGTTCAGGTGTAAAACAGGCTGAAGTGGGCGTACTCCAATCAAAGTACGCACAGCAGTCTACTGAGCAAGCCTTGACTCAAACGATAGAAAGCGCTTGGGCAGATGCTGTTGCCTCACAAAAGAACCTCTTAGCTCAAAAAGCTGCTCTTGCTTCAGCAGAACTTGCATTTGCAAACACAAAATTAAGATTTGAATCTGGTGCTATTTCTGCTCTTGATTATGCCGATTCAAGAACAAGGTTAGACAACGCTAGAGTGAATATGCTACGCACGAGATATGATCTTTTGTTTAAATCCAAGATTTTAGATTTCTATCAGGGGAAGGCCATCACATTACGCTAAAAATACAACTATGACTAAAAAACACATTTTTATCATTCTTGGAGGAGTACTTATATCACTAGTTGTTGCTGCATCTTTTTTTGGTGGGAAGCGTGAGCTGCCTGAGGTTATTACAACAACAGCTGAGTTAAATACCATCGTTGAAAGGGTGAGTGCTTCAGGTAAAATCCAACCTGAACTTGAAGTGAGTGTCAGTGCCGAAGTCAGTGGACAATTAATCGAACTTCCTGTAAAAGAAGGAGATGTGGTTGCTGAAGGCGACCTTCTTGCTGTAATCAATCCCGACGTGTATATTTCTGCTCGAAACAGAGCTCAAGCGGCTGTTAATACTACACTTTCTAATTTATCATCTGCCAAAGCTATGCTTGCATCCAGTGAGGCTGGATATTTCGTAGCTGAGAAATCATTGGATAGAAATCAAATCTTGTTCAAGAGCGGAGTTGTGTCTCAAGCAGAATTTCATCAATCAGAATCCGCATTTAAGGCTGCGGAAGCGAACTTGGTAAGTGCAGGAGAAGGTGTTAAAAGTGCTGAATATTCTATATTGAGCGCGCAAGCTTCACTCCAAGAGACTTTAGATAATTTATCTAGGACTACACTTCTTGCACCACAGGCTGGAATAGTAACTGCTCTCGTGAAAGAGGTTGGAGAAAGTGTACAGGGAAATGGCTTCGTTGCAGGAGAAATTGTTATGAAAATTAGCAATCTTGGCCTGATGGAAGTTGACATTGAGGTGAATGAAAGTGACATCGTCAGGGTGAAGATTGGCAACGATGCAGAAATTGAAGTTGATGCATATTTGGACGAAACATTTAAAGGTCAAGTGAGCGAAATAGGCAATACTGCTTTAAATGCGGGTGTGAATGGATTTAACCTAGACCAAGTAACTAACTTCTCTGTAAAAGTGAGGATTAGCCCCAACAGCTACGAACATCTATTAAACGATTCTTTAAAATCACAATCGCCCTTTAGACCTGGAATGAGTGCCACAGTAGATCTGCTAACCCGAAGTGTAAAGGATGTTGTCTCAATTCCCATTCAATGTGTTTCAACACGAAAATCTGAGGACAGTGAGGATGCTGAAGTTGGTGTTTTTCTAATGGAAGAAGGAAATGAAGTTGTTTGGGTTAAAGTTAAAACTGGAATTCAAGATAATTTTAACATTGAAATCATATCCGGGTTGAATGAGGGGGATGTAGTCGTGAGCGGACCGTATGATATGGTCTCCAGGAAGCTAGAAGATGGTGACAAGGTTGAGGTGAAAGATGATGATGAGGAAGATGAATTTGACTAATGGGTGTTATTCTTCATTTAGAAACAACAACTCATCAGTGTGCTGTTGCTCTTTCCAAGGATGGAGTGCTACTTGCTAACAGATGTGTTCGCGACAATGGCTATAGTCACGCAGAAAGACTTCATACATTTATCGATGAAGTTTTTATAGAAGCACAACTAGAGCGCGAGGATCTTTCAGCCGTTAGTGTTTCAGGGGGTCCTGGATCTTACACTGGGTTAAGAATCGGTGTGGCTGCAGCGAAAGGGATTTGCCATGCTCTGTGTGTCCCTCTTATCTCAGTGGACACTTTGACTGTTCTGGCTGCACAAGCGATGGTAAAACATCCTGGTTTTGACGCCTACGTACCTATGATAGATGCGAGGAGAATGGAGGTCTATTCTCGTTGTTTTAATGCTGGACTCGACAACTCTAGTAATATTGAATCAATCGTAGTGGATGAAGAAAGTGTATTCTCTTGGGATGGGATGGAGAAAATTTGTTTTTCAGGAGATGGGGCGCAAAAGTGTTCCCAGGTTCTTTCTGGAAATAACAGAGTGTTTATTGAGGACTGGCCAACTGCAGAGGCTGCAATTGAGTTAGCAAGCAATAAATTTAACAAAGGGATCTTTGAGGATGTTGCTCTTTATGAACCGACCTATCTAAAGGCATTTATGGCTGGAAAAGCCAAGGATCCGCTAGGGCTTAGAGGTCGGACACTGAATGAAGCAAAATGAGAAAGTTAAGAATTCCACTTGTGATTGTTGGAGCGTATTTTTTAATACAATCCTCTTGCGATCTGAATAACCAGAATATTCCATATGTCCCTGTGAATTTCGACATGAATCTGAACCTCCCTGCTTACACCTCACTCAATTATCCAGGTGAGCACCTGATAGTTCAAGGAGGCTCTCAGGGGATTATTGTTTACAGATACACCTTGGATGATTTTGTGGTACTCGATCGACACTCAACTTTTGATGTGACACTGGGATGTCATGTGACTGTTGAGTCAGATGGAATTACCCTTTCTGATGAAAGTGAATGTTCTGATTCAAAATGGATCATCCTTGACGGATCAGTTATGCAGGGACCAGCAACTCTATCTCTTCACAGATATAGGACCAATTGGAACCCTCCAATACTTCACGTTTACAATTAATGCGTAGCGGTACTATTTAGTATCTGTACTCGTCAGACTTATAAGGTCCGTCTACTGGCACTCCTATGTAATCAGCCTGTTCCTGAGATAAGACTTCTAGTACAACCCCAACTTTCTCAAGGTGTAGGCGCGCTACTTTCTCATCGAGGTTTTTAGGCAGTGTGTAAACTTTATTCTCGTACTGATCTGCTCTCAACCAAAGCTCCAATTGAGCCAGCACTTGGTTAGAGAATGAATTACTCATCACGAAACTAGGATGTCCTGTAGCACAACCTAAGTTTACCAAACGACCCTCAGCAAGAAGAATAAGGTCTTTGCCGTTAATCGTATATTTATCAACCTGAGGTTTGATCTCATCCTTAGAATCTCCATGGTTCGAGTTGAGCCAAGCCATGTCAATTTCGTTGTCGAAGTGACCAATATTGCATACAATCGCCTTGTCCTTCAACGCCTCGAAATGAGCTCCAGTGATGATGTCCTTATTTCCAGTTGCAGTCACAACTATATCCGCTTCCGCACAAGCATCAAGCATAGGCTTGACTTCGAAACCTTCCATTGCCGCTTGCAAAGCACAAATAGGGTCGATTTCACTTACAATAACCCTGCAACCTGCGTTGCGAAGAGATTCAGCTGAACCTTTCCCCACATCTCCAAATCCAGCAACAGCAGCAATTTTACCGGCCATCATCACATCCGTAGCTCTGCGAATAGCGTCTACCAAAGATTCGCGACATCCATACTTGTTGTCGAACTTAGATTTAGTTACTGAGTCGTTAATATTGATAGCTGGCATAGAAAGCGTACCGTTTTTTTGACGATCATGAAGCCTCAACACACCCGTGGTCGTTTCCTCTGAAATACCTTTTATTCCACCCGCAATTTCAGGGAATCTATCCAGCACCATGTTCGTTAGATCTCCTCCATCATCCAAGATTAAATTAAGAGGTGTGCGGTCTTCTCCGAAGTGAAGGGTTTGTTCTATACACCAATCAAATTCCTCTTCAGTAAGTCCTTTCCAAGCATATACAGGAACCCCTGTCGCAGCAATTGCGGCGGCGGCGTGATCTTGAGTAGAGAATATGTTACATGAAGACCAAGTGACATCAGCACCCAACTCAACAAGAGTTTCGATCAGAACAGCTGTCTGAATGGTCATGTGTAAGCAACCCGCGATGCGAGCACCCTTAAGAGGCTTAGAAGGACCAAATTCCTTACGGATAGCCATTAGCCCAGGCATCTCAGCCTCAGCTAAACGTATTTCTTTTCTACCCCAATCAGCAAGGGTAATATCCTTTACCTTATAAGGAAGAAAGGTTGTATTAGTTGATGAATTCATGGTGCAAATTTACGAAACGATTTGCTATCTAGGACTTAACTTTACATTATGGGAATAGTCCTAGCAATAAAGTATGTTAATGTTGTCCCAAAGACGAATCATGATGTCCTTATGCGTGTAGTCAAACACTACCCCAAGAGAGATCCACAGGGATTTTCGAAGAATAAAATTGCAGAACACGAGGCTGTTATCAATTGTCTTTACGAACTGGTAGGGAACGAAGATTGGTGGATTGAACACGAGGAGAGCGGAAAACCTGTTCTATTTATAGGTGGCGTTCGTGGAAATATGGAGATTTCAATAAGCCACGCAATTGAACATGTGAACGACAGTAAGAGCATGGCTCACGCAGCGGTAATCTTAAGTGAGGGGTCAACTCAAGAAAGTACGAGGATAGGTGTTGATCTCGTCATTAAAGGGGACCTTAGACTGGAGCGAATAGCTGGTAGGGTTATGAGAAAAGAGGAAGTCGAGGGGGGAAGGTTGGAAGAGGTTTGGGCTTGTAAAGAAGCAATGTTTAAAGCCTTCGGACCTGGACTCGATTTCGTGAAAGATTTAAAAGTGGACTTTCTGTCAAACGATGTGTTGACGGGTCTGGGGAGAAAGTGGGAAGTGAGACTCAGGGGCAATGTAGTGGTGGTGCTGGGCCCAGTTGAAAGGCTTTAACGCAACAAGGGAACCCCGTGGGATTCCCTTGTTGAAATAATAAGTTGGAACTATCTCTAGCTCAGGATAGAATTTTCTATCTCTCGATACCTTTGTGACGACGCTCAGTAGAAACACTAAGTTTCACACGACCTTTTCGACGACGTGCGTTTAACACGTTACGACCGTTAGAAGACGCCATACGTTTACGAAAACCGTGCTTGTTACGGCGCTTTCGAACTGAAGGTTGAAATGTTCTTTTTGGCATGATTTCTATTTTTCCCTTTATAGAGGAGGGCAAAGATAGTGAACTCTTTCTTTACTCACAACCCCTTTTTAGTTACTAAATTCGCACTCTATGAAGAGCAAAACTACAACCACTCCTGAAAAGAAGAAAAAGAAGCGACTTAAAATATCGGATCTGCGTGGTTTTAAGCAAATGGCGCCCTATTTAAAACCGCACAGAATGGGCTTTGCGTTGGGTATTATTCTAATTATGATCTCCAGTATACTTACACTTTTTGTAACGAGATTGTGGGGGCAGCTAGGCGGAGTAGGTATCATGGGGGAAAGTGAAAACATTTCTGCAAGTGACCTTGAGATAGGAGTCTTAGCACACTTCAACTTTAACAACCTAGAGGCAATCGGAACAACAATTGCAATCGTGCTCATAGTTCAGGCGTCTCTAAGTTTTATACGTGTTTACCTTTTCGCGAATATGACTGAAAAAATGATGCTCACGATTAGACGCGATGCTTTCGAAGCTGTGGTGAGCATGCCTATGAACTTCTATCACGACAAGCGAGTTGGTGATGTTAACAGTCGAATTTCTGCAGATATAACATCCATTCAAGACACTTTCACTACAACTTTAGCAGAGCTTATACGCCAAACAATCATGCTCGTAGGTGGTATTGCTGCCCTCGCGTATTTTTCAGTCGATCTAACCCTAATGATGCTAATGACTCTCCCTGTCGTAGTTCTTGTCGCCATCGTATTTGGGAAATTTATCAAGCGCTTGTCTAAAGAAACGCAAGACGAAATCGCCTCGTCTAATGTAATCGTTCAAGAAGTACTCACCGGTATCGTAAACGTAAAGGCTTTCGCGAATGAGTGGTACGAGCGAAATCGATATGCAAGTAGCATCGGGACGGTGCGCGATCTTGCCATGAAAGGCGCGATAGGTCGCGGCGCTTTCGCAAGCTTCATCATCCTATTTATTTTCGGAGCGATTACCCTCGTGATTTTTAAGGGTGCGGCACTTATGCAATCCGGCGAACTGGCTTCGGAACATTTTTTCACCTTTCTTTTGATGACAGGACTTGTTGCTGGTAGTGTTGGTGGGCTTGCTAATTTATTCGGGGTCGTCCAAAAAGGCCTCGGTGCTGTTGAATCTCTGATGGATCTACTCAATGAACAACGTGAGCTAAAAAGTCTCACCGAAGAAGTCCCATCATACGATTTACGAAAGCCTATTAAGTTTGAGGATGTCAATTTTCATTACAGTTCACGTAAAGAACTCGATATACTTACAAACCTCTCCCTTGAGATGAAAGTCGGAGAACAAGTCGCTTTAGTTGGACCAAGTGGAGCTGGTAAATCGACGATAGCCTCCCTCCTTCTTCGATTTGAATCTCCCGTATCAGGATCCATCACCATTGACGGAAAAGATGTACGCGAAATGGATCTCCGCGGATTTCGGAAGCGAATAGGATATGTACCTCAAGAAGTCATCCTTTTCGGAGACGATATCAGATCTAACATTGCCTATGGAAAACTCGACGCCACAGATGGTGAAATTCGCGATGCAGCACAACGAGCAAACGCCCTAGATTTTATCGAGTCCTTCCCAGAAGGTTTAAGCACAATTGTGGGGGAGCGCGGCATCCAACTTTCAGGGGGGCAAAGACAGCGCATAGCAATCGCCAGGGCTATCCTTCGGGATCCAGATATATTAATCCTTGATGAAGCCACAAGTGCACTGGATAGTGTTTCTGAAACTGAAGTCCAAACTGCTCTTGAAGAACTTATGAAGGGTCGCAGCACCCTGATCATTGCCCACAGATTAAGCACAATAAAGAATGCTCACCGAATCGTCGTTCTCGTTGAAGGCTCAGTTTCTGAGACTGGATCTCACTCTGAATTGATTGCAAATAAGGGGGCATATTACAGACAAATTCAATCCCAAGATTTCAAGTAACTTGCACACATGGCAAAACGCGCGCTCATAACCGGAATTACGGGTCAAGATGGATCTTATCTCGCTGAACTTTTACTTAAAAAAGGGTATGAAGTTCACGGTATTAAGCGCCGTGCATCTTCCTTTAACACCAGCCGTATTGACCATTTATATCAGGATCCACACGAAGAAAATGTACGCCTGAAACTACATTATGGCGATATGACGGACGCAACGAATCTCATCCGTATCGTTCAGGAGGTTCAGCCTGATGAGATTTACAATCTCGCAGCCCAAAGCCACGTTCAAGTTAGCTTCGAAACTGCAGAATACACAACCAATGTCGACTCGTTAGGCACACTTAGACTACTTGAAGCAATAAAGATTCTAAAGCTTGAAAAAACCTGTCGTTTCTACCAAGCCAGTACTTCTGAGCTCTTTGGAAAAGTTGAAGAAACCCCTCAAAGCGAAACAACACCCTTCTATCCGAGATCTCCTTATGGAGTGGCAAAATTATATGCGTTTTGGATAGTGAAAAATTACCGTGAAGCATACGGTTTACACGCCTCAAATGGTATCCTTTTCAACCATGAAAGTCCTGTAAGAGGTGAAACCTTTGTGACGAGAAAAATCACTCGAGCAGCTGCTAGAATTTTTGAAAAGCTCGAGAGTTGCCTGTATTTAGGGAATTTAGATGCAAGACGTGATTGGGGTCACGCACGAGATTTTGTTGAAGGTATGTGGCTAATGCTGCAACAAGATGTGCCGGACGATTATGTTTTAGCGACCGGAACTCAGATTTCAGTACGTGAGTTCACAGAGAGGGCTTTCGCTGAAACGGGAGTTTCGTTACGTTGGCAAGGAACGGGAGGTGATGAGTGTGGCATCTGCATAGATTCAGGAGCTGTACTTGTAAAAATCGATCCTCGCTATTTCCGCCCAGCAGAAGTTGACACATTGGTAGGTGACGCATCTAAAGCGCATGCAAATCTTGGATGGAAAGCTGAAACTCCTTGGCAAGATCTCTGCTCAGAAATGGTTGCCTCCGATCTCGCAGAGGCAAAACGCGAAAGCCACCTTGCTCAGTCTGGGCTATGATATCGCCTGCTCCTAATTTACTTTACTTACTTTCGAAATCACTCGGCCATTAATGGCGCTCTGAGTGCTCCCATAAGTCTCTGAACTTCTACGTACGCTCCACGCCAAAGAAGGAGTGCGCTAAGTTCATTTACTCTCGCCCTTTGTAGGGCAACTTCTAAAGTTCTATAATCGAGGACGTTGATTACACCGTTTTTATAGGAATTCTCGGCGATCTCTAATGATGTAGACGCGTTTCGTGAAGCCTGAACACTTAGGTCGTAAACAGCAGCCCCTAGCTTGTACCTGTCGTAGGCATTGTTTGTAATAGAGCTTGCCTGATATCTAGTATTTTCAACATCTAAGGCGGAAATATCTGATTGAATTTTTGCGAGAGAAATAGAACGACGTGTGGCCCCACCATTTAACAAGTTAAAGTTGAGAGTTAGAAGAGCCGAAGTATTCACGGAACGTCCGGACGCCTCTAGATTTGCTTCTTCTGATGAAAAATTAGAAAAAGCATTGGAGAAAGATGCATTTAAGCCAAGTACTGGATAGAGGAAGGCTTGAGCTTGCTTCACGCCGCTTTGTGAAATACTCTGTGATAGCAAAGCATTTTGCAAACTTGTATTGTCTAACAAAACAGAAGCTCTTATATCTGTAAAACTGGGTAGATCCGGTGGGGAAACAAGTTCATCTGTCAGAATCCAAAGAAAGTTTTCGGCATCTCCCATTAAGAGATTCAGGTTGCGAAACGCAGATTTAACGGCTACTCCTTGTTGAAGCCACGAGGTGCTGTCAGCGAGAATTGCATTTTCAAACTGTAAGCGATCAAAGGTGCCGGCAGCACCATACGATTCACTTAATTTAATCTCGTTAAGGCGCTGGCGGCTAAGTGACATTGACTCGGCAAGTACACTGAGAAGTTCTGTTTGAAGAAGAACATTGTGATAGGTTCTGTCAACAGCTTCAACAGTTTGTTCGATAATGAGTGCCGCTTGACCTTCTGACTGAGACTCGAGGAGGGCAAGACGCGATTTTGAAGCAAACATCCCCATACCATCAAATAAAGTCCAATTAAAATTTATACCCGTGTTGAGGCCGTCCGTTTCAAATTTCTCCTGGATAAAGGATGTGGGGTTCTCTGTTTGATCTGAAACAGAAGTGGAACCCGTGACGAAAGTAGAAAGATTAGGAAGGGCTCCTGCAGAACCCCAACTGTTGTTGATTGTGGAAGCTTCGGTGCGCAAATGAGCTGTCCTAATGCCAAAGTTTGACTCGAGGGCACGATGAACAGCGTCATCGAGGCTAAGTGGTGCATATAAAGTTTCCTGAGCACTAGAGTTTGTCACAGAAAAGAGTAATCCTATAACTGCCAGCGAGAGATAGATTGAATTCTTCATTTTTCTGCTGGGTTTTCTGGGTTAGTCATAACACCGAGTTCTGATTCAAGTGATGCAGCATGGTGCATTTCTCGGTTTGAGGGTTCAGCATCTTTCGACGATAGCCATCTGCCATCAGAAATCCAGATCCAACTTCTATGCAATGGGTTAATCCACTTCAAGTAGACAGGAAGAAGAATTAAGATAATCACCGTCACAAAGAGGAGTCCGAAGGCAACTGAAATTGCCATAGGAATTAGGAATTGGGCCTGGAAACTTTTATTGAGCATTAAAGGAGCAAGGCCGGCAACGGTAGTCACTGAGGTGAGTACGATGGGGCGGAATCTATTCATTCCAGATTCCCAAATAGCTTCATTCACAGTCATCCCCTCCTTTAAATAGCTGTTATATGCCGCAACAAAAACAAGGGCATCGTTTACAAGAATTCCAATCAGTGCAAGCAACCCAAGAAAAGAAAATAAACTCAATTGGGCTCCAAGAATCCAGTGTCCAAGACTAATTCCTACTAAGCCAAATGGGATTAAAGCGAATATTGCTATTCCCTGTAATGGGGATCGAAAGGTGAGGACGATTACTAAGAACATCAAGGCAAAAATTAACGGCATTACCTTTTTGATAGAGTTTTGAGACTTTGCAACTTCTCGATTTTGGCCTTCATAACTCACACGGACATCAGGGTACCGTGATAAGATAGGTGGAATGATTACAGTTTTAAGTTCTGAAACAATGTCAGTTGCGCTTGATTTGGGGTTTGCTAAATCAGCGGAAACTTGAACTTCACGCATTCCATAAATGCGCTTAATTGCCGAAATTCCACGATCTACGTTGATTTTACATACTTCTGTGAAAGGAATCTCATCGCCTGTGATAGTGCGAAGTCGAAAATTCTCAAGTGAGCCAATAGAAGCTCTATCGCGCTCGTCGAGTCTCACCCAAACGCGAACTTCATCACGTCCTCTTTGAAGTCTTTGCACCTCTAAACCATAAAATGCTTGGCGTATTTGGGATAAAATTTCTCCCTCATTAAAACCAAGATGATACGCACGAGGCAAAAGACTAACACTGATTTCTTGGAGTCCCTCCTGGTTGCTATCTGAGATGTCTTTCAAATCATCACGCTTGTTCATTTCAGCTTTAAGCTCACGTGTAGCCGCCTCGAGGGTTTCCAGGTCGTTGCCTAAAAGCGAAACCGAAATCGCTCTACCGAATGGCGAAAATGCAGCAAAACTGAGGTTTTCAGCACCATAAACAACACCAACTTTCTCTCGGATTCTAGAAGTGATCTCCGTACTTTGAATTCCACGATTTTCTCCATCTAAAAACTGAATGTTGAGAGAGCCTAAATGAGCTTTGGGCCCTACTTTTTTATCAATAGATAAAATTGTCTGTAGGGTATCATTGCGTTCTGAGTTGAATTCGTCATTCACTTCCCAAACAACTTTTTCAATTCTATTTAACTTCTCCAGTGTTATCCCCTCTCTTGTTCCTGCTTGCATTGTCAAGGTGACGTTCAGGTTATCTCCTTCTATAAACGGGAAGAATGTAGTTTTAACGAACCCTCCACCGATAAGACCTGGAACGGTGATTAGGAAAATAGAAAAGATTACACTGAAGGAAATCCAAGGACGGCGGATGGTAAATTTCAGTAGAGGAGCATAAAAAGTATCGCGAAATCCGTTGAGGACTTTTCGCATTCCACGTTCTAGTTTGTTTGGTTTAAACCCTCTCCTTAAAGCTTTAGAGTTACCGATGTGAGCCGGAAGAATAAAAGCTCCCTCTATGAGAGAGAATATGAGAGTTAAGATAATGACGACTGCCATATCCTGGAAAAAGTCACCGAGTGTACCTTCAATGTAAAAGAAAGAGGAGAAAGCGATTACGGTGGTTAATATGGCAGAGAAAACGGCAGGAAGTACCTCCATCGTTCCTTCAACTGTAGCATCAAGGCGCGAGTATCCTCGTTCGAACTTCCGATATATATTCTCTGCAATCACAATCCCGTCATCTACAAGGATTCCTATCACGAGTATCATTCCGAATAGACTGATCACATTAATTGTAATACCTGCCATATTAGCAAAAACAAACATTCCAGCAAAAGATACCGGTATGGCAAGAGCAACCCAGAATGCCAATCTTAGGTTTAAGAATAGGGCAAGGAAAAGCAACACAAGAAGAAACCCAATCACACCATTATTAACCAACAGATCAATACGCTGGTTGAGCACCACCGATTGATCTAAGACAACATCGATCTTCAAATCTCCTCCAGTCGCATTGTAAGCATCTATATAAGATCTAACATAATCCGTCACGTCTAGAATAGACTCTGAATTAAGACTGTTAACAGTAATTGAAACAGATGGTTTTCCATTAAACCAGTTTCTCGACGGATCTCCCTCAGCCCATTTATCAGTAACATTTGCTAAATCTGACAATCTAATAATCCGACCATCTCTATCAGCTCTTATAACAATATCCTTGAGTTCTGTTGAAGTGTATTCTTTATATCTCCCACGAATTATTAGCTCTTCCTTTTCTCCCTTAATGATTCCTCCTGTCGTCTCGATATTCGCAGTCCTGACAGCTTGGGCAACCTGTGCAATGCTTATCCCTAACTCACTTAAGCTATTTTCTCTAACAGATATTTCAATTTCTTCATCTGGAAACCCCGATAGGTAAATTTGAGAAATATCATCAGAAGTGCGGAGATCTGTCTCGATTTTTCTTGCCTCAGATTTCAGAAGATGTAGATCTGAGGATCCTGTGACTGCAAAAATAATCGCAATATTTTCAGGTTCCTGTTTGAAGATAATAGGAGGCTCCATTCCGGCAGGAAAAGAAGAGATTTTATCTACAGCATTTTTTACGTCTTGGAGAGCTTGGTCTGTTTTATTTGCCGTACGCACTTCTACAATAATACTCCCGGCGTTCTCTGTACAGGTAGAAGTAACAAGATCAATATTCGCTATGCCTTGAAGATTCTCCTCAATTTTCGCTACTATTCCATCCTCAATTTCTTCAGGTGAAGCGCCGAGGTAAACAACTTGAACGGTGATGAGTTTCGTATCTATTTCAGGAAAGAAATTCGACCGAAGATTCGACATTCCTACAAAACCGAAAACCAAAATAGACAACATTAAGAGGTCTCCAACAATGTGGTGCTGAATGAAAAATTTTATAACATTTCTCATGACTATTGTACGCTTTCGCTACCCGTAACTTCCATCCCCACATACGCTCCCATAACAGGTTCACGCAAAATCACTGTTCCATCAGGGATTCCAGAAACCACGAGCGTTTTTATCGACAGGAATTCTTGCTTCGAATTTATTGTTTGAAGCTTACCTGACTTTACTTCAAATATATCTCCTTCTGAATCAAATAAATTAAGAGGAATCTCAATCACATTTTTAATTTCAGAAGCTGAAATAAATCCAGATAAATATCTCCCGTCTCTCATTTCACCATCCATCAATTCATTCACTTTACAAAATACCGTTGCAGATTGAGTGGTCGAGTTAACATTGCCCGAAACTCTATCCACCTTTCCTTCTGCAACTCTTACACCATTCTCATCTTCAAATACAACTTCAGCACCAATCTTTAAAGACTTTAAGAACCTTGCATGGACTGCCGTTTTAATTTCATAAACACCAGTTCCAACGAATAATCCAACTGGCTGACCAGCGAGCACCAGTGATCCTGGTCTCACCATCGCCTTAGCTACAAATCCGTCGAACGGGGCTCTAATAATGAACTTAGACGCTCGGTCTTCTGAAGCTTTGATGGTATGGAAACTTGCCTCTACACCTCTGTTTACAACGAAGTACCCCTCTCTGTCAGTCACCGCTTTTGGCAATTCCGGAAGTGCCTTTGCCACGTCTATACTAGCTACATAGTTATCCCAAACTCCCGACCTTTCAGGAAAGTCTATCTTAATACTCGCGAGCATACCGGTAACAAGTTGAACAAATTTAGATCGAGCTCCTTTCAAATTTGCGCGTGACTCTGTATCGTCAAGGCTGAGAATCACATCTCCCTTTCTGTAAGTCGTTCCCTCGCGGAATTCAACTCCACCGAGTTGAAGCACTCCGTTTACTTCAACAAATAGGTCTATTCTATGCCATGCTTCTACTCTCCCTTCAACAGGTATTCTGGGAACAATGTCAGCATTTTTAACCACTTGCGTTAATACAGGTCGAGCAACGGGTTCTGGAAGAGAAATCTTGGGGGATTCCTTCATACCTATTAAACCATTCATAACCACAACGCCCACAATAAGGATAGCTACTCCAGAGAGAAATCTTAAGACTGTTTGAACCAAAGGTGACATTTATACACTTGTTAGATTACCGAATCAATTATAAAAGTGCAAATATCGTTCACTTAAAACGTATCAAGGTCTATTGGACGCATAACTCCAAACCATTTTAGGACTTTTTGGCCTATATCTGGTACGTCTATGTGAATTATATAAACACCACCTGCGATAGGCACGTTCTTATTGTTCTTCAGATCCCAGTCCTGGAAT
>Ga0307984_1000730_pt1 | contig 14100 bp, 7 predicted proteins | sample EllFjometageno78_FD_203169 | JGI IMG/M metagenome (GOLD analysis project Ga0307984, IMG submission 203169) | Marine microbial communities from Ellis Fjord, Antarctic Ocean - #78 | ecosystem: Environmental > Aquatic > Marine > Unclassified | place: Southern Ocean | collected 2014-10-09
GTGTAATTTATTAAATTATAATGGTAAAGTTTGTAATAAAAAATGTGGTAATTTAAAAAAAGCAGGTGATCTAACTAATAAAAGAAGTCCATATAAAGTTGGTGCCACAATACACAGAGTTGATGCGACTAAAGATCTTGGTAAATTAGATAGATATAGAATTCCACCTAATTTAATTGAAGAATTATTTACTTACTCTAATATTTGATAATGATCTTGCTCTTGATAATCCAGTATATAATGCTCTTTTATCATCTAACCATTCCATAATGAATTTAACATCAAACACATTTACCTTACCTTCAATAGTGTCTCCCTGTGATTTATGAATGGTTGTTGCATATCCAAGAAGAAATGTTTTATGAAATGACTTAATATCATATTTAATATTCATTGTATTTATTCCATTTGTTATTGTAACAACTTTGTCTGTATAATCAACAACTTCCACTTCTTCATTTTTCTTAAATGTTTTACATTTTGGTGTTAGATACATGATAAATTTCGCACCTTTAAAAATATAAGAATGTTGATTGTATTTATTCTTTTCACCATTGTAAGGAACATATTCATAATCCTCTGGTAATAAATAATTTTGAACATCTTTATTTATTCTCATTCTTGTTTTATTTTTATAACAAATATTTTTGCTTGTTACTAATTCTTCAATCGTTCTATATGATCTTTTGCTTAAAAATGCTTTAGTTGTTTTACCTTTTCCATTATTTTCCCAAACATCTTCTAATAAATTCCATAATGCACCATCATATCTTTTACATTCTGTTAATTCACATCTATTATAATTTGCGATCCATTTAATAGTAGAATGATTAAACCAATCACCTGCTCCTAATAAATTATCATCCACAGGTGGTAATTGTCTATAATCGCCAATTAATATGAATGTAATACCAGTATAATATTTAAATTCTGCAAGTATTTTCCATAAATTACTTGAGATCATACTAATTTCATCAACAAATATAACATCTATTTTTTTTGCTTGTTGTTTTGCCCATTTTGTATTTAATTTGCCTCTTTTATCAATACGCATAAAATTATGAATTGTTTGTCCATTTAATTGAATTGTTGCTTTATTTGTAAACGCAAGACAAGTTGAAACTAAATCTTTTAATTTTAAATATTCTTTACCTTTTTTGCAAACATAAGATTTACCTGTTCCGGCTCTTCCTAATAACATACCACCATCATTTTCAATAAATTCATCAATGATTTTAATAGCATCATCACTATCTTTATATTTTAAATCATTCCATTTTTCTGATTCAAAATTACACAAGACATGTCGCTCATCCCAATCTTTTTCCAAATAAATATTTTGTAATAATGGTTTTAATGCTTTATTATAACCTCCAACTTTTTCATCAACAGGGACATCTGGAATATCCGCAGGATTATCAAAACCAACCCAAGCACAATCTGTATTGCGATATAATAATACACCTTTATCACCTTTCATTTTTTTAATCATTTTATATAATTTAATATTTGCTTGATCTGTAATTTGAATTCCCATTGGTAAATTATTATTCATTATTTTGGTTTGTTTTTGTTCTCCATAACAATACATTTTTGTTCCATTAGATGTTTCTATTGTTTCCATTAATAAACTTTCATTTTTTTTACCTTGAACCTTTATATAAGTATCCCATACTCTTGCTAAATCTGTATCCACATTCATGTGAGTTTGACTATTAGATGTCTTCATAAGAAATCCCCATATACAATTAATCATTAATTTTTGCAATCCTGTATCTGGATAATCTTCTTTTATTTTATTCATTATATTTAATAATGCATCTTTACTAACTTGTAAACCACTAATAAAGAATTTTACTTTGAATTCAATACCTTCTTCTTTTGCGTAATTTAACATAGCACTTGAATACCAATTATCATAGTGAAATAATGTTTGATCTTGTGTTTCTACAAAATACAATCCTAATTTATATTTTTCATTTTTTTCTGTAAATTGTTGCACTTCTTCATTGAAAGGAATAGTCATAAATGTTTCACTTGGATCTTCCATAACACTTCTATAACATTTATTAATATCCAAACATATTGAATGTTCTGCATAATATTCTAATTGACTATAATGTTCAAATCTTGGAGTTCCATAATGAACTCTTCCTTTTATTCCTTTTTCACTTAATACTTTCGCCACATCTTTACCAAAATAAGATGAATACACATTTTTAAACTCTTCCATATATTTTTTAATAAATAAAGGTGCAGATTGTCCTGTAAAAGTTATATCATTATCTTCACAATACTTTTTGATACATCTTAAATTTTTATTTTTCATTAATTGAGTTTTATTTTCACATAATTTATCATCAATAACATCTTTATAAAATAAATGTTTATTGTCTCCTATTGTAAATGATGATAATCCACCATTATAAAATGTTAAGTTTTTATTTGGATATATCATCAAATTATCTTGAGACATTTTCTCACAAGCATATTCTAATTGAGTATGGTTTTTTGTTTGTTGCATTATTTGTTGATCGTAATATTTAATGTTAATATCTGGATTAATATCTATCTTTCTTTTTGCTTCTTGATCGCTATTACTTTTTATCATTTTTTGTAAATGTTTCATATTTCTATTATTTGTAATTTGCTTAATTTTTCTTGTCTCTAAGATTGGATACATGTGATTATTTTTAATCACAAAAACAAGAGGAGGTGATTTCTTTTTTATTGCTTTTTCACTATATAAAAAGTCAATTAATTTACTATCAAGCATACAATACATATTAACATTATTGTTCTCACACCAACATTTAATATGTTTTATTGTATACCCTGTTTTATTTGGGTTCATCAATCCTTTTTTTTGGATCTCCCAATCAACTTCATATCCTTTGGGTTCTGTAAGATCAATACGATGCGTAGACCAAAATTCAATAGTTTTTTCATCTTTATTTTTTTTTTTAAAACAATCTCTATTGGAGTATCTATATTGTATTAGATCAACAACACACATGTTTCTATTCTTACACCATTCATTATTTAATGCTGTATTATCTAAATTCATAACACCATTTATTTGCATTGGCGTCCATTCTAATGGATTTGGATCTGTAATATTTATTTCATCTTTTTTAATTAATGATACTTTACTTTTTTTGAAAGGACTATCTTCCTTACTTTCTTTCAAGAATTCTTTTTCTTCATTAATGGTTGCATCAATATCTTTTCTTTTAATTTCTTTAGTATAATTTCTATCAATAGTCTTTGCAGGAGAACCATTATTTGTATTCCAACCTTGAAATCTTAATGTAAAATTTAAAACTATTTCTTGATTATCTAAAACTCTTTGATTAATAATGTTTTGTCTTACAGGAACAAGTGCGAGATTGTAATTTCTTGCAAGAAAACGATATGCAAATGTTTCGTTTCTAAAGTTTCTGGTTGATCCTCTTAAATTCATAGCAACTTGTTTTACTAATTGTTTTTGTTGTGCTTTAGTTTTACCTCTAAAATTTATACCATATTCCTTTCGTAAACGGCGTTGAGCATTTTTTGAAATTTGGTTATTATTTTTGATCTTGATATCTTGAGGTAATCTACTCATTGGTAATAAAGGTGGAGATAAATTATTTTCATCATCTTCGTAATTCATCATTGTTGTTATAATATATATATATATAATAATTTGTTTATATCCTTTTTAATTATAATATATATGAGGAGAACTTTTCCTAAAGATAAGTATTTTATTTAAAGGATACAATAAATTCACCGCGACGCATAGTAAATTTACCTTCTTTCTTTACTTTACTTCTACATATTGATATGAATTCTCCAGAATTAATTCTTTCCAGTTTCTTTCTCGCATAGTATTTTTTCATGTATAATTTTCTCTTTGCTAATTTTTCTGGAGTTAAATATTTATAATCTTTCATATATATATATAATGGATAAAAAAAGAGAATGCTTACTTTGCAAAAAAACTATTAAAAGATTTGCTAAATGGAATGATAATAAACAAAGAAGAGTGCATAGAAAATGTTGGTTAAATTTTAGAGACTTTAGTGATAGACATTTTGATTATCTTTTTTGTGGCGATAGACAAATACCAAATAACAAAATAGTTAAGATACAACCAACTAAACCAGAAGATTAACGACCAGATCTTTGTTTTAATTTTGCTTCTTTGTCTTCTGGTGGTGGTTGTTGTTGTTGAAACATTTTTATTGGTTTTTGGATCTTATATATAATTGTTGTTCTATCATTAATAGTTGCTGGTGTTAAATCTGGATTTAAAACTTGACTTGTAATGCCCGTTATTACAAATTCTTTTGTTGCAGTAAATACATAATCTGTTGCAAAACTATATGCAAAATCACCACTTACATATGACCTATTACATATTGCTATGATATTACTTTCTGCTCCGTTTTGCGAAGAGTGAAAAGTAATACCTCCTATAATATCACTATAGATTAACCAAAAAGGATACACTAATTTTTGAGGCAAGTTACTTGCGAAGATCGCACAAGTTCCTGTTGACGCATTAACATTCCAACGACCACATTGAGAAGATAAATTAAACATGGGTTGAGGTTCAAGTGGAGTTTGATTTTGATCATAATCTAATGCTAAACTTGTATCCAAAACACTATTGGTTGTTAATGGATATGGAAAATATTGCACTAATTTTGTTTTACTTGTTGATTGATATGTTCTTGTTAAAAACCAAGCATCGGGCAATCCATAAGGATTAAATAATGCTTTATAATCAAAACCTAAACGAGATAATAAACTTTCACTCCAAAATTTCTGTTTAGTGTTATCTCTTAAATCTGTTAAAAAATCTATTTGATTTTCGTTTCCATTCTTTCGTATTAATCCAACATCTATTAATCCCAAACCACTATTAGCACATACTAAATCTATTGTTGTAACTTTTTGTAATGGTTCAATATTATCAAATAATTTGATCTCTTTATTTAATGCATTAATTACCACATCAGCATCATCATTTATTTTTATTGATGCGGTTGTTATTCTTGGATTACCAATAAATCTCTCCCAATGTAATTCTTGAAAGTTAAATCTTCCTCTTCCACTATCAAATTGTAATGATGCATTTGGTGTTCCTATCTGGATAGTATTAACATAATCTGGTCTATCATTTGTTCCCAATATTGTTTGTTCTGGAACAGCAGGTGTTACTACATCTATATTAGGTTGAGGAGTTACAATATCTGGTTGAGAAGTTACTAAATCTGGTTGAGGAGTTATAAGATCTGGTTGAGGAGTTATGATATCTGGTTGAGGAGTTACAAGATCTGGTTGAGGAGTTACTAAATCTGGTTGAGGGACAGCAAGATCCGGTTGAGGAGTATAAAAACCTGGAACTGCTGGAGTTCCTGGTGTATTTATTTGTCTTGCAATGCGAAAATTCCAACCTGGTTCTGTTGCACTTCCATCACTTTTAAAGAATATTTTTATATATCTCGCGTCAATAATATACCATTGATTAATCCAACCACTATTATTATTTCCTTTACTATCTGTTCCTGATGATGATGGAAACAACCAACCACCTCCGTTTCCGTATGGAGGATTAGAAGCAGTCCAACTTGGCCCCCAAAATGTTGATGGACTTGATGATGAAGATTGATATAAATATTGCGATAAAGTGCTGTCTGCACTTGATAAATTACTTGATGAGTTTGATAATAATGAAGAAGCATTAGCACATGTTATACCTATTCTATCATACATACTAAAACTTGAATGTTCTGTAAGAAAATTAACAGGATTAATCATTATTTTATTACCTGCTCCTGCATCGTAAGTTATACATCTTGAATGACTTGTTGAATAATCACTTCCTAATCCACCATCATCCGCCATTGTTTCGTATGAATTACCTAATACTCTATTAGCAGGTGAAGCGTTGTAATCATAGGTTGCTGTTAAATTTGTTATTGTCCCAGAGTTGGTGGAATTATAATTTATTAATGATGGTGGAACTTCTGGGACTTCTGGGGTGTATATATCCGGTTGAGGCACCATTAAATCTGGTTGAGGAGTTACTAAATCTGGTTGAGGTGTTATCAAATCAGGTTGAGGGGTTACAAGATTTGGTTGAGGAGTTACAAGATCTGGTTGAGGAGTTACAAGATCTGGTTGAGAAGTTACAAGATCTGGTTGAGGGGTGCTTGTTGTAAATTCTGGAACAGCAGGTGTTATTACATCTGCAACAAAAGGTGGAACTTCACCTGATGCTTCCGTTGCTCGTAAATTAGGATTAATAATAGTAATAAAAGGATCTATTGGATTTCTTGCAGATAAATCTAAAATACAATAATTTGCTTTTTCACATAAAGGTAATGTTCCAGCAGTATACCTTGCTATTTGATCTGCATCTGGGTTATATTCTTTACAAATAATACCAATATAAGTTTCTGGATTATATAACAATGGATTAGCAGTTTGTAAATTTTGTTTATTATTTGTAACAGCAACTACATTTATATCATAGTATTTGGCTGCGGTTTGAGGATCTAAATCTCTTGTTCTATCTTGATTTTGAACTGGTTTTATTGTTTGAGCGTTTGCTATAACGCAACCATCTGCTATTCCTAATGTATCTAAATATGCTTTTGCATACATAGCATCATTATAAAATCCTGCTACTGGTATTGAAAGACAAGCATCTGCGGGTCCTCCCATAGGTGTTATAGTATTTCCTTGTAATAATGGTTTTAATGCTGTATTTGCTGTTGCTGAATAGATTGTATTATCTGCTGTTCTACCAAATGGAAGCATGTATTCCCAATTAATTCTTTCATTCGCATCACTCATCTCTTTTGTTCTTGCTCCCTCACCAATATAATTCATCTGGGAATGAATTAATTTTGATAAATATTCCACATTTGGGGTTGTCCAATTTAGGTTAGTCATTAAAACATATCCTTCTTCAAACTTATTAATTATTACCGGTCCCGCAATAGTAACCTTTGGTAAATCATATAAAGTATAAATAGAGTAAGTATCTTTTAAATAATCAGTCAATAAAGCACCTGGTTGAAGTGCAATTAAATAAGCATTTTTAGCACCCATGCCCCACTCTTTTTCTCCAGAATTTTGAACATTAATAGCAGGAAATTGTAAAGAAGGAAAAAAATTTGTTAAATTTCCCTGTAATAATCTTGATCCCCATATCCATAAATAAGGATTACCCATAGCGGAACAACCCATTACACCATAAGGAATACCAAATCCTCCTCCTGGTGGATAATGACGAGGATTTTCTGGAGGAATTCTTCTTATAAAATTTGCTCCTATTACTGCGATTGTTCCATCAACAGAAGAAACACTTTGAAATTCTTTATCTGTATATAGTTGATTAACTTCTTCAAAAGGAGCATCATTAATTTGTATTTGTTTATCATAAGGTGTATCTAAAGGATGCAATAATGTTGAATGTAAATCTTCCGTTAATTTACCAGCAATATTAGATGGACTATCATATCCAACATCTACACTTAAATTAATTGTTGTATCAATAAAATCATATAGAGCAAAAGTGGGTCTAACTGATGATATTCCTGCTAATGCATTATCAGGATCAGGTAAAGAATTATCACTATAAGCATTTCCTTTTGGAGAAATAAAATAAAATCTTTTTCCAGCAACAACATCACTATATTTTTTTAAAGTCGTTGTGTGAAGTTTTTGGTAATCTTTACTGGGTGCTCCGTTAGTAAAACCGGGTCCTGTTAAATATCCATAATTAACTTGATTAGGTATTGGAGCGGGAGGGGTTGCGGTTTGAAGTCCTTGTATCTGATTAAATGGGACAATAGTGGGATCTGGGGGTGTAACAAATGGTTCACCATATTGAATAAATGGTTGTTGAAGTGTAAATTCAAAATTATGATGAATATAAAATGCACCTTTTAATTTTGTTTCATTGGTGTAATAATCGTAATCTCCTAACTCTCTTGGTATTTCCACAATATCGCTCCCAACACCCACACTATTAATTGCGATCTGTTCACATGATATAGTATCTCCAACCTCTACTAAAACACCATTACTTACTCTATTAGTGAACCTACCATTATCATCTTGAACTACTGCTTTATCCTTGCTACAAGTTATTAGAATTGTATTCATTATATATAATAATACTAAATATATTATATTTAATTGAAAACCCTTACTCTATCATATTCACAATACCATTAGAGATGTTAAGCACTCGTTCTGTAACGACGAAATATCTCAAAATCCATTTAACAAGTTCATCACCTATTACAAATCCACCGGGTGTCGCGGCTGGAATAATTGATCTTCGCGACCAAATCATAGGAGTATTACTCATGCGAACACCATTTCCCGCGGCGTTGCTAATTTTCACACCAGTCCAATGATGAGCGGCTACATCTCCAGCAAGTCCTTTATCAAAAGCAGGTGCAACAGCAGGAACAATAAGCAAAGCATCTTGATTATATCCATTATACAAGCGATCACTAAGACCTTGAATGTAATTTGCACTTGCACCATCAAGAGAAGGAGTAAAATCGTAAAGCATAGCATTTAATTGGAGGGGTATACCTTCAACAGCATTTGCTTCCTTAAATTGTAATGCAGGATTACTCAATGGGATTGAATAAAATGGATTACTATCAATAGTTAAATTCATAGTTTCACCATTTATCAATGCTTTGGAATTATAAATACCAACATTATTAAGGTAAGCATTAGGATTACCAACAGAACCATTAAACTGCGATTGCTGGATGACTGCTTTAACTCTTTTACCACCAAGAGGCAAGAAAGTTTCCGTCAATACATTAGATCCCAAACCTCTATTACCTGCTGAATTTTCTGCATTATAAGCAACTTGAAGTTCTTCATAAACAAGATCATAACCACCTTTAGTCATAATATCATCTCCAAGTGCTTGGAGTTGTTCTGGGTAAAATAAATAATCCGCCATAATCAAGCATGTTCCTCTATCAATAGTTGATGTAACAGGAATATCACCAACACCAGGATGAAGACCTTTACTTTTCATATAACGAGTTCCTTCTAAATCAGGGGCCCATTCAATAGTAAGAGAAACTTCTTGCTTGATTGCAAAAAGTGGAAGCAAAATTCCTTTCATCATTGGAATTAGTTGGGAGAGTGATAATGACCATTCTGCAGTCGTTTCTGCGGTTTCATTTAGACGATATTTTGGTTCTGTGACTGAATCAGCGGAAAATGCATCTTGAGCATATTGAGAACTAAATCGTCCAATTGTTCCAAAAGGCGCGGCTGGGGGGTATGCTCTTGATTGAGATCCTAAGAAAACATCATTACCACCCTGTTTTGGAAGGGCAATACCTTCTTTAAATTCATTAGACCAATGGTGTCTTTTCCAAGTTGTATAATGTCCTACATCTTGCAAAGTAGCAACTCTGCGTCCTCCAATTTCAAGGTAAGCATTTTGGACGATCGCGGCTGCCCCTGTTGCAGTGGGTAAATAACAAAATTCACCAGCATTAAAAGGTATACCATCTGTTCTTTTACACATGAGACGAAATTGGATTTGAGAATTACTATCCAAAATACCTTTGCGATCAAAAACAAATCTGGTTGATGATTGGGAAAAATTAACAGGAAATAACAAATCTGTTTCTAATCGTTGATTTTCAGGACGCTCCAAAGGGGCGGTTCTTAATAAGGCGGGCAACATAACTCCAGATCTACTCATTTTATATTATACAAATATATAATATAAAAATTTTAACTTAATATTCTTGATCTCCTAAACTAAAACTTTTTCTTCCAATACATTCTTTTCAACTTATATTTTCTTCTATCTAATTTTTGATTTGGAGAGAAAAATACAAATAATAACATAAAAACATATCCAACATTCTTAATTTGCTCCCAATTCATTATATATAGAAACTTTAAAAAAGTTTTATCAAAATACCTTTTATCTTAACTTTTTGGAAAAGTTATTTAGTTTATTACTTTAACTTGTCCGTTTTGAAACATGATTGTATTTTTATGGTAAACAAATGCAAATAACGAATGAGGATCAAGAGTAGATCCAAGTGGAGGTGATGATTGCAATCGTAATCCTAAAGGAGTTCCTTTAAAGTTAATACCATTTGCAGTTATTCCATCGTATTTTACACCAATTCCATTCACACTAATAGCATCATTTTCCGTCATACTATCACTAAAACGAGCAACACCAGATGGAAGATCATTAAGATTAAGTGATAGTTCTGTTCGCAAAGATTTCATAAATGAAGACATTGACCAAATATTTCTAACAGCACCTAATTCTTCTCTGGTTTTTAGAGCAGTTGAAACACCCTGTTCTTCTTCCTCTAATGTGCGAATTTCCATATCCAAGGGCACCCTGAGTCCACCCTTAGTAAAGGTTAGTTCCGTAAGGTTTAATTGATTGGTTAATCGTCCAGCGGCGTTTGGGGTCATCATTTTAGATGCCCAATTACTATTGTATGAATAATTGTTCAAAAATTGCGATGGGATCAAATTCATGATAGTTGAAATAGTGCGAGATGTATTCACATTCATAACAGCATTCATATCAGTAGATTGAATAACTTGATAAAACGAACTATAGTCATTATAGTCCCAAGAACCACTTTGATTTGCAACCATTGCTTGTTGACCTTCAGCATCTGGGACTTCTAATTCATAACTCATATTAACATCTGTAATAGTATAGAAAGCACCACTATCAGCAGTTCCTCCGTTTGCAATACCATTTTTCCAAAAGTTATTTCCACAAACAAAGAGATCACTGGCGAGGGAAAGAGTAATTCTTAAACCTCTGCAAAGTTGAAGATCAATAGGTGCAGACTGCATAAATCCACAAAGTAAATCCATAGAGAAATTAATTTTAGTATCACACATTCGTCCTTGTTGTTGAGTTTTGCCTACAGCACCATAAGTCATGTTAACACCTCCATTAAGATAAGATTTAATACCATCTTGTAAATTAATGATGCTCGCTGAGAGCCTATTGTAGTTTTTTATTTGAGAATAAGTTGTTCCTTCCAGAGATTGAATTGTTACAAAATCTATCGCCGAATTTACACCTGTGCGAGGATCAATAAAAACATCTTGTGATGTTGCACCACCTGCTCCCGGTTGACCTGGAATAATCACTCCATCAGGAGAAGATCGGTTTGTTGGTCTTGATTGACCCACACCCGTAAAAGTATTAAATACACCATTAATTGAAACACTTTTTCCATTAAGTATTGCTGGCGTCATCGGGATATCAAAAATTATAGTATTTGTGCCTCCTCTAAAAGAATAAACATTATTGCCTTGGTTAGTTGGATTAATTTGCACTAAACTTCTTCTACTCGTCATATATAATTATACAATACAAAAATATTTTATAAATATATTAAATTAACCTAAAGTTCAACAACAATTCCATTTTTAGTTGCTCTAATTCTTCGTAATCCATAAATGTAAGATGTTAAAAGTTTATTTTGTGCTGGAAGATTTGCGGAAGAATATTCTAAGCGTAAACTGATATTGCCGTCTGCGGCGACGTTATATGTTCCCCCGTATCGGGCGAGCGCCCTTGCTATAGCGAATTGACTTTCCTGTTCGTTAAGGTTGCGAACCATTAGTTTTGCAGAAGAAAGTGCTTTTTCCAATTCCCACATTGCAACTTGTTCATTTTTATTTTGATTTAATCGCCCTAAAGGAACTTTTCTTGTTGGTTGGATGGTTCCGTTTACAATATACGAGTAATTTTGAATATTATCCAAAGTGGTTGCAAAATTATCAACTAAAACACTTTGTGCTAAAGATTGGTTAACTGGTAAAGTCATGATTGAAACTGCTCGTTCATTGAGGGCAGGAATATTAATTTGTGCGATCACTTCACCAGCATTTACATTATTACGATAAGTTTCCGCTGTTAAAAAATCAATAACAGCACCTTCGTCTGTTTGAGTTTGTCTAAATAGATTATCAACATAAGACTTTGGTGGTTGAGCAGTTTTCAAAACCAATTCAATATCACTTAATGTATAACTACATTGTGCTGTTCCGTCTTGAAGAGAAACAGAACAAATACCACTTTGCTCGTAAGTCGCTGGAGGAGTTGCAATTGTTGCGAAAGTTGGAATAACATCAACAGCGGCGGTTGGGGTATAATTACCCACATTACCACCACCTGCTGTAGTTTGGTAAATAGCAGGAACTGCACCAAGAATAATATCAATAGTTGGTGTTGCACCAGGAGTATACGCCATAGAAGTAATAGTTCCAATACATTGAAAAGTTGGAAGAGTTGGAACAGCAAAAGCACCCGTAGTCCAAGCAAAAATAGGGCGACCAACGATCAAATTGGAAGCACCAGTCATACCACCTCCAACATTTCTTGCTCTGTCTACAGGAACAAGAGAACGAGCATCAGTAGCAGATGTCGCGGCTGGAGATAAAGCATCTGCAAACAACTTAACAGAAGTCATAGCAACACCAACACCACCTCCAACTATGGATTGAATTGCGAAATTATGTTTTGATGGAGCATATACAGCATTTGCGATTTGTGCGGGTGATACACCAGTTCCACTCCATTCTTGTCCTCCAAAACCTGCTTCACTCCATAATTGAAGACATTTTCTTGCTCCATTAGTATCTATTTCCACTTTTAGACCTTGGGTCAAGACACTTGGAAACATGCGTTTGCTCATAGTTCCTAAAATACCACTTGATAAAGGTAAACATACCTCAATAGTATTTGGATTTGCTAATTGTGTAACAACTCCACCAATTGTTTCCACTTCTGGAGCGGATGCAACTGCTTGAGTTGATGAATAACCATCACCCAATTGAGAACGATGCATAGTTACAGAATAATCGTTACGAGAACCTGATTGAGTAACAAGAGGCAAGAAACCACCTTCCCATCCACTTTCAACACCTTCAAGCAAATCGCGTTTATTAACAATACTATCATTAGAAGTATAATGATATTCCTTTACAAGACGCTCTCCGTATGATTGTTCGTTTTCCAACAAATGCGATTGAGTTCCGTCATAGATCCTCAAATTATTAATCACACTTTGTAATCCAATCTTCTCGTTAAAACGATAGATAGAAGAACCTGTAACTTTCACATTCATTTTAAGGCATGTTTGTCTTGGATCAATAAAACCTCCAATAGATGGTAATATATCAAAGCGAATTGTATCACCAGCATTGTAGTCTAATTGATGATCACTTGGAACTAAAGTAGATTTTGAAGTAATAGTATTTTCAAAGGGCGAAGCATTAAAATCCGTCATTTTATATTATACAAATATATAATATAAATTTGTTAAGTTGAAATTATCTTTTTTTTAACTTAGTCATTTATTTCTTCTAAAGTATTAGTTATCGCTTTTCCAATTAATTGATCTAAAGTATATTGACCAGAAATGAGAATATATAAAAATAAAGCACCTGTTTTTGTTGTTGGTTTTGCTTTACTAAAATCTATTTTAAATACCAAATCTTCCATACCAACATCTTTATCTTCGTAAAATTTCTTTTGAACAGATTTACAAAAATCCGTATCAAATTTAATACCTATATTTCTTTCTAAATATTTTCTTCCATCTTTCATAAATTTATTTAAATCATGAATACCTTTAATATAAAAGAAAGGTTTGATTTCTTCTTTCTCATCAACAATGTCTACTTCGTCTACTTCTACTGCTGTTCCATTGAAAAATCCATTTTCAGGATCTGGAGGATACATTTCATAACTTTTTCCAGTTTCTTTATCAAGAATAATATTTTTAGGTGTAATTGGTGATGCAACTACTAAAACATTTCTAATTAATTTCATTTTAAATCTTTGCTTTAAAATATACTCTTTTGGTTTATCATTAAATTCTTTACAACATTCATCGCAATCATACCAAGTATCTATTGGTTGTTCTGGATTATGTTTTTTACAATATAAACAATCAAGACCCCATAATGAAGTGTCGTAATGTTTAGTGTAATTAATAATTTTTGAGATCTGTTTGGTGTTTGTCGTCATAATATAATATATTATAA
>Ga0307984_1000733_pt1 | contig 14074 bp, 20 predicted proteins | sample EllFjometageno78_FD_203169 | JGI IMG/M metagenome (GOLD analysis project Ga0307984, IMG submission 203169) | Marine microbial communities from Ellis Fjord, Antarctic Ocean - #78 | ecosystem: Environmental > Aquatic > Marine > Unclassified | place: Southern Ocean | collected 2014-10-09
GCTTACAAACAGTGGCGCGCTTACAGAAACTGCTCCTCGCTTAGCGCAAACTAATTGGGGTAGTGTGATAGCTATGTACAAGCGCTTCGGTGTATCGATGCTGTATCTACAGGCGCGCATGGCTAAGCAATCTATCGACAACGCGCTGCCTATGGAGCTAGAACGTATAGCTACTGAAAAGCATAACGGCGATCAAACCAAGCTAACGGATGAAGACAAAGCAGAGGCTCAAGAAGCGGCTAACTTAACTAAGTCTATTGCCAAGAAACAAATTGCAGGGTTGTTCGCTAGCTCAGCAGTTATGGCAGGAGTACAAGGACTTCCCCTATACGGAGCAGTTGCATTCATTATGAACACTGTCTTCCTAGACGACGAAGACGAAGACTTCGATACTATAGCTGCTGGCTTCTTCGGTGAGGGTTTTTACTCCGGCGCTATAAACGCTACTATGGGGGTAGACGTAGCGCCACGTATTGGTATGACCAATCTAATATTCCGTAGTCTGCCTAACAAAGAGCAAGACAGTTTTATATTACAAGGTCTCGAACTGTTAGCTGGCCCTGTATACGGAGTTACGGCTAGAGCGTTTGATGGTATTGGACTTATAAACGAAGGGGAAACTAGACGTGGGATTGAAAAGATGCTGCCTAGTTTTGCTAGCAACATATCCAAGGGTTTCCGTTACAACGAAGAAGGTGTGACTACACTACGAGGCGACCCCATCGTAGAAGATGTAGGTGTAATGGGCGCAGCCGCACAGTTAATCGGCCTAGCTCCTGCTAGCTATACTCAGCAGATCGAAAGAAACTCAGTCGATAAACGTATCGACAGGAATATAAACTCGCGTCGCAGTAAGTTACTACGAAAGTATTATCTGGCTAAAAAGAACTTTGATTTTGATGAGGCAAGAGACGTAGAGAAAGACATGCGAGAGTTCAATAAAGAGCATCCAGAAGTAAGTATAGACGCCGATACAAAAGCGCGTTCTCTAAAGCAACACAAGCGAACTAGTGAGAAGATGAGAAAGTTCCGTGGGGTTTCGATATCGTCGAAAAGAGAAGACGCGGTACTGAAAGCTAGAAGAGACGCAGGAGGGTTCGATTAAAAATGCCCCCCAAACGGGGGGCTAAGTTCTCAACTAAGAGAATGATGAACTCGTAGCGTATCATATTACCCGCCAAATTCGTACTCCATACCTGCCGCCCTCTATCACAACTCGGTACTCTATCTGCTTGCTTTCTAGGTTAGCTGCTCTTCTTATTTGAGCCACAGCTTTGTAAGTATTGACGGCAGGTATAAATATAGAAGTACCTGGGGTGAACCTTTCCCAGTCTATATCAAAGCGTAAACCGTCAGGGCTTACCTTACCGCCTCTATTTTGGTGGCTCATACAGAGACTCTAGGTTCTTAGGTATCGGTGTGCCGTCATACTCCTCTCCGTCTTCTGAATCAAATACTAAACTAAGTACGTAGGTACTACCTGCACCTTGTATGGGAGTACCTTTACCCAATTTAATACGCTCGTTTTTACCTCCGAGTAAAGCGATTATACCTCTAACTACCTCTGGGTAAGGTGCTCCTCTTTTCGCGCACCATTTTTTAAACGGAGTCGGTAGTAAGTACAGCCTACCAATGTCGAACTCGTACCGACCAACCCAAGAATAGAACGGTGTTTTGTCTGGCTCTATTAATACGTGCAATCCAGAACCGTCAGTTCTTCTAGCGTCATCAGTACTTTTAATACGTAAGATCGCACCCTGCTTCTCGTAGAAATATTCTTTAACTAGCTTCTCTACGTCTAAGTCTAACTGCTTATCCCACGCCATCATTCTCTTCATCTGCTGAACAGTCCAGTCAAGAAGCGCTTCAATGTCTATATCCCACAACCCACATCTCTTAGCAATTAAAGACCCACCTACTACACAGGCAGCTCCGGCAGACCAATTGCGGTTTTGATCTGTCATCCCAACGCGTCTAATTATTACGGCGCGTATCTTGAACAGCAACTTCTCTACGGCGTCGGTGTCTTTAAGTATCTTTTGCATAAGAACTTCACCTGCGTGCCCACAGTTCTTCTGGATACCTACGTTAAGGGCAAGTGTTTCTTCTTGAGGTATATCCAGTTTAATTAGCTCAGTCTCTATCAATCTTTGTAGCTCGCCTTTAGGGAGTTCTTTCTCGGCTGTCATAATCTCTACTAAACTTTTGTTGCCATTAGTAGACATGATAAGCGCCCAAGCTTCGCCAGTGTATCGTTCCTTGTTTTGTCCACCGCTAGTCATACGAGTCTTTTGTCTGCCGCTAGTTATAGCGTAGCAAATGTCGCTTATCTTTCCGGCGTCGAGATTAGTTATCTCGTCAATGTAGATCGGTAGATTTTTCATAGCCTCAGCACGATTCCATATACCGTTATCTGTAGATTGCCCGACCATAATATATTCTTCAGGCGAACCCCAAACCGAAGCCCCAACGATCATACCTGTAGACTTCCCATACCCTGAGTAGCTACTCATAACGTGGTTTATAAACCCGTTAGAGTTAGGCATAAACTTCATCAACGGAGAGCCGAACGCTGTCGCTACCATGAACTGATGTGGCTCCATGTCAGGACGTTCGTAAAACTTAACCGCCTCTTTCCAGTCCTCTAGCGTTCCACGTTTTTGAAACATAGGCATGTACTTAGCAGTAAAGGCTGACGGCGGGTTCTCTTCCAAGTGATCAGCGAATATCTCACGATCTCCTACGACAAAAGATCCGTAGTCTTTAGTCCAACCGAACTGAGTTTTAGCGTCTATTGGTGTTTTACTTATCTGAAGTTCTTTAATCCAAGCCTGTATATAATTCATTAGTATTTCCGGCCTCATTAAGTGAATATCGTTTTTACCCATCTCCTCTCTAAACTTTTCCTTAGAGGTAGTAGACGTGCCCTGTACTACAAACGTCACTATGCCTTCTAGCGTTGTATGATGTTTGAACTCAAAGCAGGGTCCGTCTACCGGATCGGTTATTCTCTTAGTTAAATAGAGATCTTTATCGTGTACTTCAATCTCGTCTATCTCCCCCTCCTTATTCCTTTTCCGCAGGAACACCCCACCATTGCCACCTCTGAAGTACGGTGCAGGGTAGGTAGGTATCTTATACTCGACAGTAGTAACCACCTCCGTCTCGTCAGCAAACAGACCTGAGTCCACAGGCACGGCGCTAGGTTGCAAGTTACCTAGGGGTATCTCGATTATGTTGTCTTCTTCTGTAGCTTCTCTGATCTCATACGACAGTTTAATAGGCGTGTTTATCTTGCCGCGCATAGGACAGCCTACGCAACCCGCAGGATTGTCCGCCTCAAACGTAGTGCATAGATGAGGAGAGTGAAGAGAGTCCGCTACCTTTTCTGTTTCGTGTGCCGAATAGTGTGCGTACCTGCTAGATACTATATGTATAGCCTCGGGTTCGTCACAGTGCTTGGCGATAGACAGTACGTGGGTCCAATCGTTATACGACAGCTCGTCAGGCTTTTTAATAGCCCGATCTATCTGCGCGCAGCCCTTACCAGCAGCAGTTTTAACCAGTATGTTGGTAAACTTTTTCTCTAAGTTACTGCTGAGTAAGTTCTTCGCGTTCTCTCGATCTTCCTTAGTGTACTGGCGCTCTTGCAGGGCTGGTACTAAACCTTCGTTAGGTAGTAGCTCCGACATCTGCTCTAGAGTAACTGTAGGATTTAGCTTACCCAGTATTCTCACACTACTAGGTGGCGTAGATTTAAAGTTATGCGTACCTGGCACGCGCAGTATTCTAGCCATGTCGGAAGTTACGGCGGGATCAACTTCGAATCCGTTCTCTACACAGGCCATCTTTAATCGGCTTGCTATAGGTAGCCACGCCTGCTTTGTACAAGGCTCAGCCAAAGCCCAGTACACGTGTAGCCCACGACCTGAATCAACAGTCAGTGTAGGTATAGGAAGGGATAGTTCCTTACAGAATCCCTGTAGCGCATGTATACCATGTGCCTTATCTGGATACGGCTTACCTTCCCCACAATCTATATCGAGAAAGAATGCTCGCATCTGACTGACGTTTTCAGCTTTCCTATTCGTATCTTCTACGAAAGTCCCTAAGCCGAAATACGCGTCATAGCCTTCATGATCAAAGTTTAGTGCCGAGTCATTTATTGAATCTATCGAACTATAGAATTTTTGAACGTGCTTACCGTCTTTTTTTCTTATAGCGTATATACAATAGAAACCATCATCACCTAGCACCGTACTCAGAAACTGCGTCGTGTTCATCATCACATCTCTTAGTACTTTATTGGAGGGTCAGGGGTTCCCTAGAGAACCCTAGCCCGTTTTTATTTTAGTGTAGGAGTGTAGCTGCTAGTCGTCCCACTCATCTAAGAGATTGGAAAGATCTTCATCTACTTTAGGCTTTGCAGCTTTCTTCTTAGATACCTTAACTGTAGGCTCTTCGATTACTTCTTCGGCTTTTGCCTTTGCTGGTGCAGCTACGGCCTCAACTGCGGCCTCAACTTCTGGGAACAGAGAAGGTAATGCAGCTACCTCTGGACCTGCGTCCTCAGACTTCTTACTTACCGTAAGCTCAAGCATCTTAGTTACTTCTGGAGATTTCTGAAGGTCGATAGCCGTTAGTAATTCTTCTTGCTCCAAAGGACGTGCCGGTTTAAAGCACAGTTTAGGAGTAGAAGCATCAGTATCAAACCGAACCTCAGTAAGCACCGACGCTACAGGAGCCTTGTGGCTGTCTAGCAATCGAGCATAAGCCTGCATTGCCATCTTGTCTTGCTCACCACCGAACACGCTAGTAGCAGGTAAAGACAGCAGGTACACGTCTTTAGATACTAAGTTACCCTCATCATCGGCTAACAATAGCGCCACCCGTTGCTGAAACCTACATGCCTTGCTCTCGCCTTGCCCAGAACCTTTTATATTCTGAGGGCAATCCCCACACTTACTAGCCTGCCGACCACTAACATCAACAGAATCGGAGGCACGGCCTGTATTAGTATCTGCCGACCAACACTTAGGAGGACTAGAATCGCCCGCTACGTACTGACCTTCGTAGTACATTCTAGAAATTGGTGCCGCCTTTACAATAACCGCCTTAAGCGTTCGGCTCTGTAGCTCCGCTACTTCTTTACCATTTACAATCTTGCGGAATACACCACCACGGATACTTAACCTATGGTTGTTAGCGTACTCCCCACCCGTAAGGTTTTTCTCGGGTTGTAACTGAGCTAAAAGCTCTCGGTACTCGGCGGGCATATTTTCAAACAATTGTATATCGCTCATCATCTACTCCTAAAAGTCTTCGTTTTCATCGAGGTCTAGTTCTGCTTCTAGACTCAGTTCTTTGGGCGCGCTGGTGTGCTCGTAGGTAAGATCAGACACTTCTTCTTGAGCCGTACCAGTGACTTCGTCTGCATGGTATTCTCCTGCGGGTGGTGCTATTACATGTTTCCCCTTGTGTAACGCCTCGATAACTTGGGGGACATTAAACCTGTAGGTGTTAGCTACTTTTATGTAGGTACTCTTAGGTATAAAACCTTGGCGCACCCACGTCCTAATAGTATTTACCTTAACTGACAAGGTGTCTGCTAAGGCGTCAATCGGTAGATAGTATTTAGTATCGCTCACTTTTTTCCTCTCCTTACTGTTACTGTGAACTCTCGATCTGTATTGAGTCCGGGTGGATGTAGATCAGGGTTCTCTTCTAAGAACTGCTTCATGTTGCCTTGGTGTAGGCGCTTCTCCATGAGGTCTACTGCTTCATTTTCTAAGATAAACTTGTTCATGGATTCCCAATCACTAGTCCAGTACTTAGACTTCACAGACCTATAGAACGAGCCTGACTCTGTTTTACCGGACTCAAGTCCAGTTTCTTTACAATGTTCTAGCAGTGCAGCCTTTATCTTATCCAGCTTCACGACCAGCCCTTCCTCTTGCTCTTTTAACTCCTTGACTACCTCAACCCTCTTGTCCCGTATCTTTACGTAGACCGCAATAAGCTTATCTAGATGGGCTTGGTCTTTTATAGTGTTACTCATATCATCATCCTCTACACTAGTTTTTAGTTTTGTATAGCAAAGTGTAGTGTATTGTAGTTACTTTTAGTTATCAAGCACATCTTGATATAAATCTATCATCTTTGTATGCACGCTTATCTTTTGGTCTAACAGGTTGTAGACACGCTGCTCTACGGCTGAGCCTTGAAGCTGCACTACTGTGCACGGATGATTCTGACCTGATCGATGTACGCGCGCGTTGGCTTGAGCGTACGTTTCTAACGACGGTACTGGCCCCCACCAAACGATGGTGTTAGCGGCGGTTAATGTCACGCCATGTGCCGCTGCTTGCGGTTGTATAATAAGCACCCTAGGTTCTGGAGTGGTCTGGAACCTGGAGAAGATGGCGGTGCGTTTACTGGCCGATACACTACCGTTAATTATCTCGCTCGAGATACCATCACGTGTCAGTTTTTCTGAGAGTATTCCTATGACGTGCTTAAACGGCACGAAGATAAGAACTTTCTGGCTTGACTCAGCGATGACCTCGGATAGTACTTTGTATCTATTCTTTACGTCAAACTCTACTGTCTCTCCGCTATCTGAATACACTGCACCGCAAGATATTTGTAGTAACTTGTTCATGGCTACCGCTGCATTAGCCGCGCTGATCTCTTCACCTGCGGCAACCGCAAGCATCTGAGTTTTAAGTATTTTGTAATATTTCTTTTGCTGTGGGGTTAGTTCGACCTCACGTTTTACGTAAGTCATCTCTGGTAGATCGAGGCATTGTTCTTTAGTAAACCGTATCGCGGGCTGTAACGCGTCATATACGGTAGTGGTAGCAGTTTCTTTAGGTACCCACTTAAACTGGGTAACCTTTCGCATGACCATCTCTCTGAAGGCTCCGGCAAACCTAGGCACTGCCTTCGGGTTGATGAGCTTGGCTAACCCGTAGGCATCTACCGGAGACTGCGCCGCAGGTGTACCAGTCATCATCCATAGCCAAGTGTTTGGTTTTATTAGAGAGTTTAAAATCTTCCATCGTTTAGACTGAGTATTTTTATAGTGAGTGGCCTCGTCCGCAATGATCAGGTCGAATCCTCCCTCGGCTATAACGTCCCGTACTATTTCTACCCCGTCGTAGTTTATAATTATGTACTCTGCATCACCTTTAATAATCGTCTCTCGCTTAGCTTTAGCACCGTAAGCAATGTCTACCTTACGATGCATAGCGAAAGAGAATAAGTCCGCGCGCCATGCCGAATCCATAATCGACAACGGGCATATTATAAGTACTCGCTTTATAATTTTCTGCTCTATAAGAAAATCGGATGCCCAGATAGAACTTGCAGTCTTGCCCGTGCCTTGCTCGTTAAAACAAAATGAGCGTTGATTCATAGTTAGGAACGCAGAAGTTGTCTTCTGATGATCGAAAGGTTTAAATCTACCAGGCCATGCGTAACGACCCAGTATGGGGGAAGGGACGTTCTTTAACCCAAGATTTTTAAGGACTCGTGCTTCTTCCAACCCCCACTTAACCAACACTTTACCGTCGCCCAAGTACCTGCTATTGGGTATGGCTGTGGTTATCTGAGTAGGGTTACGCACTTTTAACTCCAGCGCTTTGTTGTCAACTACCTTCATCACTTTCTCCAGGGGTCAAGAAACGGAGCGAAACCATTGTCGGCTCCCCTCTGAATACTTTTTCTTGTGTCTTATAACTTCTTAACTACTTTGTTTCTTCGTGACGGGGGTTTCGCCCATCATCTTTTTCCGTTGTGCGCGCACTCTACAACCACGCAATGTGCCTTACATAAGCCTGTCGGCCTAGGGTTCCAGACATCTACTTCGTAAGCCTTAGCCATCTTAGCGTAGTCAGTCAACCACTTGGTCCACAACGCTGACTCTTGGTCTATCGTGTACGTGTCTTTAATAAACGCATTACAAACTACGAACAATAAACCGCCTTGGATAGTCTTAACCTCTGGGAAGTGCTTGAACATAGCTAACGCCATGAGTTCTAGCTGCCCCTTATCTGCATACTTAGCAGACTTACCAGTTTTATAATCTATTACCCTAGCAGTACCGGCTTCTCTATCTAAAATTGCAAGGTCAACAACCCCTCGCCACCATACGTTCTTGTCGAAGAAACCACACGGGGTCAGATCTTTAGTCAACCCCATCTTGTACTCGCAAAGCTTCTCACCTTCCATGTTCTTTAGCTTATCAAGAACACCCTTGGCGTAATCAAATCTTGGCTCGAGTTCCGTATCATCTCGAATATAAACTTCTGCTGCGGTATGGAACTCATTACCGTACAGGATAGCGTCCGTCTTAAAGTTCTCTTCGTAATCTTTAGCTACTTTTAAGTGGTAGTATTTCTTGGGGCATTGGTCGAAAGACTTTATGCTACTAAACGACCACGCAAAGTCCGGCTTCGCTAGGGCTTCTCCCATGCTATACAATCTCCGTAGTTCTTACCGACTTGCACATCACCTTCTACGGGCAAGCCTTTAGCCCACTCGGGCGTCCAACGCATACACTCAGCCACGTAAGTAGCCGCCTCGTGTAGTTCAGCGTCTGCCACACAGCATACCACAGAGTCATGTACGGTAAGAAGTACACGGTATTTCTTGGAAATTCGTAGCATCTGTTCAGCCATAACACAGCGAGCTATCGCCTGACATACGTTCTCTACAACTTTACCGCCGTAGATACGGACATCACCTCGGCGCGTCTTGTAAGAATACTCTAGCCCTTTCTCACCTTCACTGGACGCTAACTCGTCATAGCGCATCATTAGACCACTCGGTATTTTTATTCCGTTCTCTGCCGGATATACCTCTAGGACACCGCTACGTCCGAGGGCGTACGACTGATCCTGAGTCATGCCTTCTAGGGCTACTTGGCACTCCCGCCACAGCTTAATGATCTGCCCGTTAGTCTTCCTGTATATCTTAATAATACGTGCAGCTTCCTCTGGCTCTATGTCCACACCAAATGTTTTCAGTTGATCTTTAAACCGAACAGCACCCATACCGTAGCCACAGCCTAGGATCGTAGTCTTACCAATGAATCGTTGATGTGCGGTGATCTCTTCTTCTTTCTTACCGTAGATAGACGCTGCCATCTTCTTGTACACGTCCTTGCCTTCGGTAAACGCGGTGATCAAATCGTCCTGGCGAGACAGCCATGCCAACACGCGCGCTTCAATCTGTGCAGAGTCAGCTTCTACTACAGAGTACCCGTCAGGGGCGCAAATAGCTGATTTCAGTACCTTGGCATTCGGCCCCCTAGATGGTAGGTTTTGTAGGTTTATCTTGTCGTACCCACCCCACCGCCCTGTGTGAGCAGCGTAATACTTGATAGGTACAGGCATAGTGCCGCGCTTACCTATGCCGATGAACCGCAAGGTGCGGGTCTCTTCTAGCGTACTCTTCAACCCAATGCGTGCAGCAACCAGTGCTTGAACTTTAGGATCTTCGTGCTCCTGTAGAGCCTTGAACCCCTCGTCACTCTTAGCAAATGCGAACGCTTCCTTGCCAGTACGTGCACTCGTCTTCATAGGCGGGGTAACACCCAGTGTTTCTAGTGCCAAAGCAAACTTGGGGTTAGACATCAGCTCATCTTTAGCTATGCCTGCCTCCTCTAGTAAGTCTTCCTTCTGGTCTTTGAGAACATCCAAGTGCCGCTTTAGTTTCGGTAGATCGAGTTCTAGTACAGGATCAATGAACATACGGAGGGTGAGATCTATGGTCTTCAGCTCCACTACAGGGAAAGACTTCTCGAATTTCTTATACAGCTTAAAGGTAAGATCGGTATCGTTAACGCAGTAGTCCCCGTAGCTCGACAACTCTTGTTCGGTAAAGTCTAAACGCCGCTTACCCACCGCGTCTAATACCTCTGTACCTTTCTCACCTAAGTTATATTTCTCTGCTAGGAACGCCAACGACCCACCCACCTCAACGCCGTGCAAAGCGCGAGCCATGCAAAGCGTATCAAGCCATACCCTAGGGTGAATATCGAACAGCCAACTAAGAATAGCGCCATCAAACAAAGTGTTATGAGCCAGTACAGCAGAGCTTTCCCAATCGTAGTTAGCGTGTAAGTATTTCTTGAGTGCATCGTGCGCCCCACTTAACCATACTGTGTCGTCGTCGTTTACTTTTACTGATAGTCCTATCACTTCAAACTGTTCGTGCCGTATATACTCTTCAGTCGTCAGCTTACGCAGAGAGAACTGCTTATCGTAATAGGTTTCAAAGTCTAGCGTTATTATGTCCACACTATACCGTTCCTTTCTTAGGTATTATTCGCAATTTCTTTTCCCAAGTAGCATTGTTCTTTTTCTCTTCAATAGCACTCTCGCCACTAGCATAAGTCTTTACTACGCCGCCTCTAGCTAGATATGTTCTAATATCTTCAGCTAAATTCTCACGTTGTATTTCTTTATCTGTCTTTTTTGTCACTGCTCATCTCCTGTGGATACTACCGCCGTAGATTAAAAACCTATCCGGCCCCGCTTTTATTTCCTTTGCCCCGCCGTAATGGCGCACTTGTAAATGGGTTCCGTTAAAACTAATTTCCCTGTTGACGTGTCTAAATAACAAGTTGTATTTATCTAAATACTTGAAGAGTAAGTCACCGAGGTGATCTTCTGCGAGGAAGTGCTGCACTGGAACATTTTTGTATTTCAAGCGGGACACTAAATCCCACGGGTCCATACGCTTAGTGGTAACGTCAACCGGCCTTAGCTCCGATAAGTCTAAGCCCTGCACCAAATGATTCCCTCTGCTATTTGTTCTAGCAAATGCGTTTGCCATCATCATCTCCTGTTTAGATATGTACCTTTACAACTTTATGCATAGTTGTTTCTCTTAGGATAGCCTGCTCGAAATGTTCACACTTCAAGCAGTACCATCCCACACGTTTCTGGGTTTGCATGTTCAAAACTTCTTCGGAAATTTCCTTGCACTTGGGGCACACGTTAGTGCTCAAGTCATCTGTGTCTATATTGGGGGGTAAGCTCATTAGTGCAGTACCTCTCTTGATTTACAAGCCTGCATTATCAACATGTTCAACATCCAAAAAGACGGTTCGTCCATGACTAAACAGGCTTCTTCTCTATGCTTTCCCCCCTCCAGGTATCCAATAACTTCTTCTTCGCCCATGTCTTGATATAGCCGATGGCCTTCAAGCAGCATCCTAAAGTTTACTACTTCGTAGCCTGTGCCCGTTTCCGCCTCTAGCTTTTCTGCTAGTGCAATAGCATTCTCTACTCCGTGGATAACTTTGGTACTACGTTTCATCTAACAAAGCCTCAAGACGTCTTTCTAAATCTTCTAACCTGCGAACAACGGCCAACAACTGTTGGCCTAGCTCAACTACTTCTTCCGCATCGTCTTCGTTAAATTCTATTGTTACTTTCACTCGACCTCCCATGTAGACATAGCTTCATCGGCTGCGCGGTCAGCCATCTCTTGCTTGCGCTCTTCTGGAGATACGTAGTCTTCCTCTTGTGTTAGCAGGTACTCTTCTAACTCTACCGTTACTCTGTCTCTATTCATTAGCGTGGCCTCCATTATTCTCAGCCATCTTGGCCCTCCACTTCTTCTCGGCTTCCTTTTCAGATTGTAGCTCCCCCTCCCATTTTTTCTTATCTTGTATTTCAGCGAGTGCCCAGTCGTGAAACACATACGTAATAACAGTAAAGTTAGCCACAGAGGAACCCCCACCTGTTTGATGTACACTATGCAGAGTCCGACCTTCTTCGGACAACTCGTTCATATACTCTTCCAAATCTGCGATTGACACAGTACCTACTTCAAAAAGTTTGTTGTTAAGTTCCATACTCGCTCTCCTAGTTATTAGTCAAAGTGCGTGGTCTGTAGTGCGTGTTGTCCCACCTATTCAGGACACTCCCCCACTACTCACACGACTAACCTTAGCGCGGCTTACTCGGCAACGCATCACGCAGGTGGCATGAACCTATTATGAAAGTTCAACGCCGTGGTCATGATCGTTAACTGAGGGTGTTTTGCTGAATATGCCCACCGCCCACTGGGACACGGGAAGGGAACCAATAACCCTTACCCAACCTAAATTTTTCTGCCTCTATCTTTTTCGTTAATTGCTCTCTGCAATTTAAGGTGCATTCTTTTAACCTCAATAAGTTCTTGTGGTATTTCAGGCCATTGTGCTTTGGGTATATGTTTCCCACCCCCGCCAGAACACAGCAAGTGTTCTACATAGGCGTCAGTTATTTCTCCTGCACGTTTCTTCGAGGCGTGCAATAATTTTTCTGGGTTACGTAACACCCACTTTCTACGCCACTCCTCACGCTGTGCCTTTTTTTCTGGCTTGGCATAGTATCGTTGGTGCCTTATTTTTTCTTGCTCCCTAACTTTCTCTACGTTCCTAGCATCCCAAGCGCGTTTAATAGCGTTGGCTTTTATAGGGTCTCTCGAATAGTCCGCATTTTTCCTAGCACTTAGGCACTTTCCACAGGTGTGAGAAAACCCAGTTACTGAGGAGATAGATTTATGAAAAGCCTTAACCTCTTTACTTTCTCTACAGGTGGAACACTGTTTACGTGTTTCCCCATCTACTTCAACAAGTATTTGAGACGGGCGTATTTTAGGTTTAGAAGGTCTGCCGCCATTGCGTTTAAATTGCCTACAGGCACTGCATTCTTTTTTCCTGTATTGGTTACGCGTGCCATCTACTAGCACCCTAGTGTTTAGTGTAAACAAAGTAAGGACTTTCTCTACCCCACAAGTTTTACACACACGCAGCCCAGTCTTTTCTTCCTTAACTTTTATATGGTACTTTTCTGAGCTTAGATATTTCTCTAAACACTTTGCTTTTTGTTTTGCGCTTTTGCAAACCTTACAACAGTATTCATGCCCTGTTTTTTCTTTTCGGCTTACATGGAAAAACTCTTTAGTAAGCGGGTGTGTTTTACCACACCTGCAACATCTTCTTACTTGCACTTTATTATTTATCCTTAGAGTGCAAGAAGTTTATTTTAAAGTTCTCGTCTTTTCGTAAGCTATGATAATCAAGCTGTACTTTAGCAGAGTTAATCATCTTGCCTGCTAAATTAGAGATTTCTTTAGCCTCTTTGTGCGCTATAGCCCCATCTCGCAACGCATCAAATATTTCGGATAAATTGTTACGCAAACTTTCTACGTTATCGATTGTTACTTTACTTTTTCGTGCAGTCATATCGCTCCCTCCTTAGGGGTTTACTTCGGTTATAGAAACTTCCTAAACATCATACCTACAGCATCCACGTTAGCTTCATTCACTACCCACGCTTCGCCTCGTGCATTCCTAATAGCGTTTAGCTCTCTGTCTTGTAGGGCAGTAGTAGTACCTTTACCTGCCTTGCATTCAATAGCCCAGAACTTCCCGTTGAAACATCCGACTATGTCAGGCACACCGCTACGTCCGTAACCCCCTGTCGCCGGTAAGAAATAATATACTGAATCTCCGAGTAACTTCAACTGTTTTATTACAGCGTTCTTTACCTTTTTCTCTGGTGTAAGTGCCATTGGTGCCGTCCTTTAGTCTGTAAGCAAATCGGCTAGGGTTGCATCGACCATTTTGTTTAGCACTATAGCCAGAGGATCGTTGTTCTGGATCTCATCGAGCGTAGCTGTCAGCCCTAACTCATCCTTAGTTTGTTCGCGCTCGACCCAATCGGTAGTGCGCGTGTCGGCTAGCTTTGCCATACGATTAATACGTAGCTGCATTATTTGCTCGTGCATATTCATTTGTCTGCCTCGTCCAGGTAAGCTTCTATTACTGCTTGCTCTAGCTCTCGCTCCATCTCTAGCAGGGTTGCGTCTACTACTTGGCCTTGGTCGGCAATCTCCTGCCGCGTTTTTTCCAATAGTGATTCTAGTAATGCTGTCATACCTTTTTCTTCAATAATGTTACTCATTGGTCGTTCTCCTCTACCTGCTTTATTTCCACATCCATTTCGGGCCATTGCGCCGCTGATTTTTGCTTATAGCCTTCGGCCTCTTCTTTTGTATCGCACAGCGGAAA